>Ga0114963_10003796_pt1 | contig 10345 bp, 17 predicted proteins | sample C_131016_EF_Meta_FD_87019 | JGI IMG/M metagenome (GOLD analysis project Ga0114963, IMG submission 87019) | Freshwater microbial communities from Lake Croche, Canada to study carbon cycling - C_131016_EF_MetaG | ecosystem: Environmental > Aquatic > Freshwater > Lake | place: Lake Croche, Canada...
ATCTCAGGTTCAAAGAGGGTGTGCATGAGCATCTCGTTCATGTGCTTTGGAAAGCATGAAATAAAATTGTGTTCCGCAAGCACTTTACAAGTTTTGAGATTGGTGACTGAATCCATGTTGGAAGAAATGATGGGAACTCCGGACCAGGTTTTCCCGCTCTTAAATTTTATTGTACGGTTAAGTGAAACATCCTTGCGACTCTTGAGACTCGTCTTCTTTGGAACTATGAGAACGTCTCTGAAATCGAGTTTCAGCATTTTGTACTACAAGTACCTAGATGTAAATGTTTAAGTTATCAAACGACCAACACAAATCGAGACCGGGAACAAGTTGTCGTTTTTCTTCTTCAACAATGAAACTTTCAAGATCTCTTCTTTTTCGAAACTCTTGAAAACGTTGAAAATAATCATAAATGTCTTCAAAAGTTTTTGACAGGTAAATGGGTTTTTGTGTATTTTTTTGACCAATTTCCCTTTTGAATAAATCGACTCGCCTTGGAAAATAATAACACGAGACACAGACTTTGTGAACAACGTATCCGTAAAATTTGTAGTACATTCGGTTAAACAAGAGTGTGAACGGCTTCAGGTACGCCCATGATGTTAAATCTCTGAAAAAGAGGTCAAGGTTATCTTCTTTTATTGTGCACGTTAGATAGAGAGGACAACCGCATTCATAACAAGTGTGTTTCCAGTTGATATTAAACATATTCTAAATGTGTCACTCCTTTTTATTTAGTAACCCGATAGAATGTTGTAGTGAGACCAACATACAAACACCGAAGGAAGGGGACTACATTGTCTAATTGTCACACATGCTTTTTCCTTGCACTTGAAAACTTCACACTTCATGTTTTAGTACCTGATATTAAAGTTTTTAATATCAATACAAGCAATGGACATTAAAGAACTCATCAAACTCCAGATAATTTCAAAACCTTCTGGTTCAAATGCCGGTAAAACAATAAAGTACCTCATAGCCCTGAGTCTCTTTGATGAAAGTATAAAGCATGTTGGTTCAATTGTCAACTTTATAAAGGGGCGATTTCAGAAGAAGATTACTGAACAACTTGTTGAAAAACAACCTTTACTCACAAAAGATTCCATCTTGTTGAACAAGAGGCATGATTACAATCAAGTTTTTATGAAGAGGGACTGGAAGACGACACTTGAAAGTTTTCAAGAAACAAATCTTATGGTTGATGCAGTTCTCAACATAATTTCAAAACTTGATAACATTCCCAAATTACAATTTATTCAAAATTCTCAGACACTTATTAATTATATTGACAAACCTTTTCAAGTTACCAAAGATATCTTTGCCAGGATTGAAAGTATTGACAAGGATGCTGAAACTGGAATGATTGCATATCTGACAATGGTTCTCATGTCCAATACACTGTCATCATCTGAAATAACAAAGTGGGTCAAGTACGTGTACCTCATCTACAAGGATGAACTAAAAAATGCACTTGGAGACAATTTGTATTTCTTTGATCACAAGATTCGTTCTGATCAAGCTGATCCACGAGGTGCTCTAACAATTGGAGATGATTCTGAAAAGTCGCGAGCTACAAATCGAATTATGAAAATTGCAACTGCTCCGAGACAACTTAACTTTATGAAGAGTCCCTTTTATTCCAACAAATCTTTTGCAAACATCTTTGGTCAAGAAGTCCGAGAGGTTGAAGAACGTGTCAACTTTTTCTTGAACAACCGCGACTGGTACGATGAGCGAGGCATTCCGTACCAACTCGGACTCTTGTTATCGGGTGTTCCGGGATCTGGTAAAACATCCATAATTCGAGCCATTGCAAACTTGACTCGGAGACACATTATAAACGTAAACTTTGCAAACATTTCAACCGCCACTCAATTGAAAAACCTCTTCTTCAATGAAAAGATTACAGTGTACACAGACTCAACCATGAGCAATTTTGATGTATTGACCATTCCACTCGAGAACCGCATCTATGTTCTTGAAGAGATTGATGCCATCAGTGACATTGTGAAACAGCGAGTCGATGGAGAAAAGCGTAACGAACCAATTCCCGATGAGTTGACACTTGGAGAGATTCTCACGGTACTTGATGGAACATTGGAGTCTCCGGGGCGTATTGTCATCATGACGAGTAACAGACCTGAAATACTGGATCGAGCCCTGGTTCGCCCCGGTCGCATTGATGTATCTGTCAAGTTTGGATACGCGAAAAAAGAACTCATTGTCGAAATGTACCAGTGCTTTTTCGGAAGAAAGTTTACAGATGAACTTGCTGAACAATTACCAAGTGAAAAGCTCACTGCAGCTGAAATTGGTCAAATACTTTTTCGACACTTTAAAAATCCAGATCCTAAAAACATTCTTGAAGATGTTATTCAAAGTTCAAAAGTTTCCACCCAAGAAACAAAAGTTGAATATGAAAAGATTTCAGATTCATGGGAACCAACCGAGGAAATGGGTGGTTTTGCAGAATGGATACCAGATAAGGAAATGAAACGTTGAATAATAAAATGGAAGTCAAGTTACTTAACGAGAATGCTCGAGTACCCATTCTTGGTTCTAGCGGCGCGGCTGGCTTTGATATTTGCAGCACTGATCGCGTTGAAATTCTTCCGAATCATAGGAATCTTATTTCCACTGGACTTTCTATTAAACTTCCAATGGGGGTTTATGGTAGGATTGCTCCTCGTTCTGGACTTGCTGTCAAAAATGGAATACATGTTGGGGCTGGTGTGATTGACCGCGATTACCGAGGTGAAATCAAAGTACTCCTGTTCAACCTGTCAAGTGAAAGTTTCACTGTAAACCCCGGCGACCGAATCGCCCAACTCATTTGTGAACACTATGAGACGCCTCCGATCAAAGTTGTCGACGAACTTGATGCAACTGAACGCGGTGAAGGTGGGTTTGGATCTACGGGTCTCTGAACAGTCAATTAAACAAGTAAAACACACATAATGTAGAGAAAAATGGCAGTCTATTGTCTCATCGATCGCTCGGGTTCAATGGCGAGTTGCGTTGATGATACAATTGGAGGTTTCAATACATTTTTACAGAGTCAATCACCCGAAACTATAATTAGCCTCACACTTTTCGATAACGAGATTACACCACTGTACACCAAAAAAGCGCTCGAGGCGGATCTACTCACAACTGAGACATTTGTGCCCCGAGGATCAACATCGCTCCTTGATGCAATTGGTCACGTGATCAAGTCTGTGCCCTCTGGCGAAGTTCCAACCATTGTCATTCTCACAGATGGATTTGAGAATACAAGTAAAAAGTACACAAAGTTGCACATCAACGATCTAATCACTGAAAAGAAGAATCTTGGTTGGAACTTTGTATTCCTTGCAGCCAATCAAGATGCCATACAGTCAGCGGGTGAGCTTGGTATTCCCGAGGGAAGTGCTCTCACATATGATAATGGAAGTGTCGAGAGTGCATTCAAAAGTGCATCCAATGCAATTGAGCGATTACGAACTGGCGAGACACAAAAAGTTCAATTTACACAAGAAGAGAGGTCACAGGCATTATCTACGTAAAAATTCAATACAAAATGAACCTATAATAATCCACATAGAGTGAATACTTTGTGTTCCGTGTTGTGTCATCCATTGTAAAGCTTGACAGTGTGGAGCTGACGTATAGAATGGGGACAATAAAAATCCTTTAACTGTGAGTGGAGTACACATAGTTGAGTATAAATTAGCCGCTACATAATGTGAAACAATCCAAAAACAATAAATAACCACAACTTTATTTATTATCATTCGTAAATTTTAGATTTATATCTTTAACAGTTTCTTTTTCTCCTCGAGTTCCCTTTGTTCACCCTTGTTTGCCAATAGAACTCCAGATTTGATCGCCTCAATCTCCGGTCCGGATAACATTATTGCATTGACCCTAAAATCATTGAACGCCTTCATCGTGACCGGTAGCAGTGGTTCTATACAATTGTACATGGCAACTGCGTAATCCCGAATCTCCTTTTGGGCATCGGGTGCCATTCGGAGATGGAGGTAATGCATCAAGTTGTGCAAGTTAATCTTCCAAAAAAACTCAGTGTAGGTGGATTGTGGAAGATGACACCTGGCGAGTTCGCGAGCGCAACCGTCTTGTAAAAGTTTTTGATACGTGTCAAAAGCATCTTCACACGACTCTTTTTGGGGATTGGTGTCCAAGTCTATCGGTCCATCCGAACATTGTTTATTGACAGTGGATTGCGATCTAAATTGGTCGGGTACGAAAAAGTCTGTGGGAACCTCCGAGTACCTGGCTGAAAGTTCGTTGATGCTTGCGGTGCGGTGCCGAAAGTGCTGACGAGCCACGAATATAGGCATTTTGATGTAGAACTTGAACTCGACCATTTCGAACGGGGTGTTATGATGGTGACGCATAAGATATCGGATGAGCCCCTCGTCGGTTCGGGACGTCTTGGTTCCTCCAGAATAAGATACTCGTGCAGCTTGCACAATGGCAGAATCCAGGTTTTCTCTTGGCATCGTGTCAACGAGTTTAACATATCCATCCTGCATTTATTAAATTGTACATGAAATCCTTAATTAGAGGAATGAGCTACTGTACTAGTATCAGAAATGAAACTCCTTCACGCAAAGTACAGTGTCTCACTGCTCTCCTCCAAGGCTATTGGATGTGTCGAGATTACCTATGAAAAGTTTTTACCGGGAGTTGGATACCGTAATAAAACTGATTATGTGTACACAGATCCAGCTGGAGACTGGGTTCAGCTGTATTTTTCCAAGCAAGACAATGTAAATGTTTCAAACTTTTTAAACACAATGGTGATTAAAAACTTGGAAGTATATCGTAAATTAGCTAAACTTGAGCTTGAACGTGTGTTGGACACACCTGGTACATTCCGCATCAATCTCCTCAACGCGATTCGTATTCTCGACCCGACTTTTGTACCTCCAATTATAAACAAGAGGTGCCGCTGGCAATGCGAGTTGATGGAGGATATTGTTTCCAAAACAAGTATCTGCATTATTGCAACGTGTAAAAACGAGTGGCGTCTCGAGCGGTACTTTACCGCCTTGCAAGCATTAAGAGTGCGATAAGAATGACTACGATTACAATAATTGGAAAATTTGGCATTTCTTTCGAAACACGAGACTGGAGTGAAACTGGACTCGGATCTTTGTACGGTATCAGCGTATACAAATCTGGGATAAATTCTTGAGTTGGTTCAGCGGCGCGTGAGAGTGGGCAACTCACTGGGTTCTTGGGTGGTAAACATCCCTGATAAAGACCCAGGTTACTGTTGTCGTGGGCAAAGATACCCGCGAGACACTCGGGTTTCTCTCGTTTTGGTTCCCAATGGTCACCTGGCTGAGTCTTTGTAGTACAACCATAATCATCGCACGTAATCTTGTCTTTATTTGGAGCTGCTGGTGCAAATCCAAATGGTTTACTCCAGGCACCCGGACCACTGACAGAAAATGGATTAAACTGGTTCAGTGCATTTTGATCTGAAAGCATAAGTGCACTCATAGTTATTAATTAGTCAGATTATAATTCTTATCCAAAAATTTAGTCTGATGTTTTAGCCACATCTCATCAAGGTCCACATTTAACATTGATGCAAGTTGAAACAAATAACTAAACACATCACCCATCTCCATCTGAACATCCGTACCTCGCTCTTTCTGTAAATTTTGTTTTCGATAAACCTTGGTGTATTGCCGAATTGCTGACGCAAGCTCACCAATCTCCTCTGTTAGGAGGAGCCACACAGTGTTGACAGGGGCTCTATCCCAACCCTTTGTCATACACATTTCCTTTGTTGTATCACGATACGCATTCAGATTCATCTTATTGTAATAGAAACCCAAATGTTTAAGTCCCGATGCTTGCATCGTTCCCAGAGCCCCCGATGCTTGCATCGTTCCAAGAGCCCCCGATGAAAGGCACCACCGTTCCCAGAGCCCCCGATGAAGGCACTACCGTTCTCGATACTTCGTATCGGTCTTACATCTTCTCACCGGACAGGCTTGTGTTAATTGGGCGGGGTTCTGGGACAAGTGGAGTGCTAATATCCCGGATGTATCCAATGTACTGTGAAACCCCTGTACCAATTTGTCCCACAGCTGTTTTCACAACAATGCTATTCATGAGTGTAACTTGTTCAGGAAGGTCTCCATATGGATTGTACGAATTGTTAATGTAGACCATTCGCATCAGAGTCATCACATCACTTCGATCTTGGTAATCGATTGAGATACCAGTACTATTTTTGAATGTGTTTCGGATATCATTTTGAACTTTTGCATAATTGAAATCCGAAAAAAAGAGGTTACCAAGTGGAGTGGGTATTTGTTGCACCGTCTGCAGAATGGAAGTCATTTGTTATTATTCTCTTTGAAAAAAAAAGTAGAGTAATATAAATGCTTCTCGGCGCTGATTTTGATACAATCTATTCGAAGCCCGCCATAATGGGTCCCCAGCCCTATCAATACCAACCAAAGTGCAAAGCCCCCGAGTGCTTCATTGGTTCATACGCCCCTATTACACCGGCTGGATACATGGGTCCCTATTGGGTCAACACATACTTTCTTCAGCCTGATCGCAGGGCTGAGCTCGCTGGACCAGTCATAATCAGGAGCGACTTTCTCAACAAGTGCAAAGCTTAAAGTTTTTGATACCATTTGTAACAAGAAAGATGAGGTTCACTAGCATCTCCCCCGCTGATGTTGTTTTCGATGTCTACACAAACCGATCGATCCGCGTCGAGCCGCTTCATTTCCAGATTCCCAGAATGTACATGCCGTTTGGCATTTCTGGGTTTACACCACCGTATGGACAGACCAAGTACAATATTGACTTTTCCATGAAGGGCTGGGATCAGTCGGGTGGGTACGTGAACAAGTTTTATGAGTTTCTCCAGATGATTGAAAACAAGGTGATTGATTATGTCGAGACTCTGAGTGAAAGTATTTTTGGTTCCAAGTTGTCCCGTGAAGAGTTGATTGGACTTTTCAACTCAAACATCAAGTTTTCTCCAAACCACGATCCCAAGTTTCGCGTCAAGGTGTCTGACAAGACTCAATTCTTTGACGTGAATGATGCTGAACTCACGGATGAACTCTCAGAGGGTCTCTACAAGAGGTACTCTGGTGCTGCATTTGTTCAGTTTGGAAACATTTATTTCTTCAACAAGAGGTTTGGAATCACGTGGACCATTGAACAGATGAAGATTTACGAGCCTCAGCGACTCCATGGGTTTAGTTTTTCTGAACAGGATGGCGGAGACTGTGGTGAAGGAGATGAGGAGGCGGTTATCCCAAAGCTGTCTGGGTGTCAATTCAAGATTTAGATTTTCTCCCAAATGGAAAGAGTTATAGCAAGTGTCATTGGTGCGATCCAATGATCGTATGTTTTGAAACGACGAATACCGCACAGATGTGAAACTGCCATTATACTCGTTGTAATAGTTGCAATTACAAAAATGTAAAAAAGTAATCGTTCAAGTTTCATTTATTATATTCAAGTATAATAAATGCCCTACTCCATACGAAAACTTCCTGGAAAAGAAAAGTATCGTGTTCGACAAATGAACACTGGTAAAGTTGTTGCCAAGGGTACAACACTGAAAAAAGCCAAGGCGCAAGTTCGCCTTCTCTATGCAATTAACCGGATAAAGAGAGGATAATAGCACAGTACGCACGCTGTGCCTCTTTGAGAACATTTCCTCGTATAACCTGGTATCCACACGAGTCACCTCCGAGCTTTGCCTTGGCGGCGTCAACACAATCATTCCAAATTTGCAATTGATCAATCATTTATGTACACGTATAAAATTATTTGTATACATAAATGAATTCAGTTGCTTTGTTTTTATTTGCATGCATTCCTACGAGGCTATTTTTGGTATGGGTTAGTACAAAAATTCCAGTAAAGTACCTTGGAATTTTTGCAGCTCTTTTACTCGCAATGTCTCTCAGTTTCTTGTACTTGTATTTCACAAAAGGTCGTCAAATGGCTCCAGAGGCTGGAGGTGTCACGTGGTGGGCAAACTATCGACTGATAATAGGACTTCTTTATCTAGCAGCAGCTATCTACGCATTTCAGGGACGTCAAGATCTCATATGGATCCCATTACTAATGGATGTTCTATTTGGTATTACTATTTTTGCTAAAAAGCACAACTTTATTTAGACATGTTTTTTTAAATGGGTCATTTTTTAAAAAGTTACAAGGTGACAATTTCATACTCGGTGACACCTTTATAAAATACATTTCCATGACTCTGGCACAAGGGACAATTAGCAAAAATCTTTTCACACAAAGGATGATTGTGAACTGGAATAACTTTCTTGACAACCTTCTTCTTGTTGCCACGAGTTGTTTTAATGCCAGAGTCACTTCTTGACTTTTTGATACGAGCCTTGAGCTCAATAACCGATCCTTCTGAGTTTACACCATGATGAATACACTCTGAAATGAGATCCGACTTTTTCATTTTAGAGAGCGAAATGGGCTCAAAAACAGAAGTGTACCTCATTGACAACTCTTTATAATTGAGACTGTAGTCCTTTGCTAGCACCTGCAAAATATCGACTATCAAACTCTCATAAAGCGCCATTCTTTGTTTACTATTACTTCGTTTACAACGTGGGTACATTTGAGACACATATTTTTTGGTCCAACGTTTTTTACATGATGACACATCCACCTTGTGCGGCTGGTGCGTGACACGCTTTGTTTGAAATCATCATCACTGTTTGAATTAACAAGTCTATTTCATTTTTTTAAATTTTGAAGAAAGTGCTTCATGAACACTTTTCGCCTTGGGCTTACTCGTCTTGGTAAGAAGAGATTTGCCAAATATCTTATCAATGAAATCATCAAGTTTATCCTTATTCTTCTTCATATAGTCATCATGAAGAAGCATCTTTTCTAAAATGTAATCTGGGTACCCAAAACCCTTGGCTGCCCTGATTCTCACATCAATCGGAGCCATCTTTCCTTTCCTCTGGTACTCGTACACCGGTTCCATAGGAACTGTGAGCTTGACACGAACTGTACCATTACTGAGCACCTTCATATTTACAAACGCATGAAGAGGGTCACTTGGTACATTAAATTTTTCAAGTTGCTCCTTAACAGGTTCAGGTTCGAGATAGTGCAAACGACGAATTTCATCAGCCTTTTCACCTGTCACACCGAGGCTGTGTATGTAACTCTCAATATTGCAAATCGGTTTGAACACATATGCATCACAATGTTGTAAAGGTTTTACAGCTAAACGTCTAGGAAGTTCTCCTAAGTAAGGGGTTGACTCAGCGGAACGTCTCTTGACAGTGGGACGAAGTTTGGGAGTGGGATCATACTCATCATCCTCCATGGCGTGTTCTTTACTAATACTTTCTATTTAACCTAAACAATTTTGAGACACGTATTTTTGAGTGCGTGCACTCGATTAGAACAACCAGGGACGTTTTTGCTTCTTCACCTTTTCAAGTTCAGCACGAGTCTCAGCAAGCTCCTTCTTCAGACTTTGGAGCTCTTCGTAAAGAAAATCAATACAGCCAATGTATCCAGCAAATCGGTACTTTTTAGCTATATTTATCAAAAACTTTCCCATATCAATCTCTCCCTCGTGATCAGACACGTGTGCATAGACTTGTGTTGAAAGCTGTTCATCGTTTGCCGGGATAGTAAATTGAATGGAGTTCATTCCTAATTGTATAAAGTTCAGACTCTTTAAACTTTTTTTCTCAGGATACTAGTAAATGAAGCTTGGATTAATCTCAATGTTTGCAGTGTACTTAGTGGTCAGGTTTTTTTTCAATATCATCGTTTCAACACTTACACTTAATAATAAAATATCCATACAGACTTTTCAAACACTTTATATGATTGAAAATGTTATTTCACTCGTGTTTGCTGTTATGATTATCCGTCTAGCTATCAAGTCTGGTGGCAAGGCATAAAGAAATAAAAACAAATTATAATAAATGTTTAAAACATTGTACAAAAGTATAGAAGAGTTTTTGGCTCAAATTTATCCCTCGACCTCACTTTCACCATCCTCTTCGACAAGTGACATGTCAGAATCAGAGTCTGATTCCGAATCAGATGGGGTGTAATCATCATCTGATTCATCTAACAAAATATACCCACCGTCCACCTTTTTAAATCCAGCAGAAACCTCTGTATCTTCTGGATTGTAAAAACCACTAATACACTCTCGATCTATCTCACAAGGGTCTTCATAATCATAGATGCCCTTTTTCTTGTAACTTAGATACCTAACAGTGACTGTACCCTTGTTTTCTTTGACGACTTTGGCAAGAGATGTGCCGGATGTAGTTTCAACATC
>Ga0114963_10003798_pt1 | contig 10344 bp, 7 predicted proteins | sample C_131016_EF_Meta_FD_87019 | JGI IMG/M metagenome (GOLD analysis project Ga0114963, IMG submission 87019) | Freshwater microbial communities from Lake Croche, Canada to study carbon cycling - C_131016_EF_MetaG | ecosystem: Environmental > Aquatic > Freshwater > Lake | place: Lake Croche, Canada...
CTCCAGCGATACTCGTATGTAGCCTCAACATCGCCGATTCTTATTTTATAAACATCTAGATGCTGGGCCAATTGCCTCCAGATATTGTTATAGTCAGTAGTTCCAAAACTACGCATGAGATCCACTTGCGCGACTTTAGGATGCCCGATGGTCAATGATTTATCTTCGGGATCAAATTTGTTTTCTACAAGCCATAGTCTAAATTCAACCAAGGCCTTGATCTGCCAAGGAAAAGAACCCGGGTCGTTTGCCCATTCAATATCAAAATCTCCAGCGGCTTCTGTTTGTGATTTCAGACTGCTGGTTATTAGTTCTCCCACACGGCTATCGCGTCCTTCATCATTGAATACCTCCCAATGGTGTTTACCTACTGCTTTATTGACTCCCAAATATACTCCGCCTAGATTTCGATTGATTGTTTCTATTCCAAACAACTCATAATCTTCAGTGTCTAATACAAATCTTGGAGCCTGTAACCAACACATCAGTTGAGATGGTCTACGCCACTCCGGTGCTTGTATCAACTTACGCATACTCAACACCAAACTTTCATGCTCGTGACATAACAAATTCAACTGTCGTATGTGCCAACGTGTGGCTGTATCTGCGGCCGTATAGTAAGGACTCATGGCTCCCGAAACACCTTGTAAGTCTTCAAAATATCTATGCAATCGATTTAGATGATCATGATTGATGCCGAGATCTTCTGCTACAGTATTTTCCGGGGTGAACATATCATCAATTATATAGCCTAATTTGGCTGCGTTGACGGCCGCAATACTACGATTGATTTCTCCACAGATATATTCTAGAGATCGATCACCTTCGGCCCATCCTAACCAGCAGTAGTTTTTTTCTAGATGATAATTGTTCTCAATCAAGTGAGCCAATGCTGCAACCCATTTTCGTGAGAGACTGTTATGCTCCACATCAATGTATACAGTTAGCACATGATTTTGTTTGTCGCGTAAATCTATTTCAATTGAATTCGTCAATTTCCATCCACCATTTTAACACATCGGGCCTTGCTGATAGGATATCAGTCATGGTCACAGATTGTGTTCTTATCTGTTCTAATTGTAACACACGAGCACGGCCCCGAGCAAGAGCTGATCGATATTCATTGGGCCATTGTTCGTCGAATGTGGGACGATTCTTCAACTGTGTTAATATATCCTGCATGGCGCCCGATGTGTCTGCTATCAATTCATCCAGCCAAGGTTCAAGTAGATTTCTGGGCAAGGCCAGTGGGCTCATGATGATGTCTGGAGTGAATGAGAAGATCACTTTGGCTAAAACATCTACACCGAGTTGTCTAGCGAGTTCTGTAATTGGACCAACTTCGAACATTCCGGGCAGAGTGAGCGTAAAGTCAATTCTGACTTGACGTGGGTGACGTTGGATCGCAACTGCTTGACCAAAGTTGCCAAGCCATTGATCATAGTCAAGGCCCGTTCTAATGTATTCTCCAATTGTGCCTGTTCCGTCGAGACTTGCACATATCTGCCAATCACGCAGCCCAGGAAGAATGTCGCGATAGAGATTGATGCCACGATAATCCACTCTGGATAAGTTTGTGTTATATCTAGCATATACTCGTGGTCCATCCCCTAGTTCTATTATGCGTTGCATGTATCGCCAATGCTGCTCATACATCAATGGCTCACCGCCTACCCAATACACTTCTTCTACTCTGTGCTGTTCCACAGCATCCGAAAACTCTTGTTCAATTTGACTGTCCTGAAACGCAGAGATCTGTTGTCTCACATCAGGCAGCATCCAGTTGTTTTTAGGATTGGACCAGTTGACCATGTGATGTGTCTTTTGCTCCGACTCCCAACTACTACTCAACATGTCTCCGCAAGTTCTACATTTAAAATTACAAAGATTACTAAACCTATAATCCCAACTCACTGGCTGCATAGTGGTGCGACCATCAGCATCCGTTTGTTCTAAAATTGCGGAGTATTTATGTTGAAAAAGCCGGCCAAAGTATGTGCGATACACATCAGTATTCAGCAGTTGATCATTACATACTTCGCATTCAGGCAAGCGTTCACCGGCCAGCATGCGGCGACGAACTGATCTCATGTGCTCACCGTTCCAATGTTCATCCAATGTGACGGGAATGTAGGTGCCTGTGCCCGATTCAGTATCAATGTATTGTTCAAAGTTTTGTGCAGGTTCTCTTGATGCACAGCACATGCGCCTTTCAGTCTGTGGAGAGAGATATGTATGGACCCAAGGTGCTAAACACAGAGACTTATTTTTTTGCATAGTTCAATATCTGCGCCAATTCGGGTGCTATCTTTTTTAGATCTTGTTGTCTGCGTTGATCCAACTTTTGTATTTGTTGCCTTGTTTCCTCGCCATCTGACGATTCGCCACGATTCATAAAGTCAATGATACCACCAAACTCTAATCGGAATTGCTCTGGTGTATTGCAGTTTGCTAGGTAATCGGCAATGTGTTCTTTGGCATCTGCTGGTAATCTTGATATTGAAAAATACCAAGCATCATGCATCATATTCCAATACACAAAATCAAAGTCTTGAAGTGCTATCCATAATGCTACCTCGTCGAGATATCTTACATTAAAAATATTTACTGTGGTGCAACATTGCAACTGTAAGTTAGGCATGACTTCTCGCATGATTCTAAACTTATTGACATTTTCTTTTACTGTGCCCCAAGAGGCATTTGAGCGTTGATATTCAAATCTCGATCCAATGTCATCCACACTAAACGCAATCTCCACGGTCTTGAAATGCTTCCATATGTCCGGACCACGGTCGGGAAACAGCGTGCCATTGGTGTTGTAATGTATTTCAACTTGGTAAGCGTGACCACGATCCACAATGTGTTGTAGTATATCAAAGTGTTGGTCGATCATGAATGGTTCACCGCCGGTGAATTCTATGTACTTTATATTAGTGAGTACATTATCGATCTGTTGCCAAAAATGCTTGTTTTCTTTGGGCCATGCACCTGCTCGCAGCATCCGATAAGCATGGCTGGATTTTTGTTCGTCTCGAGGCATAAAAGAAATCTCTTCCGCAGCAAACTGCGAACTGGACCAGGATCCGCAGATCCTGCATTTGAGATTGCAGATGTTGCCTAGCTTGAGATCCAAGAACATCAGTGGTTTAGCATTCTTGCTCCATTCATCGTCCTTGAGACTGTGCTTGAGCCGATCCAACGTATGCATACGTTTTGATGTGCGCCCAGCATCTTCTTCGTTCCAGCATTTTCTGCATGTGTCAGGTCTTTGCCCTGCTAGAAATTCAGATCTTAACTCGCGCATGTGATTGCTGTTTTGTATCACAGCAAAGTTAGCACTGGTTAGTTCAAACTTTTTTCCTTTATCGTCCCGTATCTCATCATCGGCTAGACAACAAGGGCGAACTGTACCAATAGGACTGGCTTCTAAGCTGATCCAGGGTAATACACAGAATTGATCATGAGGTATTTTCATACCAGCACTTCTAATTCTGGTATAACGTCCAGCAATCGTTCAGAACGTATGCCATCTAACTCATTTGTTTTGCGCCAAAAAGAGTCAATGAGATGAGTGTTATCCGTTGCCATCATAAAATTGATAGCTGATTTGAACCCTTCACTGGCTCGCCCTAGTGGGTCTTGATCTTTCAACCATTCTAGATGTTCTTGATATTTTATTCGTAGACGTTGCTTGTATTTCATTGTGGCAATGTCGATTCGATAGTGCGGCGGGTCTTGTAGGATGTTGACATTGAGATCATGAGGTTTTATAAATCCTCGTTCTACCCAATCTCGATGAAAGTCAGGTAGATGCCAAGCGTTCATTATACTAAGAGTGGGGCTGATGTAGAAATCAACATCGGGGCAGATTGCCATCATGTCAATTCGATTTTGTTCTATTTTGCTCCACTCTGTTCCTTTGCGAATGTATTCTCCATGCTGTCCTGATCCGTCGAGACTGGCTCCTATACTGACTGAATCAAATAATTTCCAGTATTCAAACACACTTCGATCTTTAAGATTGGTATGTGTAAAATTGGTGTTATATACCAGTCTCACATCAAACTTTTTCCGTCGCACTAGTTCATCAAGAATATTATAATGCTCTTCCATCAGCAAAGGCTCGCCGCCTGCAAAATAGATCTGCTCCACATGGTCCATATGATCTACCAATTGATCCCAGGCATCGGTTTCAAACCTACCAGCATAGTTTAATACCTTGTGAGTTTTTTTCCACTCGGGGCCAGCTAGTTGGGCCTGATCCTTATACCAAGAGCTTGAAAAGATGTGACCGCAACTGCGGCAGCTGAGATTGCAAAGATTTGAAAATCTTATATCCCAATATGTTAGTTCAAATCTTTCTAATGTGCCATCTGGCAAAGTTTCTCTCACTCGATCAATGAGATGTCCATGATGTTTATTAGAGCTTTCTCTTCCACTAACAAATCCTATAGACTCTTGCTCGTAACATCTTGTGCAAGCAGATACTGGTTGTTCGTTTAACATCTGTATCCGCATTTTTCTCATTGGTTCTTGATTCCATATTTCCTGTATGGTATTTTTCCGCATGTCTCCAACGGAGAATTCCATATCGGCCATACAACAAGGATATGCTGCGCCAGTAGGATGTGCGTGAAAATGTATCCAAGGTAAGATACAAAATGTAGAACTTTTGGTAAGCAGAAATCTTTCTTGTTCTGTAAGATCTTCGACATCAATCTTTAATGGGTCTAACTGTGTGTATTGATAACTGCCGAGTTTGGTTCTTTTTGACATTTTATCTTGTAATCGTCTTTGTGTGATCTCATTGGCATAAATTTCAATGGTAATTGGCACAGGGTCTTGTGATAAATTCAGATGGTGCTTGTTGTAAGCATCTTTCATGGTGACATCATTGGTCAGCAAGATAACAAAAAAATTAGATATATCGATTTCATTAAGCCTACGTTGTAGTTGTGTTACTAACTGTCCTGCCGGACTTTCGCTATCCTTATATACATCTCCTTTTGAAGTTGTAAACACAATACGTTGATTATCAGGATAACATTCTCGATGTATAGGACTGAGAATTTGCCTCATCCAGGACTTTTTATCGTATTCGGGTAAATCGTGCCACGGGTCAAGATCAATCACTGCCACAACATCATATTGGGATTGTAGTTCTGTTATTTTTTCTTCTAGTTTCATAGGTTATCATACCAGGGGGTTAGCGCAGGAAATGCCAGACTAAAGCATTTGCCTCGACGCTGATCATATTGTGTGTAGAACTGCTTGAAGTCATTCAGCAGTTTAGGCCGGTCAAATGCTTCTGAATGCGGAGTTTTCACAATGTCAAGATAATCAATCAAGCGTTGCACATGGTTGAGTTCGTGCTCATGCAAGAATTCACTGTCCCACCAAGCGTCCAGCCACACTTCTAGTCGTTTGCGAAATATTGTGCGTAGCTCGTCGGGCAGTACCAAGGGTGATTGAAAGCTGGGAAATCGCAAGATGTTCAAGGTAAAACTCACAGCATCACGGCCGTATTCTATTTTCCAGTTCATTATGCATTCCAAGAACTGATCCAGCGAGTACAGGCACAATGCATTGATGGTGTTCATGATGTGTATGCCGCGGAACTTGCCTGAATCCAACAAGCGTTCCACATTGTTAGCCCAGTCATCCCACACTAATCCATCTCTGATGTATTCTGCTTGTAGTCCTACACTTTCGTTGGATGTGTACAAGTCAACTTCTAACCCGTCAATGCTATCAAGCAATCGATCTAGATCTACTGCTGTGCCTAGATTTGAGTTGATGGCCAAGCGTGTTTGGCTGCGCCCTGGATTGTTCCGGAACCAATCAATCAGTTTCCAGGTCTCACCTGACATCAGGGGTTCGCCGCCGGTGATTCTCAATTCTTGGAGGGTGCGATGTAGGTCCGACTCCCACCACGCAAAGAACGCCTCCACATAAGGATTGGCTTCACCGAAGCTATAAAGCTGACTGCTGCCATGATCGTGAGTAAAGTGATTCCTGCCGTCAGACACAAGACCTTGATAGGGTCCATTTTTACGAATGTCTCGAACCCAAGTGCTGCTGAATGCAGGATTACAATAACTGCAAGCAAATTGACAAGTGCGGTCAAAAGCAATCTCCAAGGTACGGAGGTTGAAGTCTTGATCTGGTGGATTGGTATGTGCTTCATTTAACAACTCTATGGGATAAATCTTACTCTTATACACTCTATCGCTGATGGCATCACTGCCCATGTCTTCGATCTTCCAGCAATACTCACAGCCAGCAGGTCGTTCTCCTGCAAGCATCTTGCGACGATCCTGTTTCTTCTGATCGGTATTGTGCAGCAGCCTAGGGTTGGCCCGAATTTTATCGATATTCACCAAATGGGCTGGAGGGTGATGGCAACTGGTAGTCATGCCACTGCCCAACCAAATGGTAGCGTTATACCATTTTGCTGCACAAAAACTTGCACTCTTGGTGTCCAGCACCTGTTGCTTGAATTCTAGATCGGTCATTGATGTTGTTTAAGAAATTGCCAAAAACGGTCAGGAAATTCCTGAAGGATCCGTGAACCCAACGCCGCCATGTGCTGTTGATTATACTTACTTATTGCTTGGGCCGCGACCAGAAATTCATCTAAATCGCTGCGACACAGATCCGCAACCACAGCGGCAATCCTGTCCAATCGGTCTTGATTGTTGTCTATGAGATCAAACGACTCATCAATGAGACTGTGATATGTTTGAAACCCTGCGTGATGTAAGTCTCTGTAGAAACTACGATTGGCCACTACTACAAAAGGATGACCCATGGCCATGGGTTTGTAGATCTTCTCACTGCGTAGACTGTATGGATAATCACATACTGTTTCGGTGACTAAACTAAAATAGGTATCAATGTATGGCTCGGCACGGATGTACACATCACCCCATTGATTGTCAAACAGCTCATGCTTAACAAAAGAATGTTCAAATCGATTGTGCTTGGTTGAGTGATATCTTTCTACTTCGTATTGATCCGGCAACAGGTGAATGGCAGAGTCGCGATTGAACAAGTGAGTTTGATATGTGTGATGATATACAGGTGTGGTATCAAGGTTGGTCCAAAGTGCGTGTTCCAGCAAATTAGCATCACGCATGCGTTCTATCATGTACTTTCTGTGAGGACGAGTACGGCCATTCAAGAACAAAAATTTATAAGGTTTGTTTGTTTTGCTGTATATCTCATCCACCCGAGCACATTGTTCAACATTTTGTTCATAGCCAATCACACGATTGAGATAGCAATCATACACCAAACAATTGAGATCAGGTTCCATCTCACCGCAGCCTACTAGCAGCATCTTCTTTTGTGTGACTAGATCTAGCAATCCCAGCCGTTGGCATTGCAGTTTTAAAACCACAGACCCTTCACTGGGATTGGCCAGCACGGGTAAAAAGAATCCAGATTCTGCCAGTTCTTTTATTTTCGCATAGTGACGGTTGACTGTTTGTCTGGCAAATATTGTGATTGAGTTTGCCTGCGGTTGATCGAACTCCCAAAATGAGTCATCTACTAGATGTTTTATTTCTGAGTAGATCTCACAAGATGTGTCACAGATAACAGGTCGATTACCTAGCATGTAGACCGCACTGTCGCCACCAAGTGATCATCTCTGGAAAGGTTTTCTCAAAGTCGGTGCCTCTACGACGATCATGCTCGCTAAAAAATCTGTAGAAGTCTGCCAAGTGCTGTGGGCTACTTGTATTTGCCGCTGATCGCATCCAGGCTATGTCACGTTCAAGTCTTTGCACTTCGTAGTCCTTGAATCCATGGAATGGGTCTGACGCAGTTTCTAGATTGGCTAACATGAAGTCTCGTGCTTGCTCTAGTTTTGCAGCATAACTTTCTGGCAGGGTCTGCAGGCTTTGCCAGGCCGGTTGTCTTAATACGGGCGTATCAAACCACACACGCTGATATGTTTGGCTATGTCTCTTTCGTAGATCCAAGATCCATTGCATCAAAGGTAAGAATCCTGTCACTGAAAGATTGTTCATTGTCACAATGAATGTGAGACTATTACGATACGGAATGTCCGCAAGATATGTTTCCACATTGTTCTGCAGTCGTGCAAAATCCAACCCGTGCCGTATGTATTCAGCTTGTGGGCCAACGCCTGAGTCAAGACTAACATACTGCATGAAGTGCTCTATGTCAGTGTCGCACAAGCGGCGAACATAGTCAAAGTATTTTTGCGATAGTTCGGGCTCTACCGAAAAGTTTGATGTCACAGCCAAGTGCAAATCACTCTTGGGATGCTCCAACACATAGTCAAACACTCGATAGGTGTTGCGATCCATGAGTGGTTCGCCTCCGGTCATTCGAAAGTGCTTGAGTTCCGGATACAGAGTGGGCCACCAAGCCCAGAATGCTTCTACATAAGGGTTGTGATCACGGGCAGGGATAGGCCTGCGATTGCCGCTAAAATGCTCAGCAGCGTTATGAGGAACCAAAGTAGGAAATGCCCCATGACGTTCAACTTCTTGTTGCCAGCTAGAGCTGAACTGCGGGCTACAATAGCTGCATTTAAGGTTGCAAGCATGATTGAAATTGACTTCCACATATGACGGTACGACATCTTCATCTCCGGTTGAGTTTTTTATCCGTTCAAAATCTACTGCGGCCCAGGGTTCACCTGATCTATAATGCCGATCACTCAGCTTGCCGAGATCTTCCATATTCCAACAGTAAGAGCATTCAGAGGGGCGTTCTTGCTGTAGCATTATTTTACGCTGTGCTTTTTTATACTGGGTATTATGTAACGCAGCAGGATTGATTGTTATCTCTTCTGGACCTATTGAGTGCAACGGCGGATGATAGCATGAGTTATTTAATCCTGTGGGCAAGTGCAAGCTGACCTGTTTCCATTTGGCCAGACATAATGCCGGGCCAAGATCACGATGCATCTGCTCCGCCGACGATTGAAAATCACTTTTGCTCATGGTATCTCTGTTATGTTTTTATTGTAACTCTGAGTCATCAGTAGATTATAATTATGTTCAAGAATGGGTTGCATACGTTGATATATATCAACTAATTCGCTCAATGGGCGAGTTGCTATTTCATTGATTACTTGATAGATTCGTAACAATCTATCTCTGGTTTCAAACCCATCATAATCTTCATTCCAAAACTCATTAAATGTGTGGAATCCCATCTGTCTAAGATATGCCAAATAGTCACGAGATGCAAATACTATAAACGGTTTCTTTAACAATATAGGACGAGTGGTCTTTTCTGTAGGGAAAAAAGTTCTTCCCTGCACATGAGTTTCTCCCACTAGATCTATTAGTGCATGGGTGTACATTGCAGTCAATGGGTCTTCGTAATCATATCCACGATATCGAGTATGTCTATCTCTGCTACCTTGCAAGATTGGCAGATATTGTAATAAATTAGCAGCTGGCACTATACTAGAGCTATCATAGTTCAACAATTTATCAAATTCAAATTGACCAAGTGAATCATTGTTAATGTCAAAGGAAAAATGAATTATGCTTTGATCGGTATAGTATTGATTAAGATGTCCAGCCAATGCCAATCTGGCAGCGGTGGGTCGATGATAAAAACATAGGAAAATCTTTTTTTGATCCCATCTATGTAGATCGGAACTTATATTTGTTGTTTTGTTGAACCAAAATGTAGGACCTTTAAATCTAATTTCATATCGATCATGAGTCTCAAATGGATTCCAAGTGTTGATTCTCACTTGTCTGAATTCAAAAAGATTAAGTAATCTGTATACACCGAGATTTTCTAAGTCAATGGCTTCGGATACTACTTCTAGTTCGATAACCTTATGCTGATTAGCAACAAGATATTCAACAAACTCAAGTTGATTCCAAAACTTATCGTCGACTCCACTTATAACAAACATCACTGTCCTTGTTGCTAATGTGTCAGATCAATTTCTCGAAACATGACTCCACGATTGTGCCAGTTACTACGATAATGATGTTTAAAAAATGCACTAGCTTCTACAGTTAGCATGTGCATGGGCAGATCCAATTGTGTGTGCAGTTCGTTGGCGATGTTATTACTCACATGCTCAGGTTGTTCATGCTCAACTGTTTTCCATAGTTCAGCCAGTGCATCAAAGTTCTGCACCTGCAAGTAATCCCAGTTGGTCAGCATGGTCATATATGTGCCTTGCCTGGCTCCGGCTATGGCCCAGTATCCATAATCTACATCGGCTCCCACATTGTGCCACACGGTAAGATGATCAAGATTTCGTTGATGCACACGGGTCTGAAATTCAGTCACTGTGGGTCTGCGGCCACGATCTAAACACATCTTCACACCTTC
>Ga0114963_10003805_pt1 | contig 10340 bp, 8 predicted proteins | sample C_131016_EF_Meta_FD_87019 | JGI IMG/M metagenome (GOLD analysis project Ga0114963, IMG submission 87019) | Freshwater microbial communities from Lake Croche, Canada to study carbon cycling - C_131016_EF_MetaG | ecosystem: Environmental > Aquatic > Freshwater > Lake | place: Lake Croche, Canada...
CACGGGGATGAAATCCCGCAGCGGGTCATAGGCGATGCCCGGCATGATCGCCGGATTGGTCGCCATGGTGCCGCTGGTGCCGAACAGCAGCGTCTCCCCATCCGGCGCCGCGGCGGCGGCGGCCTGGGTGCCGATGGTCCCGCCCGCGCCGGTGCGGTTATCCACGACCACCGGCTGGCCCAGATCGCGCGTCAGCGCCGCGCCGATCAGCCGGCCGATCACATCCGTGGTGGTGCCGGCGGCAAAGGGGATCACCAGGCGGATCGGCCGGTCCGGCCAGGCGGCGCGCCCCGGGCGCGGCGCAAGCAGCGCCAGGGTCAGCGGGGCGAGAGTGCGGCGGGACAGCGGACGGGCGCGAACCATGCCACCCCCTGCCCGAGCCCGCGTCGCTTGTCGAGGTTTCGCCCCGCCGCCGCCCCGGCTATGACCGCGCCGCTGTTCCGGAGGACGAAGATGCGCCTGGTCACCTTCCGCCACCACGACCGTGTCGGCACCCATATCGGCGCGCTGGCCGCCGATGGCGCCGTGCTTGATCTCGCCGCCGTCGATCCGGCGCTGGTCGGTGGGAACATGGCGGCGCTGGCCGCCGGCGGCGCGGCGGCGATCGCGCATGCGCGCAAGGCCGCGGATCGCGCCAAGGCGGTGGCGGATGCCATCCTCTGCGCGCCGATCCCGCGCCCGCCGAAGAACGTCTTCTGCGTGGGCAAGAACTACCGTGAGCACGCGGCCGAATTCGCCGGCTCCGGCTTCGATGCCAGCGCCAAGGAGGTGGTGCCGGAGGCACCGGTGGTCTTCTCGAAGCCGGCCACCAGCATCATTGCGACCGGCGAGATCATCCCGGCCCATCTCGACCCCACCGGGACCACGGATTACGAGGGCGAGCTGGCGGTGGTGATCGGCCATGGCGGGCGCGGCATCCCCAAGGCCGAGGCGCTGCGCCATATTTTCGGCTATACCATCGTCAACGACGTGACCGCCCGCACCTTGCAGCACCGCCACCGGCAATGGGTGCTGGGCAAGGGCATGGACGGCGTCTGCCCGATGGGCCCGGCGATCCTGACCGCCGATGCGGTGCCGGACCCGGGGGCCATGCGCGTCATCACCCATGTGAATGGCGAAAAGCGGCAGGACCAGTCGGTGGCCGACCTGATCTTCGACATCCCGACGCTGATCGCCGCGATCTCCGCCGGCATCACGCTGGAGCCGGGCGATGTGATCGCCACCGGCACGCCGGTCGGCGTGGGCATCGGCTTCACCCCGCCGCGCTTCCTCAAGGCCGGGGATGTGGTGCGGATCGAAGTGCCGGGGATCGGCGTGCTGGAAAACCCGGTTCGCTGAGCCAGGCGCCAACCCCGCGCCGGGACCTCCTCTCGAATCCCTGGCGCCAGAAATCCGATCAGGTGATGCCCCCTGATCGCATATTGCTCTAGGCTCCTCCCGCCGGAGCCAACCGGCGCGCCCCTCGGAGGAGACTTCAGCATGCTGCGACGCACCGCCTTCACGCTCGCCACCGCGATGCTGGCCGGGGGGGCTACCCGGCCCGCCGCCGCCGCCCGCGCCGACTTGCTGTTCAATGGCCGCAACCTGGCCGGCTGGGACCAGGTCGGTGATGCCAATTGGCGGGTGGAGCGAGGCGTGCTGCTCGCCGACCGCGGCAATGGCCTGCTCGTCTCCCAGCAGGGCTTTGGCGATTTCCGGCTGATCGCCGAGTTCTGGGCGGACACCATCGTCAACAGCGGCATCTTCATCCGCGCGACGAACCCGGTGACCATCAACGCTGGCAATGCCTATGAGGTCAATATCTGGGACCAGCGCCCCGACCCCACCTACGGCACCGGCGCCATCGTCGATGTGGCCAAGGTGGCGCCGATGCCGAAGGCCGGCGGGCGCTGGAACACCTACGACATCACCGCCAAGGGCGATGTCTTCACGGTGCTGCTGAACGGCCAGAAGACCGTCGATGCCGCGCGCGACGCCAAGCATGCCCGCGGCCGCATCGCCCTGCAGCACGGCACCGGGCTGAAGGATGCCCAGGGCGTGCCGGTCGATAGCGGCGTCATCAAGTTCCGCAAGCTGGTGCTGCAACCGCTCTGAGCCCAGCGGTCCTACCCGCGGTCAAAGGCTTTGACCGCGGGTATTGGTTTTTGCTGGCCCGCAATCGCCGGGCGGCTATTCCAGCAGCAGGTCGCGCAGCCGCCCGATCGCCGCGGCATCAAGGCCAAGCCCTTCGGTGAGCAGCCCTTCCAGGCTGCCGCCATGGGCGGCGATGGCGGCATCAAGCGCGGCTTCCAGCAGCGCCGGATGGGTGGCGTGCAGCGCCGCGGCCATCGCCGGTGGCGTGCCCGGCGGCACCGCGTAATCGCGCTGCCAAAGCCGATCGGTCGCCACATAATCGTCCAGCACCGTCGCCCGGCTGGCGCCCAGGGCCGTCAGCACCAGCGCCGCCGCCAGCCCCGTGCGGTCCTTGCCGGCCGAGCAATGGAACAGCAGCGCGTGCCGCCCGGGGTCGAGCAGCAGGGCAAACAGCGCGCGATAGGCGCCGATGAAGCGGGTGCCGTAATCGAGATAGGCCAGCCGCAGCAGGGCGACCACATCCTCCCCGCTCGCCTGGCCGCGCTGCATGAGGTCGCGGAGCGAGGCGCCGACCGTGGGCTCGATCGCCAGCGAGATCCGCACCGCCCCCGCCGGCAGGCGAGAGGGCCGCTCGGCTGCCTCCGCCACCCCGCGCAGGTCGCAGACGGTGCGCAGGCCGAGGCCGGCAATGGTCGCGACATCGCCTTCGGTCAGATTGGCCAGCGTCGCCGAGCGGTAGAGCACGCCATGGCGCACCCGCCGCCCATCCAGCACCCGATAGCCGCCGAGATCGCGGAGGTTCGAGGCACCTTCGAGGGGAATGGCCCGGGGGAGCGTGTCCATCCGCCCGGTTTAGCCCCCGGACCGCGCCGGCGCGAGGCCCCGCGCCCGCTCGCTTGACGCCCCCCGGCCCCCGCCCGACCATCGCGCCCGCACACGCACAAGGGAAACGCCTGATGGCCAAAGCCAATCTCTTCGACCTCGCCGGCAAGGTGGCGATCGTCACCGGCGGCAGCCGCGGCATTGGCCGCGCGATCTGCGAAAGGCTGGCCCAGCACGGCGCCAAGGTCGTCGTCTCCTCCCGCAAGCTCGACGCCTGTGAGGCGGTCGTCGCCGGCATCAAGGCCGATGGCGGAGAGGCCATGGCCATCGCCTGCAATATCGGCCGCAAGGAGGACCTGCAGGGGATGGTCGATCAGACCATCGCCACCTGGGGCGGGGTCGATATCCTGATTTGCAACGCGGCAATCAACCCGCATTTCGGCCCGGCCATGACCCTACCGGACGAGATCTTCGACAAGATGATGTCGAGCAACGTGAAGTCGAACATGTGGCTGTCCCACATGTGCATCCCCACGATGGAAGCCCGCGGCGGCGGGGCCATCGTCATCGTCTCCTCGATCGGCGGCTACAAGGGCTCGGTCAATCTCGGTACCTATGCCATCACCAAGGCGGCGGACCTGCAGCTGGCGCGCAACCTCGCCTGCGAATGGGGACCGAAGAACATCCGGGTGAACTGCATCGCGCCCGGCCTGATCCGCACCGATTTCGCCCGCGCGCTGTGGGAGGACCCGGTGAACTACAAGAAGCGCACCCGCGACACGCCGCTGAAGCGCATCGGCGAACCAGACGAGATCGCCGGCGCCGCGGTGTTCCTCGCCAGCGCCGCCGGCAGCTTCATGTCCGGCCAGAGCATGATCATCGACGGCGGCGTGCTGTCCGGCCCGCCCCCGAACAGCGACGACTAGAGCGGGCTGCGTTCACATACGTGCACGCAGCCCGCTCTAGCATGTGTTGGATCGCGCGATTCAGCGCCTTCGGCGATGCCGCCTCAACGCATCGCGCTCTAGAGCAGGCTGCGTTCACGCCCGCCCCCCAACGGATGGGCTGCTCTGGAGGCCTCGGCTTCTGGGGCAGCCGCCGCCGGGCGGTCCATGCCGGGCGCTGTAACGCGCGGCCAACTCCAGATCAGACCGCCCAGGCTTGCGGCAGCCGGGGCGCCTGGCCGCCGCATCCTGAGGCAAAGCCGCACCGCCCCGCCGGCGTTTTGCCAGCTTGCCCGCCACCTTCCGCGCCAGCAACAATTTGTGACTGCGTGTCGCATGGCCAGACGCCAATCTAAGGAAGGCGGCGGGGGCCGCATAGCAGGGGTGGCCGATGGATACCGCACTGGACATCTTCGCCGACTACGCCCGGACCTACGACCAGCGCCGAGAGACGGACATGTCGCTGGCCGAGTTTCTCGATGGCTGCGGCACCGATCCCGGCCATTACGCGACGGCGGCCGAACGCATCCTGAAGGCGATCGGTGAGCCGGAGGTGATCGACACCGCCAAGGATGTGCGGCTGGGGCGCATCTTCCTCAACCGCACGATCCGCATCTATCCGGCCTTCTCCGAATTCTTCGGCATGGAGGAGACGATCGAGCGGATCGTCGGCTTCTTCCGCCATGCCGCCCAAGGCCTCGAGGAGCGCAAGCAGATCCTCTATCTGCTGGGCCCGGTTGGCGGCGGCAAGTCGAGCCTCGCCGAACGCCTGAAGGCGCTGATGGAAGCCGAGCCGATCTACGTCCTCAAGGCCGGCGACCAGCTCTCCCCGGTCTTCGAAAGCCCGCTCGGGCTGTTCGATGCCGAACGCCTCGGGCCGGTGCTGGAGAAGCAATACGGCATCCCCCGGCGCCGTCTGACCGGGCTGATGAGCCCCTGGGCGCTGAAGCGGCTGGACGAGTTCGCCGGCGATATCACGAAATTCCGCGTGGTTCGCATCCTGCCCTCGCGGCTGCGCCAGATCGGCATCGCCAAGACCGAGCCAGGTGACGAGAACAACCAGGATATCTCCTCCCTCGTCGGCAAGGTCGATATCCGCAAGCTGGAGATGTACGGGCAGAACGACCCCGACGCCTACAGCTTCTCGGGCGGTCTCAACCGCGCCAATCAGGGCATCCTCGAATTCGTCGAGATGTTCAAGGCGCCCATCAAAATGCTGCACCCCCTGCTGACCGCGACGCAGGAGGCCAATTACATCGGCACGGAAAACATCGGCGCGCTGCCCTTCCAGGGCATCATCCTGGCCCATTCCAACGAGAGCGAGTGGCAGAGCTTCAAGAACAACAAGAACAACGAGGCCTTCATCGACCGCATCTACGTCATCAAGGTGCCCTACTGCCTGCGGGTGGCGGAGGAACAAAAAATCTACGAGAAGCTGGTCCGCGGCTCAGAACTCGCCGCCAGCGCCTGCGCCCCGGCGACGCTGGAGATGCTCGCGCGCTTCAGCGTCCTCTCACGCCTGCGCAAGCATGAGAACTCCAACCTCTTTGCCAAGATGCGGATCTATGATGGCGAGAGCCTGAAGGAGACCGATCCGCGCGCCCGGACGCTGCAGGAATACCGCGACGCCGGTGGGCCGGATGAGGGCATGGACGGCACCTCCACCCGCTTCGCCTTCAAGATCCTGGCCGCCACGTTCAACTTCGATACCACCGAAATCGCCGCTGATCCGGTGCATCTGATGTATGTGCTGGAACAGGCGATCCGCCGCGAGCAGATGCCCGAGGAGACCGAGAAGCGGTACCTGGAATTCATCAAGGGCGAGCTCGCCCCCCGCTACGCCGAGTTCATCGGCAACGAGATCCAGAAGGCCTATCTGGAGAGCTACAACGACTACGGCCAGAACCTGTTCGACCGCTACATCGCCTATGCCGATGCCTGGGTCGAGGATCAGGACTTCAAGGACCCCGACACCGGCCAGATGATGAACCGCGAGCTGCTGAACCAGGAGCTGACCAAGATCGAAAAGCCGGCCGGCATCGCCAATCCGAAGGATTTCCGCAACGAGGTGGTGAAGTTCGCACTGCGCGCGCGCGCCAACCGGGGCGGGCGGAATCCCTCCTGGACTTCCTACGAGAAGATCCGGGAGGTGATCGAGCGGCGGATGTTCAGCCAGGTCGAGGACCTGCTGCCGGTGATCTCCTTCGGCTCGAAGAAGGATTCCGAGACGGCGAAGAAGCACGATGAATTCGTGACCCGCATGGCCGCCCGCGGCTATACTGAACGGCAAGTCCGACGTCTGGTCGAATGGTACATGCGCGTGAAGCAGACGGGCTGAGACGCCGGACGATCAGGCCGAGGCGCCCCGCCCATGCAGATCCTGGATCGCCGCCTCAATCCCAGCGGCCGCAGCCTGCCGAACCGGCAGCGCTTCCTCCGCCGTGCCAAGGCACTGGTGCAGGAGGCGGTGCGCGATGCCTCCGCCAAGCGGGAGATCCGCGCGGCCGATACGGGCGGGGAGGTGTCGATCCCCCTGCACGGCATCCGCGAGCCCAACTTCCAGCTCGGCGCCGGCGGCCGGCGGGACCATGTCCTGCCCGGCAACAAGCAGTACCGTGAAGGCGACGAGATCGCGCGCCCCCAAGGCGGCGAGGGCGGCAGCGGCAGCGAGGGCGCGCCCGAGGGGGGCGGGGAAGATGCCTTCCGCTTCGCCCTCTCGCGCGAGGAATTTCTCTCCATCTACCTCGACGATCTGGAATTGCCCGACCTCGCCAAGCGCCGGCTGGTCGATGCCAGCGACCCCGCCTGGCAGCGTGCCGGCTATGCGGTCAGCGGCACGCCGGCCAATCTCTCCATCGCGCGCACCATGCGCAACAGCCTCTCCCGCCGCATCGCCCTGAAGCGCCCGAAGCCCGAGGCGGCGGCGGTGCTGGAGGCGGAGATCGCCGCGCTGGACGGCAAGCCGGACCAGGCCGAGCAGCTGCTGCGGCTGCGGGCCGAGCTGGAGCGGCAGCTGCTGCGGGCGCGGCGCATTCCCTATATCGACCCGATCGACGTGCGCTATCGGCGCTTCGAGCCGCAGCCGCGCCCGGTCGCGCGCGCCGTGATGTTCTGCCTGATGGACGTCTCCGGTTCCATGACCGAGGAGATGAAGGATCTCGCCAAGCGCTTCTACACTCTGCTCTATCTGTTCCTGCAGCGCCGCTACAAGCATGTGGAGATCGTCTTCATCCGCCACACCCATGAAGCCAGCGAGGTCGATGAGGAGGCGTTCTTCCACAGCCGGGAGACCGGCGGCACGCTGGTCTCGACCGCGCTGGTGGAAATGCAGCGGATCGTCGCCGACCGCTTCCCCCCGGCGGATTGGAACATCTACGCCGCCCAGGCTTCGGATGGCGATAATGCGGCGGGCGACAGCCAGCGGACCGGGCAGCTGCTGGTCGAGCACATCCTGCCGGCCTGCCAGTACTACGCCTATATCGAGGTCGGCCGGGACGGCGATCAGGGGATCCCCGGCTTTCCGCGTGGCGCGACCGACCTGTGGCGGACCTATGAGGCGCTGGCCGCGGCCGGCGCCCCGCTGGCGATGAAGAAGGTCCGCCATCGGCAGGATATTTTCCCGGTCTTTCGGGAACTCTTCGCCAAGCGCGGCCTGCTCGACGGAGCCTCGGCATGAACGCACCGGTCGATGGCGGCAGGCTGCTCTGGCAGGGCGCCGATTGGGATTTCGCGACCCTGGAGCGCATCCACGACGCCTGCGCGCAGGTCGCGACCGGCGAAATGGGGCTTGAGGTCTATCCCAACCGGATCGAAGTGATCAGCGCCGAGCAGATGCTTGATGCCTATGCCTCAACCGGCCTGCCGCTGTTCTATCGGCACTGGTCCTTCGGCAAGCATTTCGCCCAGCACGAGGCGATGTACCGCCGCGGGCTGCGCGGCCTCGCCTACGAAATCGTCATCAACGCCGAGCCTTGCGTCTCCTATGTCATGGAGGAGAACACGGCGACGATGCAGGCGCTGGTCATCGCCCACGCCGCCTTCGGCCATAACCACTTCTTCCGCACCAACCGGCTGTTCCGCGAATGGACGGATGCCCGCGGCATCCTCGACTATCTCGAATTCGCCCGCGGCTACATCCAGTCCTGCGAGGAGCGCTTCGGCGAGCCCGAGGTCGAGCGCCTGCTCGATTCCGCGCATGCGCTGATGAACCAGGGCGTCCATCGCCACCGCCGGCGCGCCCCGGACCTGCTGTCCGAACAGCGGCGGGAGCAAGAGCGGCGCCAGCATGATGAGCGCATGTACAACGTGCTGTGGTCCACCCTGCCGGAGCGGGCGAGCGCCCCGCCGAGCCAGGGCGAGACCGCACGGCGCCGCGCCCTGTTGCAGCTGCCGCAGGAGAATCTGCTGTATTTCCTGGAGAAATCCGCCCCCCGCCTGGCGCCGTGGCAGCGGGAGGTGCTGCGCATCGTTCGCAACATCGCCCAGTATTTCCTGCCGCAACGCCAAACCAAGGTGATGAACGAGGGCTGCGCCACCTATACCCATCACCGCATCCTCCACCGGCTGCACGAACAGGGCCGGATCAGCGATGGCGCACTGCTCGAAGTGCTGCACTCCCACGCCGCCGTCATCTTCCAGCCCGGCTTCGACGATCCACGCTATTCGGGCATCAACCCCTATGCGCTCGGCTTCGCCATGATGTCCGATATCGAACGCATCTGCCGCAGCCCGACCGAGGAAGACCGGCAATGGTTCCCGGATTTTGCCGGCTGCGGAGAGCCGATGCCAGTGCTGCGCCACGCCTGGGCGGAATTCCGCGATGAGAGCTTCATCCTGCAATACCTCTCGCCGCATCTGATCCGGGAGATGCGGCTGTTCCACCTGCTCGATGACGCGGCCGCGCCCGTGCTGCGGGTCGCGGCCATGCATGATGAGCGTGGCTATCGGCGCGTACGCCAGGCGCTGGCCCGGCAATACGATCCGGCCTGGACCGATCCGGATATCCAGGTGGTCGATGTGGACCTCGCCGGCGACCGGCGGCTGATCCTGGAACACGCCGCGATCGATGGCCGGCTACTGGATGAAAAGGATGCGAAGCAGGTGATGCGCCACCTCGCCAGCCTCTGGGGCTATGACGTCCTGCTGCGGGAGGTCGCTGCCGCGGGCGGCGCGACGCTCCGCGAACACGCGGTCGGCCCGCCGCGCTGAGCCAACCATTTGCCGCCCGCCCGTCCCGGCTTTAAGCAGCGGCGCCTCGCCGCGGAGTCCGCCATGCCCATGCGCCGCCGTCCCCTGCTCGCCGGCCTCCTCGCCCTGCCCGCCGCGGCGCGCGCCGAGGATTACCCAAGCCGCGCCGTGACCATGGTCGTCGCCTTCCCCCCGGGCGGGCAGGGCGATGTCGTCGCCCGCCCCGTCGCCGCCGGGCTGGAGCGGCTGTGGAAGCAGCCGGTTCCCGTGGTCAACCGGGCTGGCGCTTCGGGCGAGCTCGGCTATGCCGCCGTCGCGCGCGCCGTACCCGATGGCGCAACGCTGCTGATGGGCCTCTCCTCGCTGGCGGTGATTCCCGCGGCGGCGCGGCTGTTCGGCCGTACGCCGGCCTATGAGATCGACCAGCTGGTGCCCGTCGCGCTGCTGACCGCCGATCCCACCTTCCTGGCGGTGCCGGCGGCCGCGCCCTGGCGCGATCTTGGGGAATTCCTCGCCGATGCGCGGGCCCGGCCGGGGCAGATCGCCTATTCGTCCTCGGGCAATTACGGCGCGCTCCATCTGCCGATGGCGATGCTGACCACGGCGGCCGGGGTGCAGTTGCTGCATGTCCCCTTCCAGGGCGGCGGGCCGGCGATGACGGCGATCCTCGCCGGCCAGGTCCAGGCGCTCGCCTCCGGCCCCGGGCCGCTGACGCCGCATGTGAAGTCCGGCGCGCTGCGCGTGCTGGCCAGCTGGGGCCGCCGCCGCATCCCCGGGTTTGAGAGCGTGCCGACGCTGCTGGAAAGCGGCTTCCCGGACGCCGAGTTCTACATCTGGGCCGGCGTCTTCGCCCCGGCCGGCACGCCAGCCCCGGTGCTGGAAAAGCTGCGCGCCAGCCTGGCCGCCACGGCGGCCGAGCCCGAGGTGCAGAAGGCGCTGGCGGCGTCCGGCAATGCGCTGGATTACCGCGACGGCGCCGCCTTCCAGGCCTTCTTCGCCGAGGATACCGCCCGCCTGTTGGCGGCGGTGGCGCGCATCGGCAAGGTCGAATAGCCGCGGGCCTTGCCAGTCCCGGCCCGCAGCCGCACCCTTTCCCACCCCCTGCCGCACCCCTGCCGGAGCCGCCCGCATGAGCAATGAGACCACCATCACCGATTGGCTCGGCAGCCAGCTGCCGGACATGCTCGCGGTGCTGGAGCGCATGGTGAACACCGATGGCGGGTCCTACGACAAGGCCGGCGTCGATGCGGTGGGGCGGATCGTGCAGGAGTTCATGGCCGCGCGGGAGATCCCCGTGGATGTCGTCCCGCGCCC
>Ga0114963_10003806_pt1 | contig 10339 bp, 8 predicted proteins | sample C_131016_EF_Meta_FD_87019 | JGI IMG/M metagenome (GOLD analysis project Ga0114963, IMG submission 87019) | Freshwater microbial communities from Lake Croche, Canada to study carbon cycling - C_131016_EF_MetaG | ecosystem: Environmental > Aquatic > Freshwater > Lake | place: Lake Croche, Canada...
AAGCCGAAGAGCTCCAAGCAAAACGACTACTCGCATCATTTGATCGCTTCCGTGGAAGAGAAGCTGCCCCCAAGCCACCTGTGCATGACAGTGCCCGGCGTTGGCTGCGCGACACTTATCATCACGTAATGAATCAAGTTCCACTTGAACTTCGTGACCGGGTGGAGCAGACTCAAATGTTTCACGAGATTCTGGAACATCGTTGGTATCTTGGGGAAAAGGCGGGCCACGATTTGGGTCTGGATTATGCAACCAAGGATTACATCGAGAACATCCTGCCATTCCGATCTTATGTCGGTATCAGCACACCAGGTATTCACGAACCACACGCAGTCAAGAATTAAACTGCTCCTAATTTTCTGACTAGGATAAATCCATGAGTTTTCCGCCCCTGCCCAAGAATTTTGCACGGGCGGTTGATCTAAGCGGACTTGGGAAAACAGCAGAAGTCATGGCGAGTATTCCGGGGATTGTTGTAAACCAAGAGAATCTCATCGGTGAAATCCTTCCGCAATCAAATACCAAGGTCGTCATACTTGTTTGCTGGTCTCCTCGAAGCACGCAAGCCATAAGTTTGCTGGAAGTAATGGGAAAGTTTGAAGCCCTCGATACAAGCCCGGATGGTGAAAAGAGTTGGGTCCTGGGCACCGTAAATGTTGATGCCGAGCCACAAGTTGCCCAGGCGCTACAGGTTCAATCAGTTCCACTTGCAATAGCAGTAATTCAGGAACAGATAGTTCCACTCTTTGAATCAGTCCCACCGGAAGATCAAATTCGTCAAGTAATTACCAAAGTAATTTCACTTGCAGCAGATCGTGGCGTTGGTGCATCCCCAGAAGGAACGGCTATCCCAGAAGTCCCTATGGAACCCGAAGAAGAGGCTGCAATGAATGCGATGGCCCAAGGTGATTTCGTGGCAGCTAAGGTAGCCTATGAAAAATGGCTCGCGCGTAAACCAGGGGATAATTTGGCGAAATTAGGACTCGCGCAAACCGAATTAATAATTCGGATAACTGGACTAGATGCAAAAGATATTCTGGCAAAAGCTGCCCTTGCGCCAAATGATTTAGCGCTTGCAATTCAAGCTGCCGATCTGGAAATTGCTAATGGTGATAACAAATCAGCATTTGATCGCCTAATTAAGCTGGTGAAAATCCTAGAAGAGCCAGAGCGCAAGGGCGCACGTGAGCATTTACTTCAATTATTTTCACTAGTCGATCCGCAGGACCCAGATTTAATTAAAGCTCGCCAACAATTGGCCAGTGCGCTCTATTGAAATCTAAAATGTCGCGCCGCGAAAAATGGGCGCTCTACTTAATCTTTATGCCTTACGGCATTGGGGCGATGGCAACTATCTCGAGATTTCCGGAGATTCAACAGAATTTACATTTAAGTAACGGTACTTTTGGCACCTTTTTAAGTTTAGGCTCGATAGGTGGACTTTTGAGTTTCATCACAATTGGCCAACTTGTTGATCGTATTGGTGTTCGACCGGTAATGATTGCAAGCTCCGTCACAATGGCGCTCTCACTTGGCTCAGTTCCTCATATCCATCAAGGCTGGATCTGGTTGATTGCAAATATTGTCTTTGGTTTCAGCACAACCGCGCTTCACATATCAGTAAATTCTCAAGGCATCCATCGCCAGGATGAAATCGGAGAGGTTGTTCTGCCACGCTTTCATGGCTCATGGAGTTTAGGTGCGCTTATAAGTTCACTGATTGCTTTGGTCCTTACCTCAAGGCTTACCTTGGCCTGGCAGGTAGATATTGTCATGGTCACAACTTGGCTTGCGGTTATGTTTGGTATTTTACGCTCTACTCCTTATCTGATTAAGGCCTCAACAGATCCAGTTCGCACTAATAGCGTAAATTTCAAAGGCGTGATCAACTCCTTCAAATTTGAACCCTTGATCTCCGTTGGCATGGTTATGGCGATTCAAATTGAATTCGCCACCAATGACTGGTCGGCAATTTATGCCAAGAACACCATCGGCATGAGTGCATCACTAAGTATTTTGACTTACGTAGTATTTATCTCGGCGATGATCTCACTTCGTTTAACAATGCACCTCTTACTCAATCACTTCACTGAACGAACTCTGCTTAGGTTCATTCCTTTGATTGGTGGAACTGGATTCATTATTGGTATCTTGAGTGGAACTTACATATCGCACCACAATCGAACGCTGGGATTCACCATCTCCTTGATTGGATTTATGTTCGGGGGATTTGGTTCATCATTTATAGCACCAGTCTTCTTTGGTATTGCATTTCGTAAATCATCATTGCCTGGAAGCGTTGTTGTGGCACAACTTGGTTTAATTAACGCCGTGCTGACTTTTGCGGTGAAGATTGTGATCTCTTGGGTCGCGCAGGCAACAAGCGTGACGGTAGCTTTGATGATTCCAGGACTAATGCTTTACGGCGTGGTTTATATATCAAAGATCGGCAGTAACGAGCGAATTACCCAACCAACAACTTAAAGATCAGCCAGAACCTTCAGTGTTACCTGGATCAGCAGCGTTGATGTCATGGATCTGATACTTCTCAATTGCTTCGCGAACTACTTTGCTTTTTATCTCGCCAGCTTCAGCAAGACTTGCAAGAGTCGCAATAACGATTGATTCCGCATCTACCTTAAAGTGGCGACGAAGCGCACCACGAGTATCTGATAAACCAAAACCATCTGTTCCAAGTGATTTAAATTTTCCGGGAACGTATGCAGCAATTTGATCTTGAACTGCGCGCATGAAGTCACTCACGGCAATTACTGGACCTTCTTGGCCTTTTAACTTCTTAGTTAGGTATGCGCTCTTCTGGTCATCTGGGTTCAACAAGTTATGGCGATCAACTTCAAGACCATCACGACGTAGTTCATTCCATGAAGTTACTGACCAAACGCTCGCGCTTACGCCCCACTCGTCGGCGAGTAACTGTTGCGCCTTTAGCGCCCAGTTCATAGCAACGCCGGATGCGAGAAGTTGGACCTTCTTCTTGCCGCCCTTAGCTGGCGCAAATAGGTAGATTCCTTTGAGCAGTCCTTCAACATCCAAGTTCGCTGGTTCAGCAGGTTGAACGTATGGCTCGTTATAGACAGTCAGGTAGTAGTAAACATTCTCACTATTTTCGCCATACATGCGGCGCAGGCCATCACGAACAATGTGGCCGAGCTCGTAACCGAATGCTGGGTCATAAGAGATGACCGCTGGGTTGGTGGATGCGATCAAATGTGAATGGCCGTCTTCATGTTGTAGGCCTTCACCATTAAGAGTTGTACGACCGGCTGTGGCACCTAGAACAAAGCCACGTGTCATCTGATCTGAGGCGGCCCAGAAAGCATCGCCGGTGCGTTGGAAACCAAACATTGAGTAGAAGATGTAGACCGGAATCATCGGAACATCATGTGTTGCATATGAAGTTCCAACGGCGGTGAATGATGCAACCGAGCCAGCCTCGTTAATTCCTTCGTGCAAGATGACACCTGAGGTTGATTCCTTATAAGAAAGCATCAGTTCACGGTCAACGGATGCATAAGTCTGACCGTGCGGTGAATAAATTTTGAGGGTAGGGAATAGGGAATCCATTCCGAAGGTTCGTGCCTCATCAGGAATGATCGGGACGAAGTGCTTACCCATTCCAGGATCTTTAACAAGATCCTTAAACAAGCGAACAAATGCCATTGTCGTTGCTACTTCTTGTTGTCCAGAACCACGAGCAACTGATTCATAGGTACTCAGTGGTGGTTGTGGAAGTGGCTTGGAATCTTTATTACGTGAAGGAATTGAACCACCAAGAATTTGGCGGCGCTCCATCATGTATTTGTATTCAGGAGAGTCCACACCTGGGTGGTAATACGGAGGAACTTTCGCATCGATTTGTTCATCGGTTAGCGGAATGCCAAGAGTGTCACGGAATGCAAGAAGATCTTCGTGCGTCATCTTCTTCATCTGGTGAGTTGAGTTACGAGCTTCAAAGTGCGAACCAAGTGTCCAGCCCTTAATAGTCTTGGCAAGAATTACAGTTGGCTTACCATTGCGTTCGGTAGCTGTCTTGTAAGCCGCAAATAATTTACGGTAATCATGGCCACCACGCTTTAGTGCCCAGATCTTCTCATCGCTCCAGTTTGCGACCATGGCAGCAGTACGTGGATCGCGCCCAAAGAAGTGTTCGCGGACATAGGCACCAGATTCGGCTTTAAATGTCTGGTAATCACCATCGGTTGTGTTATTCATCAAATTAACAAGTGCACCTTCACGGTCCATCGCAAGCAATTCATCCCACTCGCGACCCCAAACAACTTTAATTACGTTCCAGCCAGCGCCACCAAAGATCGATTCAAGTTCTTGAATAATCTTGCCGTTTCCGCGCACTGGTCCATCAAGACGTTGCAAGTTGCAGTTAATTACAAAAGTTAAGTTATCTAGATTCTCGCGAGCCGCAAGACTGATAGCGCCAATAGATTCTGGTTCATCCATTTCGCCATCGCCCAAAAATGCCCAGACATTTTGATCACTTGTGTCTTTAATACCGCGACCATTTAAGTAACGATTAAAACGTGCTTGATAAATCGCATTGATTGGTCCGATACCCATTGAAACAGTTGGGAACTCCCAAAATTCTGGCATTAAACGTGGATGTGGGTAGGAAGATAATCCACCACCATCGTGAGAAAGCTCTTGGCGGAATCCATCCATCTGCTTTTCGGTTAAGCGACCCTCCATAAATGCCCGCGCATACATCCCAGGACTTGCATGCCCTTGGAAGAAAATTTGATCCCCGCCACCAGCGTGGTTTCTACCGCGGAAGAAGTGGTTAAAACCAACTTCATATAGTGAAGCCGATGATGCATAAGTTGAAATATGTCCACCAACACCTATGCCGGGACGTTGCGCACGGTGCACCATGATGGCTGCGTTCCAACGAATGAATGCACGAATACGACGTTCGATTGCTTCATCACCAGGGAAGGCAGGTTCACTTGCCGGTGGAATTGAATTTATGTAATCAGTTGAGCGGAGTGCAGAAACGCCAAGATTCTTCTCTTCGGCGCGACGAAGCATTGAGAGCATCAAATATCGGGCGCGCACCGGACCAGCGTTTGCGAGCACGGCATCCAGGGATTGATTCCACTCGGCGGTCTCGGTCGGGTCAGTGTCGACGAGCTGCTCGATGAAGTCTTCCGATGTTTTGTGCTTGTCATCCGATGTGGCCATGCCCATATCCTTTCACGAATTTGCCCCTACCCCTTGCGCAAGTGGCAAAGGTTCGGTGGACTACTCCTATGTGATCCAGCCATTCAGGTTGATCTACATCACTAAATAGCCAGGTACGAGGGAGAGGAGCAACAGCCCCAATGGGGTCAGATCAGGTGGTTGAACGCCTTGGATTGAAATCCGGCGATCTCATTTTAGAAGTAGGCCTTGATTCGGATTGTGACAATGAACTTCGCGCAGCAATCCAAAAGGTAACTGGTAACGAATTCATTGAAGATGCCGCGACTGACGTTGTAGATGCCGTGTTGCTTTGGTGGCGCGATGAAGATGGCGATCTCGTAGATGAACTTATGGATGGCCTGACATATTTAACGGAAACTGGTCCAATCTGGTTATTCACACCCAAGGTCGGCCGCGCAGGGTACGTAGAGCCAAGTGACATTCAAGATGCCGCGCCCACCGCCGGGCTCTCCCAGACGGTATCTTTCACCGTTGGAGCGGACTGGACCGCAACAAGATTGGTTGCCAGAAAAGGTAACCGCAAATAACTGAAGGGCAACAAATGTCATTAGCAATCGGTTCGCCAGCACCACAATTTTCGTTAACCAATCAGCACGGTGAGAATATTTCACTTGCAGATTACAAGGGCAAGAAGAACGTTGTAGTTCTCTTCTATCCATTCGCATTCTCTGGAATTTGTACAGGGGAACTTTGCGGACTGCGCGATGATCTCGCTGCATTCCAAAATGAGAACGTAGAATTAATCGCAATCTCTTGCGATCCAATGTATGCCCAGAAAGCATTTGCCGAAAAAGAGGGATACAAGTTCCCGGTACTTGCAGATTTCTGGCCACATGGCGCAGCCGCTAAGGCATATGGTGTTTTCAATGAAGAACGTGGCTGTGCGATACGCGGAACTTTCATCATCGATAAAGAAGGAATCTTGCGTTGGCAGGTTGTGAACGGCCTCGGAGATGCGCGCAATATCGTTGATTACAAGGCTGCGCTCGCTAGTCTTTAATCGATATTAAGCATTGATTTTTCATACCCCACTCTCACCTGTAGAGTGGGGTACTGAAAGTTGATCGAAAGTTTGGGTGCTTAGCTCAGTGGTAGAGCGCCTCGTTTACACCGAGGATGTCGGGGGTTCGAACCCCTCAGCGCCCACCAGACTTTGGAAAGTTTTATAGCTTCTAAAGAGAGGTATCGATGAAGGCTTCGGTCACCGATCAAAATAATCTGATTGAACTTCAACGAATAGATTCCGCAATTTCCCAGGCAAACCATCGCTTAAAGGCGTTGCCAGAACATCAACAACTTGTGGCAATTCAAGCAAAGCTCACGGCTGGTGCGGCCGAACTTGCAACCGCTGAAGCCGAACTTGCTGATGTTGCCATCGATCTTCGTCGCAGTGAAGTAGAAGTAGAACAAGTAGCAGATCGCATGACAAAGGATGAAGCTCGCCTCTCTGGTGGCCAGGCTTCACCAAAGGAATTAGAACAACTTCAGCATGAACTCGGAACACTGGCCAAACGCAAGAGTGAACTTGAGGATGGTGAACTTGAGATCATGATTCGCCACGATGCGGCCAAGCAAAAAGTCGAAACGTTAAAGAGCGATGAAGAGGGCTTAAAGAAGTTAGAACTTGAATTAAATATCCGACTAGAAAATGCCAAAACTGAGATTGATCGCGAGATTGCCCTGAAGAATTCCGAGCGCACCCTGCTTGTTCCAAAAATCGATACCGCGCTTACTGAACTTTATGAAAAGGTAAAAGCAAATGGCTCGGGCATTGGGGCTGCGCTGCTAATTGGGAACACTTGCGATGGCTGTCGCTTAGCAATTAATGCCGTTGAGATGGAGCGCATTAAATCTCTTGATTCAGAAGAAGTTTTGCGTTGTGAAGAGTGCCGGCGAATCTTGGTCCGGATTTAAGTATGGCTAGATCGTTTGTTATCTCTGCTGATGGTGGCTCTCGTGGCAATCCCGGCCCGGCCGCTTATGGTGCGGTGGTCTCTGAAAATGGCAAGATCCTTCACGAACTATTTGAAACAATCGGCATCGCAACTAACAATGTTGCCGAGTACAACGGCTTACTCGCAGCACTTCGCAAAGTAAATGAATTAGATCCAACTGCAACAGTTGAAGCCCAGATGGATTCCAAACTAGTGGTTGAACAAATGTCAGGTCGCTGGCAGATCAAGCATCCAGATATGCGCGATCTGGCCAAGCAGGCCCAGCAAGCACATCCACCACAATTAGTAACGTACAAGTGGATTCCTCGCGATTTAAATTCACATGCTGATCGCTTGGCCAATAAGGCTCTTGATGGCGATACAAATACTTTTGCCCCGCGCCAGATAAATTTCTTATCCGAACGATTAGTTTCTAACGAAACACCAACTCAAATTTTCCTAGTCCGTCATGGCGAAACAGTCCTTACGCCAGAACGGAGATTCTCTGGGGGAGATGGCTCAGATCCAGAACTTAGCGATGTGGGTATTGCACAGGCTGAAGAAGTTGCTAAAGCGATTGCAACACGCAAACCAGATTATTTCTTTGCGTCTCCGCTAGTTCGCACCCGACAAACTGCTGAAATTATCCAGAAGCAAGTGAAACTAGATATCGAATTTGATACAAGCTGGATCGAGTGCTCGTTTGGTGAGTGGGATGGCTTAAGCGTCCCGGAAGTTCAAGCACTTTATCCATCTGAATGGGAACAATGGGTTTCAAGTTCTTCCTATGCTGCGAGCGGTGGCGAATCATATGAACAAGTTGCGGCACGTGTTGAACCAGCACTTACAAACCTTGCTGCGGATTACCCGGGCAAGAAGATTCTTGTCGTGACCCATAATTATGTAATAAAGGCACTTGCTGCCCGCATTATTGAAGCACCTCTAGAGAGCGTCTTTCATTTAGACGTTGCGCCATGCAGCATCACAACAATAAACATCTACCCTTCAGATGGTTTACGCGTACTTAAAGGGCTTAGCGCAAAAAGTTAAAATCGCGTACCCTTACCCAACGAAGAGTCGCCTGGATCACCGCGTTGTAGCAATACACCGAGGAAAGTCCGGACTCCAAAGAGCAAAGTGGTGGGTAACGCCCACTCGGAGCAATCCGCAGGACAGTGCCACAGAAAATTACCGCTAACGAAAGTTAGTAAGGGTGAAACGGCGGTGTAAGAGACCACCGCATCTGCAGTGATGTAGATGGCAAGGTAAACCCCACTTGGAGCAAGACCAGATTGTTAGCGCTTGAGAGCTGCTCGCTCGAGTTAACGGGTAGGTTGCTTGAATCTGTAAGCAATTACAGATCTAGATGGATGGTGATCGGTTCGCAAGAACCACAGGATCCGGCTTATAGGGCGACTCTTCTTACATTCTCTTGTTGTGAGAATATTTTAACTACGTTAAGCACACTAATTTCAAGGTAAAATATAAGTGTAAATCTATTGTTATTCCTGCCTTAAATGGCACTATGGCTGAATGAAGCGAATCCTAAGTTCTATCCTTTTGGTGACCCTTGTATCTGTCTCAACAAGTAGCCCTGTCTTTGCAGCAATGCCTAAGGCTGGCGGTACATGTACAAAACTTGGGTCAACCGTTACCTCAGCAGGGATGAAATTTACCTGCGTGAAAGTGAAATCTAAACTCAATTGGAGCAAAGGTTGGGTAACGGGGAGTGCTTCAGCAACCAAGCCACAAGCTGTCGCACCTGTCGCACCTGTCGCACCTGTCGCACCTGTAAAAATTACATTTATTTCAAACCAGAAAAATTGGGGGGTACCAGATTCTCCTATTGCCTCATCTTCATATTCAACAGTTGCATCTACTGCTGCAAAAAAATTCTATGAAGATCTACCACCAGCCAATTCAGGTATTACAGCAAATGCTCAATATGAAGGAAATGTAATTGATGCCGCAAAGAATAAATTTAACGAAGAAATTGATTATGTCTCACGCCAATATTCTGGGTATTTAGCCGCTGGAAAAAGTTTTGATTTCATTGGATATTCAACTATTGCCTGGGGGGCTGCAACGGCCAAAGCCCTTGATTCAACTAACCAGTCTATAGCTGCAGATTTAACTAATACGATGCCTAGATTTGGCGAAAACCCGATGTGTGCCAACGGACTGCCTATGGCTGGAGGTGGTTTTTCACTCTCATATTTAAAAAATCCAACTCTAATGCTGTCGGTAATGAATTGTGCAACCAGTTTTACTAACCCAACCACAGTGGGGCATGAATTTACACATGGTATTCAATCTGAGGCACTTAAGTCGCTTGGACTTCAAGATCCAAATCCAGGGTCGTGGGGGCCATCATGGTTACGTGAAGGTCAAGCCCAAGCTGCAAGTGCAATTTTGACTCATTGGGATGGAGTTAGTCATACAGCAGAGACCTCGAAAGCCTTTGTTTTTTTTCAGGCAAACCCGCAGTCCAAGCCGAGCTATCTTCAGTATTTAGAATCCAATGACCCAGTATCAAACCAGGAATATTCCATGGGCTTCGTGGCATCAAATTATTTGATTGCAAGAAGTGGATGGACTAAGAGCTTACAGGTTTGGGTACTTGCAGCGTCACTGGCTCCTAATCTGCAAAGGAACGAGGCAACTCGGATGACCAATTTTGCTCAAGCATTCAGCACTATTTATGGTCAAAGCCTTGCAGACTTCTACACTGAGGTAGAGCCATATCTCGAGTGGCAATACGCCAATAAAAACTCTTGAGAGAGGGAGTACTTGTGTTCTCAACAGATTCTCCTCCGGCTTATAGGGCGACTCTTCTTTCTATTTTCACAGGAGAAATTCAGCCGACATGTCTGTTTCAGAGCGATTAATCCCTTATCTTTCTCGCATGGAAAATACTCAAGATCACTTACACAAGGCGTTTCACGATAATCGCCTCATTGTTAAAGTTCCCCAGGTAACTGCGTTCTTTTGGATTATCAAAGTCCTGTGTACAACGGTGGGTGAAACTTTTGCAGATTACCTGAATAACACTCTTGGCTTTGGTCTTAATGGAACGACGATATTCACAGTGATTGCTCTTGCCATTGCATTATTTTTTCAATTTAGATCTAAAACTTATACGCCAGCCCTTTATTGGATTGTGGTTGTCC
>Ga0114963_10003808_pt1 | contig 10336 bp, 7 predicted proteins | sample C_131016_EF_Meta_FD_87019 | JGI IMG/M metagenome (GOLD analysis project Ga0114963, IMG submission 87019) | Freshwater microbial communities from Lake Croche, Canada to study carbon cycling - C_131016_EF_MetaG | ecosystem: Environmental > Aquatic > Freshwater > Lake | place: Lake Croche, Canada...
TCCCATTGGTGGGCAGCGTCGCACGCGATCGATGCCCTGGGAACGTATGGGGCTTCGTTTCCTCCACGGAAACCACGACGCTCCTTCTCGTGATCTCTTGATGGCTTCATGATGCCGACGCGATCGGCCTCACAACGAAATGACTCGCTGGCTCTCTACGAAACCCCCCACATCCCCCAGGCATCCTGACCGGACTGCCGGGAATAACCCTTACGCCGGGCTTCCGGTACAACCGATTTAACCCTGCGTATCGTTGCAGACATACCGGGGGGTAAGGGAAATGATGTGTTGTACGAATCTGCGGTCGTGGGTTCATTCAGTGGTGTTGGCGGGAACCCTCGTAGGAACCGGATCAACCGCCTTCGCTGCAGAGTTTGACGAAGCTGTTGTCCCTGAAGCGATAGCCGCTGACGGCATCGATGGCCTTGGGATGGCGGAAGACGCCGCCCCGTGGACAACGCAGGGGGCGTTCCCAGAGGGAGTGCCAGACTGCACCGAGTGTTCACCGCAGCAGAACTGCTGCGAGGATGGTTGCGACCCGCCCTACGGCATGATCAACCGTCTCATCGACAACAAGCACGCCTGCTGGACCTTCAGGACCGACGCGATCCTGTTATGGCGCGATTCCCCACGCAGCCGGCCACTTTTTGACAACTCCTCCAATGGCCTCACGGCACTCAACGCCAACCAACTCAACAGCACCCCGGCGGCAGGACCGCGGTTCTCCCTGTTTCGCACGAACGGCTGTGGCGATGCACTGGAAGCGACTTACTTCCGCGCCGCGAACTTCCGGGCACAGAACACTCTGCCCACGGTAGCCAGCGGCTACACGCCGGCCTTCATGCCCAGCCAGTCCCCCTACGACTCCGCATCCACCAACCTCGGTGCTGCGTTGCAAAGCTTTGAACTCAACGGCCGCATGACGGTGGCCCCCTGGATCCAACTATTGGGCGGCTTTCGCTGGTTTGAATGGCAGGAGACTCTCCAACTCACGACGGTGCCCGCGGATGTGGCGTCAGTATCCTGCATGAATAATCTCTACGGCTACCAGATCGGTTTTGACTCGCTGCTGCTCAGCTCGAAATGGCTACGGGTGGAAGGCCTCATGAAGGGTGGCGCGTATTACAACAACTCCTTTCAGACGACGACCGCGAATATCGCTGGTTCCCCGTTTTCCACGCGAGCTGACACACCGAAGGGAGCCGCGTTTCTCGGGGAGGTTGGTCTGACGGGCGTCATGCCCATCACCCGCAACATCGATTTCCGCTTTGGCTACCTCGGCTTATGGCTCCAAGGTCTTGCCCAACCGACAAACCAAGCCGTTTCGTCCGATCCGCAGGCTGCCACGCTCAACACCACCGGCGCCGCCGTCGTGCAGGGCGTCACGCTCGGCATGGAAGGTCGCTGGTAGATCGCGATGGATCCGGTTCTTGTCGAGGTCGTCCGTGGCGACCGGGTTGAATCATGGCACAGCGGTATCGCTGTGGTGGTCGATGCCAACGGCACTATTTTACTGCGGATTGGTGATGTCGACAGGTCGATCTACCTGAGATCTGCTGCCAAGCCGCTTCAGGCTTTGCCTCTCGTTGCAAGCGGGGCGGCTGATCGATGGTCGCTGACAGATGCCGAAATTGCACTCGCCTGTGGATCACACGCTGGCGAACCAATACACGTTGCAACGGCGGCAACGATGCTGCAGAAGGCTGGGCGAGACGCCTCATGCCTCGAATGCGGCGTGCACTGGCCACTTGGCGAGGAAGCAGCCCGCACGCTTGCGGCCAGCGGCGGCATCCCCTCGGCACTCCACAACAATTGCTCCGGAAAACATGCTGGATTCATCTGCCTCGCCTGCTTTCGCGGCCTCGATCCCTCCGGTTACGCACAGCCGAGTCACCCCGCCATGCGCGAGGTAACCGCTGCCCTTGCGGAGACGACTGGCATATCAATGGACGATGCCCGCCGCGGCATCGACGGCTGTTCGATTCCAACATTTGCCATTCCGCTACGCGCGCTGGCGACCGGTTTCGCGAGGCTCGGAACAGGTCATCGCCTGTCGCCGTCGCTCTCAACCGCAGCCACGCGCATCCGCTCGGCGGTCGCCGCCAACCCTTTGATGGTGGCTGGCACCGGGCGATTCGACACACGAATTGCCACACTGTTTGGTGAGACAGTGCTTTGTAAGTGTGGGGCGGAGGGCACGGCCGCAGCGACTGTCCCGGGCCAAGGACTGGGGATCGCGGTCAAGATCGACGACGGTGCTGGAAGGGCGGTCGAGGTTGCTATGGTTGCCCTATTGCAGAGGTTTCTGCCGACATCGATGACCGCCAACGATGAATTTCAAGCGCTCGCCGTAAGAACGCTTCGCAATTGGAACGGTGTCGTCGTGGGGACTCTACGGGCCTGCTGACCACCGCCCGTCACCTAGCCCGCGTTCTCCACCACTTCACTCCCACCCGCCGTCGCCCGGGCAAACCGGATGTCGAGCGTTCGCAGGTAGGTGTGGAGTCCGGCGTCCTGGATCGGCAGGATGTGGGCCGGGAAGCCCGACTCGTTGTGGTGGGAATGCCAGAGGCCCGGCGGCGTCACGAACACCGAGTGCGGCTGCCAGTCGAACCGCTCGCCGTCCTTGATCCGGCCATCGGCTCCCAGCGACTTGCCGACCATCGTGTAGCAGCCCGGCTTGGCATCGACGACCAGATCGACCGCCACCGACTGGTGCCGGTGCGGAGCCTGCAACGCACCGACCGGCAGACGGCCAAACATCGCCCAGATGATGTGCGTGATCGTCATCGTCTGCGGAAAGAGCCGGTTGCCGAGCAGCACGCTCAGGCGGTTGGCATGGGCACTGGCCGGATCGCGGATGACGGTCTCGAGCGCCTCGTGGATCGACTCCCGCTTGTAGAGCGTGGGCGAAAACTGCCTCTTGGTCGCTTCCACGCCCAGATACGCAAGCAGCGGCTCGTCGTGCACCCAGTAGATCGCTGCATCGTCGCCCGCGACGTGCACCGCACGGCTTCCGGCCGGCAGCGTGAAGAGGTCGCCCGCCTGCCAGACGATCTCCCTGTCATCGGTCAGCGTCGTGGCATCGCTCCCAACCTGCGTCGTGCCGGTGCCCCGCATCACGAAGAACAGCTGGCTCGTGGCATTGGCGTCGGTGATGATCGCATCGCCCGGACAGATGTGGATGAAGTTGGCACAGAGCCCGGGTGACGTAGCGGGCCCTGGGCAGCCGAGAAGGGAGCTATTGTCGAGGGGCACCTTCCGCGTGATCCCACGCTCGTGCAACTCAGCCGCGAACCGGGCCCCGGGAATCGCCCCCAGCGTGCCATCGGCAATCGGATTCGAGGCATAGCGGTAGTCATGAAACCGGGCGGCCTCCGTCAGGCGGTCCTCGGGAGTGCGGTCATGAGATGGCTTGAGCATGGGACGAGCCTCCGGAGGATTTTTCCTGGGAACGGGTAGAATTGGGGAGCGCATCGAATCTCGAATGCTGGCGACTCGAAATACTCGCGAATTGTACGGTTCCGGCCATGGAATATCCTCCCCGCCCCTCCTGTCGGATCGTGTCGCTCCTTCCGGCTGCCACGGAGATCGCGGCGGCGATTGGACTTGCGGCGAATCTCGTCGGACGGTCACACGAATGCGATGAGCCGGCCGGCGTGGCCAGCCTGCCCGCCCTGACGGCAGCCCGCATCGACGCCTCGGCCCCGAGCCGGGAGATCCATGACCAGGTGACGCAGATCGGGAAGGCCCTCGGCGAAACCGCCATCACGCGAACGACCGCAGGCAACGCCGCTGCCTGCACCATCGGCACCTCCGCCGCCCTCTACTCGCTCGATGTCGACACGCTCGCCAGCCTCAAGCCCGATCTGATCCTCACGCAGGCCGCCTGCGACGTCTGCGCCATCTCGGCCGCCGACGTCGAGGCCGCGGTGCGGAAGGCAGGCGTGAACACACAGGTGCTGGCCCTCTCGCCAGCCACACTTGCCGACCTGCTCTCCGACATTCGTGCCGTGGGCAAGGCCACGGGCCGGCTCGCCCAGGCGCGGGAAGTGGTGGCCCGACTGCGGGCTCGGATCGCCTCCGTAGCCTGCCGGGTCGGCACGTTCTCCGACCGGCCCCGTGTCGCCGTGATCGAGTGGCTCGACCCGCCGATGGCCGCAGGCAACTGGGTGCCGGAGATAGTCCGCCTGGCCGGCGGAGAGGACCTGCTCGGCACGGCGGGGGACCACTCGCACTGGATCTCGTGGGACGACGTCGCCGCCGCCGATCCCGACGTCGTGATCCTCGTGCCCTGTGGGTTCACGCTCGATCGCGTGGTCGCCGAGGCGGTCTCAGCGGCCGTGCAGCCGCATCTCACGAAGCTCCGCGCCTACCGCGAGGGCAACATTGTCGCCGTCGACGGCCACCATCTCTTCAACCGGCCTGGACCGCGGCTGGTCGACTCGCTCGAAGTGCTGGCGGAGATCCTGCACCCGAGCAGGTTCGCGTTTGCGGCAACGCGGCGGTTTGCTCAGAGACTTTCGCCCCCGCCTACCTGAGATCCTCGGGCTTCACGCCCTTCTTGAAGCCGTCGCCCCTGAACGGCAGCGGCTCGAAGGTGCCCACGATATTGACGTTTGAAACCGACGGAATCTGGCTTTCCATCCCCGTGGCCCAGTAGCAGGCGTTCACGAGCATGCGCCGCGTGCCGGTGCTCACCAGATCGGTCGACGAGCCCATAGTGGTCGTAAATACCCGGCCTGTCGGGCCGCCGCCCACGCTATAAGTCTTCACCCATGCCACCGGCATCATCGGCTCATTCTTCTTGGCATCTTCCCCCTCGACGACCGGCGATCCCGGCGTCATGCCCTCAAGTACCTGCCCCAAGACCAGCGGCTGGCAGTCGCCCGGGAGCGGCAGGCGAACGGTGTAGACGTCGGTATCGCCCCAGATGTCACCCTCGCCGATGCCGCGGAGAATCGGATGATCCTTCGCATCCGGGACGATCAGGCCCCGGGTGCTCTCCTGACCGTGATGACCGTGGTGGTTGATCCACGTCTCGCCAAGCACCTGTCGGCCGAAGCCCTGCGGCATGGTGTCGCCCATCTGATTCCAGCCGTAGTGCGAATAGGGTCGATCTTTCGGAATGTTGAAGGCGTGGGTCGCCGTTCGCATGCCGATCACCGGCTTGCCTGTCTTGAGATAGTCGTCGATCTCCTTCATCTGCGCATCGGGCAGGTTGCGAAACCGCGTGGCGATCACCATCAAGTCGGCTTTGCGGAGCGATTCGAGGCCCGGGATGTTGTCAGACTGATTCGGATTGATCTCACCCGTGGCCGGATCAATCGCATAGAGCACCGTGCAACTGAAGCCGTGATGTTTGGCGAGGATTTTTGCGAGCTGCGTGAGTCCCTCCTCGCTGCGGTATTCCTCGTCGCCGCTGATGAGCACAACATGCTTCCCCTTCCCCGGCCCCTCGCCCCCTTCCACCACGAGCCACGGATCGGCAGCTCTTGTATGTGAAGCCACAAGAGCCGCAGAGCAGGCAAACAAGCAGAGCGAGATAAAGCACAGGCGGATCATGAAGAGGTTCCTTCGGGGACTCATAGAAGAATCAACTTAAAATACCATTCACCACATGCCCATGCACGTCGGTGAGCCTGAAGTCGCGGCCCTGAGAGCGGAACGTGAGCCGCTCGTGGTCGAGGCCGAGGCAGTGCAGAATCGTGGCCTGCAGGTCGTGCACATGCACCTCGTCCCGCGCGATGTGAAAGCCCAACTCGTCGGTCTCACCGTAGCTGATGCCCCCCTTCACGCCACCGCCGGCGAGCCACATTGTAAAGGCGTTTGGGTGGTGGTCGCGGCCCATCGACCGGCCGAGCACGGCGCTCGCCTCCACCATCGGCGTGCGGCCGAACTCGCCTCCCCAGACGACGAGCGTGCTGTCGAGCATGCCGCGCCGCTTCAGATCGGTCACGAGTGCAGCGCTCGCCCGATCGGTTGTCGTGCAATTGTTCTTCACGTTGCCCGCGACGTCGGAATGACCATCCCAGCCCTCGTGGTAGATCGTCACGAACCGCACGCCCCGCTCCACCAGCCGCCGCGCAATCAAGCAAGCCCGCGCGAAGCTCGCCTCCTCGGCCTTGCAGCCATAGAGGCCAAGCGTCTCGGCCGTCTCGTCGGCCAGATTCATCAGCTCCGGCGCCGAAGTCTGCAGCCGATGGGCCATCTCGTAGCTGGCGATCCGGGTGGCGATCTCGGGATCGCCGTCGGCCAGGAGCCGGCGGCGGTTGAGCGCCGACACCACCCCCAGCGTGTCTCCCGCCAGCCGCCGGTCGGCGCCGTCGGGAGACTGAACGTTGAGGATCGGCGGACCGCCATTGCGAAACCGCGTGCCCGTATAGACGCTCGGCAGAAAGCCGCTCGACCAGGTGGCCGCCCCGCCGCTGACGCCCCCGCCCGTGCTCATCACCACGAAGGCCGGCAGCTGATCGCTCTCGCTGCCCAGGCCGTAGGTCACCCACGAGCCCAGGCTCGGCCGGCCCGGCTGGGCGAAGCCGCAGTTCATGAAGATCTGGGCCGGCGCGTGATTGAACTGGTCGGTACGACAGCTCTTCACGATCGCGATGTCGTCGACCACCGTGGCGAGGTGCGGCAGCACCTCCGAGAGCTCTGCTCCGCACTGGCCGTGCCGCGAAAACCGAAACCGTGGCCCCAGCACGGCCGCATCTGGCCGAATGAAGGCATACCGCTGCCCGCCAATCACCTCGGGCGGGATCGGCTTCCCCTCGATCGCCGCCAGCTTCGGCTTGTGATCGAACATGTCGAGCTGGCTCGGAGCCCCTGCCATGAAGAGCTGGATGACCGCCTTGGCCTTGCCCGGAAAATGTGGCGGCCGAACCGCGAGCGGAGCCTCTTGAATCAGGCTGCCACGGGCCGGGGCAGCACGACCAAGCGTGTCGGCCAAGAGCCCGGCCAGCGCAATCTTGCCGACGCCAACGCCGCACTGCTCGAAGAAGTGCCGCCGTGTGATCTCGAGCAGGTTCATGGTGACTACCTTTTTACGACCGCTTCATCGAGGTTCATCACTGCCCGGGCCGTCAGCATCCAGGCGGCCACTTCCAACGCGTCGGCGCTACTTTCAGCCGGTGCCGAGGCAGCGGCTCCGGCCAGCTTCGCGGCATCGAGTTCGCCAGCCGCCAATCGCTGCCGCTGCATGTGAAGAAAGTCCGTCATCGCCCGCTGCTCGTCGGCGTCGAACTCCCGTGAGAGCACCCGTCGTGCCAGTTCGCGAAGCCGGCTCGCATCGTCGGCGCCCGCTGCCAGCACCGTCTTCCCGAGCGACTGGGCCACCTCCACAAACATCGGGTCGTTCAGAAGCGTGAGGGCCTGCAGGGCCGAGTTGGAAACCTCGCGGCGGGCGATGCAGGCCTCGCCACTGGGCCCGTCGAACGTGGTCGTAAATGCGAACGGCGCCGTCCGCTTCTGATAGGTGTAGATGCTGCGGCGGAACCGGTCCTCGCCGCCACTGACGTTCCACTTGCCACCACCCCAGGCCGCCTCCGTCACGCCGTCGGGCTGCGGCGGCCGCACGCCGGGCCCATACATTTTCGCGGACAACAGCCCCGCTGCGGCGAGGACAGAATCCCGGATCACCTCGGCCTCCAGCCGAACCCGCGGGCCACGCGCCACGAGCGCGTTTTTCGGATCCCGCTCGACCAACGCCTCTGGCGCCACCGAAGCCTGGCGGTAGGTCGCGCTGGTGACGAGCAGCCGATGCAGTCGCTTCATCGACCAGCCCATACCGCCGCTGCGGGTGTCAGCCATGAACGTGGTCGCCAGCCAGTCGAGGAGCGCCGGGTGGCTCGGCGGCTCGCTCTGGTAGCCAAAATCCTCGACCGTCGCGACCAGGCCGCGGCCGAACAACGTCTGCCACTGCCGATTGACCGTCACCCGCGCAGTCAGCGGGTTGTCTGCGGAAACGAGCCAGTTTGCCAGCGCCAGCCGGTTGGCCGACACGCCCGGCGGCAACTGCGGCAGGAACGACGGCACGGCGGCCGGCACCTCCTGCTTCGGCTGCGTGTATTCACCACGATGGTGGAGGAATGTCTTCCGCGGATTGTCGGCCGGTCGCTCCTGTAGCACGAGCGTTGTCTGGCCAGCCCGGAGGCTATTCTCGAGATCTCGGATCTGCTTGACCGGCTCGGCCAGCTCCGAGGCACCGGCGAGGAAGCGACGGAACACTCGCTCCCGTTCGGTGGCCGACCGCTGGTCTTCCGTCTTGGCAAGCGCCGCCTCGACGTCGGCCGTATGGCCCCGCGACTCCGCATTGTCTGCCGCCGTGACCGACAGCCGAAAGCAGCCAAGCGGACAGGCGAAGTGCCGCTCGAATCGCATCGTCAGCGTGAGCGGCGTGCCGGGAGCGAGTTCTTCGGCCAGTTGGAATACGGCCGCATGAGCCCTGCCCTGATCGCCATTCGTGCTCCAGCCGCTCGACATGTCGCCGTCAATCGCCTTCGTGGCACTGCTCTCGACCTTGCTCTTGGCCGCCGTACCGCCAAACGAGTCGGTCGCATGCGCCAGCGTCAGCCGTTTTCCACCGACGGTCGCCTCCATCTCCGAGAGGAAGAAATCGCCCTTCGGTCCCTCATAGAAACACATGCCGGGACCATGATCAGGAAGGCTCTCGTCGGGCAGCACCTCCAGACGCACGGCCCTGATCGGCTGATCCGACGGCGGCAGTTCGATCTCGTAGACGTCGCTCTTGGTGCTGTCGCCACTTCCGAGAATCGAGCCGTCGTCGCGGACGACGAGGTGCGGCATGCTGGTTTTCAGCGTCGTCGGCCGGACGACCTTCCAGGCCACAGCCCGCGCCGACTCCTCGCGGTTCCACGCCTCGAACTGCTCCGCGAGAGAGACCACCTGCTTCGCCTCGGCCGCGGGTGGCTGCGGGCTGCTCTCACCCGACCCGGCGGCCGCCACCTGCTCTGCTTCCGCAGCCGTCGGCACGGGCCACTTCGTCGGCAACTCTGCCCACAGGTTTTCGATCTGCCGCGCGGTCTCGCTCTGCTGCCGTTCGCGGTCGGCATTCGGAATCCGCCACTCGGGCTCGTCGGCGTTGTTGAGCAACGCCATCAACGAAAAATAATCGGTGTGCAGAATCGGATCGAACTTGTGCGTGTGGCACTGGGCGCAGGCGGTGGTGAGGCCCAGCCAGGTGGTGCCGGTCGTGCCCACGCGGTCGACCATGGCAAGGTAGCGGAACTCCAGCGGATCGATTCCGCCCTCTTCATTGAGCATGGTATTGCGGTGGAAGCCGGTAGCGATGATGTCGTCAGGCGTTGCCCCGGGCAGCAGGTCGCCGGCAATCTGACGGATGGTGAACTGGTCGAACGGCATGTCGTCGTTCAAGGCACGGATCACCCAGTCGCGATAGGGCCAGATCTGACGGTCGCGGTCTTTTTCATAGCCGTTGGTGTCGGCATACCTCGCGAGATCGAGCCATCGCCGCGCCCACCGCTCGCCATAGCGGGGGCTCGCCAGCAACCTGTCCACAAGTTTCTCATAGGCATCGGGCGACGAATCAGCGAGGAAGGCGTCGAGACCGGCGAGTGTAGGGGGCAGGCCGACGAGATCGAGATGCACCCGCCGGCAGAGCGCGGCCCGATCAGCCTCGGGGCTGGGTGTGAGCCCATCCTGTTCGAGCCTCGCCAGCACGAACCGGTCGATCTCGTTCTTCGGCCAGACGGTGTTCTTCACCGTCGGCAGGGATGGACGAACAGGTTTCACAAACGCCCAGTGCGGCCGGTATTCCGCGCCGGCGGCGATCCAGTCGGTGAGAATCTGCCGCTCGCGATCGGTGAGCACGACCTTCGTGTGCGGCGGCGGCATGACGAGGTCGGGATCGGTGCTCGTAATCCGGGCGATGAGTTCGCTGTCGTCGGGATGGCCCGGCACAATTGCCCTGGTACCGCTATCGAGTTCGCGGAGTGCCTCCTCCCGCAGGTCGAGCCGCAGGCCCGCCTCGCGGTGACCTTCATCCGGCCCGTGGCACTTGAAGCAGCGGTTGGAGAGAACCGGCCTGACCTCGCGGGTGAAGTCGGGGGCGGCCGCCTGACCGACGGCGCTGGGCCACAGAATGCAGCCGGCCGCGAGCACGAGGAGCGTTTGGCTGTTCATATCCCTCCATTATTCCACGCCGGAACCAGCGCAGCCACTGCAGCGGAAAACAGCTTCCGGATAGACTTTCCCGGATGCACATGAAAAAACTTGCCACGCTGTTGTTTGCCGCCATCTGTGCCAGCGTTTTCTGCCAACCACCGGCGTGTGGTGAGACGCCGAACGATCCGCCGCA
>Ga0114963_10003819_pt1 | contig 10318 bp, 10 predicted proteins | sample C_131016_EF_Meta_FD_87019 | JGI IMG/M metagenome (GOLD analysis project Ga0114963, IMG submission 87019) | Freshwater microbial communities from Lake Croche, Canada to study carbon cycling - C_131016_EF_MetaG | ecosystem: Environmental > Aquatic > Freshwater > Lake | place: Lake Croche, Canada...
CGTCGCCGAGCAGCGCCGCCGAGCAGCGTTGCAGCGGAGCGTCGCCGAGCAGCGCGGCGGAGGCCGCGCGGCCCGTCAGCGGAGCTCGACCTCGACCTCGCGCCGGCGTCGCACGTGCCGTCGCTCCGCCGCCGTCACTTCGACTCGAGCGCGAAGTCGATGGTGTTGCTGGCCGGCTTCACATCGGCCGTCAGCGTGGATCGCTGGTTGTACTTGGCCGGAATCTTGGGCGGCGGCGACACCGCAGTGCCCGCACTCGTGCCAGCGGCGGAACGCTCTTCTGCGGGCGTGTCCGTCGGCTGGATCCTGACCTTGTGAGGACCCACCTTGGCCCCCATGGTTCTGTTGATGTAACACAGGTCGTATCTGCCCTCTGCATCCGTCGTGGCCATGGAACCCCGGCCCTTGTCCGGATTGAAGAAGATGTCGACGCCGGCGAGCGGTTGGCCGTCCATCGTGACTTTTCCGCGAACCCTCCCCAGCGGAGGCTCGTCGGCCGGCCGTGACGAGCAGCCGGCAACCGCGAGCATGACGGCGATCGCGACGATGGTTGCAATCGGCCGGAGGCCTGACGAGACCGTCATTCCGGCACCGTCACGGTGTACCCGTCGTTCATGTTTGCCATCGCCGCGAGAATCGTCTGATCGGCGTTCTGACTCATGAATCGGCAACTGCCGTCGGCGAGGCCGAACACCACCCCGCCCCGATGCTTGCTCATGAACGGATACTGGTTCGTCCCGAAGAGGCTGCCGTTGGTGGAGGCGCTAAACGTCAGAATGCCCGTCTGCATGCCGTTCGCCAATTCGGTGACGATCGCGCCCGCCCAGACGCCGCCACGATTCTTGCCGTTCGTGGTGGCCGTTCCGAAGTTCGAATCGAGCTTCGGCAGGCCCGCATCGGGACTGATGTTGTTGAAAACCTCCCCGAAGGCCAGCGTCTTCGAGAGGCCGTCCGTCGCGTCTTTCGATCGCACGTACGACCAGGCGCCCACCGGTCCCCACGTACCGCCCGCCGTCAGGGGAACCCGGCGAAAGAGACCGAGGGTGGGAACCACTCTTCCGTCGGCGGGGTCCGTGAAGGAGCCGACGCCGTCGAAATTGGTGCTCGATCCGGCGACGGCTTTGTAGTTGGATTTGCCGTACCTGCCGCTGCTCGCGGTGGTCGAGTTGGTGAGACCAAAGTTCAAACTGGGGTCCGCGGCACTGGGGCACGCGTAGACGGCCACCGGTGTCTGCTGCAGTGCCACCTGGTCGCGACCCGTCGGCGACGTGGCCCACGTGGCTTGGGTGCCTGACGGCACACCGCAGACCACCTGCCCGCTGCCGGATGAGACCAGCAACCGGTCGTACAGCGACGATTCCTCGACGAAGGGCAGGAGGAACGCCCCCCATCCCCAGCCTGCGGTCGTGCCGTTGCCGGCATCCCCGCTGCAATTGCCCACCATGCCCTGGTAGGCCGCTGGAAACCGGGTTTTGGCGTCGTGGAACGTATTCAGCGCCAGCCCCAACTGCTTGACGTTTGACTGACACGTCGACATGCGCGCCGCCTCTCGCGCCGACTGCACCGCGGGCAACAGGAGGCCGACGAGCGTGCCGATGATCGCGATCACCACGAGCAATTCGACGAGCGTGAAGCCACGCCGGCGCAGCCCGCGCACGCTGGCAGGGTGAAGGTGCCGAGACATGGGGAAACGCCTCACGGAAATGAAAGGGTAAAAATGAAAAAAGCGGCGGGATCGGATCGCTCAACCGCCCTCCCGCACCCGACCCCGTCATAAAAAGTACACATGGGATCGAGGTTCGTCCACCAGATCAAGGGCGAAGCCCCCCGGGGATGGCGGAAAACGCCCGCCAACGCCCTCTCGCCGCTCCCGTTTTTCCGCACGCCAGGCCGGAGGGGAGGCCGTTCACGAGCACCGCCGGAACGATTTCCCGCTGGAACGAATGGAGCGCGGCGCCGCGAACCTCGCCGGCTCGGCCGTCAGCGCAGCACGACCTCGATCTCGTCGCCGACGTCGTACCGCCGGCCGCCGGCCGGCAGCGCCACGAGGCCGTCGGCGCCCGCCATGCCGAGGAGATCCGACGATCCCGACCAGGCCGCCGGATGCGCCTCGAGCCCCCGCGGCGTGCGGTCGAGGCGGCAGGGGAGATACACCGGCCGGTCGGCGGCGGCCTTCACCTGCCCCATGAGCCGGGCGCGGCCCCGCGGCAGGTGCCATGCCTCGCGCGGCCGCCCGGCGAGGATCGCGATCGCCGGCCGGGCGAAGAGCTCGAAGCAGACGAGGCTGCTCGCCGGATTGCCCGGCAGCCCGAAGACGAGCGTCGGCGGCGCGTCGGCCCGCGGCAGCATGCCGAACCAGACCGGCTTGCCGGGCTTGAGCCGCACCTTGTGGAAGACCTGCTCCACGCCGCATTGCGCCAGGATGCCCGGCACGAGGTCGAGGTCGCCGGCCGACACGCCTCCGGAGAGCAGCAGCACGTCGGCCGCGAGCCCTTGCGCGACGAGCGCCCGGATCGCCTCCGGCCGGTCGGCCGCGATCCCCAGTGGGATCGGCTCGGCTCCGAGGAGCGTCACCGCGGCGGCGAGCATGGGGCCGTTGGTGTTTCGCGTCTGGCCGAAGGCTGGCGTCGTCCCCGGCGGCACGAGCTCGCTCCCCGTGGAGACGAGCGCCACCCGCACGCGGGCCCCCGCCACCACGTGCGTCGCCCCCGCCTCCGCCGCCAGGCCGATCTCGGCCGGGCCGAGCGTGGCCCCGACGGCGAGCACTTCGCGCCCCGCGCGGAAGGCGTCGCCGCGCCGGCCGACGTGCTGCCCCGCGCGGAAGGATTCGTCGCGGAGCCGCACGCGGCCCCCGGCGTGCGTCCGGGCCGTGTCGTCCACCGCCCGCTCCACCGGCACGACCGAGTCGGCGCCCCCCGGCAGGGGCGCGCCGGTCATGATCCGGGCGCAGGTGCCGGGGCGGACCACGAGCCCGGTCGTGTCGCCGGCCGCGAGGTCGACCGCCACCTCGAGTTCCACGATCGCGTCGCCGCCGGGCACGTCGGCGGACCGCACGGCGAAGCCGTCCATCATCGCCCGGTCCCACGGCGGCGAATCGACGTCGGCCACCACGCCCGCCGCGAGCCGTCCCCCGCAGGCCTCGAGGAGCGGCACCCGCCGCGGTGGCAGCGGCCGGGCCGTGCGTTCGACCAGCGCGATCGCCTCCGCGAGCTCGATCATCCCGCCACCGGGGCCGTCTCGAGGAACCGCCGGAGCAGGTCATAGCCCGCGGGCGTCAGGAAGCTCTCCGGGTGGAACTGCACGCCGTAGACCGGCAGCGTGCGGTGGCGGATCGCCATGATCTCCCGCGACCCGTCGGGCGCGTGCGCCCAGGCGTCCACCTCGAAGTCGCGCGGGAGGGTCGGCGGATCGATCACGAGGCTGTGGTAGCGGGTGGCCTCGATCGGACTGGCGAGTCCCGCGAAGAGGCCGTGACCGGCGTGCTCGATCCGGTCGACCTTGCCGTGCATCGGCCGCAGCGCCCGCACGATCGTGCCGCCGAAGACCTGGCCGATCGACTGGTGGCCGAGGCAGACGCCGAGGATCGGCATCCGGCCGGCGAACCGCCGCACGACGTCGCAGGAGACGCCGGCCTCGTCGGGCGTGCACGGCCCCGGGGAGATCACGATGTGGCTCGGGGCGAGCGCCGCGATCTCGTCGCAGGTGATCCGGTCGTTCCGCCGCACCTCGAGCGGCACGCCCGGCGCGATCTCGCCGAGCCGCTGCACGAGGTTCCAGGTGAACGAGTCGTAGTTGTCGATGAGCAGGATCATGGCCGGGAAATGCCGCCAGCGTCACTCGAGCAGACTCGACGGATGCCCCTCGCGGTCGACGAGCGGCATGACCTGCGGCTTGTAGATGGTGGTGTAGGCCTCGCCGAGCCGGTGCCGCTCGAGCGCCTCGGGCGACTCCCAGTGCTCCACGAGCACGAACCGCCGCGGCTCGGCCTCGGAATGGTAGACGTCGAACCGCAGGCAGCCGGGCTCGGTGCGGCTCGATCGCATCGCCTGCGCGAGGAGGTCGCGGAGCCGCGGCGCGTCGGCGGCGTCCTTGGCCAGGAGCAGCACGTTGAGACAGATCATGGGACCTGGTTCCGGTGACGGGACGACGGGGCGGCCGCCCGCACGACGGGGAGGGTGCCGGCCGCCCGGCTCACTGTACCACCACGAGCCCCGCGCCGCCGGGCCCGGCGTCGCGGCGCCGCGCCAGCACGCGGAGATACGGCGGCACGAACGCGGCCCGATGGACGAACGACCCGGCGGCCGCGGGCCCGGCCGACGGGGCCCGGAAGTCGGGTTCGCAGACGTCCTCGATCGTGAAGCCCGCGCGGCAGATGCCGCCGAGCAGCGACTCCCAGGAGTGGACGAACTCCTGCGTCCCCGCCTCCCGGAGCCGTGAGGGGGGCTCGGGGGGCAGCGGCCCGGCCGCCGCGAGCGGATGCCGCCACTGGTAGAGGCCGCCGGGCCCCGGCGCCGTCGAGGTCTGCAGGGCCGCGGGCGACTTGTGCTGGCTGACGTAGCGGCCGCCGGGCTTCACGACGCGGGCCACCTCGCGGAACACCCGCCCCACGTCGGGCACGTAGCAGGTGCTGACCGGATGGATCACGAGGTCGAACGCCGCCGGGGCGAGCATCGACAGATCGTCCATCGAGCCCTGAAGGATCTCCAGATCGAGGCGGCGCTCGCGGGCCACGCGCCGGTCGAGTTCGAGCATGGCGGGCGACAGGTCCACCACCGTCACGCGGGCGCCGGCGGCGGCGTAGAGCGGCCCGTGCTTCCCGCCGCCGGCGGCGAGGCAGAGCACGGCCCGCCCGTCGAGCCGCGCGGGCAGCCAGGCGCCGCCGGCCGAGCCGCCTCCGCCGAGCCAGCTTCGCGGGTCGTCGAAGGCCGCGTCGGCCGCCGGCCGCGTGAGCGGCACGCCCTCCCCCGCCAGCCGGTCCCAGGCCCGCGCGTTGTGCGCGAGCACGGCGTCGCGCCGGGCCGCCGCCGGATCCTGCCCCGCTGCCAGCCGGTCGTCAGCCATTCCGCCGCTCCCGTCGGCTTGCTTCCGCTGCCGCGCCCGCCGTCAGCCGGCGCGACGCATCCGCTGGCGGACGTCGGGAGGCGGGCCCGGCCGCCACGCCTTCGTCCGCGGGTCGAACTGCGCCGGCACGAGCGAGGCCTTGCCGGTGCGCGGGTTGACCTGCGGCCCCTCGGCCGCGGGCAGCCGGAAGACCTCCCGCGTCTCGCGGCAGACGTAGTCGATCTCGGGGACGTCCTCGGCCCGCACCGCCGGCAGCCGCCCCGCGGAAAGCTGCGGCAGGATGAGCCAGGCGGCGACGGCCAACGCACCGCAGGCCACCCAGATTCGCGGATCCTTGAGCATCGTCGCTTCCTCCCGTCTGCGCGCGTGTCGCCCGTCGCGGCCGGTCGTGGTCAGTCGCGGTCGTAGAGTGCGTCGCGGGTGGCCGGATCGTCGGCCGCACCGTCGCAGACGAATCCCAGTTGCTTGAGGTTCATGCGGTCGGCCTGCGACGGCTCGAGCCAGTTGTCGCCGGGCACGGTGACGGCCGACTTCCACGGGTAGCGGTCGACGTGGCCGTCGAGGAAGGCGACGTTGGCCGTGCCGCGGTGACGGAAGTGGACGGTGGGGAAGTTGCCGCTCGGCGGCACGAGCCCGCCGAGGTTCTCGATGAACTTCAGGTCGTATCGCACCTGGGCGCTCTCGGCGAAGGCGATCGTCCGCTTGGTCTCCCGGATCTGCGCGATGGAGTAGCACGTGGGCTGACTGGTGAGGCGGTAGGGCCAGACGGTGTCGTCCCAGGGGGTGCCGCGGCCGAGGGCCGGGTTGTAGTCGAATCCGGTCGCCATCCGTCCGTAGGCCAGTTCCTCGACGTCGCCGGCCCCGAAGGCGGGACACTGGAAGGCGGCCCAGTTGCCCTCCATGAACGGGGCGAGCAGGCCCGCCGCGAAGTCGAGCTGGCGGAGGGGGTCGGCCTGCCCGGGATCGACCTCGCCGAACCAGTAGCGGCTCTTGCCGGGAAAGGGATACTCCCCCGCCAGCGTGCCGGCGATCCGCGTCTGGTCGTCGAGCTTCATCGGCACGAGCCGGCCGCCGTGGGCGTTCGAGTAGTTGAGGAGCGCGAGCACGAGTTGCCGGACGTTCGACCCGCAGGCGGTGCCGCGGCTCGCGTCCCGCGACGACTGCACCGCCGGCAGCAGCAGGCCGACGAGCACCGCCACGATCGAGATCGTGACGAGCAACTCGACGAGCGAGAACCCGGCGGGTGGGGCCCGACGAACGACCGCCCGACCGGCGGCGCGACCGGCGGCACGGGCCGCCGACACCGTGTCGATCGCTCCGGGAACCGGCCCCCTGCGGACGCACCGGGGGTGAGCCATTCCTCGTGCCTCGTGCATGACATTCTCCCTGCGGCCGGTACGCGCGCAGACTTCGGGCGCACGGCGACCCCGGGATCGCGCCCGGCGCACCGCGCCGAAGACTGGCTGGAGACCGACCGCCGTGCCGTCTCACCGTTTCGCCAACGGCCCGCGCACGCGGACCGTGCCCGGGATTCCGCCCTCGCGAAATCCCGCGCTCCCTGCGAATGCTGGTAGGTCTTCTGACTTCCAGGCTCGACCGGCTGTCACCTTCTCGCGGCGGTGCCCGACGTGCGGGGCGTCGCAATGGTGCCGAAGGAAATGGTCTCGATAGCAGCCGACCTGCCTTCGCGCGGCGGATAACGGGTATCCGAGTGGCGGAGGCGCCTGGTTACAGCGGCGGGGCCGTCCCGGAATCGCACCGGAGTTCCCTGTTTGCCCGCCGCACGCAGCGGCGTTTCGACGGGCCACCAGATTCGTTGGGTGAATCTATCGGTCGTGCCGGTGCTGTCAAGCTGTGCGGTGTCGGCCGCCACCACCCGCAGGGTTTCGCGCCGCGGACCGCCGCGTGGCAAACCCTGACGATTGCGTCGACGAACCGGCTGAAGATGCGCCGGTTCTGCGGGCTGGCGCCGCACATCGCGCATGCGCCGCACGGACGGCATTGTTTGCGCCTCTCGCGCCACAAGTCCTGCGGCGAAAAATACTTCGGTGCCGCTCAAGCCACTTTCCCCCGCCCGCCGATAGCCCCTTTGTCCCCCGGGGCATCACTGTGCCCGTCGGGCAACCAGGGGGCGGCAATAACCTGCAATTCCTCGAGTCACGGAATGGCTCGACAGGCCTGCCGCAAGACAGTTCGTGGATCACAACCTCGGGGCGACCTGCCTCGCGTTCGGGACGAAGACTCTCGCGTGATTCACAAGCAAAGGAGATGTGGCTCGATGAAGCGTATGTTGTTCCTCGGTGCGCTGGTTCTCGGTGTCACCGTTTGTAGTCAGTCGTTCGGGTTCGAGCTCTTCAACAAGATGCTCGGCCACAAGGGTTGCACCTCGTGCTGCGAGCCGGGCTGCGATGCCGGCAGCTGCTGCGAGCCGGGCTGCGGTGCTGGTGGCGGGTGTGCGGAGCCCGCCTGCGGAGCCGGCAACGGCTGCGCTGAGCCGGCCTGCGACGCCGGGTCGAGCTGCTGCGAGCCCAGCTGCGGTGCTGGCCGGAGCTGCCTGAAGAAGAAGCACGACCTCTTCGGTGGGCTGAAGGGTCTCTTCGCCTGCAAGAAGCGGCACACCGGCTGCACGAGCTGCACCGAGCCCGGCTGCGACGCCGGCAACGGCTGCTGCGAGCCGGCCTGCGGTGCTGGCAACGGTTGCGCTGAGCCCGCCTGCGGAGCCGGCAACGGCTGCGCTGAGCCGGCCTGCGATGCCGGTGCGGGCTGCTGCGAGCCGACCTGTGCTGCCCCTGCGAAGAAGCACTGCCGTGGTACGCCGATCCTCGACCTTCTCCGCGCCATCCACAACGCGAAGAAGAACTGCCACAAGCGGTCGAGCTGCACCGGCTGCTGCGGTGAGCCCGATTGCGGTGCCGGCAGCTGCGAGCCCGGCTGCGGTGCGGAGCCGGCCTGCGGCGCCTGCGCCTCGGTCCCGGCGGTTGCCCCGGCCCCCACGCCCGATGCGTCCGCTGCGAAGCAGACCAAGGGCAAGGTGGTCGCGGTGAGCCGCACGGTTTCCTCGAAGTGATGTCCGGTCAATAGGTCGAACGGAGATCTGTTGCCCGACTTCGGCCAGTGAGCTCCGCCCGGGACCAAAAGTCCCGGGCGGAGTTTTTTCTTTTCGGCGGGGCGGCCGCGTGCGTCCGGCGTCGCCGCCCGTCACGACCACTCGGCGGCCGGCAGCCACCGGCCGACCCGGCCGGCGGCCAGCTCCACGATCTGTGTGGCCGCCCGGGCCGCCAGCCCGTGGTCGTGCGTGACCACCACCATCGTCTGCCCGGCGCGGGCCAGCTCGACGATCACCTCGGTCACCTCGGCCGTCATCGCCGGATCGAGCGCGCTGGTGGGCTCGTCGAAGAGCAGCACCCGCGGCTGCATCGCCAGCGCCCGGGCGATCGCCACCCGCTGCTGCTGCCCCCCCGAGAGCGTCGCCGGCAGCGCGCGGGCGTGGCCGCCGAGGCCCACCCGCTCGAGCAGCGCGAGCCCGCGGGCCCGCGCCGCGGACGCGGAGAGTCCGAGCACCAGCCGTGGGGCGAGGGCGATATTGTCGACAGTCGACAGTTGGGGGAAGAGGTTGAACTGCTGGAAGACCATGCCCACGTCGCGCCGCAGCCGCTCGAGCGCCTGCGGCGGGTGGCGGCCGGGGCCGAGCCGGTGGCCGGCGATCGCGATGCCCCCGGCCTCGAACGGCTCGAGGCCGTTCAGGCACCGCAGCAGCGTGCTCTTCCCGCTGCCCGACGGCCCGACGATCGCCGTCACCGTCCCCTCGGCGGCCGTCAGGCTCACCTCGTCGAGCACCCGCACCGCCCCGCGCGACTTCGAGACGGCGGCGACCGCGATCGCCGTCGTGGCGCCCGCGACCGTGCCTCCCGCGTTCCCCTCCCCTGCTCGGCTCATGCCGCGGGCTCCTCGCCGGCCGCGTCGTCCGCCTGCTCGAGCCGCCGCTCGAACCAGCGCGAGAGGAGCGACAGCGGCCAGCTCATGCAGAGGTAGAGCAGCGCCGTCACCACCGCCAGCTCCACGATCCTCCCGGTGGAGAGCGCGAGCACGCTGTACCGCTTCGTCAGCTCGATCACCGTGATCGCCGAGCAGACGCTCGTGTCCTTGAACAGCGCGATGAAGTCGCTCGTCACCGGCGGCATCACGATCCGCACCGCCTGGGGCACGAGCACGTGCCGCACCACCTGCCACTTCGAGAGCCCGAGCGCCAGGCCCGCCTCGAGCTGCCCCGGCGGCACGGCCTTGAGCCCGGCGCGGTAGATCTCCGACTCGTACGCCGAGTAGTTGAGCGCGAGCCCGATGATCGCGGCGACGACGGCGGGGAGCGCCAGGCCGACCTTCGGCAGCAGGAAGAAGATCGCGTAGAGCTGCAAGAGGAGCGGCGTGCCGCGGAGCACCTCGACGTAGGCGGTGAGCAGGCCGCGGATCGCCGGCGGCCCGTAGCTGCGGCCGACGGCCACGGCCAGCCCGACGGCCACCGCCAGCGGAAACGCGAGGCACGAGAGCAGCACCGTCATGCCCGCCGCCTTGAGCAGGAGGGGGAGCGTCTCGCGGGCGAGGTCCGCCAGGCCGCGGCGGGGGGCGGCCGGGATCTCCGCCGCGTCGCGGAGCATGAGCATCTGCTGCCGGCCGGCGAGGTCCCAGCGGTCGAAGAGCGCCTTGAGCCTGCCGTCGGCGACGAGCCGGCCGATCGCCGCGTCGATCGCCTCCGCGAGTCGGGGCGTCTCGCGGGCCGTGAGCACGGTGTAGGAGCCGCCGGCGAACGGCCGGCCCACCGCCCGCAGCGCCGCGAAGCGGTCGGCGTAGAAGGCGAAGATGCAGTCGTCCATCACCGCCGCGTCGAGCACGCCGCCGATGAGCTGCTCCAGCGAATCGATCGTGCCGTCGTAGCCGATCACCTCGACGTCGAGGTCGGTCCGCGCCCGCATGGCGATCTCCGCGGCGGAGCCGGTGAGCACGCCCACCCGCCACGAGCCGCGCGGGCCGGGCGACGCCATGCGGTCGAAGCCGTCCACGGGCCCGTCGCGCCGCGCCACGAGCTGCAGGCCGTAGGCGAAGTAGGGCCGCGAGCAGCGGTAGTCGCGCTGCCGTTCCGGCGTCAGCTCGATGCCGTTGATCACGCAGTCGGCGGAGCGTCCGAGCAGGAGCGGCAGCCGGTCCCACTGGCCCTGCTGGAACCGCGGCGCCACGCCCAGCTCCTCGGCCAGGAGCGCCGCCA
>Ga0114963_10003820_pt1 | contig 10318 bp, 10 predicted proteins | sample C_131016_EF_Meta_FD_87019 | JGI IMG/M metagenome (GOLD analysis project Ga0114963, IMG submission 87019) | Freshwater microbial communities from Lake Croche, Canada to study carbon cycling - C_131016_EF_MetaG | ecosystem: Environmental > Aquatic > Freshwater > Lake | place: Lake Croche, Canada...
AGAAGATTTTTCCAAAACGAATCGTTTCATCATAAGGACCATTAAACTGAAAGGGAACTGGACCAAAAAGGACTAAAGCACCATTTTCTAAGAGTACTGAAACACCAATAGTTGCAATCAAGGGTCGAAGTTCATCGCCACGATTTCGCAGTGGGGCGAAGATGGTTAAATTAACTAAATAACCTAAAAAACCACCAGCAATAAACGCAATGACGATGCTTAATAAATAGCCACCACCGAACCATTGAACAAAAAAGTAGGCAGCAAAACCACCGAGAGTTACAAAGTCAGCATGAGCAAAATTGATTTGATTCATGACTCCATAAATCAAGGTTAAACCTAGGGCAACCATCACATATAAACAGCCCATCACAATGCCGTTAATTGCCTGTTGTGCGAACAAGTTGAGAAAGTCAGACATAGAAATCCTAAATGTTGAAAACTAGTAGTAAAAAGTCCACTTCATTTATAAAGTGGACTTTTAGATAGACTAAATCTTAAATTACCAATTAAGAGTTTTCCAACTTAAATCAGGATTAGTTTCAACATAATGGATTACGGATAAGTTTTGATTTTGACCATTGGGTCCAAAAGTAATTTTTCCAGTTGTTACTTCAACATCTTTCATTTTCAAGAATTCAGTACGAATGGATTCAGAATCTTTTGCACCTCTTTTCACTGCTTCAGCGATCATCAAGATTTGATCATAGGCATGCGCATTAATATGAGTTGGTACTGTATCTGCGCCATATTTAGCTTTAAAGTTTTTCACAAAATTCTGTACAACTGGACGTTGCTCATTTGGGTCGAATTGTGAAATTCTTGTATAGCCAATAGATGCTTTACCAGCTTTTTGGTCAAAGCCCCAAGGTACCCAAATCGTACCAATCATGATAGCTTTACCACCACCGCCTTTAGTAACCCCCGCTTGAGCTAGAGCTTGGGCAAGCTTGACGGTTTGACCTTCAAGTGCAGACACCAACAAGACATCAGCATTACCCATCGATGCGACACGAGTGGCAATCGCAGTGAAGTCACTTACGTCACTAGCAAAGTCAATTTTACCTAATACCTTGCCACCATTTGCTAAAAAGGTTTTCTCGAAGTTATCGGAAATATCTATTCCAGCATTTGTTTTTACATTTAGGAGAATTGCATTTTTAGCATTCATTTTCTTAATTGCATTGGTGGCTAGACTATCTGTTTGTTGTTGAGCGCTTGGGAAAATTCTAAAAGCGTATTTAAAACCAGAATCAGTAAATTTATTCGTTGCTGAGCCAGCGTTAAGTAATGGAACCTTTGCTTCTTCTAACACGGACATTGCCGCTAAAGTCGCGTCTGAACACTCTTCACCAATCACTACATGAGGTTTAAAAGTCTCAAGCATTCTTTTTGCCACATTGGTAGCTGGTAAGGGTTGGCACTGTGAATCACCGTATTCAATCGCTAATTTGTAGCCATTGATACCATTCTTATTGATTTCTTCAAGGGCAAGATCAGCACCTTGTTTTCCCATTACGCCGAAGTAAGAGCCAGGTCCTGATGCAGGTAATAAGGCGCCAACACGAATCACTTTTTCTTGAGCTTGACTAGCAAAGGACATTGCTACAAATGCTGAACCTAGAATAAGGCTATTTACATGACGTAAAAAGCCTTTTTTCTGATAAGGAACTTGAACAGAATTAAACATAGAGTCTCCGATTATTTATAAAATGTTGTAGGTTTACTTTAGTCCAAAAAAATAGAATTAACAAGTAGGTGTAATATCAACTATATACAAAAATAAATTAAGACAATGGCAATATTGATCACTGGTGGTGCAGGATTCATTGGTTTGAACCTCATTGAAGAGCTATCAAAATTAGGGAAAACCCCAATTATTTTTAGTCCCTTTGATTTACCATTTCAGTTAAAGCAAGCATTTATTCAAAAGAATATATCTTATGAATATGTTCAGGGGCGAGTTGATCATGAGGAAGATCTTCAACAACTTTTTGATCAACATAAAATTTCAAAAATCATCCACGCAGCTGCCATTACCTCTGATCAAGATCGTGAATTCAATCACACGAAGGAAATTTTAGAGACCAATTTGATGGGTTCGGTTAATGTATTTGAATATGCCTTACGTTACTCTGTAGACCAATTGATTCAATTAAGTTCAGGCTCAATATTTGGAAATGTTGGGACACAAGATCCCTTGATTGATGAGGTAACAAGTCCAGTCCTTCCTGAAACGGTTTACGGTATCAGTAAATTAGCGGCAGAGCGACTGGCCATTCGCTATCGCAAGACGAGAGGTTTGAACGTCACTACAGTCCGTTTAGGTCTTGGTTATGGACGTTGGGAATATGATACTGGCCATCGCGATACTTTGAGTTTGCCTCTCCAAACTTATTGGAGTGCGGTGCGTGGCGAGAGTATCGTTCTTAGTGAAAGTGGGGGTACTGACTATATTTACGGCACAGACATTGCAAAAGGTTTAGTTATGATGCTGACTAAGGGACATTCGCCTGATGAGCTTTACCACTTGGCGACTGGTAAAACTTGGTCATTAGAGTTTTGGTTACACAATTTACAAAGGCTATATCCATCCTTTCAATATCGATTTACCAAAGATATTGAAGAATGCACAATCGGACAAAATGGGCCATTACCCAGGTCACCGATGAGTATTCGACGCATCCAAAAGGATTTTTCCTTTCAAGCAGATTATTTGGAGCAAAAGGCATTCGATGATTTTATTAGTCATCAAGAATTTCTTCGTTCACTATAATAACTTTGAGATAAAAAGAAATATTTAACAACTTAAATTATGATGTAGCAGTAATTATTGATTTTATAAAAAAATAATATAAAAAAGGAGACAGTAGATGCCGTATGCAAAAACCGACGATGGCGTAAATTTGTATTATGAAGAGGCCGGTTCAGGACAGACTTTAATTTTTGTGCATGAATTTGCTGGGGATTACCGCAGTTGGGAAAATCAGATGCGTCATTTTGCCCGTTACTTTCGATGCGTTACATATTCTGCGAGAGGCTATTTACCATCTGACGTTCCAGAGGATACCAAGATGTATTCTCAAGAAAGAGCGGTCAAAGATATTCTTGCGATCATGGATCATTTACAAGTTGAAAAAGCACATATTTGTGGCTTATCGATGGGTGGCTTTGCTGCCTTGCATATGGGGATATCTTATTCGAAGCGATTGCTGTCATTGGTGATTGCTGGTTGTGGCTATGGAGCAGAGCCTGCCAAAAAAGAAAGTTTTCAAGCAGAAGTTGAAGCAGCTGCAAAAATGTTTGATGATCTTGGTCCTGTTGATGGCGGAAAAAAATATACGCTTGGCCCAACAAGAGTTCAATATCAAAACAAAGACCCAAGAGGCTTTAATGAATTTGTTGAACAAATGCTAGAGCATCCTGCGATTGGTTCAGCAAATACATTAAGAGGTGTTCAAAAAATGCGACCTTCTTTATGGGAGTTAATTGATGGCATGAAAACCATTACCGTACCAACATTAATCATTACTGGAGATGAGGATGATCCTTGTCTTGAGCCTGCAATATTGATGAAAAGAAATATTCCAAGTGCATCACTAGTGATATTTCCTAAAGCTGGTCATACCAATAATATTGAAGATCCTGATTTGTTTAATCGCAACTTGTCAGATTTTTATTTCACGATATTGGCAGGGCGTTGGACACAACGAGATGGACGCTCTTTAGGTACCGGTATATTAGGTTTTAAATAATTTTTTAACGTTAAGAAGTGCTCAGAAAGGAAATACAATGGATTTGCAATTAAAAGGCAAGAAAGTTTTAGTTACAGGCGGTTCAAAGGGGATTGGTTTAGCTGTCGCATCAGCTTTTGCAGCTGAAGGTGCATTACCGATTATTACTTCACGTGATGCAAAAAATTTAGAAAACGGTAAAAACCACATTGAATCAACCTACAAGGTTACTTGCCAAACCGTTGAGTTAGATTTAGGAGCGCCTAAATCTGCTGAGGCACTTTTTGAAAAAATTGGTAATGTAGATATTTTAATTAACAATGCTGGTGCAATTCCTGGTGGCACACTTGCTGATATCAATGAAGAAAAATGGCGTAATGCTTGGGAACTTAAATTATTTGGCTATATTAATTTAACGCGCATCTATCTTGCAGCAATGGAAAAACAAGGCTCAGGCGTGATTGGAAATATTATTGGTATGGCAGGTGCAGCGCCAAGAGCAGAATATGTTTGCGGTGTAACTGCGAATGCTGCTTTGATGGCTTTTACGCAAGCTGTTGGTGCCACAAGTCATAAAAATGGTATTCGTGTATTTGGTATTAATCCATCTCCAACACGCAGTGATCGTATGGAAAATATGATGAAAGCGAATGCGAAAAACAAACTGGGTGATGAAGCACGTTGGACCGAACTCACGCAAAAGTTACCATTTGGCAGAATGACCGAGCCTGATGAGATTGCTCACCTAACAGCATTTTGCGCGTCACCACTTTGCGGTTATTTAAGCGGCTCCGTCATTAACGTTGACGGTGGGCAGATGTTTGCACCAGTATAAAGAAATAAATAAGTTTAGTGAAACCCCACCTCGGTGGGGTTTTTTTATGGCTTTCGCAAGCTTGGATTAGCGGAACGATGCTCACGAATGAGTTCAAAGCTGTAGCGATATCGCTCTTGTGGATGGTGGCTAGTTGTAATTTGAAAAGTTTGTTGATCTTTACCTATATAGGAGCGCATAACAACCAGTGAAGAATCTTGGGAGGTGATTTGTAAAGCAGAATAATATTTTTCAGGAATGATTTCTGAATAGACCTCAACCTTGGCTTTTATAATAGCCTCGTCAAACATTTCAACAATTTGTTCACTAATTGGAATCGTTAGATGCTTTTTATGTTTAGTAACGCCAGCATATTTTGGCAGAATGTAATAGGTCGTTAAGCATAATGGAACTGTTGCATGATTTTGGAAGCGGAGCGTTATTAAACGAAACCACTCCATATGCAATGGACAATGTAGTTCCTTGGCGAGTTCTTGATCTGCCTATATATAACCTGAGTCTAAAATTTCACGCGTCATTTGCCCAGGGTAATCTAAGAGTTCATTGACAGAATTGACCGAGTGAGAAAGTACAATTTGAGGTTGACTTGCAACCACAGTTGATCCAGTTCGCGGTCGACGCATAATCAAACCTTCGTTTGACAAATTCGTTAGAGCTTGACGAATAGTAGGCCGGCTGGCATTAAAACGAACAGATAATTCTTCTTCAGTTGGTAGACGACTTCCTAAAGGATAGGTGCCATTTTGAATATCTTCTCGCAAACGATTGTAGATTTGTAAATGAAGAGGCAGTACTTTTTGAACCATGATTAGAATTGTATTGCTTTGTTCGTATGGGTCAATTATAAATTTCGGCCAAAACTCGCATCTACTTGAGCACCTTTTGCGTTGCTTGCTAAACGAGCTTCTTCACCACTAAAAATTAATTCAATTTCGGTACCATCTGGATCTTTAAAAAATAATTGATATTGATCGTTCTCAGGCACCGCATACTCAACAAATTTAATCCCATACTGATTTAAAGTTTGACGGTAATGATTAATATCTTTAGTCCAAAGAGCTAGATGATCAAACGCATCTGTTTTTTTAGCTTCTGGGGTAGGGCTTCTTGATGTTGAGATATGCACAATGGGTTGATCACCCAAATACATCCAGGCGCCAACTCTCCCAAATGGAGGTCGGTAACCATCCACTAAGCCTAATATGTCAGCATAAAATTTACGAGATTTTTCTAAGTCCTGAGTACTGACATTAACATGAGCAAATCCAAGAATTGGCATCGTATCTACCTCATAAGATTAAAGTTTAACTGAAGAAATATATTTATACTTCAGTACTATATTACGCTTGTTTATTCTTGTATTAACAAATAAGATTTTATCTTAGATTATTATTCCTATATAAATCAATTATTTATATTTAAATATTTGACGATTAGGGTAATTCCTAATCATTTTTTATTGAATTGTATTGACAATTGAACGACTAAAAAATACTATGGTTAGATGTTCACTAACCCCACTCGCACCATCTTATGAACGCACCAGAAACAATTATTCATTCAAGCGTATCCAAGCCTGCTAAGTCATTTCAGGATGTTTCTTACGAAGAAGCTGTGCAGCGTGCGATGGATCTTATTCCTTTATTAAGTGCTGAGCAGGATCAAACTGAAAATAGAACCTATTTAACCGATACGGTAGTTAATGCATTACAAGAGAGTGGCTTATTTCGTTATCAACAGCCTAAAATGTGGGGTGGTATGGAAGTGGATTTCCGTGGATTCATGGAGATTCCTTATTTATTAGGCTTAGGATGCCCGTCAACCGGATGGGTATTTGCTAATATAGCCTCTCATAATCGTCAGTTAGCACAATGGCCGATGCAGGCACAAGAAGATATTTGGGGTGAAAATCCGAATGCATTAATTGCTTCAGGAGTTGCATATGTTCAAGGCACAGCTAAGCGTGTGGATGGAGGTATGCTCTTGTCTGGCAACTGGGGATTCTCTTCTGGAGTTGATGTGTGTGAGTGGAATATGCTCTCCTGTCAGGTGAAAGATGGCGATACCACGGTGGACTGGTGTGTTTGTTTAGTACCCCGAAGTGATTATGAAATCCTTGACGACTGGCAAACGATGGGTATGCGAGGAACGGGTAGTCGAAGTGTCAAGTGTAAAGATGTTTTTGTTCCAGCACACCGTGTTTTATCGATGAATATTCATCATCCTGATCATGAATTTCCCGGCTTTAAAGTGCATCAAAATCCAATGTTTAAAGTACCTACTAGTTCTGTTGGTGGGAACGGCATCGCTGGAGCCATGATTGCCAATGCAAAGATGATGTTGGAGGAGACAACCAACTGGATCAAATCAAAAAGCACCAGTTATACAGGTGCTAAGATGTCAGCCATCCCAACCCTTCAGATGAAAATGGCCACAGCAGATGGCAAAATTGAAGCAGCTTACGAGTGGTTGACAGCTAATACCATTGAAGCAGAAATCGCCTATAAAAATCATGTTGAATTTGATACACCCACCAAATTACGTTATAAACGTAATACCGCGATGGCGATGAAAATGGCCAACGAAGCCGTAGACATCATGCATGAGTTATTAGGTGCCAATGGTATTTATGATAAAAATAGTTTTGAGAGACGTTTTCGGGATGCTCATGCCTCTGCAGGGCACGTTGTTTTTAATATGGATGCACAGTTTATTCCATTTGGTTTAGTGCACCTTGGAGGAGAGTTTAAAAGCCCAACGCTGTAAAACTTATTGGACTTAGGAAGCTTCCCTCATTAAAATCAATTTGTGATCCAATTTCCTCATCGCCTTACAGAATTACAAGCATTGATTCAGAGTGGTCAGGTGGATCCACTCATATGTTTACACGATCAAGAAAAACATATTCACCAATTAAATCAACAATTCCCAGTAATTGTGGAAAGTTTTCCAGTTGACGGCAGTGAGACTGGACCCTTGCAGGGGATTGGTTTATTGCACAAAGATTTGCTTCATTTGTCTGGAAGAGATCCAGGCTTTGGTCACTCTCACGGTAGTAAAAATCCTGAGCAAGAAGATGCTCAAGTGATATTGCAATTAAAGCAAGCTGGTGCAGTATCTTTGGGTACACTGGTGATGACACCTTATGCTTGCGGTGCAACTGGACAAAATCCATACTTTCCAAAATGTTCCAATCCACTAAATAAGCATTACGCCATTGGTGGTTCATCCAGTGGCTCTGGAGTTGCAGTCGCCTCTGGCATGACCTATGTATCACTGGGTAGTGATACTTCAGGATCAGTTCGAATACCTGCTGCGACTTGTGGAATTACTGGGTTAAAAACGACTCAAGGTTTAATTAGTCTTCAAGGAGTTTGTACTTTATCGGAGTCTTTAGATACAGTAGGAATATTAGGAAGGTATGCCAAAGATATCAGGTTGATTCTTGATGTAGTTGCTTGCAGAAATTTAGAGCCAATTGAATCTATATCTCATTTCAATTATTGGTTACCAAAAGACTTGTTGAATCAAGATATCTATAACCGTATCAAGTCCTTTGTTTCTCGATTGGATAATTTTACCGAGGTAGATATTGAAGACTATTCCGTGATTAAAGAGGCTTCTGATATCGTCATGGCATATGAAATCAACAGAAATTATGCTTCTTTAATTTATTCTAGTGATCCACCAAAAGGTCTAAAAGCAGTCGGCAAATTAGCCTCTCAAATTCAATTGTCAGATTATGAATCATGCATTGGTGATCAAGAACAATTGAAGAGCAAGTTTATTGAGCGATATTTAAGTCAAGGAGCTTATTTAATTATTCCTTGCATGGGAGATTCAATTCCTTTATGGCAAGAAGTCGAAATTGGACATCCTGAATTTTCAAAAGATGCTTATTTGAATCTGTTTCAATTTATGGGCTGGATTAATTTTTTAGGATTACCTTCTATTTCTTTCCCTATTGGAAATGATCATCAGGGTCGTCCGATTAGTATTCAGGTAATTGGAAGACCTTTTACTGAAAATACGTTATTAAATTTTGCTCATGAAATAGAGCATCAATTATTTGGCCAGACATGTTATTTAGACAGTGCACTACTTATTCGATAAGTTGTATTACATCTATTTGAATAAATAATTGTTTGGCTATTATCTATAAAAATATAAATATTGCTGTTTTATAAATTGAAGCCATTGAATTGATATCATTTTCATAAAACATAAGTTAGTCTGATACATTAAGTATCTTAAATACTTTTTAAAATGGCTAAAACATGAAAATAAAAATTATCTTTTCATTAATTATTTCGTGCTTCACAAATTTAGCTATTGCTCAATTGGTCGATCCACTGTCAGATAAGACCGCTGATGTTCTGAATAGTAATTCAGTATTAACGGCAATTACAGGGAATGAGATAGGTTTAAGCGTATCGAATTATAGTTATTGGGAACCAAGTCTTTCGGTAAATCTATATGGGACTCTTTTTGGTGTCAATTATGAAAGAACTCAAGCATTTGAAGATTTCTTCTTACTGGGTGATTTTAAATACGAACAGGGTAGTCTGGCTTATACCAGCGGTGGAACAGGCAGTCAAAATGGAGTTAAAAATTATTATTACGAAATTAGAGGGTTAATTGGAAAAGACTTTGAATATGATAATTTTGTAATAGCACCTTTTACAGGCATTGGTTATCGAGATTTATTTACAGATAGTAGAGGCACTTCTTCTTCAGGAGCTGCAGGCTACCGACGAGAAATAAGCTATTGGTATCTGCCATTTGGAGGAATACATCGAATTAATGTAGCCGAGGGTAAATTAGAGACAAGGTTGGAATGGGATTATTTAATTAGTGGAACGGTGAATTCATACTTGTCTGATGCTATAGGATATAACGGCATAACATCCCTACCTGATGCTAAAAATACTCAAAAAAGTGGATGGGGTATCAAGTTTTCTACTTCTTTCCAGATGAATAGTTGGGCATTTACTCCTTATATTAATTATTGGTCCATACAAAATTCTGATGTGGTTTATGGAAGTGCAACGATCAAAGGAGTTACTAATCAGATCTCGCTAAAAGAGCCCACGAATACAACCACTGAATTAGGGTTCAAAGCGAGCTATAAATTTTAAAGATAAACTCGAAAAGGTTTCTTTAAGGTCCCTAAGAGATTAAATCATTCAGCAATACGTCAGAGTTTTTCTAGTGCTTTAGCAAAGGACTCTACTGAGCGATCAACATGTTGGAGTTTCTCAAGTCCAAAAAGACCTAGTCTGAAAGATCGGTAATCAGCGCCTTCATCGCATTGCAACGGAACACCCGCCGCAGTTTGGAGGCCTTGTTCAATAAACTTTTTACCAGATTGGATCTCAGGATCAGTGGTGTAACTCACGATTACGCAAGGAGCTTGGAATCCCTCAGCGGCAACTGAAGGGTAGTGGTGATCTACCAGAACTTTTCTAATTTTTGTGCCAAGTTCTGCTTGTGCAGTTTTTAAACGATCAAATCCTAACGATCTAGTTTCAAGCATCACGTCACGCAAAATTCTGAGGGCATCAGTTGGCAAAGTGGTGTGATACACAAAGCTAGTTGTTGCATAAGCCTCGGTAATTTGGGTCCACTTCTTTAGGTCGATTGCATAGCTAGAGCTTGTGGTTTGCTCCATTTTTTCTCGAGCTAAGGTACTAAGGCAAACCATTGCGCAACATGGTGAACTACTCCAGCCTTTTTGTGGAGCAGTGAT
>Ga0114963_10003821_pt1 | contig 10317 bp, 14 predicted proteins | sample C_131016_EF_Meta_FD_87019 | JGI IMG/M metagenome (GOLD analysis project Ga0114963, IMG submission 87019) | Freshwater microbial communities from Lake Croche, Canada to study carbon cycling - C_131016_EF_MetaG | ecosystem: Environmental > Aquatic > Freshwater > Lake | place: Lake Croche, Canada...
CTAGCCCCACTAAAAGCAGCACCGCCGCCACCGCCACCAGCGTAAAATGCGCCACCGCCTCCTGGATTTCCGTTAATCAATCCATTTTGAAGTGCGTCTCCGCCTTTACCACCATCAAAACCACAACCGCTAAATGCCGCAGCAGTTTTACCGCCACCACCGCCGCCACCAGTACAAGGCCCATTACCACCGTTATTACCTTGACCGCTAGTGCCAGCCCCACCAGACCTACCACCGCCACCACCGCCGCCTGAGCCACCGCTTGAACCATTACTACTAGGAGTACCGCCTCTACCGCCGCCAGTATAAGTACCTAATGGTGTAAAGACGGTATCACTACCGTTTGAACCAGAGCCACCACCTGCCGCGATTGTAATAGTGTAATTGACACCTGTTGAAATTGAAACTGTACCACTACCAGCACCACCAGCACCACCACCACCACCAGCGGCATTGCAACTAAAACCACTACTACCACCGCCGCCACCTGCCGCAATTACATAATAAACGCTAGATAATGCAGGTACGACAGGAGTTACGCTGTTAGAAGCAGATGATGCTGTTGATGTTCCATTTGCGTTTGTTGCTGTGACTGTAAATGTGTAAGCAGTTCCATTGGTAAGTCCTGAAACTGTAATAGGACTTGCGCCTGTTCCTGTAAGCCCACCAGGAGATGAAGTTGCTGTGTACACAGATACTGCTGCTCCACCAGTTGCACCAGCAGTATATGTAACTGTTGCACTTGCATTGCCAGCAGTAGCAGTTCCAATAGTAGGTGCTTGTGGAACGGTAGTTGCAGTAATGCTATTGGTAGCAGAAGATGATGCACTTGTTCCAGAAGCATTAGTAGCAGTTACAGTAAATGTATATGAACTAGATGATTGCAACCCTGTAACCGTAAGAGGAGAAGATGCACCTGTTGCTGTGTATCCGCCTACATTAGATGTAGCAGTAAAAGAAGTAGCAGCAGCGCCTGTGCCAGCAGTAAATGTAACAGTTGCTGAGCCGTTATTGTAAGCACGACCTGAGCCAGCGTTTGTAGCAGTTCCTATAGTTGGAATGCCTGGCGCACCTTTCATTGAAGATGCAATAATTCCAAGAATTGGAGTCATTACGAAATATCTCCAAACACTATCCAACTATTAGCAGCAAGTTTTTTACAAGTAGCACCAGAGTTAACCACACGTAGTTTAGGTGTAGCACTTGTTGCACCTGTTGAAATAACAGTAGTTGTGCCAGGGGTTACAGCACCAATTGTAGGTTGACCTGCACCAGTAATCCAAAACACGTTAATTTCTGTACCTACCGCAAAGTTAAATGTGGCATCTGTTGGTATGTTAAACTGAACCGAAGTTGCGGCATTCATTGAAAACAAATTACCTTCATCACCAGATGCAAATGTATATGCAGCAGTCTTAGCACTGTATGTAGATGAAATTTTAGGACTAGATATTACTGGTGTTGTCAACGTCTTGTTGGTCAGCGTGTCTGTGGTTGCTAAACCTACAAGAGTATCGGTTGCAGCAGGTAATGTAAGTGTAGTAGTACCAGCAACAGCAGTTGCTTGTAATGTTGTAGTTCCTGAAGTAGAACCATTATGTTTAGCACCGCTAGTAATAGTTGGGCTAGATAATGTAGGCGATGTAGCAAAGACCAATGAACCAGAACCAGTCTCATCTGAAATAACTCCTGCTAATTCTGCAGATGTTGTTGCAGCAAGAGTGGATAGTTTATCTGTAGTTACAACTAAAGTCTTAGTAGATGGAATAGTAGTACCATTAATTGATGTTGCTGTAGCCACACCCAACACAGGAGTTACAAGAGTAGGGCTGGTATCTACTACAAATTTAGTACCAGTACCAGTCTGTGAGGCAATAGATGTTGTTGAACCTACAGATGTAATTGGACCAGTTAAGTTGCTAGGGGCAACAGTTACTCCATCTACATAACCTTTAGTAGCGGCATCAGTAGATACTGTAGGAGTTCCCATACCTGTAATCTTGTTAGTACCCATAGCAATAGCACCTGACATTGTTCCACCCGCAAGCGGAAGCATTGTGTCGGCGTATGCTTTAGTTGATGCATCAGTAGATACTGTAGGAGTTCCAAGACCTGTAATCTTGTTAGTTCCCATAGCAATAGCACCAGACATAGTACCACCTGCAAGAGGTAACTTTGTAGCAATAGAGTTAGTTACTGTAGTTGAAAATGATGCATCATTACCAAGTGCTGCTGCCAACTCATTAAGAGTGTCAAGTGCTGCAGGAGCAGAAGCAACAAGATTATTAACTGCAGTTCCCACAAATGCTGTAGTTGCAACCTGAGTAGTACTAGTACCAGCAGTAGCAGTTGGGGCAGTTGGTGTTCCAGTCAATGCTGGGCTAGCCAAAGGCGCGTATGTGCTTGATGCCGTAGCGGCTGCTAACTTGGAATCTAGTTGAGTTTGAATTGCTGAAGTAACACCATCAACATATCCAATTTCAGTAGATGAAACAGTTGATGATATACCAAGTTTTGTCCAGTCAATTGCTGCTGATGCATTAATGTCTGTATTAAGAATAGTTCCATCAGCAATCATTGTTGAAGTTACAGTACCAGTATCGGCTACCGTAACCGCAGTACCACTAATTTTTGTTTTATCAATTGCAGCAGCAGTATTAATTTTAGCATTTGTAATTGTATCGTTAGTAATATCTGCATTTACAATTGCACCAGTTAAAGCAAGTTTGCTATATGCTACAGCAGCAGAGGCGTTAAGGTCAGCATTAACAATTGTTCCATCTGCAATCATTGTGCTTGTAACTGTGCCAGTATCGCTAGTTTTAACTAGAGTAGCACTTGATGGGATTGTTGTTCCATTAATACTGGTTGCTGTTGCTACACCAAGAACTGGTGTTACAAGAGTAGGGCTAGTAGCAAGCACAACTGAACCTGTGCCAGTCTCATCTGTTAGGGCAGCAGCAAGGTTTGCACTTGATGGAGTTCCAAGGAATGTAGCAACTCCAGTTCCAAGTGAAGTAATACCAGTACCACCATTGGCTACTGGCAATGTGCCAGTTACGCCAGTTGTTAGTGGAAGTCCAGTTGCATTAGTTAGAACACCAGATGCAGGAGTACCTAAGGTTGGAGTAGTAAGAGTAGGAGCAGTTAAAGTCTTGTTAGTTAGAGTCTGAGTACCAGTCAAGGTAACTACGCCAGTAAGTGTATTACTTGCTGCATCAATTGTCTTGTTAGTTAAGGTCTGTGTGTTAGTTGTACCAACTACAGCACCAGTTGCACCGTGTCCCGTGGTTGCTTCAATGTGTGTATTGGACTCACTTAAGTCACGACCAATAACCATATGTCGGACAATGGCACCAGCAGAGTGGGCTACACCAGTAGAACCATCAATACCTCTAGCAATAGTAAGTGTGTTACCTGATGCATAGTTACTAACATCTACAATTTCTTCAAGAGCCGTATCAGGGTCAATGACAACTGTATAGGTTTCACCTACTGCAGGTGTCTTACCACCCATTAAATTGGAACCAGAACCTACAGTCATAGTTGTATCACTAGAGGTGATTCCGCTACTTAATGTAGTTTGCTGGGCTCGGGACGAGTATTTTCTAGTTGTCATTTATCTGCCTATCAAAGGGAGTAGTGGACACGGATAGGATATTTGTCTTGCTGTTTCTTAATCTCTTCATTTAATCGTTGATTAAACAAAGCGTAAACTTGCTTAGTAACTGATTGAGATGAACCATATGGACGCTTGGAATCTGTCTCATCTGCCTGTGGGCTAACCATTGACGCACGTGCTGGGTCAAGGTTAGATAACAGACGATAGGTAGCACCAAGAATAACTAAGTCTTTGCAAGATACTGGAAGTCCAGATATTGTTTCAAAGACCTGTGCATTAGTTAATGCAGTTGTTGACAAATCTGAAAAAGGAACTGGATTAGTAGAATATACAACTTGAACAGTACGTCCTGAAGGGATGTAATCATAAATAGATAAAGTTTGACCACTAGTAAATGCGGTTGTATTAGCATTACCATCAAAACGATAGTTGCGAATAGGAATCCATTCTTTACTTGCGCCTAATGCTTGGTATGCAACAGCAAGAATGCCACGAATACTCAGTGTAGTAGCAGTTCCAGCAGGTAATCTAAAGGCTGAGACTGCAGAGTTAGATGTAATAGTAGTTGTATTTGCTGCAAAAATAGATGAGCCAATTGCGCTGATAGTATCATTGATTGCTCGCTTAATTGTAAAGCGTGGGAAGGTAGGTGCAATAGTAACCTTAGTACCTGCCGTGTGTGCAGCAAGAGTAGTACCTAGATATGCTCGACCATAGGGAGCAATAGTTGCAGTGTTACCAACTCTGTCATAGTTATCTACCCAGAATAGTTCTTCATCAATCTCAACAATACCTTTGCCTACGCTGTCGGTAGATGCAAGAGATAGAGTAATTGGTGCAGCAATAGTTGAAGCGGTTGCTGCTACATCTGCAGTAATGTGAGTAGCGCGGTCTTGTTGAAGTGTGTAACCTGAAAGGTTCATTGACACTTCATTAATCATATCTAATAATGTAGTCATTATACGTTTATGCTCCTTAGGGCTGCAACTGCAGACTTACCAGTAGTAGAGGCAAGTTCATTACAAACAGCGTTAAGACCTTTGTATGCAGAGGGTTGACGTGCACTACTAGCCTTGATATTAAGAGCAGCAACAACTCCTAGACCAGTTGTGCTTGCATAAGTATTTGCTGCACCTTGTTCTGCCTTGCCAGTTGTACCAGCAAGACGATTGAGTTCTGCAGCAAGACTGCTACCATCTTTACCTAGTGCCATTATTTAGCCTTTCGTTTTGCTGCTGCGTTGTCTACAAGATTTGGGTAAGGTCGCCCTGCCGCTTTTGCCCTAGCCTTTGCTGCAGTCTTTTGCTTTGGAGTTAAAGGAGTAGATTTCTTTTTAGGATTCTTCGTATCCCAAAATGCTTTCTTCATTTCTTAGCCTTGTTTCTCTTAGAGATTGCTGCAGCCTTAGCCTTAGCATCAGCCTTAGAACTTGCTCCCCACGCATTAAGCGATAGAAGCAGTCTTGTTGGCGAGCCGTCAGGCTTGCGCTCTGGTCCTGGCATTCCACCCATACGTGCTAGGAAGGATGCTCTACGTGGGTTGTCTCCAGACTTGACAGGGGCTTTGAGAGTGCCACCCTTGTAGGATGCCCTGCCCTTGGCATTGAGTCCACCAGCAGGGTTCTTGCCTTCTTTACGTGTCCAGGCTGCTGTCATTATTTTTCCTTAGCCATACTTGTGAGTTTGATAATAAAACTTCTGATTCATCTTTGACTGCCCCTACAAAGGTATCTATTGACCAGCCTGGCTGGAACTCAATACCTCTAGGGTCTTCCCATAGGTAGTCATCAAATGCCATAATCCCACCTGGCTTGAGTAATCTCCAAGCAAGCACGGCATCTTGTAGTACACCTTCTGCAGTATGGTCTCCATCAATATAGATAAAGTCATAGGTTGGTTCTTCAACGGAGCGAAGGAACTCTTTGCTATCCATCTTGTACTTAATTACATTAGGTCGAAAGGCAATCCGTGAATCGTATACACGCTCAACGTCTAGCCAGTCCATAGCCTGATGTTCTTCTTCATCTGAACCAGTCCAGATGTCTACATCCTCTAGCACAGAGTTTTTTGTAACAAGTACGTTATCTATCAGCCATACAGTTGCATCGCCTGTAAAGGCACCAATCTGTAAAAACCGTAGAGCAAACTTGCCAGCAAGCGGTAGTAGTTGTGACTCAAAGTTTTTCTTTGCGGTCATCTCAAACCAGTTAGGATACTTTGTCTGCATAACCTTTACCTTTACTAAAAGCATCATAGTAGTTCTCGTCCATATTGAATCGCTTCATATGTCCTACTGTTGCAGCGGTATCACACCACAGAGGAATCTCTGCCTTGTTGACTACTGCAAAGAAGTAGATGTCCTCACCAGTGAACTGCTTGTTAGCACCCACTTCCGTAAAGAACGGAACTCCTGGCAATGCTTTTTTAATTCTTGTTATTACACTGCGATGCATTAGGCAAAAGCCCATACCTGCAGCACTTACTTTGATAAAAACATTCTTTGGTAGTGGGTCTAACCTTCTAATCCCAATACCTTCTGGTAACTCAGCAAACTCATAGACAGTTGCTAATGGCTTCATCAATGGTTGCTCTGGTTCATTACTTGTAAAGTAAACACCAGTAAGCAATGGAATATCTACGGCATCTCTACGATTCCAGAGTTTAAGAAACTTTTCTGGAGTAATCATAATGTCTGAGTCAAGCCAGAGTAGCCAATCAGATTTGTTCTTGTCATACCAGCGATTGACTAACATCTCTCGCTGCTGTGCTATCTGATTACCGTGGGCTCTTAATGAGCCACAGAACTCAACGCCTGAGTTTATAAGGGTATCTACGACACCTTCCATAAACTTGCCATCTACCATACCATTGTCGCACCAAGCGACTGCTAAGGTTTCTTTCTTTTGTTTAGCCATTGTCCCCGCCTTTACTACTTAACTTTTTTTAGATTAGGATTTTTTTTCTTAGCAGCCTTACTCGCATTACGAGTACTTGCTGCTAAAATTGCAGAAGCACCTTCTTTAGAGATACCCTGTTTTTTAGCAATCCCTGCTGCAACAGCCTTAAAACCAGGATGCTTTTTCATTAGTTTGTCATACCATTATTGTATGAAGAAGAACCATACTTTTTATTCATTGCTGCATCATTACCTACCATTGGACGTTTTGTTGGCATAATAGGTGCTGGCTTTGCAGATGGCTTATGAATAGGTGCAACCTTAGAATGGTCTAGCGCCTTGGTGCGTGGAGCACCTGTATTTTGTGGAATATATCCTGTTGACATTACTTCTTCTTGCCCATCTTCTTAGGAGCAGACTTCTTCATAGCAGAGTTTTTCATCATTTTGCCAGCCATCATATGCATTCCAGCCTTAGTTTCTCTGGCTTTTTCTGTTTTGCCTTCTGGCTTCTTTAATTCTTTTTTCTTTGTTAATACGTTTTCAGTCTTCTCGTATGCTGCATATGCCTTCATTTTATTCATTGCCATTATTGTATTCCCGCTTCCTTGAGTTCTCGCATTACTGTTGCTGTTGGTTTGTCTATCTTTCTTGCTTGTACCATTGTACCGCCGTCATACGCTACACCTAATTTTTCAGATGCATCATATGCCGCTTCTATCTGTTTTCTTTTTGTACCGTTAGGCTGGATGCCCTGTGCTCTAGCACTACGATATGCTTCGAGTTCAGAGTTCCACTTCTTTTGTGTGGTGCCACTTGCGATTACATCGCCTCTAGCATCACCTGCATTTAACTGTAGGTTTTTGGCTTTACAACCAAAACAATCAGGTCCACACTGAGTGTGGTCAATAGAAACTTCTTCATACTCAAATGGCTTGTCTGCTGTTACATCACATAACACGCAACCCCAGAGGGCTGCTTCAAAGTTATGGTCTGCACTAAATCCCCATTCAAGTACCTTGCTAATGTGTTGGTGCATTTGTCCCTACTCTGTTGTAAAGTTAGCCGAAGTTACAATGCCATCAGCAATCATTGCTGTTCTAATAGCATCACTAACTCCAGTATGTTGACATCCACCCATATAGTAAGCAGTGTAAGTTGCTAACTCATCTTCAGTTGGATACTGTATAAGCGAGTAGACACCACTGCTAAGTATGATGGTGTAACTCTTTGTGCGTTGCTTAAAGTGTGTGAACAAACGATGACCACCAATGTGTCCTTGTTCCAAGGTTGGTGTTACAAGTGTGTACGTTGCCATTGTTCTCCTTAATGAACTTACCAAGAGGCAGGGTTTCCCCTGCCACTCAGTCAATCAATTACGCGACTGATGAACCGTTAAGAATACGATACAAGGCTGCTTCGCGGTAACGCTTGAAGCCTAGAACGCCGTACCAACCCATTGGGCGGAAACGCATTAACTGGTCGATGACTGGACCGATAACTACGTGTGGCTCTTCAGCAACGGCTTCAGCCATTGCTTCCTTGCCAGCAAGAATTGTGCGGTATACCTTGGCGCTTGAAGCACCGTCAGTATCTTTGAACATACGAGCAGACTCTACGAAGTAAGCACCTTCGTATGAACCAATTTCTCCAGCCCAAATTTCTTCTTTTGAGTTGTACTCGTGAGGCGTACGCCATCCACCAGCACCAGTCTCAGCACGAAGGTCGTGTGAAACTTCTGGGTGAATACCACACCAGTACATTGAACCCTTACGAGGAACTGACAGACCTGAACGCAACTTAGCAACAGCCTTACGGATGTTTGCAGAAGTGATTGTATCTGTAGCAGCAATTGTTACTGTGTTAGTACGTGTACCACCGTAGATGATGTTTGTACCACCACGGAGTTCAGTCTGTGCGACTGTATCAATTGAACCTGCAAGGTTGAAAGCGATGATGTTAGCAATTGCTGGGTCTACATCAGCAAGGCTGAATAGTTCCAAAGCACGTGTAACAAGGACAGAGTTACCGTACTCAGCAAGAGTAATAGTAACTGATGTTGGAGCAGCAATCTGAACTGAGTCACGCTCAGTTGATTCTGTCAAAGCAGTTGTCTGTTCAGACAAATCTGCGTATAGTTGTAGGACTACGGTTGAGCCAGGGTTTGCTAACTTAGTGGGCTTCTTATCTGCGACACTACGAATTAGGGGTTCTGCACGCAACGCAAAGTCTAATAGTCGGTCATACGCCTTTTGGACGAGACCTGCACCACCAGCGGTACCAGCGAGATTGCCAGTAGAGGATGTATATGCATTAGCCATTGTTGTTCACCTCCTAGGTGAGTTGTGAAATTACTATGTAAATTACTGTTGAGAGTAGATAATTTGATTCAATTCTTCTGCGGAAGCCGCATTATTAATTCGAGTCAATAAATCTTCTGCTCGGTCAGGGCTTGAACCAAGTTGTGTAACTATATCTTGCTGCCGTAAGGCTGCTCGATTTAGTTCTTGTTCCTGTGTTGCCTCTGGCTGTGTTAATCCAAACAAGTCTCCATTATCTTCAAGCCAGGTATTAACTGACTCTTCGCTAATATCATCCAAGTCTTTTAGGATTAATCGTTGTGCCTTTGGATTGACACCCTTCTTTTCTAGGACCTCTTTGACTGTACGCTCACGCTGCGACTTGGATAGTCCCTCAAGTTGCTCAGTGAGTTCCTTAATACGCTTTTCATCGTTGCGCTTGGCTTTCCGTAACTTTTTAAGTAAGTCACTTCCGTCCATCTGCACTTCGGTGTCGGTATCTAGGTCGTCTTCGTCTTCATCCCAGTAGTTGTTGCTCATAGCAACCCACCCTTCTATTCGTTTGAATCGCAAGCCTCAGATTCTAGTCGGGGAACTAGGCTGGCTCTTGCTACCAGTCTTCTACGCTATGTGGGCTGGTCGGTCACATAGGATTCTATTTTATATTTGTCCTGCTACTGATGTGCGCTTAAGGTATCCAGTTGAGAAAGCACCAGGTGCATTACCTGAACTTGCTTGGAATCTATTTGCTTCAGCCTGTGCAAGTAAATCTATTTTGCGTTGCTGTGAAGCAAGGCCACCAACTGTTGCATTAACAATATCTGCTTGTGTCATAGGTGTGGCACCTGCTGTGATATTAGATAATGATTCAACTGTTGGTGCAATCAAGGCTGCTCTGGCTAAGCCAGGTTGGGCTGTTGCCATATTAAATCCTTGACCCGTAAGGTCAAATGATTGAGCATCAGAAATTCCACTGTACTTTCCAGTAATTGGGTTATATGTACCAAGACCTTGCTTGGCAGATACACCCTGAATCTCTTGGGCTGTAAGTTCTTTTTGAAGTTGAGCAAATCCTTTATCTCCAGTAAGAATTGATTTAGCCAATGAAACATTATCAAGTCCTGGATAGTGCAACATAACACTATCTTTAATGTCTTGTGGAAGATTTTGAATTTCATTATAAATATTGTTAATATAGTTTCCAACATCGGTAACACTAAGTCCTTTGCCAATTACAGTTCCAAGATACTGTTGAGTTGCAATATCTCCAAGTCCTGCTTGACGAAGTACATTTCCCATACCAGCCTCGGCTGCTGTGTACTGTGCAATAGTTGGAACAAGAACTGCTTGACCTGCAACTAATTTATCTTGCAATGCATAGATACCTTGAAAGCGGTCAGTGAATGCTTTAAGATTAGGATTATTGCGACCCTGTTGAAGTGCCAAGTTAAATGCTTCATCAACGGATGAACCAGTCTTATAAAGTGGATTAACTAAATTA
>Ga0114963_10003824_pt1 | contig 10315 bp, 8 predicted proteins | sample C_131016_EF_Meta_FD_87019 | JGI IMG/M metagenome (GOLD analysis project Ga0114963, IMG submission 87019) | Freshwater microbial communities from Lake Croche, Canada to study carbon cycling - C_131016_EF_MetaG | ecosystem: Environmental > Aquatic > Freshwater > Lake | place: Lake Croche, Canada...
GCGAAGGTCGCCAGCGTTACCGCGCTGAACTTGGTGCGCAGGGTAGTGCTCACAACGTGATGCGGGAGCTTCGATAACAGCTTCATCGGGAGGTCCTCTTCGACGGTTTGGGAATTCCAGACGAAGCATCAAGGCTTTCAATGACAAGCGAATGAAGTGACGAAGCTTTGCCTCCCCGCATACTGATTTAACCTGTTCGAGACAAGTTGGCGTGGCGTTTGCTTGAGTATCCCGACATGACCCCAATAGTCACCGCGCCAATGCGAATCCTGCTCGTGGATGAGCAGCCGTCGCGAGCCGCCTTGATGTCGGAGGGCCTCTCAAACGCTGGCTATGCAGTCATTGCAACCTTGTCCTCCCCGTTCGACCTTCCCGATGCCATCAGGGCTCTCAAACCCGATGTCATCATCGTCGACATCGATTCGCCGACTCGTGACACCCTGGAACACGTTGTCATTAGTACGCGCGATGACCCCCGGCCAATCATCATGTTTGCGAACGAGGGCGGGCGCGATCAGATCCGGGAAGCCATGAGAGCAGGTGTCGCCGCCTACGTCGTCGACGGCGCCAACCCCCAGCGCGTGGGTTCGATCATCGAAATCGCCGTAGCACGTTTTGAGGAATTCCAGGTCCTGCGGGAAGAGTTGGCAACTGCAAATCGAGCACTTCACGAACGCAAGCTCATTGAGCGCGCTAAGGGGCTTCTGATGCGCACCCGTGGGCTGACCGAGGACGATGCTTTTGCCTTCCTGCGCACGATCGCCATGAATCGGCAATCCAGGCTTGCTGAGGTCGCGCAGATGGTGATCGAGACCAGCTGATCGGACCGGGGTGATCAAGGCGCCATTTGGGTGCAAGCGCAAGGTCCGGGTGAAAGACGGTGGTGCACGCATTCATCCCCCAGGAGATTTGAAAGCACCAGGCGAGTGCTCACACGATCCCCAATCACACCCTCAACCCCCAAATTCCACTGGCTGGATTTTTGCTTATGGTCCACTAAGCCATCTGTTCCAGCAGATGGAACCCAGATGAACAACGGCGTTCATTCGGGAACACGAAGTAAGCCTCGGCCAGCTCCCTGACCGGTGCACTTCATGTTTTCGAGTGAACGCTATTTTTTTGCCCGCACTCTCCCCGCCCCCGCCCCCGCCATCGCCCTCGCACACTTTTCAATCTTGTTGACGGAGTCAGTTGATGAATGAAACCCCAACACCAATGCCCAGCGCCGAACCGAGTGTCCCCGTCGCTGCCGCCACAGGAACGAACGGTGACCAGGCTCCGAACGCAGATTCCCCTCGCCGTCGGCAATTCGCCCTCTCCGCTGGAGCACTATCGATTATGAGTCTCGTCCCCGACGCCGTCAGGAACGCTGCCTGGGCGGCTGGCTCAGACGCCCCCGAAAAGACCGAAATCCGCATTGGATTCATTCCGCTGACCGACTGTTCCTCGGTGGTTATGGCGGCAGTTAAAGAATTCGACAAAAAGTACGGCATCAAGATCATCCCAACAAAGGAAGCCTCCTGGGCCGCGGTTCGCGACAAGCTCGTCAACGGCGAACTCGATATGGCGCATGTTCTCTACGGACTCGTCTATGGGGTCCAAAACGGCATTGGCGGGCCCAAAAAAGACATGGCTGTGCTGATGAATCTGAACTGGAACGGTCAGGCCATCACCTTGTCCGAGGGGCTGCGACAGGCCGGGGTCACTGACGCAACGTCCCTACGCTCACAGATGAACAAAGACAAGCGCGAATACACCTTCGCTCAGACCTTTCCCACGGGCACACACGCGATGTGGCTCTACTACTGGCTCGCTGCGCACGACATCAACCCATTCAAGGACGCCAAGGTCATCACCGTCCCGCCCCCGCAGATGGTCGCAAATATGCGGGTCGGCAACATGGACGGCTACTGTGTTGGCGAGCCGTGGAATGCGCGAGCCATCGTCGACAAAGTCGGGTTTACCGCGGCCACCACACAGGACATCTGGCGAGACCATCCCGAGAAGGTTCTCGGAACGACGGCCGATTTCGTGGCAAAAAACCCCAACGCCTGTCGGGCTGCGATTGCAGCGATTCTTGATGCGGGCAAATTCATCGACACCTCGCTGAGTACCAAACGCGAAATGGCAGAGGTGGTTGCCGACCGCGCCTATGTCAATACCGATCGTGACGTCATCCTGGGACGAATTCTGGGGCGTTACGACAACGGTCTTGGCAAGACTTGGGATGACCCCAACCATATGAAGTTCTATGCGGATGGTGCGGTGAACTTCCCCTACCTCACGGATGCCATGTGGTTCATGACCCAGCATCGGCGCTGGGGCCTCCTCAAAGAGGATGTTGACTATCTTGCGATCGCCAAAAAAGTGAACCAGATCGATTTGTATAAGCAAGCCGCCTCACTGGCGAAAACCGGAGTTCCCAAAGAACCCATACGAACTTCCAAGATGATTGATGGCGTTGTGTGGGACGGGAAAGACCCCAAAAAATACGCAGCTGGCTTCAAGCTCAAGGTTGGCTGAGATGACCCGGACACCCAACCCGGTCCTGCTTCAGGTGGTGGCCGGACTGTGCGGGATCGTTGCGTTTGGCGTCCTTTGGACGGTCCTGGCGCAATACCGCCCCGAGCTGCCTGGTCCAGTCAAAACGTGGACCGAAGCCGTCCGGATTTTCTCGGACCCGTTCTATGTGAACGGACCGAACGATCAGGGCATCGGCTGGAACATCCTCTCGTCGCTCAAACGGGTTGGCATCGGGTTCGGACTCGCCGCAGTCGTCGGCATCCCGCTGGGCTTCGTTTTTGGCCGCTTCAGCTTCGCATCCCACATGGCGGCGCCGATCATCAGTCTGCTGCGACCCGTGTCGCCGTTGGCGTGGCTCCCAATTGGGTTACTGGTTTTCAAAAAAGCGGACCCCGCCGCAACCTGGACGATCTACATCTGTGCAATCTGGCCAATGATCCTCAACACGGCCGCCGGCGTACGTCAGATCCCAGTCGACTATCTGAATGTCGCCAAGGTCTTGAATCTTTCTGAATGGAAGATCTTTACCAGAATTTTGTTTCCGGCCGCGCTTCCCCATGTGCTCACCGGCGTTCGACTCTCGATTGGCGTGGCTTGGTTAGTGATCGTCGCGGCAGAGATGTTGACGGGTGGCGTTGGCATTGGCTTCTGGGTCTGGGACGAGTGGAACAACCTGAAGGTCGAGCACATCATCATCGCCATTCTCATCATCGGCCTCGTCGGGCTGGTACTCGAACAAACCCTGATCTTCATTGCGAAGCGATTCAGCTACGGCAACTCCTAAGGCTATGGAACGTTACCTTCAGATCGAAAACCTCGGCATGACCTTCCCGACCAAACGGGGACCCTTCACCGCACTCACCGATATCAATCTGACCGTAGAACAGGGCGAGTTCGTGGCGCTTATCGGCCACTCAGGCTGCGGGAAATCGACCTTACTCAACCTGGTCGCTGGATTGACGCGCCCGACTCAGGGCAATTTATTCCTGGCGAACCGGGAAATCGCGGGACCGGGACCCGACCGCGGCGTCGTCTTTCAAAATCATTCGCTGCTGCCGTGGCTAACCTGTTTTGAGAACGTCTACCTGGGCGTAGAACGGGTCTTCGCTGCCACCGACAGCAAGAGCCAGATGAAAGACCGAACTCATGAGGCGCTCAAACTCGTCAAGCTAACGCACGCGGAAACGAAGCTGCCCCATGAGATCTCAGGCGGCATGAAACAGCGGGTCGGCATTGCCCGCGCACTGGCCATCGAGCCCAAGATGCTTCTGCTCGATGAGCCATTTGGCGCCCTCGATGCGCTCACCCGTGCCCACCTGCAAGATGAACTCATGAAGATCGTGAGCGAAACCAAGAGTACGGTGATGATGGTGACCCACGACATGGATGAGGCCGTGTTGCTATCCGACCGGGTCGTGATGATGACCAATGGTCCGTCTGCCCGCATCGGCGAAATCCTCACAGTCAATCTGCCGCGTCCGCGTGAGCGGCTAACCCTCGCAACTAACCCCGACTATCTGCATTGCCGGCAGGCCATCCTCGAATTCCTTTACAAGAAGCAGCTCAAGGAGGCCGCATGAGTCGCATGAAGCTCGTCCTCGTCGGCAATGGGATGGCAGGCATCAGAACGCTGGAAGAACTGCTCAAAATCGCCCCTGACCACTACGAAATCACCGTGTTCGGCTCAGAGCCGTATCCCAACTACAACCGAATCCTCCTGTCGCCAGTACTTGCCGGCGAGCAGACCCTTGATGAAATCACGCTGAATGATCTCGATTGGTACGAGAGCCACCGCATAACGATTCATCTTGGGAAAAAGATTGTTCGAATCGACCGTAGCAAACGCGCCGTCGAGACCGAGGATGGCCTGCGGGTTCACTACGACCGGCTGCTGCTCGCGACTGGGTCAGACCCCGTCATCCTGCCTGTGCCCGGCGCCAAGCTTGAGGGGGTTATTTCCTATCGAGACATAGCCGACACCGAAGCAATGATCTCGGCAGCCAGCCAATACCGCGAAGCGGTCGTAATTGGCGGCGGGTTGCTAGGACTGGAAGCTGCAAATGGTCTACGTCTGCGCGGTATGGCTGTCACCGTCGTCCACCTCATGCCGTGGTTGATGGAGCGCCAGCTAGACCAAACCGCGGCGGCGTTGCTGCAGAAATCACTCGAGAGCAAAGGGCTCAAGTTTCGACTTCAGGCCTCGACCGCAGCGCTTCAAGGCGATGCCTCAGGCCGAGTCCAATCGGTTGAGCTGCGGTCTGGCGAGGTGATACCGGCCCAGTTGGTGGTGATGGCGGTCGGCATTCGACCCAACACAGCACTCGCCGAATCCTCGGGACTCTTCTGCGACCGTGGCATTGTTGTGAACGACACGATGCAAACATTCGACCCACGAGTTTACGCAGTCGGCGAATGTGTGAGTCACCGCGGCAAGAGCTATGGACTCGTTGCGCCCCTGTTCGAAATGGCGAAGGTCTGTGCAAACCATCTGGCTCAGATGGGAATTGGCCGCTACGTGGGATCGCAGCTCTCGACCAAACTCAAGGTCACCGGGGTCGATTTGTTTTCAGCGGGCGACTTCGCCAGCCGGCCCGACAGCGATGAGATCGTGTTGTCCGACCCGGGAGCCGGCATCTACAAACGGCTGGTGATCCGAGAAGAACGCCTGACCGGATGCGTGCTCTACGGCGACACTGCCGACGGTGCCTGGTACTTCCGGCTGATTCGTGAAGGCTCCCCCGTCAACGAAATCCGGGATCGTCTGATGTTCGGCGAAGACAACCTTGGCGATACCGGTCATCAAGGACAAAACAAGGCCGCGTCGATGCCGGATTCGATGGAGGTCTGCGGGTGCAATGGCGTCTGCAAAGGCACGATCGCGCAAGCCATTAAGGAAAAGGGTCTCTTTACGGTTGAAGAGGTCCGCAAACACACGAAGGCCTCGAGTTCCTGCGGATCATGTACCGGCTTGGTCGAACAAATTTTGATGAATATGCTGGGCAGCGACTATTCAGAGGCGCCCAAGACTAAAGCCGTCTGCGGTTGCACAGAGCGCACCCATGCCGATGTACGCCGTGTGATCCGCGAGCAGAAGCTGCTCACGATCCCTGCGGTCTTTCGGTTCCTCGATTGGCGAACCCCCAATGGCTGCGCTAGCTGTCGTCCCGCCATCAACTATTACCTGATCTCGACCTGGCCCAAAGAAGCGATTGACGATCCGCAATCCCGCTATATCAACGAGCGATCCCACGCCAACATTCAAAAGGATGGAACCTATTCGGTGATTCCGAGAATGTGGGGGGGCGAAACCAATGCCTCTGAACTGCGCCGCATTGCCGACGTGGTCGACAAATATGCGATCCCGACGGTCAAGGTCACCGGCGGACAGCGCATCGACTTGCTCGGGGTCAAGAAAGAAGATCTCAAAGCGGTCTGGACCGATCTCGATATGCCTTCCGGACACGCGTATGCCAAAGCGTTACGCACGGTGAAGACTTGCGTCGGCAGCGAATGGTGCCGGTTTGGAACGCAGGACTCCACCCAGATGGGTAAGGATCTCGAGTTAGCCCTCTGGCGCATGTATGCCCCGCACAAGGTCAAACTCGCGGTTTCGGGTTGCCCGCGCAACTGCGCCGAATCCGGCATCAAGGACGTCGGCGTGATCGGCGTCGAATCGGGTTGGGAACTCTATATCGGTGGCAACGGCGGCATCAGAACCGAAGTCGCGGTATTCCTGGTCAAAGTCAAAACCTCCGCTGAGGTGCTCGAATATGCAGGTGCTTTTTTGCAGTTGTATCGTGAAGAGGGTTGGTACCTCGAACGCACCGTTCACTACCTACAGCGGGTCGGAATGGACCGTATCAAAAGTCTGATTCTTGACGACGCAAAGAATCGTATTGCCCTGTGGGAGCGCTTGCAGTTCGCACTCGACGGGGAGCCTGACCCCTGGAAGGAACTGACCAAAGCGCGAGTCGATGAACGTCAGTTTGTTCCTGTGGCGGCCCTCGCCGCCCAGCCTGCTGCGGAGCTGGCATGAACTTCATCGACATTTGCGCGCTGGAGGACATCCCACCGCTGGGAGCGCGACGAGTTCGGCGGACCAGCGACCAGGAAATCGCCATTTTTCGAACGGAAAACGATCAAGTATTCGCCCTTCTTGACCAGTGCCCTCACAAAGGTGGACCACTCTCGCAGGGTATCGTCTTTGGCACCCAGGTCGCCTGTCCGCTGCACAACTGGGTGATCCATCTGGATTCTGGCGAGGCCCAGGCACCCGATGTGGGATGCGCTCAGCGGTTCGACGTTCGCGTCGAAGCGGGTCGCGTGTTGCTTGACGCCGGTAGTCTGACCGCCTGATGGTAGCCCACGAGGTCAAATCGACCTGCTGCTATTGCGGCGTCGGCTGCGGTGTACTGATCGAGACCGACGGTACCGAAATTCTAGGAGTACGAGGCGACCCTGAACATCCAGCAAACTTCGGCAAGCTGTGCTCCAAAGGTTCAATCCTGCATCTGACCGCTCGCCCCGAGCGACGTACCCTGCGAGCGCTTCATCCCGAGATTCGCACCGACCGAATTGCTGGCTCACCGCAGCCCAACCCGATCCGCAGACGCACCACGTGGGATCTGGCACTCGAACACGCTGCCGACCGATTTGCCGAAATCATTCGAGTGCATGGAGCCGATGCGGTTGCGTTTTACGTTTCGGGTCAGTTACTGACCGAGGACTACTTTGTCTTTAACAAGCTCGCCAAGGGATTGATCGGTACGAATAACATCGACACCAATTCACGACTGTGCATGTCGTCGGCGGTGGCGGCTTACAAGCAATCGCTCGGCGCTGATGCACCGCCCTGCGCCTACGAAGACATTGATCACGCCGAGGTCGTACTCATCGCTGGCGCAAACCCGGCGTTTGCCCACCCGATCCTGTATCGACGACTTGAGGCGGCTCGCGCCGCCCGCCCATCGATGCGGGTCATCGTTGTCGATCCAAGAAAAACCGATAGCGCACGCGAGGCGGACCTGCACCTGGCGATTCAACCCGGCACCGACGTCGCGCTCTTTAATGGAATGCTTCATCTGCTCCTGTGGGAGGGACTCACTGACCCCCTGTTCATCGAACAACACACCGAGGGATTCTCTGAGCTCAAAACGCTGGTTCGGGACTACACACCCCGCACGGTTGCAGAGCTCTGTGGCATCCGCGAAGCCGATCTCGTCACTGCCGCACAGTGGTTTGGACGTTCAAACGCAACGCTCTCCCTCTACTGCCAGGGCCTCAACCAGTCATCGTCAGGTACCGCAAAAAACACCGCCCTGATCAATCTGCATCTGGCGACCGGGCAGATCGGCAAGCCCGGGGCCGGACCCTTTAGTTTGACGGGCCAACCCAACGCCATGGGCGGTCGTGAAGTCGGCGGATTGGCCAACCAGCTCTGCGCACACCGAGAACTGTCCAATGCCGATGATCGGGCCGAGGTGGCGCGTCTTTGGGGGATTGAACAACTCTCTGCGACACCCGGCAAAACCGCGGTCGAACTTTTCGAATCCCTGGCGCAAGGGACGGTCAAAGCGATCTGGATCGCCAACACAAACCCAGCGCAATCGATGCCGGATCTGAACAAGGTCCACCACGCGCTAAATCACGCCGAATTGGTGATCCTGCAAGACGCCTATCTGAATACAGAAACCGCTCCCTTCGCCGACATTTTGTTGCCTGCCACCAGTTGGGGTGAAAAAGAAGGCACCGTGACCAATTCGGAGCGTCGAATCACTCGCATTCACGCCGCAATCAGCGGCCCTGGCGAAGCGAGGGCCGATTGGTCAATTGCAGCCGACTTTGCGCGCCGTCTTGAATCGAGATTGCGCCCAGGTAGACCAAGTCTTTTTCCCTATCAGAATGCGCAATCTGTCTGGAACGATCACCGCGCGTTAACCCGTGGTCGCGACCTCGATATCACGGGGCTCTCTTACGAACTCCTCGACCAACAAGGTCCTCAGCAGTGGCCGGTGCCGGAAGGGAGAAGTTTGGGTTCGACCCGCCTCTATCACGATGGGCATTTCGCAACGGGAAATGGTCGAGCGAGATTCATCAGCAAAGCCTACCGGGGCCCATCTGAAAAAACCGATGCGCGCTATCCGATCGCCTTGACGACGGGACGGCTTCGCGACCAATGGCATTCGATGAGTCGGACTGGATCGATTCCCCGCGCCTTTGGCCATACGGGCGAACCAGAACTGACGATGAACCCTCGCGATCTTGTTCGGCGGGGTCTGACTGCGGGCGATCTGGTGGAAGTGCAATCAAGGCGCGGGTCCATTGTGATTCCCCTAGAAGCCAGCGATGACGTGGCGGGCGGCCAGGCCTACTTGCCCATGCATTGGGGCGCACGATTCTTAACCGGCGCACAAAGTCTCGGGATCAACACGCTGACCAACGCGGCCTACGATCCGGACTCAAAACAGCCAGAACTCAAACACGCCGTTATTCGTGTCAAAGCGGCGGATTTGCCGTGGCGGCTGGTGGCCTTTGCGTTTACCGCTTCAGGCTCAGGCTCAGGCTCAGGCTCAGAGCCAGAGTCGGAGTCGCCGTCCGGATTGAATGACGCGCCGGTGTCCGCCTTGGCCCTGATCGATCGCCTGGCGCACCAAATGCGCGCAATGCCCTATGCCAGTGCAGTACCGATCGGCCGCGACCGGGATGGTGTACTCCTGCGACTGGCATCGACCCAAGCGCCCACCGATGCATGGCTGGCGTCGCTGGACGCCCACTTTGGAGTCGATCACTGTGAGGTTGCGCGTTACGACGACCCGCGACTTGGTATCAGCCGCCGCATCGACATTCGGGACGGGCTCCTCCACGGGGTCAGGCTATCTGGCATTGCAAAAGCCCTTGCAGGCGAGGACTGGCTGCTCGAGTGCCTCCTCAACGAGCGCTCGATCGCCCCAATCCGCAAGGCTCTGCTATCACCGGGCGGCCAACCGCCGGCCAACGTCACGCCACGTAGCCCAATCGTTTGCAGTTGCTTCAATGTCGATGAGACACGGATCCAACAGGCCCTCGGGCTGCGCCCCCCAGGCGGCCAATCTCCATCCGAGGCACTTGCCTGGCTCGGAGAAGAGCTTCAATGTGGAACCCAATGCGGGTCCTGCCGACCCCGCCTCAGGCAACTGATCGAAGCGCAATCAACGGATGCTTGAGCCTTGATATGACGACTAAACCGCCTTTACCTCGGTTCACGGAGGAAACCGCAGTCCAAAAGGTCCGTATGGCGGAAGACGCCTGGAATTCAAGAGACCCCGACCGGGTGGTGCTGGTCTACACCGACGACACCCGTTGGCGCAATCGAGCGGAATTTCCGGTCGGTCGGACCGAGGTTCACCAGTTCTTACAACGCAAATGGGCGAAGGAACTTGACTACCGGTTGATCAAGGAACTGTGGGCCTATAAAGATCATCGGATCGCCGTTCGATTTGCCTACGAATGGCATGATGACTGTGGTCAATGGTATCGATCCTACGGCAATGAAAATTGGGAGTTCAATCCGGAAGGTTTCATGATGCGACGCCTTGCAAGCATCAATGATCTTCCGATCCCAGCCACCGAACGAAAATTCTTCTGGCCCTTGGGCCGCCGTCCGGATGATCATCCTTCATTGAGCGATCTCAATCTCTAGGACCTTGCAGGAGAAACCCATGAGCTGGCTAACCGAATCGATCATGCACCTGCGCGGCGTCGCCCAAGGGCGGGTCGGCACAACCCACGAACTCACCGAAGAGCGCCAGGGCAC
>Ga0114963_10003825_pt1 | contig 10315 bp, 9 predicted proteins | sample C_131016_EF_Meta_FD_87019 | JGI IMG/M metagenome (GOLD analysis project Ga0114963, IMG submission 87019) | Freshwater microbial communities from Lake Croche, Canada to study carbon cycling - C_131016_EF_MetaG | ecosystem: Environmental > Aquatic > Freshwater > Lake | place: Lake Croche, Canada...
CACCGCCTCACGTAGCACAGGTTGTCAACCTGTGCAGATCGTTGAGTGAGCGTCGGGCAGGAGGCCCGACGCGAACGTCCGGCGACGGGGCATGGGCAGCCCCGAGCGGCGCGAACCAGACAGCCACAGGTTGGAAACCTGTGCTACGGGAAGACGATGCAGCCCCGAGCAGCGAGCCATCACGCCTCGGGTGGAATCTCGCGGCCGTGCGGGTCGGCGGCCCGCTCGTCCATGTCGGCCTCCAGCCGTTCCCGCATCTCGGTGCCCAGATGGTGCTCCACCCATTCAGCCGGCGGATGCAGATGATCGAGCGGGAGGTCGGCGTGCCGGCCGAGCCAGGCTTCCCAAAGCCGGTGCGACCGCACCACGTTCTCGGCCTCGCGACGGCCCGCCGGCGAGAGCCGCCACGACGAGCCGTCGCGGAGAAGGTGGCCGGTGAACTCCAGCCAACGAACGACCACCGCCTCATGGGGCGTGTGCGGCCGCGCCGCGACGCGGTTACCCGACTCTTCCGCCCGCCAGACGGTGGCAAGCCGGTCCTCGCGGGCCACCCGCCATGCGAGCTGCACGCGGCCGATCAGCCGGGCCACGAGCCCGTCATCCGGGGCAAGCACCGCCGCGGCCGCGTATTCGAGACCGAGCACCACGGCGATCATGCCCGCGGCGCTGGTGTGGAGTCGCCAGGCCGCGAGATAGCCGACGCACGCGGCCACGGCACCGAGCGTCATCGCCACCACCACCATACGGTGGAGTCGGCGCGTGAGGAGTTCTGCGGCTGCTGCCGGCGCCACGAGCATTGCCACGACGAGCACGGCGCCCACGGCGTCGAAGCTCGCCACCGTGGCCACCGCCGTGGCGGCGAGAAGACCGGTCGTCACACCGGCCACCGGAATGCCTGCCATCCGGGCGCCGGCAGGATCAAACGCCGTGAAGACCTGCAACTTCCACGTCGCCACCGCCGCCGCGACGAGGCCCGCGAGTACGACCGATCCCGCCACAAAGGCCCGCGGCACGGCGTGGCCCGCGATGGTGATCGTGTCGAACGGCAGAAAGGCGAGTTCGCCGTACAGCACACAGGCGGCATCGAGGTGGGTGCCGGGGGGAGCGAGGCCGACGAGCACCACGCCGATGGCAAACAGCGTCGTAAACACGACGCCCGCCCCGGCATCCTCCGCGAGACCGCCGGCTGCTCGCAGTCCCTGCGTCAGCCAGACGGTGAGCATGGCGGCGGCCACGGCCCCCAGGAAGACGAGCGGCCCGCCTGGACGCCCACCGGCCAGCACGGCCACCGCGATCCCCGGCAGCACGGCGTGGCTGATCGCATCGCCGACGAGGCTCATCCGCCGAACGACCAGCAGCGTGCCCACCAGCGCACACGACGCCGCGATGACGGCCGCAGTGGCCATCGCCCAGGCGTGGATGCCCACCAGGCTAAACGCGGGATCGCCCACGAGCGTCGAGGATGTCATCGGCCCGCCTCCCCATCGCCGCCACCCTGCCGCACGGTCAGGCCCCGCGCAGCCTCGGCCCGCCGCGCGATCCACCCCCGCTGCGGGGCGCAGAGAAACGAGAACCCAAACGCGACCGCGGCTGCGATCACCACCAGCGGGCCGGTGGCCAGGCCCGGCCGGGTCGCGCTCACCCCCACGCCCACCGCCGCCGCCGCGAGGCCGATCAGGCCCGAGAGCACGACCATGGTCCCCACACGATCGGTCCAGAAGCGGGCGGCCACCGGTGGGATCACCACCAGCGCCGTCACCAGCACGGCGCCCACCGCCGGTAGGCCCGCCACCACCATCAGTGCCACCAACCCCACGATCGCATAGTCGATCCCGCTCACTGGCCAGCCGGTCGCCGCCGCGAAGGCCGCGTCGAAGGCAACGAGCGTCGCCTCCTTGAGGATCGCCGCCACCGCCGCCACGGCGACGATGGCCACCGCCCCGAGCAGCCACGCATCGCGGGCCGTGAGCGCGGCGGTGTGGCCGAGGAGAAACTGCTCGAGGCCGGCGGAGTTGGCGTAGCCCCAGGCCGGCAATCCCGACACCAGCGTGATCCCCAGTCCGAAGGAGACACCAATCACCAGCGCCGTCGCCGCGTCGTCGCGGGTACGGGTGAACCGCCGCATGAGCACGAGCATCCCGAGGCCGGCGCAGGCGGCGACGAGCGCCCCCGCGAGCAGCGTGGCCAGGTCGCGGCGACCGGTCGCAAGAAACGCGCAGGCCACCCCGACGAGCGTGGCATGCGCCGCGGCGTCGCCAGCAAGCGCCCGCTTCCGCAGCACACAGAGGCTGCCGACGACACCCGCCGCAAACCCGACCGCCGCCACGCCCACTGCGACGACGACCGTGTTGTACGAGAGGATGCCGGCCGCCGAGGTCATGGCGTCCGCCCCCGCGCGGCGATCGCCTGAGCGAGTTCGTCGAGGACGTCTACGTGGCCGGCGTAGGTCCGCTGGAGGTTCTCGGGCGTGAGTGTGTCGATCGTGCGACCCGCGGCGACCACGCGGCGGTCCACGAGGGCGACGCGATCAAACCACTCGGCGGCAGTCCGCAGATCGTGATGCACGACCACCACGAGGCGGCCCGCGGCCTTGAGATCGTCGAGCACGTGGAAGATCCGCTCCTGCGACCGCACATCGACGCCCGCCATCGGCTCGTCGAGAAAGTAGACGTCGGCCTGCTGGGCCAGGGCCCGCGCCAGAAACACCCGCTGCTGCTGCCCGCCCGACAGGCGGCCGATCTGCCGGCCGGCGACATCGGCAAGCCCCACGCGTTCGAGGCACTCGCGGGCAAGCCGACGCTCACGGTCGCCGGGCCGACGAAACCAGCCCAACCGCCCATACGTGCCCATCAGCACCACATCCATGACGTTGACCGGAAAGTCCCAGTCCACCGTCTCCCGCTGCGGCACGTAGCCGACGCGGGAGCGGACGCGGCCCAGCGGTTCGCCGAAAAACCGCACCTCACCGCCAACGAGCGGCACCAGCCCGAGCGCCGCCTTGAGCAGCGTGCTCTTCCCAGCGCCGTTGGGGCCGATGATGCCGAACAGGCACGGCTCGTCGATCACGAGATCGACGTTCCAGACGACTGGCCGCCGACCATAGGCGACCGTGACGTCGTGAAACTCGACGATCGGCCTCGTCGGCGGCGTCACGGAGCATCCTCCGCGCGGGCCGCCGGCCTGTCTGCCAGCGCCTCCACGATCGCCGCCGTGTTGGCCTCGAGCGCGGACTCGAGCGTCTCGGCACCGCTGGCGGGCCCACCGAGCGAATCGGAGTAGAGGGTGCCGCCGACGCCGACGTCGTGCCCGCGGGCAGTCGCCCCCTCGCGGAGCGCGGCCACACTGCGATCCGAGACGCTCGTCTCGATGAACACGGCGGGAATGCCCCGAGAGACCACGAGGTCGACGAGCCGGTTGATGTCGGCGAGACCAGCCTCGCTCTCGGTGCTCGTGCCCTGCACGCCCACGACCTCGATGCCGTAGGCGCGGCCGAAGTAGCGGAAGGCGTCGTGCGCGGTGACGAGCACGCGACGGCTCGCCGGGATCGTGGCGATCTGCGTCCGCAGCCGCTCGTCGAGCGCCACGAGCCGTGCGACGTAGGCTGCGGCGCGATCGCGATGCGCGTCGGCGTGGGCGGGGTCGGCCGCCGCGACCGCCTCGGCCACGGGGGCCACACCACGGCTCCAGAGCCGGGCGTCAAACCAGACATGCGGATCGAAGAGGCCGCCGCCGACGGTGATCAGATCGCCCTCGGGAAGCGAGTCGCCGACCAGCACCACAGGGCGGCTCCGGCCCAGCCGCTCCAGCAGATCGGTGAGCTTCCCCTCGAGGTGGAGTCCGCTGGCCACCACGAGGTCGGCGCCGGCGAGCCGGTCGGCATCCCGTGGCGTTGGCTTGTACGAGTGAGGATCGATGCCGGGGGCCATCAGGCAGTCAACCGTCACCCGGTCGCCGCCCACCTGGCGTACGAGATCGGCCACCACGGTGGTGGTGGCCACCACCCGCAGCAGGCCGCCGTCCACCGCCCCTGGAGGCTTGCGGCCGCCGCAGCCGGCCGCCAGGAGGACAAGCCCCCAGGCAGCAAAGACGATCCAGCGGGCCGCCGGGTTCCACGGCCGGAACCCGCCGCCTGCCACCTCATTTTTTGGGAAATCAAAAATCATTTTTTGAATCCTCAAAATCATACCCACCCCTCCAGGCCCGCGACAATCCGGCCTTCGTGTGGTCCGAGCGGGAATCCTGCAAATCACCGGCGCGTTGACCATATCGCGTGGCAGACTTACGTTCGGGCATCGGCGGCGTACCGCCGGCCCGAGGCACGTTCCGATGGACTCGACCTATTTCAAGCGGTATCGGATGGAGGTGGACCTCTCGGTCCCCCGGTTCGTGCCCGCCCTCCCGACTGACTACCGGCTCGTGCCCTGGAACGAGGCCGTGCTCGACATTCACGCCCGCACGAAGTTCCGGTCGTTCCGCGACGAGATCGACTCCGTTGTCTTCCCGTGCCTCGGTAGCCTCGAGGGCTGCAGGCGGCTGATGCGGGAAATCCGGAACAAGTCCGGGTTTCTGCCCAACGCCACGTGGCTGATCGCCCACGGAACGACGCCCGAGACCCTCCAGTGGTGCGGCACGATCCAGGGGGTCGCCGAGCGTGGTGGCGGCGGCATGATCCAAAACATCGGCGTGGTTCCGGGCCACCGGGCCCTGGGTCTCGGCACCTGCCTGATCGAACGGTGCCTGGCGGGCTTTCGAATCCATGGGCTGCAGCGGGTGTCTCTCGAAGTTACGGTGGAGAACGCCGGGGCCGTCCGGCTCTACCAGCGGCTCGGCTTCCGCCGTGTGCGGACGGTGTACAAGGTGGTGGACGAAGCCGCCGTCATGGCCTAGTGTGCCGTGGTCCGGCACCCCCCTGCCGCCGGCCATCCCCCTGAAGGCACCCCGCGTTGAAGCAGTCGCTCCACTCGACCACCCTGGGCAACGGGATCACGATTGTCGGCGAGCGGCTCCCCGAGCTCGAGTCGGTCGCAGTCGCCTTTCACGCGCCGGTGGGAGCCATCCACGACCCACTGGGCAAGTGTGGTCTGGCAACAGTCACCGGTGAGATGTGCCTCCGCGGCGCGGGCTCCCGCGACAGCCGCCGGCTCGTCGAAGACCTCGAATCAGCCGGCGTGCAGTTGGCGCAGGGCGTATCGAGCACGCACATCAGCGTGTCGGGCGCCATGGTGGCCCGCCAACTCGCGGAGGTGCTGCCGATCTACGCCGACATCCTCCGTCGGCCGCTACTCCCTGCCGACGAACTCCCTGCGGCGCGGCAGATGGTGCTGCAGAACCTCGCCGGCATCGAGGATGAACCAGCCCACCGCACGCTCGCCGCACTCCGCCGACTGCAGTCTCCCGCACCCTGGGGCATGCCGACCGAGGGGATCTCGGCCGAGGTCGAGTCGATCGAGATCGACGACGTCCGCCGGTTCGTCGCCCAAAACCTGCAGCCGGCCGGCATGATCGTGTCGGTCGCCGGCCGCATCGAGTGGGACGACTTCGTCCGTCACGTCGAGGCACTCCTCGGCGACTGGCAGGCCGCCCCCGTGTCGCCGGTGGCCACGGGGCCGCGTGGCCCGGCAACGCTCCATGTGGCTCACGACGCGCAGCAGACCCACGTCGCCGTCGGGTGGCCGGCACCTCCCTACCGCGACGATACCTCGCACGAGGCGACGGCCGCGCTGGCGGTCCTCGGCGGCGGCCCGAGTTCACGGTTCTTCACCGAGATCCGCGAACGACGCGCGCTGTGCTACACCGTGTCGGCGGGCTACCAGACGAGCCGCGACTTCGCCCATGCCGTCTGCTACTCGGGCACGTCGGCCGATCGTGCCCAGGAGACGCTCGACGTGATGCTCGCCGAGATCGCCCGACTGCCGGGCACGATCACTCGCGACGAGGTGGATCGCGTGAAGGCCCGTGCCAAGAGCGGCCTGATCATGCAACAGGAATCGAGTGCCGCACGGGCTGGCGCCATCGCCCGGCAGTGGTATCACCTTGCAACCCTGCGGACGCTCGCGGAAGAACTGGAGCGGTACGACCGGCTCGACGTGGATGCGATCGAGGCCTGGCTGGCGGCCCATCCGCCCCGCGATCTGACCGTTGTGTCGCTCGGCCGAGAGCCGCTGGAGGTGCGACATGCCCTTCCTGCATGAACGGCTCCCCAACGGCCTCGACGTGATCGCGGAGACGTCCGACGCGGCGGTTTCGACGAGCGTCGGCTTCTTCGTGGCAACCGGCTCTCGCGACGAGAGCGACGACGTCTCCGGGGTCAGCCACTTCCTGGAGCACATGGTCTTCAAGGGCACGCCTGGGATCACCGGCGACGAAATCAACCACCGCTTTGACGCCATGGGGGCGAGCGCCAATGCGTTCACCAGCGAGGAAGACACGGTTTACTACGCGTCGGTCCTGCCGGAGCAGCAGCACGAGGCGGTCGATCTGCTCGGGGCGATGATGCGGCCGGCTCTCCGCGGCGCGGACTTCGACACCGAGAAACTCGTCATCCTGGAGGAGATCCGGATGTACGACGACCAGCCTCCCTTCGGCGCCGACGATCGCTGCCGTGCGGCCTACTTCGGCCGGCACCCGCTGGCGCGGAGCGTCCTCGGCTCGGTGGAGTCGATCACCAACCTGCCCGTGGAGGCGATGCGCGACTATCACCGCCTCCGCTACGCCCCCGGCACGATGGTCCTCGCGGCCAGCGGTGCGGTCGACTTTCCCGCGCTCGTCGAGTCGGCGAAGCGGCTGTGCGGCGACTGGGAGCCGGCCGCCCCCACGGAGCGGCGCCTGCCGCAGCCGCCACGGCAGGCGGCGCATCCTGGAACCGAGCGGATCCTGAAGGCCACCGCCGCCCTCGACTATGCCGTCTGGATGGTGGCGGCCCCCGACGAGTTCCACGACGACCGGCATGCGGCCCGCCTGCTCACGATCCTCCTCGGCGACTCGTCGGGCAGCCGGCTCTACTGGGGTCTGGTCGACTCTGGCGAGGCCGAGCAGGCCGCGTGCCTCTACCAGGATTTTCTCGACGCGGGCCTGTTCATCACGCAGCTCTCGTGCGATGCAGCCGACGTGGAGACGCTTCGGGAACGGATCGCCGACATCTACGCGGCAGCTGCCGCGGGGGGCGTGGAGCAGGCGGAGTTCGAGCGAGCCCGCAATAAGCTGGCCAGCCGGGTGGTCCTCGGGGGCGAGAAGCCCCGGCGAAGGCTGTTCGACATCGGCCTCGACTGGTCGCACGCCCGCACCTATCGCTCCGTTTCCGAACACCTCCGCCTCGTTGAGGGCGTGATGCTCGACGACGTGCATCGGGTGCTGAGGGCCTGGCCGCTCGACGCCCCGGCGGCGGCAGTCATCGCCGGGCCCGACGAAGAGGGCTGACGGCGGTGAAGACTTCCGCCGCACCGCCGGGCGAGCCATAATCCCGGTCGGTAATCGCGGTCTCCGGAAACTCGCCCCCGTCTCCCCTGCTGGTGCCGATCCCGATGCTCGTGCCCCTGTTCGCCAATGCCAACCGCTGGCTGCTCGCCCTCCCGCCGATCTGGATGGTGGGGGCCGCCGCCGCCGCCACGCTCGTCGCCGCGATCGTCGCCTACGGGCTGCTCCGACTCGTGGCCCCGCGGATCGCCGCCGAGGCCCGCGTCAGTCTTGGCGACGGGTTCCTCGGGCCACTCGCCTGGCTGCTGCTCGCCTACTCGGCCGCCGCGGTCGCCTTCACGCCCCTGGTGCCGCTCGATCAGGTGACGCGGTCGCTCACGCGACTCTGGTCGACGAACGACTTCGAGCGGACCATCGTCGTCGAGCCAGGCACCAAACTCCAGGAGATCCCGCTCAGCCTCCGTCCCCAGGAACTCGCGGAACTCCGCTTGGAGAGCGATGCCCCGCTGCTCGTCCGCACGCAGCAACCCGTGGAGGGCTACGCGATGGTCAAGGAGGCCGAGGTCTCCCTGGCCGCGGGCGCGCCCTGGTCGTGGACAAAGACCGAAGGGGCCACCAATCCGTTCGTCGGGCAGCGGGCCAAGCTGGAAGCGACCAACGACGGCACTGCCCCGGCCAGGCTCTCGATCGGCTGGCGGTTGGCGGCCGAGAATCCGCAGGCTGGGGTCCTCCCCTGGACATTCGTCGCGCTCGCGGGTGTCGTGGCCGCCTACTCGCTCTTCCGACTGGGTGCGCCACGGCTGGCCGCCATCGCCTCCGCCACCACCAAGGAGGCGATCGGTCAGCCGGTGTTCACGGTGGCGATCGTCGCCGGCATCGCCCTGCTGCTGGCCTTCATCGTGATTCCCTACAACACGTTCGGCGAAGACGTGAAAATGCTCAAGGACAGCGGGCTCACGCTGATCAAGGTGCTCGCCCTGCTGGTGGTGGTCTGGACGGCGAGCATCTCGGTGGCCGACGAGATCGAGGGCCGCACCGCCCTCACCGTGCTCTCCAAGCCGCTGGCCCGCTGGCAGTTTGTGCTCGGCAAGTTCGCCGGCCTCGTGCTCGTGGCGACGCTCGTGTTTCTGATCCTCGGCGGCGTGCTCTTGGCCACCACGAGCCTCAAGGTGGTCTACGACGCCCGCGAGGCGTCGAAGACCGATCCGCTCTGGCGGGACTGCGCCGAGGAGATGATTACGGTGGTGCCCGGACTGGTGCTCTCGCTCCTCGAGACGATCCTGATGGCGGCCGTGAGCCTCGCCGTCTCGACGCGGCTCGGCATGGTGCCCAACCTGATCATCTGCTTCACCGTCTACGCACTCGGCCACCTCGTGCCGCTGATCGTGCAGTCGAGCGTCGGCAAGTTCGCCATCGTGCGGTTCTTCGGCAAACTGATCGCCACGCTGCTCCCGGTGCTCGACCACTTCACGATCGAGGCGGCGGTGGTGGGCGGCACCCCCGTGCCCTGGGTCTATCTCGGCTGGGCTGCGCTGTACGCCGCCCTCTACTCGACGCTCGCGCTGCTCGTGGCGCTGATCCTCTTCCAAGACCGCGACCTCGCCTGACACGGCACAGGTTGACAACCTGTGCTACGGATTTGGTCAGGAGTGTAGGTTTCAACCTGCGCTGCTGAATGCCACAGGTTGAAAACCTGTGCTACGGGGAATGAACTCAGCGAGGGGCTGCCCGTGCCCCGAGAGCCGGCGTTGCTGGCCAGCGCAGGCAGGATGCCGAAGCGCAGGCAGCATCGAGTGAGCGGAGGGCAGGATGCCCGCAGCGAACGTCCGGCGATGGGGCACGGGCAGCCCCGAGCCAGCGCCGATACGGCACAGGTTGACAACCTGTGCTACGAGGGGAGACGAACTCACCCCAGTCAACGCGTCAGGCCGGTGCGGGCCGCCACGCCTACCATCGATGAGCCATCGGTCGAGGTACCCGGCATCGACCACCAGCCGGTTTCGGCCGATCGCATCGCCCGCGCTTCGGCCTTGCCGTCGAGGAACACGGTAACGCCCTTGCCGACCCGCCGCTCGATCCGCGGTCCTAGTTCGACGCCGACCAGGCCCCACTCCGCGTTGTTGCCCACCATGGTGCGGAGTTCGAGCGACTCGCGGCCGTCGCCGCGGTCGTTGGAGACGCCGACGCGACCCATCCACCGGGCCGGCCCTTCGGCGACCATGTTCGAATCGGCCAGCATGCCGGCCGAGACGTCGAACCGGGCGATGCGGCTGCGGAGTTCCGCCGTCATCGGCGCCGGCGGCGCGTCGCGGCCGACCGGCCCCTGCATCGCGACCGCGAGTTCCGGCATGCCCCCAAAGTTCTCTCGCTCCCGGGCGGCCTCGATTCGCTCCAGTTCCCCCGCGATCGATCCCGTGCCCTCGAAGTTGCCCAGTCCGAACCCGTCAAACTCCACCGGCACCGCGGCGTGGCCGACGGCGGCGAGCAAGACGAGCACGAGCGTGAGGATGAAGCGTCGCATGAGCGATCCGTGGGGCCGAAGGCCATTACCGATATCGGCACCTCGCCGTCGCGCATGCAGCGGCGAGCGTGCCGATCGTGCCGACCGACACGAATCTGCCGATCAGCCGGTCTTCCGATGGGGAAACATCGGGATCGTGGGGGCCCGACCGACCGAGCCGGCACGGCCGCGGCCGAATCGCGTGCATTCCAGGGCGTCGATGACCCGCGCGGCGATCTCCACGGCCGCCGCTCCGGCGGCTCCCGTGACGAGCGGCGGACGCCCTTCCCTGATGGCGGCCAGAAAGTCGTCATGCTCGCAGGCGATCGCGTTGGCATCGGCGACGGTGAACGTCTCGAACGGCAGGATGTCCGTGAAGAAGCGGTCCTTCATCGCACCCCG
>Ga0114963_10003827_pt1 | contig 10313 bp, 19 predicted proteins | sample C_131016_EF_Meta_FD_87019 | JGI IMG/M metagenome (GOLD analysis project Ga0114963, IMG submission 87019) | Freshwater microbial communities from Lake Croche, Canada to study carbon cycling - C_131016_EF_MetaG | ecosystem: Environmental > Aquatic > Freshwater > Lake | place: Lake Croche, Canada...
CACAGCGCCCTCGACTCTATGCTCCGAGGCCGAATAATCGTATATTCCCCGGCGTGCATAGTAGGTGGCGCCGGGAAGGTAGCGGCTGCGTCAGTAAACCCGATTAGCCCGTGAGGCGAGCATATGACGCATGAGCAACTTGCTAACATCGCTGCACATCTTGGTAGGGGAAACGAGGGCCGAAGTGCGACAGCTGAGACGCGACTTCCGCGCCCATATGCGATCCCACAAGCATCAGCCAAAGCCCTACGATCCGTGGCCGATGATCCGTATAGGGATTGGCCTGATAGTGCCGACAATAACAATTCTGTCGCATCTTCAGTGGGACAGGATCAAAGAGGCCGCAGCCGTGTTTCTGCGGCCTTAGATTGGTCCTGGCTGGTGCTAATCGTAGGGCTAGGGGGTACGATTTCATTTCTGGCGTTCAAAAGCCTGCCCTAGCGGCCTTTCTCTTTCAAGCTTTGATGCCGACGTGAAGGGCGGTAGCCGTCACGCCAAGCTGCTTCATTCCCCAGGCGCGGCAGTCGTCGCAGACAAACAGCGCGTTCGTGATCCGCTTGTGTTTCATCGCGCATTTGCAGCAATCGCAGCGGTCCATATCCGTCTCCCGTGTTCGTAGAATCAACATAGGCCCTAGGCCGAACCACGTCAATAAGTAAGGTCAAAACGCCAAAAATAATTTACGTGCGCCCTTACTTCTTGTGGGTTACGCACTTACTTTATGACCGATGATGATGTACTATCACAAATCACCAAGCTTCGGCGTGGTGACGTGCTCGAAGTGCGTTGGTTAAGTGACCTAGTTCCCAAGACTAAGGCGCTGGCTCAATGCCTTCAACGGCTGAACAAGATACACGACCGGGGCGCGTCACTGACCGAGACGACCACGGGCCGCAACAGCAGAAAGCATTTGTCTGAAATGGTGTTGGACAACCTGCCAAGGCTGCGAAAGGGGACGATTCGCAAGATCGCCAAGGTTGCTGGCGGCAAGGGTGGTAGGCCGAAGAAAGAACGTAAGACAAGTCTGGAGCGCGCCGAAGCATTGTGGTTCGATCTGCGCATCCCGACGAACAAGCAAGCCGCAACGAAGTGCGTTGGCTGGAACGTGACGGCGCTATTCAGGGAGTTTGGCAAGAGCGGTCGCCCGAAGGTTGGCAGGCCGCGTAAGGACGACGAATAAGGAGGGCAGTCGTGGCGCAGACCGTCGTAATTCAATGGGTGACGCGAGGCAACCGTCGCGGACTGTCTAAGCACCAGTTGATGAAGCACGATCACCTACGGGCATTCTTTGAACGGTTTAAGCATTGCTTTGAGTTAGACGAGCAAGCCGACGTGTATTGGTTCATTGAGAACGATTAGGGATCACTGCCGTGAGAAAGCCCGACACGACGATCGTATCGGAAGCCGGCATCGAATTGCGTTGGCGAGACGGTGCCACCATTGTGATCGACGAGGATGGCATATATTGCGTGTTTGCTGACAAAAGTTCGTTGATGGTTGAGTCTGATCGCGACAAGACGTCGGCTCATTGGAGTGAGATATACAGCAAGCTGGTCGAGGCGACCAAAAGTTAGGGAGGCCCCATTTGAAGATTGCAGCAACATACGGATTTGAAGCAGCTCACCAGCTTTTGCGCTTGCCCGATGGGCACAAGTGTAAGCGGCTGCACGGGCACAATTACAAGCTTGAGGTTTCGATCTCCGGCGACATTGATGAGCGCGGCTTTGTGATCGACTACGCCGAACTCGACGCGGCGGTGCAGCCGCTGGTGGATCGGTTGGACCATCGGTTTTTGAATGAGATCGAAGGGCTGGAAAACCCAACGTCCGAAGTGCTTGTGATGTGGTTAAAGCGGCAGATTGAAGCCGCGTTGCCAGGTTATGCACCGACCGTCCGCATTTACGAAACGCCGCGCTATTGGGTGGAAGCTTGACGATCTGTTACCACGGCACGCCGATCACGCCCAAGGCGCAACTCTACCGGATGACCGGACAGAGCTTTTGCGTTTCGTTTGCGGAGCCGCGCGATGCGGACTTCTGCGAGCAATTCGGGCAATCGGTGCTGTGGGATAATGGCGCGTTTACGGCCTTCACCAAAGGCAAGGTACTAGACGAGGCGGCGCTGTACGCTTGGCTTGAGCCGCGCTTGTATCATCCGCACCGAGCTGTAGTGCTGGACCGGATCGGCGGAAGTGTTGACGATCAACGCATGATGACGGATCGCTGGCCGTTCTCGCGCGACCTCTCGTGGCCCGTATGGCACTTGGACAAGCCGCTAGATTATCTTTCCGAGTTAGCCGACGAATGGCCCGCTGTGTGCCTAGGGTCTGCCGGCGAGTATTGGGAGATAGGCAGCGAGACATGGCTACGCCGGATGGATCAGGCGTTTGAGCACCTTTACAAGCGTGCCCCTCGCTTGCCTTGGCTGCACGGTCTGCGGATGCTTGGTCAAATCGGCAATTATCCATTCGGGTCGGCCGACAGCACGAACGTGGCGCAGAACTACGGAGTAAGGACCGGCTGCACCCATTGCATGGCAAAAGCGGTCAACAGCCAGAAGCGGCGACGGGGCGACAGCAAGCGCGAAGTCGTGCCGGATATGTTTCAGAGATAGGAGAAGTGCCTATCTGCCCAGTCGAAACCCCGGTGCACCTTCCATCGTGGGTTGACCTGTCCAGCCCGAGCCGGGGCGGGTGGCAGAAACCCCGGCATTCACGGACGCCAATGTGCTTTGGGAGCAGGGGGTCTGCCAGTGCTGGGGTTTTGTGCTGGTGCTTGACTGGATAGGTTCGTGACTCGTTCTGTCTTCGTTTGTCCGGTCGTTCCTGCTGGACTTCCCAGCCAAACCCCCGTATTCACGGGGCCGTGGGCCGGTAGCTCAGCGGTAGAGCACGTGACTTTTAATCAAGAATGCATTCAAGAAATATTGTTTAGATTCAATGGTCGTCTTCGTTGTGCTGGTGCTCAGTGCTGGTAGAACGGCCCAAGGGCGCGTGATTTTTATCGCGGAGCTTTTCTTTCAGTTTCCTGTTGACTTCCTTGAGCCGCTTGATCTCTGCGCGCTGCTGTTCGATCATTTTTCCGCTGGCGTCTATGTTCAGATACCAATGCGCTAAAGCTGTGTCGCCATATATGTTGTCGGCTTTCGTCATCCACTGCCCGCAATAGTGGCGGCCCGAAACCTCTTTCCACTCTGGCGACAGGGTGCATTGGCCTGGTGCCGCCAAATATTCCAGCCGCGACTTGTTTCGATCGGTTTCGCTGTACGGCCGATTAAAGTGCACACACCACATGCAGCTCATTTCTTCCTCCGCCTCAGCGGCACCACGTTGCCCGCTTCTGGTTGAACGCTCAAGCTCGGCAGCTTGCCTAGGGCCTGTGTCACTTCCTCGTCTGCTACGTGGGCGTAACGCTCGGTGGTCTTGATGCTGGCGTGTCCCAGCACGCGAGCCACGATCTCAAGCGGCGCCCCCTTCTGACGCAGCCAACTCGCGCACGTATGCCGCATATCGTGCCATGTGAAATCCTCAAGCCCGGCACGCTCAACAGCCGCCTCAAATAACTTGCGGTGGTTCGTGCCATCAAAAACAGATGCGGCCGGATTGGGCGTTTCCGGCCGCAAGGTCAACAGCAACGCGCGTGTTTCGTCCGTTAGCCAGACGACCCGCGCGCCCGTTTTGCCTTTGGTGATTTTGACTTGGCCCCGGTCAAAATCGACGTCGGCCCATTTGATGCGCCACGTTTCCGACTTGCGGCACCCCGTGAGGATCGACCAGACGACGGCAACGCGGATCGGCTCGGGACACTCTGCCAAGAGCCGTTCGACTTCTGCCGCCGTGAGCCAGCGCGTGCGGCCTTTGGGCTCTTTCCTGAAATGGTCCGGCCAATTGATTTGGTTGACATGAAGGCCCCACACGCGGCCAGCGCGCCTAAGCACTCGCCGGAATGTTGCAAGGCATCGGTTAACAGATGCCGGGCCATTCCCTTCTCGTTCAATACCGTCAACGACCAACGCAACATTCTCGTTCGTGACATCGCTGAGATTAATTGTTGTTCCAAGCGATCCAACAATTCGCTTGAGGTTTCGAGCTTCGCCTTTGGCGCTTTCGAGCTTTTGGCCGTGCTCAAGCCACCATCGCGCACACGCTTGGTCAAGGGTCAGTTCCTTTCGTTGAGGCTTCCCAACTTGCGCTTCAAGCTCCGCCCGGAACTTGCGTTCCCACTCGCGGGCCTTACGCTTGTCGATCTCGCCAGTGCTTCGAGCAAACCGACGCCCTCCGACTTCGACTTCACATTGCCAGAACGGCGAGCGGTCACGCTTGAAGATGGACATACGCGGCACTCCGCAAGATAGTTGTCGATGTCCGCTTCAAGATACATGCGCCGGCCGCCCTCGCGAATATAGGGGATAGGCCGACGCTTGAGGGTCCGAGGGCTTTTCCGCAGTTTTGCGGCGGCTTCCTCTAATGTCAGCAGCCGAAGGCTATTCATCGGCCGACCTCATGTGGATATAGGCCGGTTCGTCGGGATGCGGCTCGACAACGACTGTGACGCCCAAACCTTGCTCATGGACGTGCTGCGCCAGAATAGACTTTGCCTCGAAAGCTGCGTTGAAAGCCTTGTTTAGATCTTTGATGCAAGTCTCGACGCGTTGGTTCGCTGACCTTACGTTTTGCACAAGGTCGTCAATGGTCACGCGACCAACAGTAACCGGCACGTCATCAACGTCATTGGCTTGCTGCAGGATGCGCGGAAAGAACGCCATCACAGCCCCCACAGAGTATAGAGAAGATAGCCAGCCGCCGCGATGGCGAGCACGTAATAGCTTGCGATCTTAATCATCACGACGACCCCATGTGTGTTTGTAGCCGGGCGGCTTGTACCAACCGCGCGATTGCTTCACGCCGAAATGCTTGTCTGTAACTCGCCTGCACTTATCAATAACGGGTCGATCTTCCGTGTGCGTTTTTGTGTTGTCGCAAAGCTCGCACAACGGCCAGCCGTTGGTTTCAGCGTCGTCTTTGCCGCCGGCCCCAAGGCTGATTTGGTGGTCTGCAATCCATCGCTCGCCGCGAGTATTGCGGATACGATACTGGCAGCGACCGCAAGGCAGATAAGGGCCCACATCATCATACCGTTGATAAGCACGCTGAACCTCCCTTCTGAATTTGGTGTTGCTGCCCCTGGCCATCACGCAACTCGCAATATCTTTGCCCACCGCGCCCGCATCGTTGCCAAGTCGCGAGCCGAGCGGCCCGTGGCGCTCACTCGACGCAACAACGCGAGGCCGTTTGCAAGTTCCAAGCGCAGTTGCTCTGCGGTGAGCTTTTCGGCGCGGTCCGCTTCGTCGCGCATCTTGTCGAGTGCGTCCTGCATAATGTCGATAATGTCCTGTTTCTTGGTCATGCGGCATCCGCTCGCTCTAACGCGTGCACTGTCACTCCCAACTCAGCACATAGGATTTGTTCAATTGCTTTGCGAACCGGCGCAAAGTCGCGTTGTGACATGCGTCGAAAGTCCATCGAATGCGGAACATCGACGTACAGTTTGTCGGCTTCTGGATCGACACGCACAAACCCGTTTAGCCGGTGCGCGACCTGTACCGCAATCGAAAACGCTTCGAGCAAATCAAGCGGCCCCTTGTCGACGGTCACGACGTCGAACCTTCCCGCCTCGACCAGCAACCATTTGCGTAAATGCTCGGCATCCTTCGGCTTGAAGTGATGATCCTCTGGCCAATTGTCGAACGCGGCAGTGATGATTGCGAACAGCCGTCGATGATCTAACCCCGAACGCGGGGAGCGATCAGACTTTCCGCAGTGAGGGCACATCATGCCTGACATGCCTCCCGCTTTTCTTTGCCATATTTAACCACTGCGTCGTGGTCGGCAGGGTCCATTGACCTCAACAGCGGCGCGTTCCTGCGCGACCACGCGTCAAGCTCAGCATTTGACTTGCATTTGTCGATTTCTTCTTTGCATTTGGCCACGATGATGCTGTCACCATCGACCTTGTTGCCCATGCCTTTCTCGCCGTCGTCGTCCTCGTCGTCGGTGGCAAGACCACACGCCGCCAACGTCGCATAGCGCTTCCCGTAGCTGTAGGCACTGCCGACCGCTTGCGGATTGAACTGCACGACCGGCATATCAATTCGAGACTGACGCCAGCCGCCCGATGGCCAATGAATGAGCGTTGCAAACACGGGCAGAATGTAGCCCTTGCCGGTGCCCGTCTCGATCCTGATCAGGTAGTCAGCGGAGTGAGACAGCACGATCTGAGCGCTGCGCAGCGGCTCTCGAAGCTCGACGTTGATTTTCTTCAACGTCGCATAGCTGGCGCCGTGTGCTCCCTTGGCGTCGTTCTGTATCCAAGCCGGAAAATTTGCTTCAGCCCGCGCAAACGCTTCCATAAACCTTATGTAGTCTCCCCCGAATCCTTGGGGAACACCGAAATCATGTACGAGCTTCCTCTCGCGCAGGGCCATTTGGGCGCGCTGACCGATAGTCGGCGTGACTTCTCCGGTTTCGTGGTCGTATCCGTTTTCCATGTTTCAAATTCCTCGCCGCAACACGGGCAAAATTCTTCGCAAAAGTCGGTATCAATTGACCGCTCGCAGTGGTCGCAACGCGTAATGCTCATGACGCATGAGCCTCCCGCCGCATCCGATCAACAAGCTTGCGCATCGCCTTGTCTTCGGCCGCGTCAAGCAACGAAACCTTTGGTTCCCTGACGGCCTTTTTGACCGGCGGCATGTTTTCGAAGCTGAGCGCCACGCGCAGGCCGTCGCGGTATCCGCGCTGCCAATCTGTAAGACACCATTTGGGGCATGGCCCCTTGACGCGGCCGACGTCGTAACCGGCCTTGTAAAGCTGAACGTTCCGGATCATGGCTTGACCCCGTAGCGCGCATCGACAAGAGCGGCGTCGAGCTTTTCAATATCGCCCATAAGCGCCTGCCAACGGATCAAAACCTTTTCGAGCAACAAACCGGTTTCGTCGTTGACGTGGGTAAGGGCGCAAATTTTGCGGTTAAAATCGACCACGCCCGTTTTGACGTTGCCCATCGCAGCGAGCGCATCGACTGCTTTGATTATGTTGACCGCTTGGATCATGACGCCCTCCGCACGGGACGGTTGGCGTCGATGTAATCCTGAAACCGGCCGACCTCTAAGTCAGCGCTGCAACGGCGCCAGATCACGTCATGCAAAGGGTCGGAAAGCGGTTGGCCATAAACGGTCGGCTGGATCTTTACGCCATCAATTTCGACGCTGATCAGTTCTGCCCACGACTGGTGGACGTCAATCTCAAGATCGACGTCGAGGTCATGCACGAGCACGTGTCCTTTCCGGTCGCTTAGATGAATTGTGGTCCTCAACATATCCCGGCCTCCCATTGACCTAGTGGTGTGGGGGAGTGAGCCCGAGACCCCGCGACCGGGCCCACTCCCATGCTGGACAAGGGCAATCCCTCCCCTTGTCCGTGTCTCAGGTCCGCCGCGTGGTGCTTAGGTGCGTTGGATCTGATGCATGGGAGAATAAATCACATTCTGTGATACGTCAACGAAAAAAATAACAGCCTGTGATAGGTGGCTGTGCAAAACTGCAATTCCAACTGGACGTAGCCAAGTAGCCAGGGGGGGGGGGCAAAAGAGACGTATAACTCGTTTGTGAGTTTACGATTAAGCTGTTTGCCTTAGACTGATTTCTTGCGAGCTTGCTTTATGGCTTCGGCCAAACGATAGGGCAGGCCGCTCGGATCGCCACGATATAGCCAGTCAAGCGTCAGATTGTAATGCATACATAAAGCTAGTGCTGCGTCCAATGTTAGACGACGTTTTCCGGTTTCAAATTGATTGTACTGAGGCTGCGATAAGCCGGCCTCGGTTCCGAAATCCTGCTGATCAACCCCCATTGCGGAGCGGGTCAGGGCGAGCCTTCGGGCCACGTCCACCTTAAGATCTCCGCTGTCGTCGGGGTCTATCATCATCATCCCTATCAACAGCAAGAGCGTTATTCACGCAAATCCCAGGGAGGGATATTGCGAAAAATAACGTCGCGTGATACGGTGCTGGCATGGATACTATCACGACCATTGATGATTTGGTTACAGCGCTAGGTGGCGATACCGCTTTAGCCGACTGGCTTGGCATATCGCAGCCGGCTGTCGCCAACTGGAAGGTTAGGGGTTCGATCCCGCCCGGTTGGCACCTTCGCATCTTGGCGCGTCTGCGTCGTGAAGGTCGGACAATAGATCCATCGGTTTTTGGGCTGACAAATTCTGAGTTTGTGGAGCTTTTCGGCCGCCCTATCGGTCGGGCTGAGGCCCGCGCCGTCGCCTGAAATTAGTGCCGTAGCGTCCAGCGTCCTGTTTCCCCCAATGGCATCGCCTCGGGGCTGGTCGATTGCGCTCTAACCTGCCCGTTAAGCGCGCTCCCTCTCGATCGGTCGGCCAGCCCCGTCCTTTTTCGTTGCGTCCCCCGCGTTTAACCCCGCGCCCAGGAGGTGCAACCATGATTACATGGCTGAGAACGCGGACCCTTCCCCAGCTTGCGGGAACGGTCATGATCGCATCTGCGATCACCGCGCTGATTTATCAGGCAAGCAAAAACGCAGTCACAGCCGCCAAGTATTCTGAAGGCTGGATGCGATACATTGATGCTGCCGGCGGTATCGCCGTCGAGATGTTTGTGGCGTCCGCAGCTATCGGCGTTTTGTACGTCATGCGGCGCGGCAAGGTCTCCCACAGCTACGCCATGCTTGGCCTGATCGGCCTTTGCGTCGGGTTTGGTTTGCTCGCTGCCGGCCAGCAGATCAGCGTCCAGCGCACGCAAAAAACCGCTGAAGTCGGCGTCAAGCAAACGGTCTACAGTTCGCAGGCAACGCAGCTTGTCAAAGCGCAGGAAGAACTCGCCACCATCAAAGCTCGCCCGGTTGCGACCGTTGAGGCTGCGATGGCAACCGAGCGCGGCAAAACATTCTGGGATGCCACGGACGGCTGTAAGGACGTTGGCAAGTACGGCAACAGCTGCCGCCTGTACGGCGCGCTTGCTGCCGAGCTTGGGCTCGCTAAGCGCAAGGCTGAGCTTGAGGGCCGCGTTATTTCGCTTTCAACGGCAGTTGGGGCGACCACGGGTTCGCAGATCGCGACCGCTGACCCGATTGCTGGCCTTGTCGGCAGCTACTTCGAACTGACCGTCGAAAACGCCCAGATCGCAATGGCCTTCTTTAGCGCCGTTACGATGATGATGATTGCCATGTTCGGCATTCACTTTGGGCTGTTGGTGTACGGCGCCGACGATCTGCCGGCGCACGCTGCACAATCTGTTGCTCCGACGGTGATGCAGTACGCGGCCCCGGTGGTGCCGACGAATGTCACCCCGTTTCAGGCGGCGCACTACGTCCCCGGAACCGGAGCCCCCGACCTTAGTCAGCTGAAGCTTCCGTCTCATACGGGCATCGCGCGAGCGGTTGCCTAACAAACTAATAACGCCGGAGATCATGGGAAGATCTCCGGCGTGAGTACGTCCTGCCGAGGCAGGTACGCGAGTTCGAGCGGCTAAACTCAACTCTTACGGACGCGATACTAATATGAAACATATAGGCCACAGTCAAGACCTCAATGAGGCGGCTCAATTAACGCTGCCTGAACGCATCACGATTTGGGGCGACAGCTACGTTTCGCGCGGCCAGTTCGTGCCGCCAGAATGCACTCAGGAAGGCTTGTTGTTCCTTCGCGACATGGCCGCCAACGGCTGGCAGTTCGCGCAATCCCTCTGCGGTCAAGAGGGGCATCTTTGGCATCACAAATCACAAACGGCGGGGAGCGCGTGACATGGCGTTGTCGAACTCAGCGAAGCTGTTGCGTGCGTACATGGCTGCCACGGGTGAGTACGAGGCGAAAGTAATCTCTGCTGCGCTCGACATTCCCATTCGCACTGTGCAACGACTAAAGCTCGAATGCGCCACGGATGGCGTTTGCTCAGAACAAAGAACAAACGCCAAAAGCGCCACGGATGGCGCCGCCACTAGCGCCAAACACGCCACGGGTGGCGTCAGTACACCCGCACAAGCGCCACAGGCGGCGCCTCGCGCACGCGTAGAAGATAATAATATAACTACTAACCTAGAAACTACTGTTTCAAATCATATGATTGATTTGACGGTTTTGAGCAAAAGGTTGCTTGAAGCCGGCGGCAAAGCCCTAGCAAGCCCCGCGTCCCGTCCCAACTTGCTCATGGTCAGCGCGCCGCTCGGTTGGCTCAACGATGGCGCCGATTTGGAACTCGACGTGCTGCCCGCCATTCGCGCCACGGCCG
>Ga0114963_10003829_pt1 | contig 10313 bp, 8 predicted proteins | sample C_131016_EF_Meta_FD_87019 | JGI IMG/M metagenome (GOLD analysis project Ga0114963, IMG submission 87019) | Freshwater microbial communities from Lake Croche, Canada to study carbon cycling - C_131016_EF_MetaG | ecosystem: Environmental > Aquatic > Freshwater > Lake | place: Lake Croche, Canada...
CAATTCGGGTCGGCCGCGGCGCCAAGGCCCTGCCAAAACGGGGAGAATACGTGCTTCACGGAGCGGACGGCCGGCTTCGATGGGGATGGACGTCCGCCCGCCACTGGATGGCCGGCGGGATCGATCTCCTCTTTCCCCCGCGGTGTCTGCTGTGCCTCGCGGAGAACGATCCGTGGGCGTCGGAGGCTGCCGTAAGCCTGTCGCCTTCGGACGAGCCAGCCGGCTGGCTTGATGCGTCCGGGGCCTTCCGCTGTGCGGCGCTGTGCCGCGGGTGCATGACGGAGATTGCTGCCGACGGGAGGCGCTGTCTACGGTGCGGCTCCCCCATGGGGCCTGGCGATTGCCGCCGATGCCGCGGAGTATTCCCTGACTGGAATGGAATCGTGGTGCTCGGCGGCTACGGCGGCGCGATCCGCGACGGGGTTTTGCGGGGAAAGCGGCCCGCTGGCCACGAGCTGCTCGGGGCCCTCGCCGGCCTGCTTCATCGGCGCCACGTTTCGATCCTCCGCGATTGGGCTTCCGACGTGGTCGTGCCGGTGCCCCTGCATTGGTGGCGAAGGACGATCAGGGGGGCGGACGCCGCCGCCGAGATTGCCCGCCAACTCGGCCGCCTCACCTCCACCCCGATGCATGCCTCGCTCCGCCGCCGGCAGGCGACGGTGATGCAGAACCGACTGCCGCCGGAGGCACGGCGTGCCAACGTCCGCGATGCTTTCAAACCGAGTGGTCGCGCCGTGGCTGGTCGGCGCGTACTGCTGGTGGACGACGTGGTCACCACCGGCGGCACCCTTTCGGCCTGTGTCCGGGTGCTTCGCGAGGCAGGTGCCACGGCGGTCCACGTGGCGGTCATTGCCCGCGCCGACCAGCCGAGCGACGATGGGGCCGTCGACCGCTGATCCCGGAGGATGTCGCCGCCGGGGCGACTGGTCAAAGCCGAGGGTAACCTGATGGGTAATCCGCAGTTCCGTGTTGGCACGAGGGCCAGTGCCCTCGCCCGTACCCAGACCGGATGGGTGGTCGATCAGTTCAGGACCGGCGGCCACGAGGTGATGACCGAACTGGTGACCACGCGTGGCGATCTGATCACCGATGTGCCGATCTCCGGCGTCCGCGGCGGGGATGGGGTGTTTGTCCGCGAACTTGAAAGGGCGCTGCTCGAGGAGCGGATCGACGCGGCCGTCCACAGCCTCAAGGACCTTCCCACGGCCGTTCCCCCGGGGCTTCATCTGGCCTGCGTGCCGCCACGAGCGACTCCGTTTGATGCGTTCGTCGGACGCACCGCACCCACGATCGACGCCCTCCCACCGGGGGCCACCGTGGGAACGTCGAGCATCCGACGGGTGATGCAGTTGCGGGCCCTGCGCCCCGATCTCGAGGTGAGGTCGGTGCGGGGGAACGTCGATACGCGCCTGCGGCTCCTCGATGAAGGAGCCTGCGACGGACTGATCCTGGCGGCGGCCGGCCTCGAACGTCTCGGACTTGCTGCACGGATCACCGAGATGCTCCGTCCGGACGATTTCTGGCCGGCCGTCGCGCAAGGGGCGCTCGTGGTGCAGATCCGCTCCGGCGATCGGCACGCGGAGGCGGTGGTGGCGACGATCGACGACCCGCCGACCCATGCGGCGGTGCGTGCCGAACGGGCCTGCCTCGGAGCGCTGGCAGGGGGGTGTCTGGCTCCGGTGGGGGCTTGGGCACGAATCGAAAACGACCGCCTCCGGCTCGGCGCCTGTGTGCTCGCACCCCGTGCCGATGGGGTCGCGCGGATCAAGGCCGAGGCTGTCCAACATGACGAGGAATCAGCCGAAATGATGGGCTGCCGGGTGGCGGCCGATCTCCTCGAGCAAGGGGCCGATGCCATGCTCGCGGCCGCCAGGAAGGCGGAGGGGGACAGGCGGCGCGAATGACAAGTTGGTCAGCACTCGTTGTCGAAGCGTCACGGTGGGGGTAGCATGCAACGGAAGGGGTTTTCCCCTCCCACACCTGAGAGGAGCAACCGAGCATGTCTGTCAAAGTTGTCATCGCCGATGACCATGAAGTCGTCCGTCGTGGGCTCGCCAGCCTGCTTGCCGGATCCGAGGTGAAGATCATCGGTGAGGCGGCCAATGGCGACGAGGCTCTGCGGCTGGCCAAGAAACTCAAGCCCGACGTTGTGCTGCTCGACATCCGCATGCCGGGCAAGGACGGCCTCTCCACGCTCGAGAAGATCCGCGCCGAACTCCCGTCGATCCGTGTCGTGATGCTGTCGACGTTTGACAACCCCACCTATGTGGCGAGGGCGGTCGCCGCGGGGGCGCACGATTACATCCTCAAGGGATCGTCTCGCACGGAGATCATTGCCTCCATCACCGGGGCCGCGGCCGGTCAACTCCCGGCACGGGCCGGAGAGCTACGCCGCGTGGCCACCACCATGGCCAACCGGGTGGCGACCCCCGACCCCGATATCCCCCTCACCCAGCGTGAGACCCAGGTGCTTCGCCATATGGCGCTCGGGCTTTCCAACAAGGAGATCGCCCAGTCGCTGACGATCAGCGTGGAGACGGTGAAGGAGCATGTCCAAAACATCCTCCGCAAGATCGCCGTCACCGACCGTACACAGGCCGCCGTGTGGGCCGTGCGTCGCGGTCTGGTCTGACCAGGGTTTCGCCAGTGGGGCGGTCCCGTGGAGGCAAGACCTCCGTGGCGGGATCAGCGGGCCCTGGGGTGTGCCTTTTCGAAGGCATCGAGGAGCCTGGTGGTCGTCACGTGGGTGTAGATTTGCGTGGTGACCAGGCTTTTGTGTCCGAGCAGTTCCTGAACACTGCGAATGTCGGCACCGGCGTCGAGCAGGTGGGTGGCAAAGCTGTGGCGAAGGGTGTGCGGACTCGCCCGCCCCGTCAGGCCTGCCGTGGCGAGATGCTTTTCCAGAAGTCGGGCAACGCCGCGCACCGAAAGGCGGCTGCCGAGCCGATTGGTGAACAGCGGCGTTTTGGTTGACGGCAGAAGTCGTCCGCTCGACGGCGGTCGGGGCTGTTGCTGACGGGCAGCGATCCATGCCTCGACGGCCCTGCGGGCGTGGGAACCGACGATCCCCAACCGCTCGCGACGTCCCTTGCCGCGGACTCGCACGGAGCCACCCCGCAGATCGAGATCGGCATCATCAAGACCGACCAGTTCGGCAACTCGCAACCCCGCCGAGTACATCAACTCGAGGATTGCCCGGTCGCGGAGGCCGCCGGGTTGCTTGGCCTGGGGAGCCGCCAGCAGTTTCCCGATCTCTCCGCCGGTGAGGAATTTCGGGAGCTTCCTCGCCCGCCGCGGTCCGCGGATCGGCTTCGCGGGATTCGTCCGCATCCAGCCTTCGCGCTGCCCGAAGGCGTAGAAGCTCCGTGTGCTGGCGAGTTTGCGGGCCACGGTCGCCGGCGCGTAACCGGCTGCGTGAAGGCCTCCGGCAAAGCGGCGGAGGATCGCGCTCGACGCGTCTCCCGGAGAGCGGCATCCGGCCGAGGCGAGGAATTCAGCGAGTTGCTGGAGATCCTCCCGATAGCTCTTCACCGTCAAGGGAGAGGCCCCCTTCTCGGCGACCATCGCCCGGAGGAAGCGATCGATCGCCGAGGTGAATCCATCCGACAGGCCGTTCACGGGAGCGGGCATGGCGGGTTCAGGCCGTACGGTCAGCCGGCGGCACGAAACGGACGCGGTTCACCTTGTTGGACGTATGCCGCACCTTGTCGCCGAGGACGGCCGCGTCGTGCCAGGAGAAACTCAGGTCTGGGTTCGCCGCGAAGCGGCCGAGAGTACGGATGGTCTCGGCACGGCTGTCGTCATCGTACAGGAACACATACCGTTCCCCACCCTTGACGAGGGCGATCACGTTGATGTCACGCTCGGGCATGATGGCAACCTTCAGGGCGGTGGTTCGGAACGCACGCTGTCGTCGTATCGGCCCGGTGGCCGGAAGAGCCGCACGATTCCGGGTGACGCCCCCCGAATCGATCCCATCCGGCCAATTCCCGGGGTCCACCCGCCACTCACCCGCTACGGCGACCGGCGCAGATTGCCCCGGGGGCCGATCCGCTTCGATCGCGGGGGACGGAATCAGAAAAGGTCGCCGAAACCCCGCAGCCCAATCGGTTCCCGGGCGGTGAACGGCTCGCCGTGGGCCACCCCGATCATCGCTCCCCACCAGCTTGCCGATGCCGCCACACGGTCGAGGACGGACGGTGCTTCAGGGGAGGATCCTGCCGCGGGGAACTGGCTGGCGTAACAGGCGAGGCTCTGGAACTTGAGTTCCCAGGTGGAACTGATGTCGACGACAAAAGCCGGCTTCACCAGCACCTTGAGGTGCACGCAGGGGTAATGGTAGATGCGCTGCGGATGCCACGGCTCACCGGGGAGATCGCATTTTGTCAGTTTGGCCCAGAAGCGAGCTGCGTCGATCAGGCGGGTAGCGGCGGTATGGTCGGGGTGCGCGTCCACCCAATGGGGCGAAAACAGCCAACGGGGGCGGGTGCGGCGGATGACGCCGGCTAGCGCCGCCCGGGCGGAGAGCGAGGCTCTGAGGCGACGATTGGGGAGGCCCAGGTTTTCGCGCCACGGGATGCCGAGGACGGCCGTGGCTGCCGCCGTCTCCCGGGCGCGGATCTCGGGTGAACCGCGGGGCGTCGGTTCCCCGTCGGTGAGATCGAGGACGCCGACCTTCATGCCTCGGGACAGCATCAGGGCGATCGTGCCCCCCATGCCTAGTTCCGCGTCGTCCGGATGGGGGGCAATGACCAGGGCGTCGAGCATGGTGTCTCCGCGTCTCACGTCGTACCGGCCGCTGCCGAGCGATCGCTGCCACGGTCCCATGGCGGCCTCGGGGTTGCCGGGATCGTCACCTGCCATTTCCGCGGCACGGCCATTCCGGGGCGATCGACAGGGATCATACCTCCCCGCGACGCCCGGGAGCGTGGGCACGTCGAGGCTTGTTCCGGTCCGATCGAAGGCGACAGCGCACTCGGTGACTTGCCCCACGGCCGTGGGTACACTTACCGCTGTCGGTTCTTCCGGGACCGCCGTTTGCGGTCGGAGTCAGGCTGTGGTGGTGGTCAGAGGGGGATGCAGGATGAATCGCGACGATGAACTCCGCCGGGCCGTTGATCCGCCGAGCGGCGACGCCGTTGGGTCCAACCGTGGTGACGAGGCGCCCCTGCCCGAAAATGGGCGGTCCGACTCCGACAACCGGCCGGACGACTGGGACCTGATCGAGGTGGTCGAGGTCGATGCGGTCCGGTTTGATTTCAACGCAGGTAATTCGCGGAATGACGCCGAAGACCTGCTGCAGGAATCGGCTCCGGACGATGACGACGTCGGCTCGGCGACGTCACGGGTCGAAGGCATGCCGGACGGGTGGCTCGAACCGCTCCAGCAGGAAGACGCCGTCGAGACTGTCGATCCGAACGGGGGGGATCACGTCGCCGACGAATCCACCGAACCTCACTCGTCGCGCGTGCAAATAGGCACCGGCCACTCCGGCATCAGCGCCGCCAGCGACGTGATTCCGGAGGCGCCGCAGGACACGCCTTCGACGGTGGAAGTCGTCGCCTTCGATTTCGCTGGTGCGGTGGCGATGGGGAATTCCAACGAGGATCGGTCGGATGCCCCCGAGGGGGAGCATGGCGAGGAATCGATCCGCGGAGCCGGGGACGAGTGGCGGGACATCGTGGCCGACGGCAGGGAGGAAGGCCCCTCGGAATCGATCGGATTCGGGGCGTTTCTCGGGGGGGATGACGGGGCGGATCAAACCCGTTCCTCTGATTCCTACGCGGATGATTCACAAGGCTTGGCCGATGGCGGCGGGCAGGCGTTCGATGTCCCCGGGGTGGCCGGAGGCGGCGAGCGGGTTGTCGCGGTTGCCCCGGTCATAGCGGCGGCCAAGAACAGCGCGGCGCGGGGTGGGGGCTTGGGGCAATTGGTCGGTGTCGTGGCCGGGGGGCTGCTGGCGATCCCCGTGACACTTGCCATCCTCATCTGGGGGCTGGGCCGCGATCCGTTCCAACTCACCCGCCAAATCCCCGAGTCGGCGTCCTTCCTCCTCCCCGCCAAGTTCCGACCGGGGCAACGTGATGCCCGACGGGCGGTCGCCGTGGGGGGGCCAGCGCTCGATGCGTCCCAAACGCTCGATCAGCTGCCGACCGCAGGCAGACCCGCAGACGCCGCCGGGAGCGTCCCGCCGGACGTCACCACCGCAGTGCCCGCCGAACCATCGGAGATTGCCCCGGATGGGCCGCCGGGCGTTGAGGATGGTTTGCCAATGCCGGTGGACATGTCGCCGATCACCGACACCCCCGCGGCCACAGCCTCGATGGAGTCGGCGACGCTGGAAAAAGAAAGGCTCGATGTCGTGCCGGAGCATGACGTGGCCATCGATCTGAATTCGTCCGCACTCGTGGCACTGACCGTGCCGTCGCCTCCCGGGATCGACGCGGCGCCGGTCAGAACCGTCGATCTGGCGGCGCTCGAAGACGCTCTGGCCCGGGCCACGATCGCCACGGCGGAAGTCGACCTCCCCTCGGGCAGTGGCAATCCGGAGGCCCACGACCACGCTTCGGTCGGGTGGTATCGCGCCCTCAGTGAGGTGGCCGTCCGATTGGCAGGTGCCGAGAGGGCCTCGATGGAGGCTGGCCTGTCCGAAACGGCGGGTCTTGATCGGTACGTCGATTTCCGGCGTGAACTGCTCGGGAGCATGGACAGCGAGCAGTCCACCGCGCGTTTGAACGAACTGGCGGATCTGGGCGAGATGTGGCTCGGCAGCGCGAGGAGGCCCTCCGATGGGACGATCCTCGTCGGTATTCTTGACGCCGTGCACGCGGTCGGACCATGGTGGGGTGGCCGCATCACCGTCGTTGGCGAGACGCCCACGACCGTCACCTTCCTCTCCCGCAACGCGCCGGAAGCGGCCCCCGGTGACAAGGTGATGGCCACCGGTGTGCTCGCCGATGTGGCGACGATGTGGATGGTCGACTGCACCGCAGTGTCCACCGGATCGGCCGCCGGCACGGCTGTTTCCGGGATGGTCGAAGGGGATGAAACGAGCGACCCTGACGCGGCCCTGGAAGGAGCGGTGCCTGGGGATGACAGCTTCTGATCACCCTCCGGCCGCTGCTTCTCTCGCCGCGAATGCCGGGCAGTCGCTGTCGGGTGATTTTTCGATTCGGACGATCGTGGCTGCGGTGGGAGCCGGTAGGCGCTCGGCCGCGGATGTCGTGGCGGACCACATCGCCCGCTGCAGCGCCACCCACGGTCGCCTCAATGCCCTCATCCAGGATCGCTTCGAAGCCGCCTCCGAGGAGGCGACGCGACTGTCCGATCGGCCGCCGGCGATGCTCGCCGGCGTGCCGGTGAGCGTGAAGGAATGTTTTCCCGTCCGTGGCCTGCGCACCACCCTCGGTTTGCTTGGAAGACGGGAATGCCGCGATGAGGCAGATGCGCCGATCGTGGCCCGGTTGAGGCAGGCAGGGGCGGTGGTGCTGGGAAAGGGGAACGTTCCCCAGGCCCTCTATCTGCACGAGACCGACAATCCCGTTTGGGGGCGGTCGATCCATCCGATGCGGACTGATCGTGGCCCCGGCGGCAGCAGTGGAGGGGATGCGGCCTTGGTCGCCGCCGGATGTGTCCCTTTGGCGGTGGGGAACGATCTCGCGGGAAGCATCCGTCAACCGGCACATGCCTGCGGGATCGTCGGTTTGCTTCCACGAGGGGCCACGCTCGGGGGAGGAGGGGCGACGGAAACGATGCCGAGGCTCACTGGCCAACGGTCGCGCGTCGGCATCCTGGCCCGTACGGTCGCCGATGCGGCGACGGGATTCCATGGGCTGTGCGGCGGCGAGTCCACCGTCTGCACGCCGCGGCCGACGTGGAGGATCGGGTGGTGGGATGACACCGGGCCTTTGGCCCCTTCCCCTGCCGTCCGTCGCGGGGTGAGCCTCGCCGTCGAACGGCTCCGTGCCGCCGGAGCGGCGGTGGAGCGTGTCGATGCCGACATCGCCACCGAGGCCTCATGGATCCATCTCGGATTTCTCTCCGCAGACGGGGGGAGCGACATCCGCCGACTCTTTGTCGGGGAGCGGCCGATCGCCCAGGTGAACCGGCTTCTCCGGTTGGCGGGCGTGCCGGCGTGGGCGCGGTCATTGCTCGCGGGAGCCTGTGTCTGGAGTGGAAGGAATATCGAGGCGTCGGCTCTGCGGAGGACTGGTCCCCGAGGTGGCCCGGGGCTGACCCGCCTGCTTGGCCAGCGTGACGCGATTGATGCGGTCGTGACCCGTTGGGCGGGCGCGTATGACTGCCTCGTGTGCCCGGTGTCGGCCCTTCCGGCGCTCCGGCATGGCACGGCGGCGCGCCTCGTCTTGGCCGCCGCCCCCTGTCTTCTGGCCAATCTGCTCGACCTCGCCGCCGGGACTGTCCCGGTGACGACGGTGGAGGCCGGGGAGGAGTCGGGCAGGGCATCGTCAACCGATCCGATCGAGCGTGAGGCACGGGAGGCCGATCGGGGAAGCGCTGGGTTGCCCGTCGGCGTGCAGGTCATCGCCCTCCGGCGCCGGCCGATCGAAGCCGAGACGCTCCTCCTCGAGGTGATGGGGGCCATGGAAGGGGCCCGTAGCCCAGACCGATGACGCCGTATTCCTTCCCTGCGGCGTCGGATCGCCGGGGGCACACCCATCGAGCAAATGGAGTCTGTCAGCCACGCATTTTGTCGTGAATCGACTGTGCCATCCGCTCGACCGGCAGCACCTCGCACGCGGCGTTGAGTTCGATGGCGGCCTTCGGCATGCTCCAGACGACGCTGCTTGACTGATCCTGGGCGATCGTATGCCAGCCACGGGCTCGGAGGGCCAGGAGCCCCTTGGCACCGTCGGAGCCCATGCCGGTCAGGAGGATCGCCGTTCCCGGCTGCGGCCAGTATTCAGCCACGCTCCAGAAAAACACGTCGACACTCGGCCGGAAAAAGAGATGCTTCGGCTCCGCCCGGTAGGCGAGCGTCCGATCCTTCGTGAACACGAGGTGATCGTTCGTCCCGGCGACCACCACGTCCCCGGCAACGGGATGATGGCCCTCCTCCGCCACACGCACCGGCCTTCCGGTGCGGTCGCCGAGCCATTTGGCCAGTCCCTGGGCAAAGGCCACGTCGACGTGCTGCACCACGACGACCGCCACGTTCCAATCGAGCGGGAGAGGCGCGAGGATCTCGGCGATCGCCTTCGGTCCACCGGTCGACGCGCCAACGAGGAGCAACCGCGGCGGGCCGGAAACAGGCGCCGCGCGGTTGAGCCGCCGCGAGTCGGGCGACACACCCACGATCTTGGCGATGGTGGCGATCTTCTCCACCAGCGCCTGCGCACCTTGGACTTCGCCGGAAGGCCCGAGCACCGGGGTGTCGACGGCGTCGAGCGCGCCATGCCCCATCGCTTCGTAGACGAGCGAGATGTTGCCGCTCACGGTGGCCGTGACCACGAGAATGGCGCAGGGCGATGAGAGCATGATCTGCTTCGTGGCCTGCACGCCGTCCATGTGGGGCATGAGCAGGTCCATGAGGATCAGGTCCGGCCGGTCGCGCTTCGCCATCGCCACTGCTTCCACCCCATCCGCCGCGCTCCACGCGATCTCATGGTCAGTGAGACTGGTGACGATCCGGCGCAGCGCTTCGCTGGCCGCTCGAACGTCGTTGACGATTCCGATTCGCACGCTGCCCCCTCTGTCGGAAAAAAATCGAACGCGAATCAGGCGCCCGGGTCGCCGATCAGGTCGATGATCGTGGAGATGAAAGTTTGGTCGTGAAAGCTGGTCTTGGTCAGGTAGCGGTTGGCGCCCGCTTCCAGTCCGCGGATCCGATCCTCGTCACGGTCCTTGTAGGAGACGATGACGACGGGAATGTCGCGGCGAACGGGATCGCCCTTGATCAGCGTCACCAGGCCGATGCCATCCAGCCGCGGCATGTCGACATCGCTGACCACGAGATCGTAGTCGCCAGCCCGGATTGCATTCCAGCCATCCATGCCATCCACGGCCACATCGACGATGAATCCCCTGGTCTGGAGGAGTTGACGCTCCAGTTCGCGGACGGTGATCGAGTCGTCCACCACGAGGATCCGTTTCGTCTGCCGGGATCGCCGTGCCAGTTGGGCGAAGTCGACGCGGGAGAGCCTCCTCCCCATGAGAAGGTTGTCGATCGACAGAACGAGATCCTCGACGTCGACGATGAGCACCGGGTCGCCGTTCTCGAGCAGCGACGCGCTGCTGATGTCAGCCACTTTTCCCAGCCGACGGTCGAGGGGTCTGACCTCGAGATCGCGCTCGCC
>Ga0114963_10003832_pt1 | contig 10311 bp, 6 predicted proteins | sample C_131016_EF_Meta_FD_87019 | JGI IMG/M metagenome (GOLD analysis project Ga0114963, IMG submission 87019) | Freshwater microbial communities from Lake Croche, Canada to study carbon cycling - C_131016_EF_MetaG | ecosystem: Environmental > Aquatic > Freshwater > Lake | place: Lake Croche, Canada...
ACGCAACTCCGGATTCCGAATCAGTTCGCGTAATCGTTGCGCGTAGAGCGTCGGATCGGTAGCGACATAACCATCGTGTCCCTCGGTAATGATTTCCCCCGGTCCGCATTCATCTGCGACGACTCCCGGCAAACCCGCCGCCATGGCTTCCAGAACGACATTGCCAAAGGTATCCGTCCGGCTAGGAAAGGCGAAGATATCCGCGTTTGCGTAAGCCCGCGCCAGCGCTTCGCCGGAAAGGAAACCATGAAAGGTCGCCCACGGCAACTGAGTCTGCAGTTCAGCGCGTAACGGGCCGTCGCCCAGAAAAGCGGCATTGAACTGTAGTCCTTCCGCTCGTAACCGGTTCAAAACCTCCGCCAGAAAAGGCAAGTTTTTCTCTACGGAAATGCGTCCGGCATAGAGCAGGGTCGGAATTTTCGGATTTGCCGGGACAGTACGGCGGTTCGTATGAAAGAGGCTGGCATCCACCCCTCTTCGCATCACGCCGACCGGGCAGGAAAATCCGTTACGCTCCAGCTGAGTCCGCATCTTCGCGGTAGTCGCCAGCATCAAATCACAACGGTCATAAAAGGCCCGCATCACGCTCCATGTCAAAGACTGAACCAGCGGGTCCAGAACCGGCGATTTAAAGTACATCTGAGAGACATACTGCGGAATGGACGTGTGATACACCCCGACCATGGGGCGCCGCTTGAGACGCGCCATGTGGGCGGCGCTCCATCCCATGGTGTCCGGAGCCGCCACATGGACTACATGGCATTTGACACGCAAAAGCGCCTGTAACAGGGGCAGGTTCGGTCCGAAATCGAACGCCAGGTTTTCGTAGAACGGAACCGGCAAGGTTCGGCGAAAGCGATGGATGCAGACGCGCCCCCGCTTTTCCTTTCCCTCGATTTCGCCGAAGCAGTAGATATCCAGCCGTAACCCATGCCGTTCGGCATAGGCGGCCATATTGCGATAAAAATTACAAACGCCGTTCTTCTGGTCAAACAAATCCGTAAAAACGGCGACCCGCACATTTCGTTTCCGGAATTTCATCGCTGCGCCTCACGATTCAGGATTTTGGCCCTCTTGAATAAATCGCTTGCCGCCGAACTCCCGCTTTGCCTCGACCTGTCCGCTATTCCGCCAGAGCGCTCCTACTGAACCCGGTAAACCATCGCTTCTATATGCCTGCGCTGAACTACTCTATTAGAACTACTCTATTACTTATTTTACCCGAATTGCGCGGCGCGAAACAAATGGGGAAGCGGTCACATAAAAACGCCAGGGGTAGTCCGCCGCTTTTGTAATGCCGATGCGGGTTGTAGTAGTGACTTCGTTGTCCGAAACCGTCGCACCGGATATCAAAAACAGGGGTGATTCCGAATCGGTCAGATCGACGCCATCGAAATGTTTATCGATTTGCAACGCTTTCGTCAATCGTCCCGGTCCGGCGCCGATACGCTTCTCCTGCCGGGCGATATCCTCACTGACAATATCTCCGGTGTAATTGCGATACATCAGAGCGGCGTTTTCCAGAGGCTCTATCGCACGTATCAATACCGCTTCCGGGATGCCTTCCGCCTGAGTGACCGCATTCAGGCAGTAATGCAGACCATAATTGATATGGATATAGGCATGACCGGGCGACCCGAACATTGCGGCGTTCGCCTTTGATATTCCCCGGAAAGCATGACAGGCGGGGTCGCCGACGGTGTAGGCTTCCGTCTCTACGATGCGCCCGATACAAATCGCCCCGTCCTCAAACCGCCGAACGACACATTGCCCCAGCAACTGACGCGCAACTTCGATTGTCGGATTGAGAAAGGTCTTGCGATCAAGAGCGGATTCCATAACGAGATTCTACCGGCATCCGGCGCTCCAAACGGTCATCGGGTGAGGAATTATTGACCGGAACGCCAGAACGATACCGCAATCGCCAGTAGCCCGACAGCGGCGACGCCGCAAAAAACGCCCACGACACGAGCGATTGCGCCGGCGCGTCTATCATGGACGGCGCACGTTTTCGCGCGGCTTTCCACACGCCCGATACCCCACGCTAAACCGCCAAAACACAAACTGACAACTGTCAACGCCCACGAAGGATTCATCCTTGCCCCCTTTATCCCCGGTATTCTCCCGGTCAACAAATGGGGGCGTTTCAAAGTTCCGCCAGATTCGATTCGGAATTTCGTGACCGTAACCGTAAAAGACTGGGAACATGTCCCCGCCATAGTCCAAGCCAGGGGAGTCACGCCTACTAATCGGATTCCCTGCTGCAAACCCATAGAGATTGATACCTCCGTCGTAGCCGATGGGGTCTCTGTTGACGAACCTTCCGGTGGCGGGGTCGTAGTAGCGATGGGTCAGCAACAGCAGGGAGGAACCCGCTACGCTGTTGCCGGGACCGGTCTCGTAGTCGGTGTAATATCCCCATTGCCCCCCGAAGCCCACCGGGTCGCGGTGCGGGCTTGCTCCCCCGCCTGTGTACACTTCCGGGCTACGAGCGCCATACGGGTCATACGAAGTCACCGAGTACAACGGATACGTTGAGTTCGTTTGACCTTGTTTCTGGATGGCATTGCCCTGAGGGTCGAACAAGTACACCCAGTAGTTCGAGCCGTTCGAGCCCGCGGGATAGTAGCGCATCCGCCAACCGTCCGCCGCAAAGCCGTTTGCCGCCCCCACCGTCGTCGTGTTCGCGCCGCTGTTGTAGGTCAATTCCACCAGAGGCGTCTGACTTGCCCCAGCCTCATCGTACAGAAAGCTAGAAGGCTTACAATGAGGATGGTCTCGGAAACAATCTACTATTAGTTTCTGGGGACGTAATATAGTTTCGACCTGGCGGCATTGTTGATCACGTTCGCTATGAACAGAGGAAATAGAAAATCTTCCTCCTCGATAAAGCCGGTCGGATCGCCAGCCATACTTTTGCCCGCCCGATTATCGTGGCACAGCACTTGATCTATCAACTCGTCTGCGTCAAATAGACGCAGCAAAATCTGCCCGTTCGTATAGGACAAACGGACATGAGAGGAATGGCGGATTTTATAAATCGCATTCCTTATTCCGAGGCAGAGACCTTTTTGCTGAAACAATCGAAGCGTCGCTCCCTGTTCTTCCGAGAAATCGCCCCGAACGGTCAGGCCGAAGTCTGTGTCTAGTTCACCCGAAGCGTCAAACCATCGTCGCATGACGAATCCGTTTGGAGCCACCTCGGCATATTCACGGAACTTGTAAAAGTTCCGCAAGATAAGCGCGTCTGAGGAATTAGAATCCAAGATCCGCTCCTCCAGTTCTCGCAGCGCTTTCTATGATGTCTTCCCAGGATCTGCCCCTGCTGCGCAGGTAATCTATTGATGGTCCCAGCGGGTCGCCATACCGTTCTATATTCCGCGCATAGATTTGAGCGAGTTTGCTTGAGGGAGTCATATTTTTGTATCGAATCCCAATGTTGCGTCGAGCTGAATGAAGCGCTCTGGCTCCTTCTTCGGGCGATTTGCCTGATTTCAGCAAACGTTGACCTGTTTTTGCCAAGTCCGTCACTTCCTGAGCGTACCCGACTCGTCCACGAAACATACGGTAGGCCGCTTTTAAGCTGCCCTCTGATTCTATCGCAGCAGTTTTAGCAATACGGCCTAACCGTTGAATCCCACCTACGGCGCGCACCGCTCGGACTGATCCCGCTATGCCAACGCCGCCTTCTACAATGCCATGAACCGTGCCTGTCACTTGACCAGCTAAATAAGTAGTCGAGGAATAATCTACGGCCTCATTTGCATCGCCAATGCCGCTCCAAATACCGATGTATTTTCGCGCGATTTTAGAGCCGCCAAAGGAAAGCGTGTCACCGTAACCTGCAAAAAAGTCACTAATGTCATCAAAGGCGTCTAGTCCATCGGGGTCAATCCTGTTGACGGGATTCCCCTCGGCGAACCCATACAGGTTGATACCGCCGTCATACCCAATCGGGTCTCTGTTGACGAACCGACCTGTCGCGGGGTCGTAGTAGCGGTGCGTCAGGAGCAACAACGACGAGCCGGGGTCGGCGGTGGTGTTGGGCTTTGTCTCCCACTCCGTGAAGTAACCCCACTGACCGCCACAGCCTACCGGGTCGCGGGTTCAATTCGGAATTTCGTGACCGTCCTTGAACCCGCACGGCGTTTATTTTTTCAGTCGGGCGGGAATCCTGTCCTGCTTGATGACATCGTCCAGATTTTCGCGTTCATACACCACATCCGCCTGCCCCTCATTGACAAAGACGACCGTGGGACGCAAGAAGCGGTTGTAATTCGACGCCATGGCATGGTTATAGGCCCCGGTGGTCTGAACCGCCAGAATATCGCCGATATCGGTATCGCCGATATTGATGTCCCAGATCAGGATATCCGTCTCACAGTGCTTCCCGGCGACGGTGACCACACGATCACGCGGTTGACCCGCCCGATTGGCGACCATGGCGGAATAGACGGAGTCGTACAACTGCGGGCGCGGGTTATCGCTCATGCCGCCATCGACACTGACATAGTAACGATAGCCGGGGTCTTCAACGATATTGACCTTCTTGATCGGCCCCAGCGTGTAAAGAGTCGTTCCCGCTTCCGCTACCAGCGCCCGACCCGGTTCCTGCAGGAGACGCGGCGGCGTGACGCCGTGACGCTCGAACGCTTTTTCCAGCGTACCGCAGATGATATCGGCGAAGGTTTCATACGAAGGCGGATTCTGTGACTCCAGATAGCGAACGCCCAGACCGCCGCCGATATTGAGTTCTTCCACTGCTACGCCCGTATGCGCTTTGATGGACGCGAGGAATTCGACCATGACATCAATCGCATCTTCATGCGATTTCGTGTCCAGTAATTGAGAACCGATATGACAGTGGATGCCCAGAAGTTTGATGTTCGGCAGGATCAATGCTTCCTGAATCGCTTCCATCGCGGCGCCGTCGGAGATGTTGATACCGAACTTCGTATCTTCCTGCCCGGTACGGATGCGGCGATGGGTGTGAGGATCGATTCCCGGAGTCACACGCAACAGAATGGGTTGAACGCGCCCGGCTTCGCCCGCCATCGCATCTAACCGGCGCAGTTCGTAGAAGTTATCGACGACAAAGCGCCCGACGCTCGCCTGGACGCCCATGCGGATTTCCCAGTCCGATTTGTTGTTGCCGTGGAAAAGGATACGTTCCGCCGGAAATTCGGCGGTCAGCGCCGTGTACAGTTCGCCCCCGGCAGCGACATCCAGCGATAAGCCTTCCTCATCGACCAGTCGCGCCATCGCCTGTACGAGAAACGCCTTCCCGGCATAGGTCACCAGACTCTCGCCCGGATACCGTTTCTCGAATGCCGTAACATACCGCTGACAGTTGGCGCGAATCGTCGCCTCGTCCATGACATAAAGCGGCGTTCCGAATTGCGCGGCGAGTTCCGCCGTATCGCAACCGCCGATTTCCAGATGCCCTCTATCGTTGACCCGTTGAGTCCCCAGCAACATAAGTCGGATAAATCCTTTTTCACCTCTGCACACAGAGGCAGGTAAGAAAAAGGCGCGGAAACCGCGCCTTTCGAACACTTTATCACATACCATTTTGTCACGGCAACGCGGATCATGAAACGTATTGCTTCTCATCATAACCCGATTAGCGCCGACGCCAGGTAGAAAGTTTTCAAGGAACGGGCGCGTTGCCTGTATAACCCGGATATAATTTAGAATTAATGAATCACCCCTCTTTTCCCAACCCAAATGTGCTTGCGGCGATTGATATCGGGACAAACTCCGCACGGCTTTCCGTTGTTCGCCTTGATCCGGCTACCAGTTCATGGGAAACCCTGATGCAAGAGAAGATAACCATCCGACTGGGAGAGAACGAATTTACAACGCATCGGATTTCTGAGGAAGCTATCGGTCGCGGCGTTCTGGCTTTGCAAAAACTCGTAGAGATTGCGAAACGGTACCACGCGGGAGAAATAATCGCCATCGCCACTGCCGCACTGCGGGAAGCGGAAAACCGTGAGGAGTTTCTGGCGGCGACGCAAGCATGGGCAGGAGTAGAAGTACGAATTGTCCCTGGAGTTGAGGAAGCGCGGCTGATTTATCTGGGTGTCCTTTCCGGAATCGAACTCGGACAGCGTAAGGGGCTGTTTATTGATATCGGCGGCGGTTCGACGGAATTGATCGTTGGGACGCAAACGCGCCATTTGTTGCTGGACAGTCTCAAGGTAGGGGCGATTCGCATGAGCAACCTGTATCTCGAAGGGATCACCGAGCCGATCCCCACCGCACTGGTCGAGAAAATCCGTATGCAGGTTCAACGTATCGCAGCGCATGCTATCCGTGATATTCGCGCCGAAGGCTTCGATGTGGCTTATGCCTCCTCTGGAACGGCGATGAACCTCGCTCAAGTCGCCGCACGAATGAAGAGTGAGGATGTCGCTACCATTCGGAACTACTCGCTGATGATCACCGATCTCAAAGCGGCTCTGGAAATGTTGCGGCGGATGACTCTGGAAGAGCGGCGAAAAGTCCCCGGTCTGAACCCGGAACGCGCCGATATCATCGTCGGCGGCGGAACCATTCTTCTGACTGTAGCGGAGGAACTGAACATCGACCGATTCATTATCGCAGACCGCAGTTTACGCGAGGGAATTCTAGTAGATGCTCTGTTGCGCCGCGTACAACCGACCGATTCCAGCGAGGGAGTCGGTATAGGACAACAATATGAAGCGGGAGTGCGCCGACGATCGATTGAAGGATTAGCCCGCCTGATGGATCGTGAGAAAGATCATGCACGCCATGTTACAGAACTGACGCTCAGTCTTTTCGACCAGGCGAAATATCTCGGTCTGCACGACTATGGCGCCCACGAACGGGAACTGCTGGAGTACGCCGCTCTTCTGCACGATGTCGGCATCTTCATTTCTCGGAGCGGTCATCATCGGCATTCGTTTTACCTGATACGACATTCGGAACTGGCGGGCTTCACCGATGAAGAAATACAGATCATGGCGAATCTGGCTTACTTCCATCGGAAGTCACCGCCTAAAGCCCGCCATCCCCATTTCCAGTCGCTTTCCCGCGACAATCAGAAAATGGTGCGCCGCCTGTCCATCCTTCTCAGGCTTGCCGAGGGAATGGATCGGTCGCATCTGGCGTTGATCACAGAAGCGCGATTGATCGTCCGTGGAAAGCGGGCGGAACTCACCATGATTTCGTCCGGCGATCCGAATCTGGAACAATGGTACGTCTCCGACGAAACGAGTATGTTCGAGGAGGCGTTCGGTTTACCGCTCACGGTGGAAGTGCGGGGCGAGCGTCAAAGCGCTTTACCGTCCGGCGCTGAGACCGGGGTCGAACCCACGACGGTTCCCTGATGGCGTCGCCATAGACGGTTCTCTTTTTGCATCGGCATCGAACCGAACCGCCTCAAGGATCGCCAGCAGGGAACGGAATCGCGTCTCCGGTACGGAAAAGGATAACGCGGCGGAATGTGCGCTTTGTAGGGCTATAGTATCCTTCGGTTTTTCCCGTACAAGCGTCAGGTACGCCGCCAGACGTTGCGGCGAATCCGCAATTTGCGCGGCGACAGCGTTGGCAGTTCCGTAATCACGGCGGTGCGTACACCATTCGGACAGACGGCGCAACGTTTCCTCACGAGGATAATCCTGCACAGCGAGGGCTTGCGGTTCCAATTGCGGTTGCCCGGCGGTTCGGGGACGCTGCACATAGGCTTCCCAGATGTTCAGGAATATTTCCCGGTCGCCGGTTTGCGTAAAATGACGGCGGGAAATATCTAGCGCCATCGTCATTTTTCCGGCGGATGCCTGCATTGTCGCAAGGCGTTCCGGAGTCAGGGTTGCGCTTCCCCTAGTGGCGGCAGTGTGATAATCGTCCTGCGCCCCTGTCGCATCTCCCTGAGCCGCTTTTCGTCGGGCGCGCGCTTCGAGATAGGCGACTTTCCCTTCCACCGTCGTAATTTCCGCCGCGATCTGTTCCGCGCCGGATATGTCCCCGGTTGCAAATCGGGCGGCGGCAAGCGCGGCAAGCGTCCCCGCACGCGCCGTATCATCGGGAATCAGCGCCGCTGTTCGTGTCGCGCCTTCACGATTGTTCAGGGCGAGTTGCGTCTGCGCGATAAGCGCCAGAGCCGCGCTACGGTACGATTCTCCGGCGATAAATCCGGCGGTCTGCTGCGCGGCGGGAATATCCGCACGGCGCGGCTTATCGCCCGCGATCCAGAGAGGGTAGTCTTCCGGCAAGTACCGGTAATGAAAGCCCTGATTGGTCGCCTTAACCTGCCAGGCGGCGACATTGACCAGCATTCGGTCGCGCAGACCGGGATCTGCGATCCCTAACGCTGTTTTTTGCGCCCCGATATAATCGGTAGCGGTCAGTTGCTCGAAAAGAATATCGCTATAGGCGGCAGTAGCGGATTTTGCATCAGTGATTGTCTTCGCTCCTAGTACCGCTCCATCGATATCGCCGGAACGGGCGCGAAGCCTCAGGAGTTTTTCCTGATGGGGCGGGATTCGGGAAGGGGAAGAAAAACGCTGGAGAGCGAATGCTGAGGCATCCAGATTCGCCCGCGCCCCGATAGAATCTCCGGACTCGATCCGTTTTTCCGCCAGATTCAACAGGAGCGTCGATGCTTTTTCGCCATCCTCTACCCGTGCAGCTTCCGCTCCCGCTTCTTCCAATCGTCCCGCACGCATCTGTATTTCTGTGATAAGGATAGAAGCGTCATCGCCAAGAACTGGTCGGGAGTGGTCGATAGCGGCAAGTATCGTTCCCTGTTGTTTTCCGCCTTGAGAAACGGACGCCGTATCGGCGGCGCGAAGCGCCAGCAACGTCAGAGGAGACGCATTTGCGGCGGATTTGAGAGCGTCCAGTGCGGCGAAGCCCTCCGCCTTCTCCCCTGCCGCCAGATAAATAGCCGCAATAGCGGACAGCGCCTCATAGTCGTGAGATCCAGTTCCTCCAAGAGTGGATGAAATAGCGCATTGAAAGGCGGACGAAAGATTCGCTCGTCCCTCCGCGATACGTCCTCCCTGATATTGGGCTTCGCCGATCCGAGTGAGAATAGAAGCGGAAAGCGCATTCTTCTCCGTTCGTAGACGGGGCGTCAAAGGTTGCAAGGCATCCAGAATACGCGCAGCGTCGCCGGAATTATGCCGAGCGTGCATCCGATCCTGCGCCAGCATCGTGAGAATATCCGCCTGATTCTGTATGATGAGCAGATTGCGGCGTTCCGGTTGCAGTGCGGGAGGTTTCAGGACAACCGCTATCGCTCCGGCATCGTCGCCGTTTCGCGCACGAGTCCGGGCGATATTACGGATCGCTTCCCATCGGGTAGCGGGTTCAGGGATTCGCGCCGCGATTCGGGTTGCGCTCGTAAAGTCATCCGCAGCGATTCCCTCCGCGATACGGGCGAGGAAGGGAGAATCCGTGGGGAGGACGCTCACACAGCGGGAGAGAAGAAGACGCAGGGGAGGACGCGCCTCAACTGGCAATTGCGCGAGAACGCCCGCATGGTTCGCCAGCAGGCGACCACGCTCCATTGCGCTTGCGATGCCCGGTACGGTTTCGAGCGCGTTCCGGAACGCTCCGGCTGCCGCAGTCCCCTTTTCGGCGACAAGATTGGCACGCGCCAGTTCGAATAGCGCCTCCGCCCGTTTTGTCGGATCGGTGATTTTATCGGCGGTAGCGGAGGCGTCCTTCAGCACGGCGACGATCAGAGCAGGATAAGAGGGAGGCGCTTTCGTCCCCTGGGCTCGGATGGACGGACACAATGCCAGAGAGAGGAAAGCGAGTCCGACAAGGGACAGAGGCGAGGATTGTAATAACAGGAAAGACCTCATAACGTCTCCGGCTTACGAAAATCACAGAGTTCCACAATAACGCCATCCGGGTCATGCAGGTAGCAAAGCCGTTTCTGGACGCCGTCCACCAGCATGAAGGGAACGGTTACCGGCGAGGAAATCGCCGTAAATCCCGCATCGTGGAGGCGAGAATAAATCGCTTCCAGATTTTCAACTTCAAGCGCAAAGTGTCGGAGTCCGAGGGTCTGCGGTAGCGAATTGACAGGAATCGCTTCCCCCTGCGGCGTTCGGTACTCCAGCAGTTCGAAGCGGCAACCGCCTCCGGAGGGATTGACAAAAACGCAGTGCGCCTGCGCTCCCGATAATCCGGTGACGCGATCTATCCATTCCCCCGTCAAATCGACGGTAAAAGTGACGCGCATTTCCAGCAGTCCGACATAAAACGCCAGACAACGCTCCATATTCCCCGTGACGATATTGAGATGATTTACGCGCATAACTTTTCGGATAA
>Ga0114963_10003834_pt1 | contig 10305 bp, 9 predicted proteins | sample C_131016_EF_Meta_FD_87019 | JGI IMG/M metagenome (GOLD analysis project Ga0114963, IMG submission 87019) | Freshwater microbial communities from Lake Croche, Canada to study carbon cycling - C_131016_EF_MetaG | ecosystem: Environmental > Aquatic > Freshwater > Lake | place: Lake Croche, Canada...
AGCTCGACTCCTCGAACCGCTGCGGAAGCATCGGGTAGATCCAATGATGGTTGTTGAACCAGCCGTGCTCGACATGCCATTCATGACCCTGCTTGGGAGTGTTGGGCGAGTGCGATGACCACTTGAAGCTCGTGGCGCTCCCCTGCCCCTGATGGCAGGAGGTGCATCCAAACGTCTGCATCGGGTGCGGGCTGGTGGAACCAACGAAGAGATCCAGCCGGGGATGCGTGGAATACGGCTGAGGCACTCCACGATTCACGGTGACCTCGAGCGGCTTTCCCCACTGTGGGGTTTCCAGCAAATTCGTCTCAGCCACCTTCCGAGCGAGCGTCTTGCCGCCGTTGATGTCGACGATCACGTCGCCAACCATCAGACCTGCGGAGGCGGCCGGGGACTCCGGCAGGACGACGCTCACCATCGGGTCTTCAGCGTGGAAGAGACCCTGCGGCGCGAGATGAAAACCATAGAGCGCCTCCAACTGCTGATTGCCGTCGCCGCCCACGGCAGCGTCGTCAGCAGGCTTCGACGGGGTCGGGAGCGAGAGCGTGATGGTCTCCATCTGCCGATACGCCGGATCGGTGGGCGCCCCAGGAACAGACTTGTCCATTCCCTTGTGGCAGGTGACGCAGCGGTCGAAGCGGGCGACATCTCGGAAATTATTGTTGATCGTGAGCTGTGGCAGCCAGATCTGGTCGATCCGCAGCGGTCCGTTGAAGGCGTCGAGCACGGGCAGTTCCAGCAGACTCTTGCCGGCATTGGGCGCACGGTCTTTGAACGCCTTGGACAGCTGATTCAGCTTGGAGCGGTGGTCGGCAAGCGCCTTTGCGGCGGCGTCTTCGGAGGCCGTCAGTTTCTTGAGCGTCGCCTCGAGAGACTTGCGGTAGGTGTTGGCTGTCTGAAAGTCGAGGATGGCGGTGGCGACCTCCGCCCGCTTGGCATCAGCGAGCGACAACAGCGACGCCAACTTGTCTTCTGATGCCTCTTCCGCCACGCCCAATTCATAGTCCGCCCGGTTCTTGTCGAGTTCAGCCTTGCGGAGCTTGAGTTGGCCCGCCAGCAGATCTTCACGAAACTTGGCTCGACTGGCGATGTCGCGCATCCGCTCGAGGACGTCTCCGCGGAGCACGATTCGCTCCGACGCATCCGACTGAGACTTCAGTTGATCAATGTCGACCTGCGCGCGATCGGCGGCCTCAGCATCGGCCGGCACGGTACGGACCTGTTCGAGGAAGGCTGCAGTCAGGGCAGGATCCAGATCTGCCCGTCGTGCCTCGGCAAGGGCGGCATCAAGTTGCGCCGACTGCGCTTCGAAGGCCTTCGAGTCCTGCTCGTCGACGCGGGCCGCAGCCGTCCAGGTCTCCAGCGCCCGGAACTCTCGCTGGTACTTCTTCCAGGGCCGATTGTGGTCGGAGACCAACATCAGGACCGTGGCCAACAGGAGAAGCATCGCCACCACGCCGAAGACGACGTGCAGCACTTTGAGGTTCCACCAGGTTTTTTCTGTTGCCGGCATGGTGTTGACTGCCTCTCGGCTCTCGTGAAAGACGGCCGTTGCTAAAAGTTCAGTGATAGCTCAGGAATACTTACGATGTACTTCAGGTTCAGCGTCCAACGCAGAATCATCTTGAGCGGCAGCGTGAGCATCAGCAGCATCAGGTTGGCCATGATCATGTAGCGGACGAAACCCATCTGGGCGAAGAATTTCCGGAAGACGGTCACCGCCAGAAGCGGCGGCAGGAGCACCAGGTAGGCTCCCAGGAGAACCAGGCCGGGAGCCTCGCGCAGCAGGATCGTTCCCACCTGCGTGAGCACGCCGGCTCCCTGCGGGACACGCGGCAGCGGACGATCGAGCAGATTCACCCAGAACATCTGCGGCAGATCGACGTTGTTGAGCACTTCGACCTTGTACGGCGTCCAGTATTCGAACGGGCCGAAGAAGTTCCAGTTGGGGCCACGGAGAAACGTGCCGAGGATGATGAGCGTGATCCAGAGTTCAAAAAACCCGAACTGATACACGAGGTAGCTGAATTTTCGCTCTTCGATCGAGTAGTAGCCGTTCCCCTTCTTGTTGAAGTCGAGGTAAGGCATCGCCATCAACCCGAAGACCACCATGCTCGGCAGCACCACGCCCGCGTACCACGGGTCAAAGTAAACGAGCATCTCTTGGAGGCCGAGGAAGTACCAGGGAGCCTTGGAAGGATTGGGCGTCTTGACGCTGGAAGCTGGCTCCTCGAGCGGCGCCTGGAGGACGATTGCCCAGACGAGCAGAAAGGCGGTCACGGCCACCATGCAGATGAGTTCGGTGTAGACGAGATCGGGCCAGACGAGCACCTTTTCGTCGTTGAGCTTTTCCATGGGCGGGAGCCCCTGCTTGATCCGCTCGTCGTTCACGACAGCCTGACTGGTGGCGACCCAGGTGAAAAAGGCCAACATGAACACGAGCCCGACGATCGGTACGTTGTCGGGCTTCATGACGATGGAGGCGAAGTTTTCATCGGCCATCGACATGCCCATGAGCAGGAGCAGCACGTTGAGGGTCGTCCAGGCAACCATCGGCTTGACAAAGAATTTTCGGAACACGAACAGCACCGTGAAGAGCGCCGTGGTGCCGAGCGTGTAGAGCACTGGCCCGGACAACTTATTGACGAGTACCCGCGCCGAGAGCGGCAGAGACGGCACGAGCGTGGCCGACCCCGAGAGCGCGAGGCTGGCGAGGATCAGCGTCACTGCGGCCACGACCGACCAGACGATCGCCCAGCCGGGCTGATTCTTCCGCCGCCAGAGGATCAGAGCGGCCACGCCGTTCATGATCGCGATGAATGTGTAGTACCCGCCGAGGAAACCGGCGACGTCCTTCAGGAAAAAGCCGTTTGAGTGCATGGGTTCGACTTACAGCGGGCCGCTGATGCCGCCGTCCTTTCGCACGCGCCAGAAGTGGATCGCCAGCAGCAAGGCAACCGCCAACGGGATGGCGATGCAGTGCAGCACGTAAAACCGATTGAGCGTTTCCTCGCCGACAAACCGGGCTCCGAGCAGGCCGAAGCGGGCGTCTGAGCCGTCCGTGATCATGTCAATGCCGCCGATCGTGAGCAGCTGCTGCCCTGGCCCCTCGTACCCAAGGATCGGCGTGGCCCGGGCCATGTTGGAGCCGACGGTGATGGCCCAGATCGCCAACTGATCCCACGGCAGAAGATAGCCCGTGAAGGAGAGCAGAAGGGTGAGCAGAAGCAGGATCACGCCGATCACCCAGTTGAACTCCCGGGGAGGCTTGTAGCTGCCGGTGAGAAAAACGCGATACATGTGCAGCCAGGTGGTGATCACCATCGCGTGAGCCCCCCAGCGATGCAACTCCCTGAGGATGCCAAGGCTCGTCACATCTCGAAGGGCGAGGATGTCGTTGTAGGCCCATTCCAGCGTGGGACGGTAATAGAACATCAACAGGACGCCGGTCACCGTTTCCACAAGAAACAGAAAAAACGTCACGCCACCCATGCACCAGGTGAACGACAGAGCAATGCCCTGCTTCTTGATGGACACGGGGTGCAAGTGCAGGAAGAAATTGGTGAGCATCACCACGATCCGATTCCGCCGGTCGAGCGGCATCGGGTGGCGGAAGATACTCTTCCAGATCTGGGAGTTGCGGATGGTTTCGCCGATGGCCATAGAAATATCTGTGTGCGAGGAATTCTTTCCCGGTCTCTCGATGCCCAACTATGAATGCGACAGGATCGGTGGATGCCTGCTAGACGGTGACGTAGGAATCAGGATCAGCCCACTGGCCGAGTTCTTCCTGAAAAGCCTTGCTCTTGTCGATTTCCAACTGGCCGTCATCGGAGATGCGAATGGCATATCGCTCCAGCGGCCGCGGTGCCGGGCCCTCGAAGTTGACACCATCCTTGTAGAAGCCGCTTCCGTGGCAGGGGCATTTGAACTTCTGCTCAGCCTCCAGCCAGTTCGGCGTGCAGCCCAGATGGGTGCAGACGGTCTTCAGAGCGTAAATCTGCTGCTGACCCTGGAATTCGCCGTTGACGACCCAGACGCCGTATTGCGGAACGAACTTGGTCTCCACCTTGCCGCTAGGGAAGCCCTCCTTGAAGCCAACCTTGAAGCGGCTCGGCGGCTCCGCCAGCACGTTGGGGAACATGAATCTGGCGAGGCCGAGCGTGAAGAGGCCGCCGGTGACTGACAATGCGGTGAACCCCATCGCCATGAACGACCCCATGGCGATCTCGAGAAAGCCACGTCGATCTTCTTCACCGTCTTTTTTGGCCGCCGTCTTGGCTGGACGAGCCGGGATGGGCGGCGCAGCCCGCACCACTGGGGCCTTCTCCGCTGCGGCGGCTACCGGCTTCGGCTTGGCGGCCGCAGCCTGAAGTTTGGCGGCGACGCTGGGAGGGGCATCGGCCTTGCTCACGGGCCCCGGCTTCGCACCGCCACGGGCGGCGGCCAGAATGCTCGCCGTATCGCGCTGCACGCCTATCTTCGGTGCGGATGCAGCGGCTGCCTTCGCCGCGGAGGCGGTTGCAGCCGGCTTGGCCGCTGGCTTTGGCTTCTCAGCAGCCGCAGGTTTGGGCTTTTCAGCGGCGGCAGCCTCACCACCGCCAGCCTCACCAGCGGCAGCTTTGTTGGCCCTAGCGGCCGCCAAGATATCAGCGACACTGGGACGTGCCCCGCCCGCCGCCTTGGCGGCAGCGGGTTTTGCCGCCGGCTTCGCCTTCGGAGTGGCTTCGGCCTCGGCGACCGGCGATGCTTCCGTCTCTGCTTCCGAGGCAGACTGCGATGCTACTGGGGCCGGCTTGGCGGCACCCCCGCCGTCCTTGGCCCGAGCGGCTGCGAGGATCTCCGCCACCGACATTTTCTTCTTCTCAGCCATCCGATAGCCTCGGCAAAGGTCTATGACACAAGAGCCAAACAGGCCGGCTCCAGGCGGTCAAAAATGCCTGCACAAGACGCCTAAATTCTCACAAAAAGCTCATTTCGACCGCGATTGGTAGAGTTCGTGATTTTTTTCACGAACTTCCTCTTAAACTGTATCTCTGCCTGCTTTGCTGTCAACGTCGATTGCCAGTGATATGCGGAATTCCCCGCAAAGCCGTTGTGCTGCCTAGGAGACGGGTGAGCGAAAACCGGCTGGAAGCCTTGCAATGGCTGGGCCGCTTGAACGCGGCCGACTCCTCCCGCCACAATCCGCGTGTCGATTGCTGAACGTGTTAGGCTCCCGGTCGCCGCGGCAGACGTTGACAGTCCATCGATCATTTCGCCCCCCTCCCCACGCACCCAGAGCCACCTGCCGGTGTGCGGGCACCTGAATTCCCAGGAAAACCTGGATTCCCTGGAAAGGATCTCGCCCCGTGCCAGCATCGCGCAACCCGACCGCAGCGACACATCGTCGCGTTCTCGTGGTGGGAGGGGGTGGCCGGGAGCATGCGATCGCGTGGAAGTTGTCCCGCGATGGTGCCCAGGTGCTGGTCGCACCCGGAAATGCCGGCACGGCAGCTGTCGCGGAGAACGTTCCGATCGCCGCGGACGACATCCCCGCGCTCCTCGCGCTGGCGCAGTCGCGACAGATCGACCTGACCGTGGTGGGGCCTGAGGCACCGCTCGTGGCCGGCATCGTCGATGCGTTCACCGCCGCCGGACTGAGGATCTTCGGTCCCACGGCGAAAGCGGCGCAGCTCGAGGGCAGCAAACTGTTCTGCAAGCAGATCATGCATCGCGGGGATGTGCCGACGGCGATGTTCCGTGAGTTTCGCAGTGTGGCCAGGGCCCGCGATTACCTCGAGGCCCGTGAGGACATCCCCGTGGTGGTCAAGGCCGACGGGCTCGCCGCCGGCAAGGGTGTCTTTGTCTGCGACGACCGTGCCGCGGCCCTCGCCGCACTCGACAGCCTCGGCGGTGACGAACAGTTTGCACACGCGGCAAAGGGCATCCTGATCGAGGAACGGCTCGACGGCATCGAGGTCAGCGTGATGGCCATCACCGACGGCCGGACGATCGTCACGCTGCCGCCCCTTCAGGATCACAAGGCTGCCCACGATGACGACACCGGGCCGAACACCGGCGGCATGGGGGCCTACTGCCCTGCTCCGTTCGTCGATGCCGACATGCTGGCCGACATCGAGGCGAGGATCCTCGTGCCGACGGCCCACGCGATGCGGCGAGCGAAGGTGCCCTTCCAGGGCGTGCTCTACGCCGGTCTGATGCTCACGTCGCAGGGCCCGAAGGTGCTTGAATTCAATGCTCGCTTCGGCGATCCGGAATGTGAGGCACTGCTGGTCAGACTGGAGTCAAGCCTGCTGGAAATCCTTGATGCTGCCGTGGATCGCCGTCTTGACGAGGTCGAGCCGCCGCGATGGCGGGACGGGGCCAGCGTGACCGTGGTGATGGCTTCGGAAGGGTATCCGGGACCAGTCCAAAAGGGTCGCCCCATCCGCGGGCTCGATGCAGCCGCCCGCGTACCCGGCGTGGATGTGTTTCACGCCGCCACCAAGGCCATCAACGGCGAGGTGCAGAGCGATGGCGGGCGGGTGCTGGCGGTCACGGGCGTGGGCTCCACGCTTGCGCGTGCCAAATTGCAGGCCTACTCGGCTGTCAAGGAAATCCGGTGGCTAGGGGCATGGTGCCGGAAGGACATCTCCAACAAGGGGCTGGCCCACGAGCGGCAGAAACTTGCCACGGAACCGGAGATCGATCAACAGGCTGCCACGGTCGCTCCCGATGCCGGCGCGGCCGCCTCAGGCCCGACGACGGAGCCGACTTCATGAGGCTGCGCGTCGGCATTGTCGGCCTGGGGAGCCAATGGGAAAGCCGTCACCTGCCGGCGTTGCGTTCACTGGCCGATCGCTTCGAGGTCCGCGGCATCTGCGAGCAGGTGGCCCACCTGGCCAAGCGGGCGGCAACGGAACTCGGCACCGTGCCGGTGGATGGCTTCCGGGCGCTCGCTGCCAGGGAGGACATCGACGCAATCCTCTACTTTGCCGACCAGTGGTATGGTGCGACTCCGATCCTCGCCGCCTGCGACCACGGCAAGGCGGTCTACTCGGCGATCTCGCTGCCGCTTGCCCCCGATGAGGCGAGGCTGCTGCGGCAACGGGTGGAGGAGTCGGGCATCGCCTTCATGGCAGAGCTGCCCCGCCGACACGCCCCCGCGACGGTTCGGCTCAAGGAATTGATCGTCACCAGGCTCGGCCGACCGCGGCTGCTCTTCTGCCATCGACGCGTCCCGCTGTCAGGAGTTGCTGCGGTCGCACCACCGCGGGATCGGACCAGCGAGGCCCGCGATCTGATGGAACTCGTCGACTGGTGCCGCTATGTGGCGGGCTCGGAGCCGACGAGCGTGGTGTCGGTTCGGCATGCCGAGACACTCGGTGCTGAAACCGATGACTACCAGATGATGAGCCTCGACTTCACACCAGCGGAGAATGGGACGCTGGCGCCCGGGAACGGGACGCTGGCTCAGATCAGCTGCGGCTACTACATGCCGCGGCAGTGGGAGGAGGCGGTGGGCTTCCGGCCGCCAGCCGCACTCCAGGTGGCCTGCGAGAAGGGCATCGCCTTCATCGACCTGCCTGCAAGCCTCGTCTGGTTCGACGGGGTGGGCCGCCATCAGGAGTCGCTTGAAAGCGATCGGCCAGTTGGCGAGCACATGCTGCTTCAGTTCCACCGCAAGGTGACGAGCCTCGTGCGCGCCGTCAGCGGATTGGACGACACGCTCAAGGCGATGCAGATCGTGCAGGCCGCCGCCACCAGCCAGACCGAGGGCCGCCGCGTGCGGTTGTAGGGCAGAGTCCCACTGCGGTCGATGTCTGGTGGCTCGCGTGTGAGCCACGGGAAATCAGTTATTGCTGAAGTCAAGCTGCTTGCCAGACTTCACGCCCAGGGGGTTCTTCACAAACCGCTGGCGGCAGGCATCGCAGAGGTCGAACCGCATCGAGCGGGCGCCGTCATTCAGAGCGGCCGGTAGATCTTCATCGTCGAGTTGCTCGAGGATGTCCTGCATCTCCTCGAGATGGTCAGCGTCTTCCTGCGTGCCGCCGCCGTCACAGCAACCGTGGTCCGCGATGTCCTCGACGGCCGGAAACACCTCGATCTTCACGACGTGATGCACGTCCGCATGGGTGTCGATGGGACGCTTGCAAATGTCGCACGAGTAGTGAAGCATCGGTTTCTCCACGGGAAAAATAGGTCCTGACATGCCTCCGCAGGACGCGGAGGAGAACCGGCTGGCGTGCCCTGTCCACTCCGTGAGTGTGACTGTAACCCGCGACAAAGGCAAGCGCTTAGCCTGCCCCAAGGCTGAGAAGAATTTGGCAGGAGGGTGGTCTGGCGACTAGACTCTTCCTCATGTGTTGGGTGCCCATCGAGGAACGGCCATGTCTGGTTCTATGATGCCCGCCGCATTCGCCCCCGGGTCGCTCAGTCTGAGCGTGCTCGTGCTGAACCGCTCGTTCGTGGCGGTTCACATCACCAACGTCCGCCGGGCAATCACCTTGCTCTTTCGGCAACTGGCGGAGGTGGTGCACATCGAAGAGGGGCAGTATGCGGCCCACACGCTCGATTCGTGGCGAGAGCTGTCGTCCCTTCGCTCCGCTTTTCGCAGCCCCAACGAGGATTGGGTGCGGGCGGTAGGCTACGATCTGCAGGCACCCCGGGTCATCCGGCTGGTGTCGTGCGACCGTGGACCGCGGCAAGGCCTGAGGTTCAACCGTCGCAACGTTTTCGCTCGTGACGGCAACCAATGCCAGTATTGCGGGCGGCACTTTCCCACCAGCGAGCTCTCACTCGACCACGTCGTGCCCCGCAGTCGCGGCGGCATTACCAGTTGGGAAAATATCGTCTGCGCCTGCGTCGCCTGCAACGTCCGCAAGGGAGGCCGCACACCGCCCGAGGCGAAAATGAACCTGGTGCGGCATCCGGTCAAACCAAAACGCAGCCCGCTTCTCTCCGTCAAACTCGGCAACCCCAAATACGAGAGTTGGAAGAGCTTCGTCGACAACGCCTACTGGCTCGTCGATCTGCGCTAGCACCAGTTGGCGGCCCCCCGCCAAGCCGAGGCGGTCAGGATGACCGCGCTCGGCGTGAACTCAGCAGAGGGGATCCTTCTTCTCGGTGATCACCGTGCTCTGCGGCGACATTTCGGCGTTGAGCGCTGTGAAGTCTTTCCATTCAGCCGGCAGGTTGTCCTCGTGGAAGATCGCTTCGACGGGGCACTCCGGCACGCAGGCCTCGCAGTCGATGCATTCGTCGGGATGGATATAGACCATCTGCTCACCCTCGTAGAAGCACTCGACCGGGCAGACCACCACGCAGTCGGTGTACTTGCAGGCGAAACAGGGCTCGGCGACGACGTGGGTCATGGTTGGAGACTCCTTAAAATGGGATGGTGGGGCTTAGGAATCGGCTCTGGATTGGAGACGTTGTGGACGGTTGTCGCAGGCCTGGCAATCTGTGCCGGATGCGCGGAATCGTAGGGGGAGCCCGCGAACCTGTCAACGATTCAGAAATCGGCGAATTCGCAAGGTTTCATGAGTCTGGAGGGCACTCCACTTGGTGGCGACGGTTGGTGGCCCCTATGATTGGGGAAGTCTGGGCAAAACTCCGTTCCTGGTGCCGCGTTCTCTGCCGCTTTTTTGCGTCGCGTGGGATCGGGATGCTTGCGAGGGCGTGCCGTGACAATGGCTGCGACGACGATGGATTCACCGCATGCAACCGGCTCGCCGAGCGGTGGCGATTCCTTGGCGGCGGTCTTCACCCCCGAGGATCGGGAACTCGTGCAGGCTTGCCTCCAGGGGCAGTCGGCGGCTTGGGACACGTTCTTCACGCGTTTCATCGGGCTGCTCGCCTTCGTCGTCGATCGCACCGCAGCCCAGCGGCAGATGGCCCTGACGCCGGCCGACCGCGAAGACCTGCTCGCCGACATCCTGCTCGAAATTCTGCATCACAACACCGCAGTGCTCCGCAGTTTCGCAGGCCGGTCGAGTCTGGCGACCTATCTCGCCGTCGTGGCGCGGCGGGTCGCCGTCCGCGGCATGACCCGACTGGCTGAGAAGAGCCGCGGCCGACGACCGCTCGCCGACGGGCACGAGCCCGCACATCCCGTCGATGGCGACGACGGTCAGGGCCGACTGGCCGACAGGGAACAGTTGGAACGGATGCTCGGCGGGCTGGATGAGATCGAGGCGAGGCTCGTCCGACTCCATCACCTCGAATCCCGCAACTATGGCGAGATCAGCCGGCTTACCGGCATGCCACTGGGCTCGATCGGCCCGACGCTGGCGCGGGCGCGGCAGAAGATGAAGCTCCACG
>Ga0114963_10003836_pt1 | contig 10302 bp, 10 predicted proteins | sample C_131016_EF_Meta_FD_87019 | JGI IMG/M metagenome (GOLD analysis project Ga0114963, IMG submission 87019) | Freshwater microbial communities from Lake Croche, Canada to study carbon cycling - C_131016_EF_MetaG | ecosystem: Environmental > Aquatic > Freshwater > Lake | place: Lake Croche, Canada...
TCAACGACAAGATCGTGGGGGTGGCCTCCGGAAGAGCAGAATTTGGACCAAGAGCCCTTGGAAACAGAAGTCTACTCGCCGACCCGCGGGGTCCGGACATAAAAGATCGTGTTAATCAAATCAAACGTCGTCAAGAATTTAGACCATTTGCGCCGGTTATTCTAGCAGAGCACGTTGACAATTACTTTGACATGCCCGAGGGGTTTGTTGACAGCAGTTATATGCAAGTGGTAGGTCGCTGTCGCCATCCTGGCCTATTTCCTGCCATTGTTCACTATGACGGTACCAGTCGTATACAAACGGTACCAGCCAATGGTTCGGGTATTAGGGAACTATTAGAAAAGTGGTATGTGGTAACAGGTTGTCCGATGCTGTTAAATACAAGTCTCAATATCAAAGGCGAGCCCATGGTCAATGACCGTGCGGATGCAGATCGCTTTGAAACACTCTATAACATAAAGGTATATTCATGACACAACGCATTTTAATTATGGGCCTTCCTGGCTCGGGAAAAACAACACTAGCAACAGAACTTAAAAAATTAATTGAGGTCTGTGGCAAAACTATAACCTGGTTCAATGCCGACGAAGTTCGTCGACAATTTGACGACTGGGACTTTAGTGAAGCAGGACGTATACGTCAAAGTAAGCGTATGTACGATCTAGCCGAAACTTGCGGAACCGACTATGCACTTTGCGACTTTGTTGCACCATTGGTTGAAATGCGTAACAACTTCAAAGCAGATTGGACTATTTGGATGGATACTATCCGTGAAGGTCGTTATGCTGATACAAACCGAATGTTTGTTGAGCCCGAGTTATACGACTTCCGTGTCAACGAGCAAAACGCAGAAAAGTGGGCAGACTTTATTGCTGAACATATTGTTAATAACATGCGTAGACCTACATTTGACTGGAAACGAGAAACTGTACAGATGTTAGGACGCTGGCAACCATGGCATGATGGCCACCGTGCGCTGTTTGAACGCTTGTTAGAAAAGACCGGACAGGTTATTATCCAGGTGCGTGATGTACAAGGATGGCAAGGTAGCAATCCATTTGAAGTAAACCGAGTTAAGAGCTTTATTCGACAAGATCTTGATCCCTTGTATCAAGGACAGTACGACATACAAGTCGTACCTAACATTGTACACATTGGCTGGGGTCGTGGCGTTGGCTACACTAGCGGTGAAGAAACGTTTGATGAAAAGATAACGGATATTAGTGCTACCAAGATTAGAAAGAGTCTTGGAATTGAATAAGTATCGCACATTATGGAAAACATTGTCCTGGCGCCTAGTCGGATCAACCAGCACATTCTTAATAAGCTATTTGGTTACCGGACAATTCTTTATCGCCACCAGTATTGCCATTGCACAGATGATTGTTAATACTATCTTGTATTATGGACACGAATTAGCATGGAATCGCTTGCCCTAGTCTAGGGTTTGGTGTATAGGGCGGTTTGAACTCGTAGTTAAGACACATTAGTCTAAGTTGTTCTTTTAAATGATTCCACTCTCGACGCACAAAGTCGGGACTGTTGAACAAGTTGTAATTATGATCTAGTACAGGTTGCATTTTTACCAACATGGCTTGCTGTTCAGCAATACTCATGTCACTGATATCTCGTAAAATCTTTACAATGGCCTTTAAGCGTTCAATGGGATCAAATATAGTATCGTAGCTTTCGTCCCAGAAGTCGCCAAATGTACGAAATCCGTAACTGCGTAGGTATTCTAAGTTGTTGGCACAGCCCACAAGTATAAAAGGCATACGTAGCACAATAGGTTTAAATATCTTTTCAGTCAGGTGCGTTTTGTTTTGAAAGTAACAGGTTTCTGTCACCAAGAATACAAAGCTCTCCATCAGCTGTCGTATAGGACTCAGCAACATACTTTGATTGGGAATAAAATCATCTTCGGCAAAGTCTATACGTAACTCGGGTAATTGTTGTATATTAGCAATAACTTCTTGTTTGAGTGCATGACCAAGCGGATACTCGGGAATGCCTGCTTGTATGCTCACATCAACTGACTCATTGGTATCAGGGCATACTTTACTGTAACTGACATGGCCATGATCGAGTAAATTGTTTTTGTACAGTTCGTTAACTAGCAAACTACGATACAGGCGTTTGTTGCTAGTAATACGATTAAATGATATGTAAGTTTTTTTTAATTGACGTTCACTAGGAGCAACAATACCCGGCAAGTATTCGTGTCCACGGAACCAATCGGCTGCCGCAAAGATATGAAAGAAATAGTTTACTTCGGCAAATGGTAACTCTTGACATATACGATCTCGGTCGTAACTGTCACGTTCGGTATTGACCAATACCCAAGGAGCACGACTATTTTCTGTCAGCCACTTGAGCAGAGGATAATTATAATGTAGGTCTAGCGGTTCCTGATCGTAGAATAAAAATAGTGGCGCACGGGATGATAATTTATGATCGACATACCTGTTGTGCAGATCTTTATCGGTGGGTAAGAAAGTATCAAATGTTAAATTGGCAACTTTGGTATCTATGTTGTCCACGTCGTGGCTATTATCACGTATCATTTCTATGTTTTCTGGTGAAGTTGATCCAAAAGGATGTAGATAAGCCACCCTTACATCTGCTATAATAGTACGTAGGTACTGATAGATATTTTCATCATGATTGGATAAGTTATACATGTTTGATGTTTTTTACTCGGGCAACAAACCGGGCTTGTTTGCTTTTGAACAACCTGCCTCTTCCTTGGAGGATGCCGCTAATCGAAGTAAGACTAGTCACTACTGGTATATTTATGGGGGCAATGATTACACCAACTTTAATTTTGACTATACACCGGTTCCGTGGGAAACCAATCAGTTACATGTTTGGCCCAGTCAACATCAACGCAACGGCGAAGTATATCTAGCTAATAAACGCACACATCATCTCAAGGAATGGCACTTCCATACAGACCAACAAGTCTGGCGCAAACCCGATCGTAGTTTATGGACAGTGCCTGACAACATAGACGACTCAGAATTTGATTATTCGTGGCATCCTGATCGCACCGAGCCCGACTATGAATATCACTTTCCCACACAATGGCAACGCGAAGGCGGACCTGTGTATCCAGGTAGTGCCGGAGTTAAGTACATGACTGATCAACGCATACGTGCGGGTGCCACACAAATATTCTACATGGATTTTATGAATGGTAGCATAGCACGTCATCAGTACGATGTACTAAAAGAACACCATCCTGATATCAAACTCACACGTTATGTAGACAGTCATCTCAATGTGTTTAGACGCATCATGAAGTTGGCCACTACCGAGTATGTGTGGATCATCAGTAGTGTATGCGATTACACACAGTTTGACTTTACCTGGCATCCTAGCGAAGCACAGCGTGAAATGATACATTGTTTCCCTAGCGACAGCCAACTACGCGGTGATACATTCTACATACACGTTCCTAGTTTTACACAACAAATGATCGATTTGGAATTACTGGATTGGTTTAATATAATTAACTATTGTGACGATCAACGTGTGTATAGATTTGATATGCCAAGGTACGTATACGACAGCGATAACTTGATTTCAGTGATCCAAGAGTATGATTTTAAAACTCCTTATGTGACATTTACCAATCAACGGGATTTGAAGTTACATGCGGCTCCTTGTTTGTGGACCAAGAAAGACCGTACTGTGGATCGTATATCCCGAGACGGCGCTACCTGTTTGGTGCCTAGAGACATCAAAGAAGATTTACGCACACAGGTTTATGATTACCCTTATATTGAAAAAAGCAATCATTTAATGGGTGGAGACCAACCAGATGTGGTGTTTATCAGCAATGGTGAGCCCATGGCCGAAGACAACTGGTTAGCACTTGCTCGTATCTGTCCCTGGGCCAAACGCAGTAACGGAGTAACTGGTCGAGAAGCCGCATACAAGGCCGCTGCCGAGTTAAGTTCAACTCCGTGGTTCTATGCTGTGTTTGCCAAGACTGAAGTGTTGCCAGACTTCAAATTTGACTACTTGCCCGACTATTTCCAAGAGCCCAAGCACTATATTTTCCACAGTCGTAATCCCTTAAACGGACTCGAGTATGGTGCCATGAATATCAACTTGTACAATCGAAGGTTAGTGTTAGAAACTGAACCTGGCCTAGACTTTACTTTAAGCAAAGCACACGAAGTAGTTCCGGTCTGTGCCAGTATCAGTCGCTTCAACACAGATCCATGGATCACTTGGCGTAGTGCTTTCCGCGAAACAATGAAATTACAGCGTGAGGTAGAACTGGGTGCCGGCTTGGAAATTCAGCATAGACTTGAAACCTGGTGTACAAAGGCCGAAGGGGAAAATGCTGAGTGGTGTATACAAGGTGCTCTAGATGGTGTTGAGTATCACAACGCTGTAGGCGGTGACTACGAAGCCCTAAAGTTAAGTTTTGATTGGGCCTGGTGCCAAGACTATTACTACAACAAGTACGGTCAAAAGATTTGGTTAGAATCGGTCTAAGAAGTCTTGCGCCAAGAACCAATCCAGGTAAGCAGGAATACCTTGTTCAATATCCACAGTAGGACGCCAGTCGGTACATTCTTGTAAAAATCTACTGTCAAGCGTATCTCTATTGGGATAAAACGCATCGTGTGGCTGAATCACAATTTCACTTGGAATTCTGGCCTGGATCATTTCGGCAGCTTCAATGATTCGTCTGCCATTGCCTCGTGTACAATTGAACGTGCTATTAACACATGCTGGATCAAGCGCAACAGTAGTAAATGCACTGGCCACATCTGTCACATAACTAAAGTCCAGTTTATTATCTGGACCATTCACAATCATCCGACCAGTCTTTAATGCAGCCACAGTCATTTTACTAATAACACGAACTACCATGTCTCTTGTGCCATACAAAGCACTGGGACGTAACAATGCATACTCTAACCCGTGTTCATGATTCCAGATCTTACACATACGTTCGCATTGCAATTTATAACTGCCGTATAGTGTCAATGGATCACAAACAGCAGTTTCGTTTGGTGCACCTGTAAACGCATCAAAGTCACCATATACCATACTACTGCTGGCCAATACAAACCGTTTGACATTGTACTTGACACAAAGGTCTAAGGCAATAGCAGTGGCCGCAATCATGTTGGTAGTGGCATCTACTACATTCTTCTTGACCATTTTGGCATTGGGATATGTGGCAAGATCAATAACTACATCAGGTCTGGTAGCATCAAATATCGTGTTCATGAACACCGGATCACATACGTCACCTTGATGATGACTGTGTGCGCCCATGTAACTGATACGCTGTGCCATTACTGGATTATATTCCCATTCCTGATATTCACCATACTGATGATGTATGTCAACTGTTATGATCTTATGTCCCAGTTCAAGCATTTGTCGAGCAACATGATGCCCAATAAATCCGTGCCCACCTAAAATTAATATGTTCATTTTAATGCCTCTATGATGCGTTCTACTTCAGCATCGGTTAATGTGTGTTGATTTGGTACTGTAAAACTGATGGCTTTTAATCTGTCGCTGACCGGAAAAGACTTTTTTGTATGATACAACGCTTCATCATTGACAGTGGCATGATAATGCACAGCGGCACCAATTCCCTGTGCATTTAATTTGGCTACCAATTCATCCCTACGATCACTTTGAAATACCAACTTATGATAAGTATTCTTTCTCAAATTTGAATCGTTTGCTGATTTAAGGTTGCAATTATTTCTAATATGTTCACTGATTCGAGTTCTACGTTCTTGCCACTGGGCGGCATATTTAAAACCGGTCAGAACTGCGGCAACTTCCATGGTGCTCATTATACTATTCAAACCGGTACCAATGGCAATGTCGTTGTTGCGAATCTTGCCATGAATACGCAACAGTCTACATATTGTAGCAATATCTTGGTTGTCTGTCAATAGTGCGCCGCCCGAGCCCCAACTAGAAATAGTTTTGCTAGGACTGAAACTGACACAACTGACCAGACCTTTTCCAACACTCCAGTTTTCCCAGTCGCTAGTTTCCAAACTTTGGGCGGCATCATTGATAATTGGCATACGCAATCGATCCAAACTTTGCCAATTGCTCATATTGCCAAATAGGTCAACAGGTACCACAGCATCTACATCGCCAAGTTTGTTAACGTCAATGGTATAGTTATCAGTGACATCTATAGGTACAACACGATACCCTGCTCTAGCAACCGCATGTGCAGTGGCCGTAAATGTGTAATTACTAACAGCAACACGGGCATTCCGAGGCAATTTCAATGCCTGCAGGGCCAGGTCTAAGGCGTCAGTACAGCTACCCGTCACTACACAGTATTTTCTATTGTATCGACTGCATAATTCAGATTCTAGTAAAAGTGTTGGCTCGCCATTTTGGGCAATACCTTGACGGTGATACTGATCAGTTAAACTAAAAACTTCATCGCGAATCTGAGCCCATGCCCTTTCAGTCTGGAACAGGTTGATCTTATCTGACATATTTGTACAGCAATGTAAATGCTTCTGCATCCAGGTTACCAGATTTATCTCCATTGACTCTGGACAAGTTTCGAATCTGTCTTAATCGGTTTTCGGTAATATAACTGCCGTAACATTGTAGCAAACTTTGTTTGAACTCCCAATCGATGCCCATGTATATGTTGGCAGTACTGTTACGGTATTGATACGAGTACGGCCAACTGGCCATGGTCCATACTTCCTGGGCACACCGTTGTAACAATGGCCATGCCAGATCGTGTGTGGTTCTATGGTCCTGATGCGAATCTTCAGGATTTGGAATAATGGCAAGATCACATGACTCGATCAGTTCACTCAGTTCGGTCATGGTATTATTGTTGCAGACTAAGTTAGGACGACCATTGGCGTGTAGATCAGTATCTAGCACTCTAAGTTCAAATTGTGATAGGGTATAACTATTTTTTAATTCTTCTAAGACTGTATCTTCATCTCGGTTGCTATTCTCTTCGGCACTGGGACGAACTGTGACCACAGAAATAATCTCCGCACCCTGGTCCTGGAACTTTTTTAATGTTACTGCACAAGCAATTTCTAAATCATCTGGGTGAGCAGTTATGGCTACTATTTTCATTTTAATCGGTCTTGCCAATATTCAGATTCAGTAAACCAGCGATGGTATTTTACAAATCCTTCTTCTACATCTACTTTAGGATCATATCCAAAGTCTTTACGTGCGGCGTCAATATTCAATGCGCCTCTACTAGGGAAATCTAAGTCTCTATCATTGACTATCAAGTTACCACCTCCTGCTATTTTTAATGCCATTTGTGCGGCTTCTAACAATGTGGTGCTATGACTCTTGGTAATATTATAAGTACCATTGACAGCGGTCGGGCTCAGTGTGGCCTGTACAATGCCACGAGCCGCATCTTCTACATAGGTAAAGTCTAGTGTTTCGTTGGCACCGTTGACTTTAAGAGTTTGACCACGCATGGCACTGAGCATAAATTTACTAACCACACGATCCTCAACGTCTAACTCTCCGTATACAGCACTGGGACGTATGATAACATGATCAAAACAGCCACGACGAGTATAGTCCCGAACAAGTTGTTCTCCCATGAGTTTCATAATGCCGTACTGTCCTTGTGGATTACAAATAGCCGATTCGTTTATATCATTTTCAAAGTTGCCATACACCATACTACTGCTGATATAGATAAACTTTGGTATTTGATTTTGCTTGGTAAGTTCTAGTAGATTAACCAGTCCGGTGCCCATAACTTTGGAACCCCATACCGGGTTGGCATTTACTGCCTTTTGTCTTGGAAAACTTGCCAGGTGTATAACTGCGTCTGCTTTAAAAGAAAAATTTAAAAAGAAGTTGTTGACAGTTTTTAAATCCAGAAGGTCAATGTGATGTACTGCCGATTTTATACGATTTTTTCGACTGCGATACAGGTAATCTATTTCCTGTTTGGGAATAAAACCATAGTCTGTAGCATTGTCCAAGATAAAACATTCGTGACCTAATTCTTCTAACTGACGTACCACATTGTGCCCAATGAAACCTGCTCCGCCGGTTACTAAAAATCTCATTATACTGCCATTTCTGCTTTGATACTGTTGTGGGATTGATAGTTGTCTAAACGAATATCTGCCATGGTGAATTGTGTAATTTCTTTAACATCGGGGTTGAGCCAAAGAGTTGGTGCAGGTAATGGTTCACGAGATAATTGTTCTTTTACCTGTTCAACATGATTTAGGTAGATGTGTGCATCGCCGAGTACATGAACAAACTCACCGACCGCTAGGCCGCACACTTGAGCTATCATGGCCGTTAACAGGCTGTAGCTTGCGATATTAAAGGGGACTCCTAGAAACATGTCACAACTTCGTTGATACATCTGACAACTTAATCGATTGTCCTTGGTTACATAAAATTGAGCCAATACATGACACGGGGGCAAGGCCATCTGTTCTAACTCGCCAGCATTCCATGCACTTACTATATGTCGTCTTCCGTGTGGGTCTCGTTTTATTCCTTCAATCAAGTTTTTAAGTTGATCGGTTTCAATTTCTTGAATGCCGCCGTGTACACTAAAATAACTTCCTAGATCGTTTTTAAAACTGCCTGCTTTGACATGTTGTACAGTACGCCAGTGACGCCACTGTACTCCGTATACACGACCCAAGTCACCTTCGGATTTAGCTTTGGGTTTCCAGTAAGGCGCTAATGCGTTGGGAGTCCATATAGTTGTAGTCCCATCACTAGTGCCGTGTGTGATTTCTGCCAGTCTACGTTCGTTGCCTGAGCCTTCAATCATCCATAACAGTTCGCCCACACAGGCTCGCCATGCTAGCTTTTTTGTTGTTACTGCGGGAAATGATTCACTAAGATCATATCGTTGTTGCATACCAAAACAGCTGAGTGTGCCTGTGCCGGTTCGATCTCCAACTTCCTGCCCGTTGTCTAATACGTATTGTAAGGCGTCTAAGTATTGCTTCATAAATTTAGTTATTTTAAGTTTATATTGTACGCACTAAACTCAATAGTGTCAAGAGACCAAACTGTGTTTGGTAATAAATGCGTTAGGGTTTGATTCGCTTAAAGATAGATTCGTAAACTATAAATGTTGATCGAACATCTCGACTTACAGTGGCATACACTGGTCGATAACCGGTAAGAAATTCTTTAACATAGATTCTGGTATCGGTACGATATGTGCCTTTAAAATGAGTTATGTATACTCTGTCGTATAGGTCTTTTGCTTCTTCTATCAATTTGGGACCACCAATTACAAATACTTTTTTGTCTGGGTGTTCTTTTTCAATGCTGATCAGCTTGTCATTGAAATTGCCTGCAAATGGCATGGCATATTTTACTGTTTTGTTGGTAGCGACATATACTGTGCGATTGGGAAGTGGTTTGGGCATCTTGGGATCTTCCCAGGTATTACGACCCATTACAACTACATTACCTGTTGTAAGTTTTTGGAAATATGCTAGGTCTTCAGCGTTATGGGGCCAAGGCAATGTGCCATTCAACCCCATACCGCCGTTAAAGTCAACGGCAAATATGGCATTAATCATAAGTCTTTTAAAAGGTTGTCTGTGAAAGGTTGTATTACTTTTGCTACACTATCTACACTGATATGAAAGTCAACATCTCTAATGATGTCGTCAAGTGCGTGTAACTTTTCATTAATTATTCGTTCTATTACAGCCGGGTCGCCGCCTTCATCCAGCATCTCAGCAACATTAACGTCAACTGCGGTACCATCTTTGAGATGTACAGTGATAGAACGTATAACAGCAATGGGAACTTGCTCTTTGTGTACTTCCTTGAGCAACCGTTCCCATTTGACTTTACTGTTTAGGTTAAGCCGCTTGCTTTTTACTTGGCGTGGCTTTTTTGGCTCTTGTTGTTTTGACATTTTTCGCAGGTGTTAATGAATTGGCTTCTTCTGTCAATCGTTTGGCTTCGGCTAACAATTGAGCGGCTTGTTTTTGCATTTGCTCAGCTTGAGCCAAACGTTGTGCGGCAATATCTTGATCGCCTAACACGCCTTCACTTAAAGCACCTTTGAGGTACGCGGCAGCAGAGTCGGTGGCATCTACGTCGATGTTGGTGCGACTTTGACTGGTGTTGTTTGGTGGCATACCAACTTCACGACCTTCACGGCTGCGTTTCTTGCCACTCATACCGGATCCGGAATCAATTTCTTGCATACGCTTTACTGCTTCTTCGCCCTTGTCCATTTCGTCCAGGATGTCATTTAATTCATCTAAACGAACTGAGCTTTTAGCAGTTGGA
>Ga0114963_10003838_pt1 | contig 10300 bp, 10 predicted proteins | sample C_131016_EF_Meta_FD_87019 | JGI IMG/M metagenome (GOLD analysis project Ga0114963, IMG submission 87019) | Freshwater microbial communities from Lake Croche, Canada to study carbon cycling - C_131016_EF_MetaG | ecosystem: Environmental > Aquatic > Freshwater > Lake | place: Lake Croche, Canada...
ACCAGACTGGACAGCGCCAATCCGCAGCCGATTTCCAAAATGCGCTCCCCAAGGGCCACCGGTCGCTGCCCCAGGCGCTCGGCCAGCCGCCGCCCCGAGGGCCAGAGCAAACCAAACAGCGGCCAGGCGGCAGAAGAGATGCCCAAACGCAGGGCGGCCTCCAGCGGGTCGTGAAATTGTTGTTTATCAAGCAGCGAGCGAATCTGCAGGTCGGGCAGTCCGCGCAGCGCAATCGTCTCTTGTTTGGTGTCGTAACCGGGATCGGGCGCAGGGGCTGCGTTAAGGGGCAAGGCGTAGGCGGACATACCGCATTAGACGCCTTTGCCCACGCTCAGGTCGATTGGATGAAGGCCAGCATGCGCTGGGCCACCTCTTGGCCTTTGTCTTCTTGCAAGAAATGGCTGGCGCCTCGGATTTTGGTGTGCGGCTGGCCCTGCGCGCCGGGCACACGCTTTTGCCAAACGTATTCGCCGTTTTTAGTGACCGGGTCTCGCGTGCTAAAGAGGGTCAGAAAAGGCTTGTTCCATTGCTTGAAAACCTCCCAGGCTGCCTCGTTGCGCTCACGTTCGGGGTCTTGGGGCGTGGTCGGCACAAAGCCGGGGAACATGCGCGCGCCCACTTTGTATTTGCGGCTCGGAAATGGTGCGTCATAGGCGGCCGCTTCCTCGGGCGTGAGGCCCTTGTGGCAGCCAGCACGCACAATGGCGCCAATCGAAAACCAGGGGCTGTAGCGGGCAAAGGCACGCCAAATTTTGAAAGCCATGGGCAGCGGGTCCATGCCGGTCGGCAATCCGCCGTTGGCCAAAACCACGCGGTCAAAGCGCTCGGGCATCTCGGCCACCACGCGCAAGCCTACCAAAGAGCCCCAGTCTTGCCCAAAGAAGGTGGCATGACGCAGGTCGATAGCCTGCACCCAGGCCTTCATCCACTGCACATGGTTGAAGTAGGAGTAGTCCTCGGGCGCAGCGAGCTTGTCCGAGCGGCCAAAACCCACCAGGTCAGGGGCCACCACACGCAGGCCCCCGGCAAGCAGCACGGGAATCATCTTGCGGTACAAAAACGACCAGGCCGGCTCGCCATGCATGAGCAGCACCACGGGCGCATCGCGTGGGCCTTCGTCGATGTAGGCGATGCGCAGCACGCCGACCTCAACATAGTGCGGCTGGTAAGGGAAATCGGGCAGATTGGCAAAACGCGCCTCGGGGGTGCGCAGCACTTCGCCATGAATCGGCAGGGCCACAGTGACTTCCATAAAGAGCGGGCTTTCTTGTCAGCAAAGGAGTCAGCGACTGTACACCATACACCAATGCATGGCTTGCGTTTTGGGAGCCGGCGCCTAGCGTTTGGCCCGCTGGTACAGCGGCATGACCTTGGGCAAATTGGCCTCGATGTCCGCAATCCGGGTCTGGCCTGAGGGATGGGTCGAGAGCCACTGAGGCGGCGCGCCCTTGTTGGCGGCCGACATCTTTTTCCACAAAGAAACACCGGCGCGCGGATCAAAACCGGCGCGCGCAGCCAGTTCCATGCCAACCAAATCGGCCTCCGATTCATCCTCGCGGCTAAATTCCAGAGTAGCCAGGTGCGCGCCCGAGCGGGCTACCGCGTCGGTCAGGTGCGGATCCACGCCCAGCCACACCGAAGCGAGTGCGCCGCCAATGCGCGCCAAGCCGTTGGTGGCAGCGCTTTTGGCCATGCGCTCGCGGGCATGTTCGCGCAGCGCGTGGGCAATCTCATGGCCCATGACCATGGCGACCTCGTCATCGTTTAAGCGCAAAGTGCCCAAAAGGCCGGTGTAAAAAACAATTTTCCCGCCGGGCATGCAATACGCGTTGATTTGCTGGGAGCCGATCAGATTGACCTCCCAGTTCCAGCGCGCGGCGCGTGGGTTCCAGGCCTCGGTGAAGGGAATGATGCGCTGCGCGATAGCCCGCAAACGCAGCACCTGCGGGTGGTCGGCGTGGCCCAAAGCGCGGTTTTGCTCGGCCTGAGCGAGGGTTTGCTGGTACTGCAAGGCGGCATCGCGCTCCAGGCGGGCGGCCGGAATCATGTTGGCAAACACCGAGGGCTGGCCCACCTGCACGCCCTCGCGAGGCTGCGCCAGCGCCACTGCGCAAAGCCCCAGTCCCGCCAGTGCTAGGACGACGCGCCTGGCGATGGGCGCTGTGCTTTGCCAACCCTTCTTTACGTGCATGTGTAGACCACCCTGTTTTGCAAAACCAGGGGGTATTATTCCTCGCATGCCTTTGCCCCCACCACCCGTACCCACACCCACCACCCCATCCTGGCTGCACACGCTGCGCATGTACACCGAGCCGGCCTCGCTGCGCATGCTGTCGCTGGGCTTTTCGGCAGGGCTGCCTTTGCTTTTGGTGTTTGGCACCCTAAGTTTTTGGCTGCGCGAGGCGGGTATTGACCGCACCACCATCGGCTTTTTGAGCTGGGTCGGGCTGGCCTATGCGTTTAAGTGGGCCTGGTCGCCCCTGGTCGATCGCTTGCCCATTCCGTGGCTCACAGCACGGCTGGGGCGCAGGCGCAGCTGGTTGCTGGCGGCCCAAGCGGCCATCATGGCCGGATTGGTAGGAATGGCCCTGCACGACCCGCGCATGGCTTTGGCGCCGGTCGTATGGTGCGCAGTGGCCGTCGCCATCGGCTCGGCCACGCAAGACATTGCGCTCGATGCCTTTCGCATCGAATCAGGCGATGCCGATCACCAAGCGGCCTTGGCCGCCATCTACCAAACCGGCTACCGCCTGGCCATGATTTGGGCCGGCGCCGGTGCCCTGTGGATTGCGGCGCGTGCGCAAGATGCCAGCGCGACGGCCATCGCAGGCGTGGCCCCCGCCTACCAGCACGGCCCCTGGCAAGTGGCCTACCTGGTAATGGCCTGCTCGATGCTGCCCGGCGTGCTGACGGTGCTCCTCTCGCCCGAGCCGGTGCCCACACCGCTGGCGCCCAGCAAAGGCCTGGCGCAGTGGCTGCACAGCGCCCTGGTGGCCCCGTTTGCCGACTTTGTCGGGCGTTACCGCTGGCGGGCAGCACTCATCTTGGCGCTGATCGCCACCTACCGCATCAGCGATGTGGTGATGGGCATCATGGCCAACCCTTTTTACGTAGACATGGGGTTTACCAAAGACGAAGTGGCCGCCGTCAGCAAAATCTACGGCGTAATCATGACGCTGGTCGGCGCTTTTATCGGCGGCGCCCTGGCGCTACGCATGGGGGTGATGCGGGTCATGATGCTGGGCGCGGCACTGAGCGCCGCTAGCAATATGCTGTTTGCCTGGCTGAGCACCCGTGGCCACGACCTCACGGCGCTGATCTGGGTGATCTCGGCAGACAACCTGGCCGGCGGCTTGGCCACCACGGCGTTTATGGCCTACATGGCCTCGCTGACCAATGTGCAGTATTCGGCCACGCAGTACGCCATGTTCAGCTCCGTGATGCTGCTTTTGCCCAAGTTTGTGGCCGGTTTTTCCGGCAAGTACGTGGACGCTTTTGGCTATGCCGACTTTTTCAACGCCACGGCCTTGCTGGGCGTGCCGGTGCTGCTGCTGGTGTGGCTGGCCGGGCGGGTGCATCCTGCGCATTGCGCTGACGGCAAGCAATACTGAAGGCCCGTCGGCGTTTACCCAACTTTACCGGCTGCACAGCGGCCGGGTACAGGCGAACCGGCGCGCAGGACTAGACTTGTGCCATGAGCCAACACCTGCTGATGATCGAAGACGACGCCCGCCTGGCCGGCATGGTCGCCGAATATCTGGAACAAAACGCGTTCAAAGTCAGCCACTGCCCGAGCGGCGCCTCCGGACTGGACTATTTGCGCCAGCCTGCCGGTGGCCAAGCCAGCGTGGACTTGGTCATTTTGGACCTGATGCTGCCCGACATGGACGGCCTGGAAGTATGCCGCCGCATACGCGCCCTGGACGGCCCGCAAGCGCACACGCCCGTGCTGATGCTCACCGCCAAAGGCGATCCGATGGACCGGGTCATCGGCCTGGAAATCGGAGCCGACGACTACCTGCCCAAACCCTTTGAACCGCGCGAACTGCTGGCGCGCATTCGCGCTGTCTTGCGCCGGGGCAACGAAGGACTGAGCGCAAGCGATAGCCAAAAATTACTGCGCTTTGGCGCGCTAGAAATCGACCGCAACGGCCGCACGGTCTCGGTGGCCGGTCAACCCTGCGACCTGACCTCCTACCAATTTGACCTGCTGGTGGCCATGGCCGAGCGCGCCGGCCGGGTGCTCACGCGTGACCAAATCATGGAGGCGGTGCGCGGGCGCGAGCTCGAAGCCTTTGACCGCTCGATTGACGTGCACATGGGCCGCATCCGCGCAGCTATTGAAGCAGACGTCAAAGCCCCCAGGCGCATCCTCACGGTGCGCGGCGTGGGCTATGTTTTTGCCCGCCAGCAAGACTGAATTGCCACGCAGGCGCTGCCATGGTTTTTCAACGCCTGTATGTCCGCATTTGGTTGGCCGTGGTGGCGGCGGTGGCGGTGCTTACGTTTTTAGTCGGCATGGCCTGGCGCATGCATGCCGAGCCGCCCTTGCGCGAAGTGGTGGTGCGCAACAGCCAAGGTGAGATCATCGGCCGCGGTAGTGCCAGACCCAAGCGACAAGAGCCGAGCGAGGAAGCGCGTAGCGGCGGCGAACCAGAAGGCCCAGGCCGCTTTGGCCGCGGGCCGGAGTTTGAAGTGCAACTGCAAGACGGGCAAATGGTGCACCTGCATTTGCCCCGCCCGCCGCGCAGTCCGTGGAATACGCCTTTTGGTTTTTTCTGGACCCTGGGCCTGGTCGCCCTGGCCGTAGCGCTGGCCACCTACCCTATCGTTCGCCGGCTCACGCGTCGCTTAGAGACTTTGCAAAGTGGCGTAGAGCGTTGGGGCGAAGGCGACCTGAGCACCCGCGTCGCGCTGGACGGCGACGATGAGGTGGGCTTTTTAGCCCAGCGCTTTAACCACGCTGCTGCGCGCATTGAAAATCTGGTGAAGTCACGCGACGCGCTGCTGGCCTCGCAAAAGTCGCTCTTGGCCAATGCCTCGCATGAGTTGCGCTCGCCGCTGGCGCGCATCCGCATGGGCCTGGAGCTGATGGGCCCAGGCGATGCCGTGCAGCAGCGCCGCCCCGCAATCGAGCGCAATTTGCAGGAACTGGACCAACTCATTGACGAAATTTTGCTGGCCAGCCGCTTGGAAACTTTAGAGGCCGACGTCGGCACCATCGAGCCAGTAGAACTTATCGGCCTGGCCGCTGAAGAATGCGCCCGTACCCAAGCCCAGCTGGTAGACCCGCCACCCATGCTGGTGGTCGCCGGCGTGAGCAAGCTCTTGCGCCGCGCTTTGCGTAATTTATTGGAAAACGCCGGGCGCTACGGTGGCGATGCAGTGGAAGTGCATCTGCACGCGCAAGATGGCTTTGCCATCATCGAGGTGCTGGACCGGGGTCCCGGTGTGCCAGAGTCGCTGCAAGACCGCATCTTCGAGCCTTTTTACCGGCTGCCTGGCGCATCCGAAAAAGACGGCGGTGTCGGCCTGGGACTGGCCTTGGTCAAATCCATCGCACTGCGCCACGGCGGCGCGGTGCGCTGCGAAAACCGCAGTGACGGCGGCGCCTGCTTTAGCCTGCGCCTGCCTCTGAGCAGCCACTAAAGCACGCTGCGCAGCTGAAAAATAGTTGCCCAAATTCACCCGCATGGGGGATACCGGAATGCGGCATATACCTCCAGAATTCACCCCATCGCTGTCACGACATCAAGAGGGCATCAGCCCCGCAGACCCAGAATTTAACGGTTCCAACGAAGTCTCCCCGGAGACATTTATAAGCCACCCCTCCGGGGTGGCTTTTTTTTCGCCTGGATGCTTAAAAGCCCCCAGTTACAAAGGCAACTGCGCCGACACCATCGCGGGGCTGATATCGTGCAAACAGCGGGTATGGCCCAAGGGGCAGGTGCGCGCAAAACAAGGGGCGCAATCCAAGGGAGGTTGGTAGTGTGGGTCATTCTTCAGCCACAAGACCCGCGCTATGGGGCTGAGCGGCGGCGTGTGCAAGGGGCTGGACGATCCAAACACCGCCACCTGCGGCACATCCAAAGCGGCGGCGACGTGCATCAGGCCCGAGTCATTGCTGACCATGGCACGGCTGGAGGCAACCAATGCGATGGCTGTGTCCAAGCTGGTGCGGCCGGCCAGGTCCACACATTGGCCCGGCATCTCCGCGTTGACCTGCTTGGCGATAGCCTCGCATGTGGCAGCGTCTTTGGGGGAGCCTAACAAAACCACTTTGGCACCTCGGCTGCGTGCCAAGTCCTGGGCCAGTGCAGCAAAGTGCGCCTCGGGCCAGCGCTTGGCCGGGCCGTATTCCGCGCCGGGCACCAGTACATAAAAGCTTTGCGCGCTGAGCTGGTGCGCAGCCAGCGCCTGCGCCACCTCGGCCGTGTTTGCCTGCAGGCGGGGCCGAGACACCTGCGCGCTGGGAGCTCCGGCCAATGCCGCATACCAGTCGGCCATCGGCGGACGTTGGTGTTTGTCCGGATTGGGCAGGCGCCGCGTGAGCAGGCCGTAGCGCGCCTCGCCGTGGTAGCCGATGCGCTCCGGAATACCTGTCAACCAGGGCAGCAATGCGCTTTTAAAGGAGTTGGGGCACACCACCGCACTGGCAAAACGCCCGCGCAAACTGCGCGCCAAAGCGCGCCGGGCCGACCATTGCAAGCCGCCGTGGGCAAAGGGAAATTCCAGGACTTCAGCGACCGAGGCCATGGCCCGGTACACCGGCGCCACCCAGGGCAACGCGCCTACTGTGACGCGTTGGCCGCGCGCCTGCAACTGGCGCAAGAGCGGCTCGGTCATCACCGCGTCCCCAATCCATTGGGGCGCGATGAGCAAGGTTTCAGTGGTGGGCGTCGAAATGTTCGCCGTCCTTGAGTTGGTAGACGGTGCCGCAGTAGGGGCATTTGGCATGGCCTTCACGGGCCACATCCAAGTACACCTTGGGATGGGTGTCCCAGGTTTTCATGTCGGCCAGCGGGCTGGGGCAAAAGACGCCGCCTTGGGCGTTGAGGTCTTTGGCTAAAAGGGTGACAAGCGATTTGGACATGGGCGGTTCCTGCAGTGGCGCGGCGTCTTAGACGCGGGAGAGCCAGTGGCCGTACTTGGGGTTGCGCCCGTTGACGATATCGAAAAAAGCGCTCTGGATTTTTTCGGTGATTGGGCCGCGCGTGCCAACGTAGTCGCCTTTGCCCAAAGCAATACGGTCGAGCTCGCGAATCGGCGTCACTTCGGCGGCGGTGCCGGTAAAGAAGGCTTCGTCGCTGATGTATACCTCGTCGCGGGTGATGCGTTTTTGCACCAGCTCCAGGCCCAGGTCTTTGCAGATGTGCATCACCGTGTTGCGGGTGATACCGTTAAGCGCTCCTGCTGACAAGTCGGGCGTGTAGACCACGCCGTCTTTGATGACAAACAGGTTCTCGCCTGCGCCTTCGCTGACAAAGCCATTGGTATCGAGCAGCATGGCCTCGTCGTAGCCGTCGTCGGTGGCTTCCATATTGGCCAGGATGGAGTTGGTGTAGTTGCTCACCGCTTTGGCCTGCGTCATGGTGATGTTGACATGGTGGCGCGTGTAGCTGGAAATTTTGACGCGGATGCCGCGCTTCATGCCTTCGTCGCCCAAATAAGCGCCCCAAGGCCAGGCGGCGACCATCAAATGGATGGTGTTGCCCTTGGGTGAGACGCCCAGTTTTTTGTCGCCAATCCAGGTCAGTGGGCGCAGGTAGCAGCTCTCGAGCTTGTTTTCGCGCACCACATCTTTTTGGGCTTGCATGACCTCTTCCTTGGAAAAGGGAATGTTCATGCGCAAAATTTTGGCGCTGTTAAACAGGCGTTCGGTGTGTTCTTCCAAACGGAAAATGGCTGTTCCGCTGACGGTGTTGTAAGCGCGTACGCCTTCAAAAGCGCCGCAACCGTAGTGCAAGGTGTGGCTCAGGACGTGGATCTTGGCATCGCGCCAGTCGACCATCTGACCGTCCATCCAGATTTTGCCGTCGCGGTCGGACATGGAGGGGGGCATTGCGGTCATGGCGAAAAGTCCTTTAAGCGGTAGTCAAGCGGTAAGTGAAGAGGCGATTTTACGGGGCGGCGAGCGCCTCCTCCTCGGGCGGGCGCTCCAGCGTCCAGGAGGCCAGCTTGCCGTCCTGGAAAACGCAGCGCACTTGCACCTTTCCGGGGTCGGTCCAGACGAAAATTTCGGGCTGCTCGCCCGCTTCGCTGGCCGACTGCCCGAGTGCGCGCGTCATGGTGAGCACGCGCGTGAGCGCCATGCCCGGGCGCAAAGCCACGTTGAACATGACGGCGCTGTCCACATAGCCCAACGGCCGGGCCGCAGCGCGCTGCAGCACCCGCACCATGCGCGAAAACTCGATCAGCATCCACATCACCACCACGCCCAGGGCGCCCAGCACCCCCAGCCAGCCATACCAACGGTACGCCAACACCAGCAGGCCCACCAGGCCGATGCGGATGGCGATGGTTTGCACAGACAAATAATTCATGCCCAGATTCTCGCAGCACGGCCGGCGCGCTACAGTGCGCCCTGATGCACCACTTACCCAAGCCGCCATGACCCACGACCAGCAACGCGTTCTGATTACCGCCGCCGCATCGGGCATTGGCCTGGTGATGGCCGACGCCTTTGTGGCCGCTGGCGCCCAGGTTTTTATTTGCGACAGCGACGCCACCACCCTGGCTGCCACGCTGGCCAGCCGCCCGGCTTTGGCCGGCCAAGTCTGCGATGTGAGCGACGAGCACCAGGTCAGCGCGCTGTTTGCGGCGGCCACGGCGCATCTGAAAGGCTTGGATATTTTGGTGTCCAACGCGGGCATTGCCGGGCCCACGGCCTCGGTGCAGGACATCAGCCTGGCCGACTGGCGCAAATGCCTGGCCGTCAATCTAGATTCGGCCTTTTTATGCGCCCGCTTGGCCGCGCCCATCCTGAGCGCGCAGGGCAGTGGCTCCATCATCAATATGTCGTCCACGGCGGGCCTGTTTGGCTTTCCGCGCCGCGCGCCCTATGCAGCGGCCAAATGGGCGATCCGCGGCCTGACGCGCACCTTGGCCCAAGAGCTGGGCCCGCACGGCGTGCGGGTGAACTGCATTTGCCCCGGCTCGGTCAGCGGCGAGCGCATGGACCGGGTCATTGCGGCCGAGGCGCGCAGCACCGGCCGCTCGCAGGAGGAGGTGCGCCAAGACATGACGCAGGCGGCCTCGCTCAAATGCTTTATCGCGCCCGAAGACATTGCGCAGCTGGCCTTGTTCATCACCTCAGCGGCGGGTGCGCGCATCTCGGGCCAGGAGCTGGCCGTCGACGGGCATACCGAAACCTTGTAAGAGCGCGCAAAACTATGAAAATCGTCCAGCTTGAGACCTTTTCCAACGAGTTTGTCTGCTTCGTCAAACTGAGCACCGACAGCGGGCAGGTGGGCTGGGGCCAGACTTCGACCTACAACGCCGACATCAGCGCCACGATTTTTCACCGCCAGGTGGCGCCTTGGGCTTTGGGCTTTGATGCGCTAGATATCGACGGCGCGCTCGCCCGTATCTGGGAAAAAGAGCACAAATACCCCGGCAGCTACCGCTGCCGCGCTATGGCCGGTCTGGACACCGCCATGTGGGATTTGCGCGGAAAAATCGAGCGCAAGCCCGTCGTGGAGCTGCTCGGCGGGCGGCCCCAGGCTTTGCGCGCCTACGCCTCGTCCATGAAACGGGACATCACGCCCCAAGAAGAAGCGGCACGCCTGGTGCAACTGCGCGATACGCAAGGTTTTGACGCCTTTAAATGGCGCGTCGCCGCCGAATGCGGCCGCGATGTGGACGAGTGGCCCGGGCGCACCGAAGAAGTTATCCCCGTGGTCGCCCGCGCATTGGGCGAGGGCGTGGCCAAACTGGTGGACGCCAACAGCGGCTTTTCGCCGGCCCGCGCTATTGCGGTGGGCCAAATGCTGCAAGACGAGGGCATCAGCCATTTCGAAGAGCCTTGCCCGTACTGGGAGTTTGAGCAAACCCGGCAAGTCACGCAAGCGCTGGATCTGGACGTGACCGGCGGCGAGCAAGACTGGGACCTGCCTACCTGGCAACGCATGATGGACCAACAAGTGGTCGATATCGTGCAGCCCGACGTGATGTACATGGGCGGCCTTTCGCGCACCTTGGAAGTGGCGCGCATGGCCGCCGCTCGCGACATACCCTGCACGCCGCACAGCGCCAATCTGTCTTTGGTGACGATTTGCACCATGCATTTGCTCGGGGCGAT
>Ga0114963_10003841_pt1 | contig 10299 bp, 7 predicted proteins | sample C_131016_EF_Meta_FD_87019 | JGI IMG/M metagenome (GOLD analysis project Ga0114963, IMG submission 87019) | Freshwater microbial communities from Lake Croche, Canada to study carbon cycling - C_131016_EF_MetaG | ecosystem: Environmental > Aquatic > Freshwater > Lake | place: Lake Croche, Canada...
GCTTGTGGGTTGGATCCCAACTTAACGTACATGTCAAAATCGCATTCAAAATGGATATTGACCACTTTATTCACTGCCCCCAGCGGAGCAACGGTTTGATTTGGGTTAGTCTTAGCCATTTCTTTGGCTAAAGCTGGCGTTATGACATCCTGAGTAGCGCAACTAAAGTAGTCCAAATCGTCTAAAACATCATTTGGACTTTCCTGCTCTAAAGTGTAAAGACCGTCAATAGATTTGTTTTTTTGACCAATAACATACGCTTTGTTATCGGAGAGGATGTTCCCTGTAACCTGATCTTTAAAACAGGAAACCGCCACCAAACTGTTTGGATCTCCAGCTACTTTACCTTGATAAAAAACGCCCATTTCAAGCGGTTTGGCAAGATCGTTACCGGCTTCAATCATTTTGAATTCACTGTCCGTTAGCTGAACTTTGTGTAGTTCCAAAACCATTTCACCCGTAGAACGCGGGAGGCTAAATCGAATAGATGCTGGCCTTTTTTGTACCAAATCGGCTAGCGCGTGGTCGGCCAACTTAAATCTTGCAACTGACTTCAACCGCTGCCCCGAAGGTATGGACAAAATTGTTGGCGATTCAGCTTTACCAAATAGGTTGTACTCTTCCATTTTTTGGCCATAAAGACCAATTGATTTGACGCCTCCTAAAGTCAGGAGTACCAATAGCATCAACTTTTTCATAGTGCGTTCTGTTGTTCTTAATGAGGATAAGCATCAAAAAAAATCGTAACTCCTTTAAGTGCAAGCACTTAAAAAAATAAATGTCAGAACGCCTTGTGAAAGTGAATAGAGGGACGACTCTAAAGAATTTGGGTCAAATCGGGGGAGTAAAAAAGCATCATAATGTTGTTGAATAACTTACCAGTTGGTCAATAGGAAAGGTTGAATAGATATTGCTCAACCGCTCCTAATATACTCAAAGTCAATGTCTCACGTTGAAAATTTGCATCATCCGTTTTTTATTTGATTGCGTCGTTGGAAAATTGGTGTTGTATCGGTTGCCCCGACAAATCAAATTCTTGAATTTGAGCATTGTTGATGCTCAATCGGGCATTGTAATCGATTCTCCCTTGGAAATCAAAAAGCTCGAGATTACCAGTAGAAAATGCTGAATGTACGCTCGTTTTTGCTTTTGAGCAAACCAGGTTTGCGATGAAATATTGCCAGGTCAAATTTCGGTAAAAAGGATTTACCAAATCGTTACCACTTTTTTGTTTGGCTAAAGAAGGAATATTCTTTGCCGGCGGCTTAGAAGCAATAATATTTAAAGTATAATCCTCAACTTCTCTAAACCCCGTAACCGAATTAGGCGAGTTTATGCCGCCCCGATTCATCGAAATCCGCATACGCGTGGTTCCCGAACTGGTTTTATCGGGTATAATCAGGTTCCCAGAAACTACTTGATTGTCTTTCCCTGCCAACTGCAAAACCATTTCTCCTGGATCTAGAAAATCATTGTCTCGATTTAGATCAACCCAGATGTTCCATATTAGATTTCGAGTAGTTTGATCATTGGTTCCTGGGGTTAGTTTTATCTTTGTGGCAACACCGGTTTTGATGTTGGTTGAGCTGTTTTCAAAGTTGGAATATCCATTGTTGTTGTTGGAGGTGTTGTTAATTGCCCCCACTTGAACACGATCAATCCATTCTGTTGAGGATTGGCCATAGCTTGGCAAAAACGGGTCGATGCAGCCCCCTGTTTTTATAAGTTCTACCGATGTCCATGCAGTACTATCCTTAGCATCCAAACAAATCCGTTGGATCTGATATTCATAGTTTGTACAAGGAGTAAGGTCGGTAATGGTTATGCCGTTTGAAGAATGATCCCTAATTGTTGTCCAATTGGCAGATCCCTCCTTGCGGTACCGAAAATGAAAAGGTGTATCATTTCCTTGGTAATTCCAAACTAGACTAAAATAGGTATACCCCATATCTTTTGTCGAAACTATTGGTAAAACACAAGTATTCAAACCATTACAATCTAAAAAGTAATTGCGCACATGAGTTAGATAATAGTCCATCATGGCGAATTGAACCGGAGTGAACTGTTTATTGCTTTCACTAGGCGTACAAGACATCATATTTTGTTGATCTGATGTATGCAAGCTCCTCTTTGTATTTTTATAAGTGATTGAATCTTTGCTATTTACACCAACAAAGCTTTTCTTGCAATTAAAGTTAGCAAGAATTGAAGCCGTCAAAGCTTCACAAAGATGACCTTTAAGGTGATTACGGACAAGTTCATCTGAAATTGGACAAGATTCCTCGCTATGGGTATCAAGCAATCCTAAAAAATGCCCCATTTCATGTGAAAAAGCTGGTTTATTGGCTTGATTGTTGGTGATTACAATGATATCTGGTCCGCCCGGTAAATAGGAATAACCAGTGTAAATGCCATCGTCGATGGAATGGACAAAATAAACATTTATGGTGTTGGGGACATAATGCTTACTGATAAGCTCTGATTCTAAGGAAGAATGGTATTCAAAAAAATACGTAGATGAAATAGAGATTGGGGGAGCACAAATTGAAAATTGAACATTCAAGCCAGCAAATTTGGCATTCAAGGTATGAATAGCCTCTTGCAATTCAGCAAGAGAGATCCCTCCGCTACCGTTATCTCGATTAACAACATAAGCTTGGATTGGTAGAAGCAATGGTTGTTTAGGAACTGATACCGTACGACTAAAAAACTGTTGAACATGGCGTTCAATAACCGGACGATTTTTTGTTAATTGGGCTAAAACCTGATTAGATACAACCGTTCCGCATCCATTTTTTTGTCCAAAAAGTGGCACAGCAACAAAAAATAACCAACAGCACCAAATGGCATGGCAGTGTTTGATTTCTTTCCTCGTTGATCTGTTAATTAGCGTCCTCATAATTGGAAGTGTACGCAATAGAGTTAAATTAGTTCCAGCTATCTGTAGATTTTCTTATATTTTTATTGACCTAAATTATTGATTTTAATCACTTTGCCTTTTTAAATGCATTGATTTTCTATGCTTTACATTTAGATGATTTTATCCATACTTAAGCTTTTTTAAATTTTCCAAGCCTTTGAAGTAGACGAGTGATAAAATAGCTTATCTTATCGCTAAAATGGCATATGAAGTGGTCGTTGAAAATAGTTCGAATTTCAGGGATTGATGTTTTTCTGCACTGGACTTTCCTCGTCCTCTTGGCTTTTGTATTGATTAGTAGCTTTTCAGGGGGGATTCACGCTATGCATCTTGAAGGTTTTTGGTTCCTCTTGTTGCTTTTCGTTTTTGTATTGCTTCATGAATTTGGTCATGCGCTGGTTGGTCAACACTATGGCGTAAAAACTTCAAACATTACTCTTCTTCCCATCGGCGGAGTGGCCAATATGGAACGAATGCCTGAAAAACCATGGCAGGAATTGGCCATTGCCGTAGCTGGACCCTTGGTGAATTTGGTTTTGGCATTAATTTTCTTAATCTACCTAGCGCTATCGCATCAATTAACCGATTTTAGTCTTCTGGATGGACCCGATCTGGCGCGAAGCCTAAGTTATAATCTTTTTAAAATCAATTTGATCTTGTTTGGTTTCAATTTGGTTCCCGCTTTCCCGATGGATGGAGGACGCGTGCTCCGGGCCTTACTCGAACTCAAATTTCCTCGCCACAAGGCCACCAATATTGCCGCTCGGATTGGCCAATTATTGGCGATGGCATTTATTCTATATGGCTTGTTCAACAATATTTGGTTCGTGTTTATCGGAATTTTCATCTATTTGGGCGCAGGTGCTGAAGCCAATTATGAAGCCAATCGTTCCGTTCTAGTTCATTATACCGTGAAAGATGTTGTGATGCACCAATTTTCATTGCTCCAAAGTAATGACTCTATCGACAAAGCCGTGAAGCTGCTGCTGGATGGTTCAGAAAAAGAATTTTTGGTGCAAGAGAACGGGGTCGTCGCTGGAACTATAAACCGAGAAAATCTTATTGAAGGATTGGGTCATTTAGGGAAAGAAGCGCTACTTAGCGAAATTATGAAACGAAACGTCATAAAATTAAGCCCAGAGATGCCATTAGATGAGGCCTATGAGCTTTTTAGCGAAAATCAAGTAGAAATATGTCCGGTTTTAAATGGCGATGAACTGGTAGGAGTACTTAATCGGGAAAACATCATGGAGGTTTTGCTCATCGCCAATACTACTGGACAAAATATAAAACGGGACAACAAATAGATCTGTCGTCCCGCTTTTCTGAATTTCGAATATAGGCGCTCGTTTACGATCTAACGTACATTACCTCTTTTACTGCCTTGATAATTTTAGTCGGATTGGGCAAGTAAGCATCTACCAATGTTGGCGCGTAAGGCAAATTGGTATCTGCTGAGTTGACCCGTACCACTGGCGCATCCAAATAGTCAAATGCATGACGTTGAATAGCATAAGCCACCTCTGCTGAGATGCCTGCCAATGGCCAAGATTCATCCACTACCACCAAGCGATTGGTTTTTTTCACCGAATTGATGATCGTTTGGTAATCAATCGGACGTATGGTACGCAAATCGATTACCTCTGCAGATATGCCTTCTTTCGCCAATTCTTGTGCTGCCTCCAAACAAGTCAACACCATTTTATTGAAAGAAACCAAGGTAACATCCGTTCCTTCCTGACGCACAGCAGCAACACCAATTGGAGTAAGGTATTCTTCCTCTGGCACAATGCCTTTGTGGCCATACAGCATCTCCGCCTCCATGATACATACCGGATTCTCATCCCGAATGGCTGATTTGAGTAAGCCTTTTGCATCCGCAGGATCAATACAGGAGATAACCTTCAACCCAGGGACGTTCGCCATCCAGCTCTCAAAAGTCTGCGAGTGTTGTTGTGCCAATTGACCAGCTGAACCTGAAGGGCCCCGGAATACAATCGGACACTTAAACTGTCCTGCCGATTGAGAAAGAGTTTTAGCTGCATTGTTCACGATTTGGTCAAAAGCCAAAATGGCAAAGTTCCAAGTCATGAATTCAACTATCGGTCGCAAACCATTCATAGCAGCGCCAACGCCAATACCTGTAAACCCAAGTTCGGCGATTGGCGTATCAATCACTCTTTTTGCGCCAAACTCTTCGAGCATGCCTTTACTTACTTTGTAGGCGCCATCATACTCAGCTACTTCTTCCCCCATGAGGAAAACCGTTTCATCCCGACGCATTTCTTCAATCATCGCTTCCCGAAGGGCGTCGCGGAGGGCAAGTTCTCTAGCCATATTTCGCATTTTGTGTTTTCAAAAAATGTTTGGCGGTAAATAAAAAGTCGTCATTGAACGATGACTTTTACACGCGCCGAGTGCAAAAATAGAAAAATTGATTATTCCGCCAATCCTTAATGTTGCTGACGAAAACATTTCCCAGTATAAGGGTGTGTTTTTTTTAACCCAGCTCCGTTTATTTCGTAAAAAATCAAGGTTTAATCCTAAGGAACGGGTGAAAGAGCAAGGCAAAAGTGAGCACTTATTGTTTAACCGTTCCTTGATAATTGATACATTCGGAAAAATAGTCGAAGCTAATTTCCGAGAAATAGTCGACAAATACCCAACGGTATAATAATCCCTTAGTCTTTTACGTTTCATCACCATCAAATTAAAACGACTTAAAGAAATGAAAATTCGGAACGCATCCAGCAAATCATTGGCTTTTGTTATTGTTGTACTCCTTTGTGGGTCAGTTTTCTCTTGCAACCGGGGTTATGGTTGTCCTACAAATTTCTCCTTGGACGATGTTTTCAACGTTGCTGTGCAAGTTGTTATATCTATTTTTAGCTAGTAATTCAGCTAATTAGCACCAAAGGCCGATCCGTTCAAACCATTGTGGACCTTATATGCGGGCAAAAATTACTTGCCTAGCTTTAAGCGTTATTGCTTACAGTGGTTTGATTGGATCAAGAAACGATATTACTTTCAAGGAACAAAGAGAATAGGACACCCATGACCGATGGCACTGAAAATGAATTATTTGTAACACAAGATGGGTCTTTTTCTTTTATCGCCCATCGTTTTGGAGTTACTTATCATTCCAAATATGGAGCCGTCACTGAATCCAGGCACGTTTTTATCCAAGCCGGTTTGTACCCTCTTATCGCCACCCATTCCTCTCTGAATATTCTAGAAATCGGCTTTGGAACAGGCTTGAATGCCTTAATGACCTTACAAGAGGCCAACACCCGTCAATTTCCAATAAATTATGAGTGTTTTGAGGCATTTCCGATTGATCCGGCTGCAGCTGATGCTTTGAATTATGCCGAATGCTTGGGGGATCTTTCCTTAGCCGCTCCTTTTCACGCTATGCATGACCAGGCCTGGAACACCCAAGAAGATTACTCGCCTTTTTTTACTTTGAATAAGCGATTGGAAAAATTTGAGATAATTGATGCAGTTGATCAATTTGACCTTATTTATTTCGATGCTTTTGCGCCAACCAGTCAACCTGAACTATGGGAAATCCCTTTACTTCAATTGATGTACAATGCGCTTAGACCAGGGGGCGTCCTTGTGACCTACTGCGCTAAAGGTGCTGTGAAAAGAAATTTGAAAACATTGGGATTTACAGTAGAATCTTTGCAAGGCCCTCCAGGAAAACGTGAAATGACCCGAGCAATCAAATAAGAGTGTGTTTGGTTTTTTAGTTTGTAAGCATAGTAAGTCAAAATTTGCAGCACGAATAAAAGTCCAAACATACTCTCATACATTCAAAAAAGGAAAGCCAGACAATGTTACATTTTCTGGCTTTCCTTTTTGAATATTATGCTTGTTTCTTCTTACGACCCCTTTTTTTAGGTATATCAGTAATGACCACATCTGAAATATCAATATCGTCTTCAGTAAGCTTACGACCGTTTGGTAAGGCTTTTACGGTGTTGATTTTTCCATCGTCGCCATATAACTTTCTCGACATTTTGTTATAAGCTAGTGCAGCTTCTTCTGCTGTGGCAAACATACCAATATGAACCGATTTGCGGTTAACGGAAATCACTGCCCTAAATCGACTGTTCTCTTTGTATACCCCGGTGTAGCCAGCTTTGCTACTGGTTTTTCTTTTGCGACTAGCAACGGAACGAGAGCGGTAGATAAGGTTTTCTAAACGACAATCCAGCTTGTTGCCATTTTTAGCACCTACCAAATTTTTATCGCTGGCTTTTGTAGTGATTAGAAATTTTTCCGCAACCAGCTTGTGTAAGTAGATCGTTTCCGTTTTAAACCCGCCATCGGCTTTTTTCCAGGTTTTTTGAAAAACAGCACAACCACTAGAATGTCTTCGTAAGTTGTTAATGAAATCAACTTTGACCAAATAAGAATCTGTAGTTAAAAACTCATAAACTTTGTCGTCAAGAAGAACAGATTCGTCTGCGTTTTTCAGTTTAACTTTGTACAACACGCTCAGAGAGTTTTGGTTAAAAATATGGGTTAAGGGTAACTTGTAGATGATTCCGAAAATGTTTAACCAGGTAGAATGCGTTCAGGGAATAAGAACTTAAGGGTTGATCTTTTTTGGTATTTAATTTTACCTAACTCTAAAAAATATATCGCTCTAAAGCAATCGAAGCAGAATTGTACAGTATTGTTATTTTTACGAAGCCCAAGTTAAGATATTTTGAACATTTGCAGATAATATTTCAACAGTATTTTTTCCAGAATTAATACAAAATGGTATGTTTTTTTTAAAAATCTACATTATTCATTCGTTTTGTGATCTTCCTTAATGGCCTAATGGTAGTTTTGCTTTCAATAATTTGCATTAATCATCTTTTTTTATGAAGACTGACCAACAATTCATTCGCCGGGCTTTTCAACTGGCTCGACTTGGCGAGGGGCAAACTTCTCCTAATCCTATGGTAGGCGCAGTGTTGGTGCATCAAAATCGGATCATTGGCGAAGGGTATCACCAGCGCTATGGTGGCGCTCATGCCGAAGTCAATGCGGTTGCCAGTGTAATCCAGATCGATCAGCAGTATATCCCCTACTCTACTTTGTATGTATCCCTTGAGCCTTGTTGCATTTTTGGAAAAACGCCGCCTTGCACCAATCTAATTATTGAAAAACGTATCCCCAAGGTTGTCTTGTCGTGCCTGGATCAAACTCCAGAAGTAAGCGGCATGGGTATTCAAATTTTGAGAGCCGCAGGCGTTGAAGTCGTCACCGGAGTTCTTGAGGACGAAGGCAAGCTACTTGCTGCTCCAAGAAATATTTTTGTTCAAAAAAAACGGCCCTACATTATCTTGAAAATGGCAGTTACACCCAATGGTTTTTTTGCACCCGATCCTCCAGCTCCATTTTGGATAACCCACGACTGGACCAAAAGGTTGGTGCATCGCTGGCGAGCGGAAGCAGATGCTATTTTGGTGGGCGCCACCACGGCACAAGTCGACAATCCTGAGCTTACCAATCGACTTTATTCGGGCAAATCGCCGCTTCGGGTTGTATTGGATCATCGTTCCCAACTCTCGCCCGAGCTTCATTTATTTTCAGACGGAATGCCAACTTTGGCCTTTGTCAATCATTTGCCTACTGAGCAAAAGCACGCTGCGGTAAGCTATTTTGAACATCAAGGAACAGCTTCAAGTGTATTACCTGAACTATTGACTCATTTGTATCAACTCAAAAAATCCATCCTTTTGGTTGAAGGGGGCGCTACAGTGTTGAATGAATTTATTCGACAAGGTTTGTGGGATGAAGCCAGAGTAATTACCGGGCAAGGCTGGCTTACCAATGGCACGTCCGCCCCCATCCTACCCGTTGCTCCAGAAGTCTCTATTTCGCTTGGATCTGATCAATTGCGGGTTTTTCGAAACCCCGCCAATCGTTAAACAATATTTAAAGTTCCGTTTTTTGTTGATAATAAAGCCAGTAATGTTGTTTTTTTGTAGATGCAATGCACTGAAATACTTTCTAGCAAGCATCACATAGGTAACGAACCTAATTCAATCATGAAATATATCAGCAATGAGTAAATACAGCTTGGCGGCTTTCCTGATGCTGGTCATGAGCATACACACAACAGAAACTGCTTTTTCCCAGAAATCGTCTTTTATTCCCAAAGGCATTCCAAGTGTCAAGCCAACTCCTAAGGCTGAACCCGCAGTGATCAAATGGTACAGTTGGCAAGAGGCAATGGATCTGGAAAAAAAAGAAAAGAAAAAGTTGTTCATCGACATTTTTATTCCCAACTGTTCTTGGTGCAAAAGGCTTGATAACGAAACGTTTAAAGACCCTTTTGTGATCAAGTACATCAACGAGAACTTTTATCCGGTCAAATTGGATGCCAAGCAGAACATGGATTTGCAGTACAAAAACCACAAGTACGAATACATCCGTACACCAAATGGCGGCTACCATGAATTGGCAGTAGAATTCATGCAAGAAGACATCACCTTTCCATCCATGGTTTTTTTGGATGAAAACCTCAACCTAATTCAAACAATTGGCAAATTCCTCGATAATGAAGAGTTGTTACCCATTGCCACCTATTTTGGATCAGATGCCCATAAAGAAACGCCTTGGTCGGCTTATCAAAGGGAGTTTAAATATCCTGATGGGTTTAAGTGACAAAAGTTCTTCCTAGAAAAAAAGGGAAAGCAATCAAATTGAATGCTTTCCCTTTTTTTGTTTATCCGATACCTACTAAAGCACTTGATGGTTAAAGGGCTGGATAACCATTTCGGAAACAACACCAGAACTAGGTTGTTGGCACAAAAACCAAATCGACCTGGCGGCTTCTTTGGCCATGATAAATTTGTCTTTTTGCACGCGCAAATCGATATTGTCCCAAAATGGGGTATCAACTCCGCCCATGTAAATATTGGTTATCCGGATGTCGGTGCGTTTCAACTCCTCCCTTACCGATTTAAGCATACCATTTAACCCATATTTGGAGGCACTGTATGCGGCAGCACCTGCCATTGGCGATTTCCCGAGTACACCAGGTAAGTTGATGATCAGGCCTTTCTTTGCGGTCTTCATCGGAGGCAAAAATTGCTTGAGCAAATAAAAAGTACCTTTTAGATTGACACTAATGGTGTGGTCAAAATCTTCATAGCTCAGATCTTCCAAGCTTTTGATGATCCCAACTCCAGCAGCGTTGATGAGTACATCCAACTGGGGAACAAGCGCATGGATTTTTTGCGCTACTGCTTCTACCTGTTGTGGATCGGTAATGTCCATCGCAAAACATTGGCCATGGGGAACACCCACCTGATCAGCAAGCGCAAGAAGAGATTGCAGGTTGCGGCTGGTCAAAAAAAGATTGGCCTGACTAC
>Ga0114963_10003845_pt1 | contig 10289 bp, 12 predicted proteins | sample C_131016_EF_Meta_FD_87019 | JGI IMG/M metagenome (GOLD analysis project Ga0114963, IMG submission 87019) | Freshwater microbial communities from Lake Croche, Canada to study carbon cycling - C_131016_EF_MetaG | ecosystem: Environmental > Aquatic > Freshwater > Lake | place: Lake Croche, Canada...
AAAATCTAAACTGACACTTTTGGATTTCTTGTATTTCTTACTAACATATGTTTTAATTGCCCACAAAGCACACTGATTACGATAAGAGTAGAGGGTTTTTTGTTCTCCTCCCTTACCTTTTCTGTTGGGGTCGAACCTCCAATCAGCATACATGATGGCTGTCGCAACATCAGAAACAGCGTCACTATTTTGTAGCATTTCTTTTGAAAGACCCGAATAAAACTTAGACCCAAATTTAGAGATAGTTTTTTTCGCTAAATTAATATACGTATCTAGACTATCATACTCTTTGATCATTTTTTTGTCCTTTAAGGTAAATCCTAATCCTAAATAAAATCAATTCAAAGTCATTAACACTACTTCGTCAGTTTTTTCCATTGGTCTGGAGATGGCCTATCAGGGTCTCCTGGTTTAGCTGGCTTATACTTTTTGCCTTCTCTTTGTTTTTTCTTTCTGATATTCTCCCATAATCCAGGCCTATCTGAAGCTGGTGCTGCTGGTGCTGCTGGTGGTGGTTCTGCTGGGTCACTACTAGGAGGCGTACTATTTGTTGGTTCGTGGTTTTCATTTGGTTCTTCGTGTGTTTCCTCCTGATTGTGCTGATTATTAGATGGATTAATATGTGTTATCAAAGCTGGTAATACTCTATATGAAATTTTAGTAGTTGGTTTTTCTTTGTGATGATGCTTGCGATGATGGTCTATTTCTTTACGAGCAGCCTCTGTTTCTTCACTATCGTCTTCTGGGTCATAAAACTTGACAAAATCGTGAATTGTGCTGATGTTATCATCGACAACAGCAATCATACCCTGAAGCCAGGGTTCTGTCAAATTTTCTTTTACTCGATCCAAATCAGAATTATTTAAAATACTTGATACATTATTTAGTATCTTTTTTAGAGAGCTTAGTGCCATATCAAGAGATTCTGTTTTATGTTGATCAAAAGGTTTATTATTAAGTTTTTTTGGACTATTAGTATCGGCATTGTCCATAGGCTCATTGATATTGGTAGGGTTATTAACTACTGTTGGCTCATCAATATTTTCAGAAGTAATATCATTAGTATTAGTCTGATCATCTATGGTCATAGATGGCTCTCTATGTTGTTGCATTTGTAAACTAGCTTTTACTAATTGCGATTCAGTTTTTTTAAGGATATCTCCTTTATTCCATTTGGATCCAGCATTAGTAGTTTTATAAACAACTATTTTACCCATATTTCTTGGTAAAGACTCTAAATCTTCTACTACTCCTTCGCTTCCATAATGAATACAAGAAGTATTGACGTTTTTAACATAATCACCGATACTGAAAGGGTCTGTATGTAGTAAGTGTTCTGATTGAGATTTTTTAATATCTATTTTATTTTTATATGTAGATATTGACTGCTTAATGCCGTTAAGAAGATCATGAATTCTATCCATTATGTAGACCTTTTATAGGTTAGTGACAATTTAAACAATATCTAGTAATCAGACCTGTAGTGTTAAGAAGTTATCGATTCCCATTTGTTCAATAAGTTTTAGAAAACCCTCATATAATTGAATTCCGTCTTCGCTACCTTGTAGAAGTTCAATAAGCATATTTGCTGTAATTTCATCTCCTACCGCTCTTGCAGCAACGATGGTTGCTCTTTCAGCAGCCGATGCTTCTCTTACTGAATCAAGATTATAATTAATCATTGATACCATATCATGTCTTTTCCAAACTGGAGGATTTACTACTAGTGGTTGATAGTCAGCATTAAAAAATTCTAATCTTTTGATATTAATTGAAGCATGTGTTTGTTCTTGAATAGCATCTGCTTTGAAAATTGCTGCTAGTTTTTTATATCCCCATCTATCAAGATGTTCTGCTTGGGCTGTTAAAACAGTAGTTTGTTGCCAGTGAATATTGAGTGATTTTTTAAGCAGCTCGATCACAGTATCAGATGAGTATGCTTGAACTTCTTGAGCCGATGTTATATCTGGGATAGTGCTCTCTTCTGCAGTTGTACTTCTAGTTAATTCAGGAATTTGAGATTGTTCACTTAATAGTTCTTCTATACTTTTGTTCATAATTATTAGTCCGTTATTTTGTAGTAAATATAAATTGTTCTACCAGCTCTTACAGGCCCAATATCGACTTTTCCACTTAGGCCCAGGATTATCGCATCTCATTCTGGCTCTAAAGCTTTTTCTTCTTGCCGGAATATCTTTTTTTATTTCCATATTTGGATCACCAAAATTTACTTTGACGACATTGCCTTTTTCATTCTTGACATAAACACTAAATTTTTTAGGGCCATCTGGGGTTCTAAAGTATTTATTCAGAGTTACTTTTCTGCCTTGGTATTCTGATGCTATTATATGGGAAATATCACACTCTTCAGTTTGCTCTCCAGAATCTATATAGTCTTCATCTTTAGGAATGATTAAATTTGATGCTGTTAATTCTTCACCTTCTGTATCTTCACAATTTTCACAATTGTAAATCATATTAAATCCTAACACTTCTAAAACTTGATCTAATAAATTCCCCTTGGGCTTTCTTTTGGTTTGACCCAAACAAATAGCTACTCTTTGACTATTATCTGGATAGTCTTTTTTCATGGTTTCGTTACCCATACAGCGAGCTACGAAAGCCTGATTATCTTCATCTTTTTTAGGTGTTGGAATTGGCATATATTACTCCTTATTGGTTAAATACACCCAATATCTTAGAGGCGGCATTTTCCCAAGACAGTTTTTTAGCCGTATTTAAACCATTAGGATTGGTATTAATTCTATTTTTATATACATACCTCATATGTTCTATTAATTGGTCTTTTTGGTCTTGTGATATTTTTCCCCAGTTTCCTTGGCCAGTAAAGGCCTTTCCATCGTACGCCTGTTCAGTCTCGACTATGTCTACGAGATAAGAATTATCTTTATTGCAAAATTCTGTATGTGATGAATAGTTAGTTGCTATGATAGGTTTATTCATAGCCATCATTTCCAATAATTCTAGATTCCATCCCTCTGCTCTGGATGGAAAAATGCCACAATCACTTTGTGCCATTAAATCAGCAACATCATGATGAAATGGAAGACCATCAATGACTTTTATATTATCTGCTTCATATAGCTTTTTCCATTGTTTAATTTCGTCTTTGGATGAATAAGAATTTGTGGTGCTAGATGCTAATAAAATAAGCTCTACGTCTTTTTCTTTAGGAAATGCTTCTTTAAATAAAGAGACTAATATATCGTGTCCTTTTCTAATTTCCCATTTTCCAAGATTCAAAAATACATACTTGTCCGAGTTTTTTCTTTGATATAAAGACTCATTAAATATTGAGACATCTACTCCTAGAGGAACTACTTCTACGGGAGTATTTATTTTATTATCTATAACGACGCGCTTTGCCCAGTCACTAGATACGAAAAGAACATCTGGTATTGACATATGTTTTTTTTCTAGACTATTAAAAGTATCTAGTTCAAAAAATGGAAAAGCGTAATATTTTCCTCTTCCTATATGATTAAGTAAATCGAACTGATGCCAAATTTTTAAAAACGGAGCATTAATATCGAAATCTTGTGCTTGTTTAATTAACGATAAAACAAAGTCATGCTCTGCTTGATTATTAACACTAGGATGAGATATGGGAAAATAAGACACCCTATTGGATTTTGATAGTGCCTTGAGAATATTGAATGAGGCAACACCATAGCCGGTATTGTTTATGGGGGAGCATATACTGATATTCATTTGTTATTAGCCTATCTATTGATTTTAATGAATTTTGCACATTTAGAATAGTCTTTTAAAAATTTTGCTCCAATATATGCTCCGCAACTTCTAAGTCCACCAAGTATTTCCTGAATAATATCATCTACTGGTCCCTTGTAAGATACTTTCGATACTTTGCCTTCAGAAGCCCTATATTGTTTTTTTCCTACGCCGTGTTTTTCTTGAGCATAATGACTGGACATACCGTAGAACACTAAGCTAATTTTTCTTTTTTTTGTTTCATATCCTGGTGAAAATGGTTGCCAGAATTCTCCAGCTAGCCCAGCTTTATTACATAAATACTCATAAGTCCATTCTCCTTCGCATTCTTCAGTACCGGCAAACATACCACCCAGCATGACCCAGTCTGCTCCTCCGCACATAGCCTTACATATATCTCCAGGTGTTTTGCATCCTCCGTCTGTCATTATAAGGCCCAAATGGCCCGATTTAGATTTAAGTCCATGAGCAGCATGAGAACATTCATGAATACAAGAAAACGTACCATATCCTACACCTGTCATTTTACGAGTTTCGCACTGGGATCCTGGAGAGATCTGAATTTTACAAATATCGACACCACCATGAATAATTAATTCTTCGCAAATTTCTGGTGTTGTAACATTACCTGCACATATAATACTTTCTGGAAAATGTTCTCTGATTTTTCGACAGAATAGAACAAAAGATTCCATGTATCCATTTGGTACATCAATTACTATATTTGGAGATTTGCCTAATAAAATAGACACTTCTTTTATACGCTCTATCTCTTGATCAGATTTTCCTATAGACATCCACGCATAATCACTACCTGAATCTTGAATAATGTCAAATATTTCTGATGCTGAGTAGTACTTGTGGAGTGCCGTAACCATTTTATGTGATGATAGCTGTCTTGTCATGGCTTTTGAGGTTAAGGGTACCATGTTTGAGCAGACTATTGGGATACCTTTCCAGATTCTTGGACTATGGTAGAATTTGAATTCTCTTTCTAGATGAACATCTTTTCTACTTTCAAGAGTTGTTCTTTGTGGAACAATTAAGACATCGTCATAGTCTAGTTTTGTATCTTGACTAATAATCATTATAAATCCTTTTTCAGATAGTCGTCGGAGTCGTAACAGGTCCAGTGTCTGAAATCTTCAAACCCTTGTTCGCTAATACATATCTTGGGTCCGAGCATCAAGCCTCTTCCCCGATATCTTTTGATAGATTTCATTATAGCTATCTCTTCATTTAAACAGTCTATTATGAATTTTAAATTTCCAGATTTAACATAGTATTTAGGCATTGTTAAAGAGAAAAGAAGTACCATCTTTTATGGGTATCTATGTTTTCTGAACAGTCTATATGATTGAGATATGTTCTAATTTCGTCCCAAGTAGAAAAAATCATCTGATGAGGTATTGTTCCAAATAACCAGTCTGGGGTTTGATTTTTACCCTGTACCATATGAACTATGATAGGTTTTTTCTGTCTATTGGCCCAAAAAATTTCTTCCAATGTACCACAAGGATGAACAGAGAGGTCTAGATTGACTATCATAAAATCACTAATGTCAACTAGTCTTAGATCTACCGATCTTATCATTTTCATCATTGATGATAATTCATCATATCTTTCTTGTTGTTTTAATTTAGTTTTGATCAGGTGGGTGTCCTGGTCTTCTAGTCCGATATTAGTAGGCTTTAGTATTGGATTAAAGACTTCTGTTCCTAGATCTCGAAGAAAAGGAGTAATATTATCTCTCCATGTGGCTCCTCTGTCTGGCACCCTATCCATAGCTCCGGCTAAATAAACTCTTTGATTTTTTAATCTATTAATTGCCATACTTTAGTCCATAAACAAAAAAGTGAATAAGTTATTGGATGGTTTTACTCCAAAAAGTGGATTGCTTCTAGCTTGCCTGATAGAGAACATCCCGTGCAACATCCCGTATATACCGGATAGTATAAAAAAGAATAAAAGTACAGCTTCCATTAGATCTCCAAATTTAGGGTATCAAAATAATTTTTACAATCCTGGTTGCTAGTAGAGTAATTTTGTTTAGCTATAGCAAGTAATTGTTTTGTTTGGATCGGCTCTGCCAAATTATAAAGATGGTTGTAATATTTTATATTGTCTTTATGTATACATACGATGTCTATTACGCAAAATGGGAATATCTCGTTTTTATCAATAGAGATTAGTTCTTGATTATTTTTAATAAAGTATTTATACTTGAGACTATCTAGGATATCAAAAAGGTCTTTTGGTAATTTATTTTGTAATCTTAAGCAGTGCCCATTTACCTCTATTAGCATTGGAGGCTTATTATGTTCTATAGTTTTTTTAGAACCTAAAAGAGCCTCTGGCTCATTGCCTTCTATATCAAATTTGATAGCTATTACTTTTCTATCTCGTACTATTTCGTCTAAAGTAACAGACTCATCAGATCCAGAGTCGCTGACCGAAGCTGATCCAAATGGTCCATAGTCGCTATTAAAATTGCATTTTCTTTTACTATCTAGTAGAATTTTATTATGTATTTCCACATTCTTTTTATGAGCAAAAGTCTTTAGTAGACATTCTGTATTATTTTTTGCTCCATCTATGAGAATCATTTTTTGATCATTAAATATTGCTGGAATAAACGAGAATGTTCCTATATGAGCGCCACAATCGATCACATATGCATCATCGGAAGAACTTTCTAGAATAAACTCATTAAGAGTTAACCAGTTATGGTAGCCAAAAAGTTGTCCAGATTTTAGATACGAAATGACAGGATCATCACTGTCTATATAGTGGATGTTTTCGTTATTTATTTTGATGTATTGTATCACTGGTGCCTCTGTCTTATTGTACCTTGAAGAAAAAAAAAGTCAAGCTGTCGCTGGTCGCTCTTATGAAAAAGTATACAATGGATCATTAAACAATTCATCTCTTAAAAAGAGATCATATTTAAATCTTTGAATTTTTAAGTTATTGATATAACAATGATGTCTGAGCAGAATTTCTGGATGGAAAATTTGATGTTTTTCTAATATATATATTGGTAAATATAAAAACATATTACTGTATTTTTTCATAGTTTCATAATTACCATATGAAAATAGATCCATTAATCCTCCGTGATGATCTCCTCCCATTGGAACATTAAACGACTCATTGATATACAAATCTAATTTTTGGTTAAATTGGATATCGAATCTGTTTTTAATAATAATATCATATGTATTATTGGGTATTAAATGAAATGATCTATATATTTTATACAACATAGAGATTACGTTCTCTGGATTAGTTTCTGGTCTATGGCAAACAATTTGTTTTTGGATTGTTTGTAAGAACGTACTTACTATACTATAGTCTTCTATGTGTAAAGATTTAGGCTGATAGAATTCTTTAATTTTTTTTATTGTATGTTTGTCTGAAGAATAAGTACTTATATAGATATCTGGATTGTAGTATTGTAAAATATATTTATAGTGATTATCAAAAAAAGTTTGATTAAAATTTGGTAATCCAGAGTATATAATTGCTATTTTCATTATCTTAAAAATTTTATATATTTTTCTGATGATAATAATACTAAATTAGGAATATATAATATATTATTAAGATCAATTAGATTTAATAGTGAATAATGATACACTTTTTCTGGGTCCCCAAAAATATTTTTATCAAAAACCTGATTAACTCTTAAAAAAGCATTAGAATATTTATCCATAGTCGCAGAATCACCTAATGCGAACCTTCCAAAGTCTGCATATATTTTTCCTGGAAAAGAAGTAACATATAAAATATTTGATTTTATAGTAGAAAAATCATATTTAGAAAATTCTTCAGAGTATACTGCATCAGGCCTAAGTCGAAATACTAAATCATATTTTTGTTTTGTAGAAAATTCTTTATATTTTTTAAGTTCATTGCATTTATAGATTAAATACATAGTTTTTATACAATGAGGAATTTGATTATATATTCCTCTGTCATCCCAATTGTACTCGTTATAGGTAAAATTTTTGTAGTTCAAAGTACTATATTCTGATGAATAGAATTCTTCGTTTAGGATTGATATTTCTTTTGTTTGGTAAAAATCCTGTACTTCTGATAGATTCGTTTCTATTAAATGAGAATTATGTTCGGATAAGTTGTGGGCATGAGACCATGACTGATTAGTATTTATTTTATCCCATGTACATACAAAAGTATCTATACTACCAAAATGTTCTAGGTACTGCTTAAAAGCTAAATATGATTCACTAATAGTTTTGTAGTGTCTTAAATGACCAGAAATACAGAATGCTATCTTCATATTTTATCCATATATAAAAAAATTTGATCGCTACATATTCCAAGACTATTATTTATTTGTTCTATTTTATGATTGTTTTGCTCTGGTAAAACACATATAGAGCACGATGAGGGGGATGAGCTAGAGTGAGACCAAATATATCCTTTAGAAGTTATAGTAAACTGATCTTCTTGATGCCAAAAGTAGTGAATGTCCTGACGGTTCAAGGATTTCAGTTTTAATAAGGCTTCTTGATTTTTTGTATGACACCATAGCTTTGGATTAGTTAGATATTCAATATTAATAACATGTGTTGGATGATCATGTCCTAAATAAAATTTATTATTAACATACCAAATATCTATTTCTACATCTAGATTAAAAGAAAGTGCTTTGTCTATGCTTTCTATAGTATTTTCTGTCTCTTCATGTTTTTTATATAGGTTTCCTCTGTGAGAAATAAATATCATATATTTTTGATAGCTTGATTAATTTGATCATATGTCCATAGATCCATAGTTCTATATGGATATGATAAAAATTTTGTATCATTTTCATCATAGTCAACTATACTGTCTATTGGTTTAGAGAAATTCCATGGAAATAATTGCCAATTAATATTTTCATGATTATGTCCATTCATGTCATATGCTACATCATAATTTTTTATATGTTTAGGATGATTGGTAGTAAGTAGATATTTAAAGTTTGATTTCAAGAAATTTTTGAAAAATTTGAATTTTAATTCATCAGAGAGGTGAAACAGACAGTCTCTAACAAACATGAGGTCTTTGGTGGGTAATTTGTCTTCAGTAATATCTAATACCATAAATTTTTTTTGGTATATTTTTTTATTTCTTTCTATGAGAGATTCGTGTAAATCTCCACCAAGATAGTCAAAATCATCACTAAACCTGATGGTACTCATCCATTGAAAATCACCACAAGGAGAATCTAGCATACTTTTGATAGAATATTTTTCTAAAAGAGGAGTTAGATTATTTCTTAGCGGTAAAGTATACCACATTGTCGATCCCGGTCCACAATGATCATCATTTAATGTATCACGACCATTTGCATCATAATTTTTAAAGATTTGTTGTAATTGAGTGTTCATTTTAAATCCTATAAGCTATTGCCATACCATAATCATCTATTATATTGTCAAAATATTTTTCAATACGAAAAAGTTTTGGATCAATACACTCTAAGAATATTCTTGGTCCTGGATGATAATTAGAATCATGAAAAATGACTATACCATTATCTGATAGGAGGTCGCTATATTTCCAATCGTTAATTACAGCGTTCACCGAATGATCCCCATCTATGAACAACAAAGATATCTTTTTAAGATTAATTTTATTCATATACTCTCTAACTACGGACTGATTACTAGAATTGGTCTGTATGGTATAAATATTTTTATTGCTATCATTCAAATATGATTTATCATTAATATCTATACCTAAATAAATAGTATCATCTGGTTTGTTCTTTAATATTGTATTGGTAAATGATCTTGGTCCATTTCTGGATACTCCAATTTCTACAATACCATGAGTATTATATTTTTTAGATAAGTTATCCATTAGGAGTAAATTAAGGTCAGAAACCTCAACAGAACAGTCTTTAATAAAATAACTAATAGTATCAGCGTCATTATTAAAATCAAGCATATATGGGTTAAATAAAACGCCATAATTTTGAGAGGTTTTTTGCATAATGCCTATCTGTACGCCATTGATATTTACTAAATATTTTAGATCTTTTTCCATTTTTCAATTGCCTCGTAGTATTCTTTTTCGTGTGTATGATCAATGCTCTGTCTCATCGCTTTTGCTCCAGCTACTGTTCCATCTGGATGACCATGAATAGCACCCCCAACATTTGCCATATAGTCTATACCTACTTTTTCGGTTACAAAATCCGTAAGTCCTGGATGAAAGCCACAACTCAATGCTGGCATAACATTCAGACTATTCAAAATCTTAACGGCTTCAAGGGTTTCATTTTCATTCCACTTATAATATCCTCCGATCATTCCGGCATGGATAAAGTCCACACCCATCATTCCAGCAAGTTTACAAATTACTCTCCAGTGTATATGAAAATCATGATTAGTATTTGTTAAAATCTTGTCACCAGACTTCTGAAAATGAACAAAAATAGGAAGGTCTAGTTCTCTAATAGCTTTATATGCTCCTAAACCACACCAAAAATTAACATGGACACCGTTTCCTCCTAATCTATG
>Ga0114963_10003849_pt1 | contig 10286 bp, 10 predicted proteins | sample C_131016_EF_Meta_FD_87019 | JGI IMG/M metagenome (GOLD analysis project Ga0114963, IMG submission 87019) | Freshwater microbial communities from Lake Croche, Canada to study carbon cycling - C_131016_EF_MetaG | ecosystem: Environmental > Aquatic > Freshwater > Lake | place: Lake Croche, Canada...
AATGCCGATCCTCATGTTGGCGGTCGCTACAGTGCTTTAACTGCATTCGGATTAACTCCGGCAGCGCTCCTAGGAATAGACATCTCAGTCCTCTTGGATGATGCCGATGTAGCAAGGAAAGCATTTACCAATGAAGGTTCGCCAGCGGTACAAATGGCCACATTATTATTCGAGCAGGTTACGCAATGTGTTGCATTCTGCGATACCAACAGCTGCGTTCCAGGAATTTCGGATTGGATCGAGCAATTAATCGCTGAATCCACTGGGAAGGATGGCAAAGGGCGATTACCAGTCGTTCTCCAAGACGGGAAACTGCGAAATCCAGCGGCCTTGCCTACCGTTGGTTTTGATCTGGCAAACCCAGATGGCTTTGAAATTGTCGTAGAAGCACCGCTAGGTGCCCAGTTTATCTTTTGGGAGTGGGTTACTGCTCTCTTATCACGAGCGCTTTCTATTGACCCGTTTAACCAGCCAAATGTAACCGAAGCCAAAGAGCGGACTTCAAAGCTAATTTCAGATTGGGGATCAGCCGGCCAGCCGCAGAGCGCTGCCTCCTTTGAAGATTCTGATTTAGAAATTTTTGCACAAGGTTCGGTCTCATCATTAAAATCAGCCTTAGAAATATTTTTGGCTAATAAGAGTGGTTACTTTGCAGTTATGGCTTTCTTGAACCGGAGCGCTGACACAAAGATTGCCGAAACACAGAATCTAATTGCTCGAGCTACTGGTACGCCAACGACTTTTGGTTGGGGTCCGAGATTTTTACATTCAACTGGCCAATTTCACAAAGGTGGAGAACAGAATGGTGCCTTCCTTCAGATAACCGGCGCTAACCTTAACGATCTTGCTATCCCCGGCAAAGAGTTTTCTTTCCATACACTCTTAATGGCACAGGCACTGGGCGATGGCGAGGCGCTCAAAAGCAGGAGCCTTCCCTTGCTGCACATTCATTTAAAAAATCGTGAACGTGGTATTGCAGCAATTATTCAAGCGTTGGAAGAAATAGTTAGTTCTAGGATGATTTAATCTTCGCCGCGTAAGCGCGCGAGTGCATCCTCTAGAATTTTCTTCGCTTCAGCTTCGGTGCGACGTTCCTTCACATAAGCCAAGTGTGTTTTATAAGGTTCATTCTTGATTGGTAGCGGTGGCTTATCTTTATTCAAGCCAGCTGGGTAACCGCAGCGTGGGCAGTCCCATTCATTTGGAATCTGAACCGTCTCATCTTGCGCAAAGGAAGGTCTAGTTTCGTGACCATTGGCGCACCAGTATGAAACTCGAAAACGAGCGATCGCATCGCCACGTTCCGCCTCGCCCATTGGACCAGCGCCAACACGACTTCCACGAATTGCACTTCCCATTTTAGCTCCCCTATTAAATTAAAAGTAAATTACTTCTTTAAAACCAAACTCAAAGCGACAACACCAGCAAACCAAAGTCCGCCAACAATAATTGTGATTCGATCTAGGTTGCGCTCTACAACTGAGCTACCACCGTAGGACGAGGAAATTCCGCCACCGAATAAATCCGAGAGGCCACTTCCCTTTCCCTTGTGAAGGAGAACTAAAACCACCATCAAAACGCTGGTGATAACTAACATGATCGAAAGTCCTAGAACCACTTATTTCTCCTACATCTAGAAGGGTGCGAAAACACTCTCATATTTTTAAAGCCTTTTCCCGTTGAGCAAGGCCCTTAGGATACCCGTTTGGCTCCAGGATTTTCCCATTTTCCGCACTTTACGCTTGCCAACGCTTTAATTCCCAGCAGGATCGACAGGAGTCACTGGCACGGATCGATAAAACTTTGCAATCCGAGCGAATTCATCAGCGTCCAAACTAGCCCCGCCAACTAGTACGCCATCCACATCCGCCTCCGCCATTATCTCAATAATGTTCGATGATTTCACTGAGCCGCCGTAAAGAATCCGTGCGCTCTGCGCGATTTCAGATCCAGCGATTTTCTCTAGCTCGACGCGAATTGCCGAACAAACTTCTTGTGCATCTGCTGGAGTAGCTGTCTTGCCGGTACCAATTGCCCAAACTGGTTCATATGCGAAAACAATCTTCTTTAGATCTGGTTTATGAAAACCTTTGAGAGCGTTTCTAAGTTGGCTTAAAACATATTCTACTTGGGTGCCAGATTCCCTAATTTCCAACTCTTCGCCGATACAAAGTAGCGGCGTGATTTCATTTGCCAGGGCTGCCTTTATTTTCCGGTTCAGAAGTTCATCACTCTCGTTGTGTATCGCTCGACGTTCGGAGTGGCCCACTAGGACATAGGAGCAACCCAATTTAGAAAGCATTGACCCAGAAATATCCCCGGTGAACGCTCCGCTAGCTTCTGGCGAAAGATCCTGGGCTCCATAAACAAGGCGAAGCCGATCACCATCTATAAGTGTTTGAACTGAACGAATATCTGTGAAGGGCGGAATCACCAATACATCGACGGCATCGTAATCTTTGTCATCAAGGGAGTAAGAAAGCTTTTGGGTCACCGCAATCGCTTCAAGATGATTAAGGTTCATCTTCCAGTTACCTGCGATTAATGGCTTACGCATACTTCCCCATTTCAGTAGAACTACTTTTTAACTATTGTGAGAGAACTTCAAGTCCCGGCAGTACCTTACCCTCAAGATATTCCAGCGATGCGCCCCCGCCGGTTGAAATATATCCAAACTCCGAATCGGTAAATCCCAACTTGCGAACTGCAGCCGCTGAGTCCCCGCCACCAACAACCGAGATTCCAGATACTTTGGTCAGTGCGCGAGCGAGAACTTCGGTGCCCTTGGCAAAATTAGGAAATTCAAAGACTCCCATCGGTCCATTCCAGAAAACGGTTTTGCACCCCACAATTGCCTGCGCAAATGCGTTTGAAGTTTCCGGTCCGATATCCAACCCCATTTGATCAGCGGGAATCATTGAGGCTTTAACAGTCGTTGGCTGGGCATCGATGGCGAATTCCGGTGCAACGACAATATCTGTTGGCAACAAGATTTCTACGCCAAGCTCTCTTGCCCGAACCAGCAATTCCTTAACTGTTGGAATCAAATCAGTCTCAACCAGAGATTTGCCGATTTCGGCACCTTGCGCGGCGAGAAAGGTGAAGAGCATGCCGCCTCCGATGGCCAGGACATTTACCTTGTCCAGCAGGTTTGAGATGACTCCGATCTTGTCGGAAACTTTGGCGCCACCAAGAACAACACCATATGGTCGATCTGGATTTTGCGTCAATTTCTTGAGAACTTCGACCTCGGCTGCGACAAGAAAACCAGCAGCGCTAGGCAGAAGTTTTGCAACATCATAAACCGATGCATGTTTACGGTGTACTGCGCCAAAACCGTCACTTACAAAGAGATCAGCATAAGTAGCAAGTTCTGCTGCTAATTGCCCCCGAACAGTTTCATCTTTGCTTGTTTCTGCTTCCTCGTAACGAATATTTTCTAGAAGAAGAACGGAGCCTGCTCCATTTGCAGCAACAGCTTTTTGTGCGTTCTCGCCAACAATGTCGCGTGAGAAAGTAACTGGAATTCCAAGAAGTTCACCCAAACGCTGTGCGACCGGGGCTAATGAAAGTTCTGGCTTGCGTTCACCCTTAGGCCGACCCAAGTGAGCCGTGATAACAAGTGATGCTCCTTGTTCGAGCAAATATTTGATTGTGGGAACCGATGCTCTAATTCGGCCATCATCTGTTATGACGCCATCTTTCAATGGGACATTTAGATCACAGCGAAGGAGGACTCGCTTCCCACGTACATCAATCGTTTCGATTGTGCGTAGGGCTTCGATACTCATTAAAGCTTCTTGCCTACATATCCGACAAGATCAACAAGGCGATTTGAGTAGCCCCATTCATTGTCATACCAGCCAACAACCTTCACAGTATTTCCGATAACTTTAGTTAGACCAGCATCAAAGATGCAGGAGCTTGGATCGGTGACGATATCTGCCGAAACTATTGGGTCTTCTGTGTAAGTCAAGAAACCCTTGAGTGAACCTTCGGCCGCTTTCTTCATTGCCGCATTTACTTCCGCAGCTGTGGTTTCCTTGTCAGTTACAACTGTTAAATCTGTAGCGGAACCAGTCGGGACTGGAACGCGTAGCGCGAAGCCATCGAGCTTTCCTTTGAGGCTTGGAATGACCAGGCTAATCGCTTTGGCGGCTCCGGTTGTTGAAGGGATGATGGAGACCGCGGCCGCACGAGCTCGACGCAAGTCTTTATGTGGTTGATCAAGAATTGACTGATCGTTTGTATATGCATGGATCGTCGTCATCAAACCAGTGACGATACCGAATTCTTCTTCAAGTACCTTTGCCATTGGAGCTAGGCAGTTAGTCGTGCATGACGCATTAGAAATAACATGGTGGTTCGCAGCATCGTATTTTTCATGGTTTACGCCCATAACAATAGTTATATCTTCATCGCTAGCTGGGGCTGAAATAATTACTTTCTTAGCGCCACCTGCGATGTGCTTCTTAGCATCATCAGCCTTGGTGAAGAATCCAGTGGATTCAATAACGATATCGGCCTTGACTGAAGCCCAAGGTAAATTCGCTGGATCACGCTCTGAAAAAACTTTTATGGTCTTACCATTCACTGTGATTGAATCATCGGTGTAAGTAACTGGCAATCCCAGGCGCCCCAAAATTGAGTCGTACTTTAGAAGGTGAGCCAGAGTTGCATTATCGGTTAGATCGTTGATACCAACGATTTCGATATCTGCACCTGATGTTAGAGCCGCACGAAAGAAGTTGCGACCAATTCGTCCAAAACCATTAATTCCGACACGTACCACGGTAGTCCTCGCTTAAAAAAAGTTATTTAAAATCGCCACATCATTGTGAGAGCCTAAGCCTATCAGCCTAAAAGTGGGCTATTCCGCCAAAAGATCTGGGCTTAACCCCGCCTCAGTATCAGGAATGCCGAGGTCATGCGCACGTTTATCTGCCATTGCCAACAACCGCCTGATGCGCCCAGCGATTGCATCCTTCGTCATGGGCGGCGTCGCTAGTGACCCCAACTCTTCAAGTGAGGCCTGGCCATGATTAATCCGCAGCTCGCCAGCTTCCTTAAGATGATCCGGAATATCTGCGGCCAGAATTTCCATTGCGCGGGCAACTCGAGCGGAAGCCGCAACAGCCGCGCGCGCGGAACGACGTAAATTCGCATCATCAAAATTTGCTAAACGATTTGCCGTTGCTCGTACTTCACGGCGCATTCTACGTTCTTCCCAAGCGAGCACACTCTCGTGCGCACCGAGTCTGGTTAACAAAGCTCCGATGGCATCACCATCTCGAAGTACGACTCGATCGACGTTTCGAACCTCTCGAGCTTTTGCGGTGATTCCTAATCTGCGAGCCGCTCCAACCAATGCGAGTGCAGCCTCCGGACCCGGGCAAGTAATTTCCAAAGCAGATGAACGACCAGGTTCGGTCAATGATCCATGAGCTAAAAATGCGCCACGCCAGGCCGCTTCTGCATCACAAATTCCAGCCGATACAACTTGTGGTGGTAGCCCGCGAATTGGCCGATTGTTTGCATCAATTAAACCTGTTTGCCGGGCTAGGGCATCACCATCTGAGGTAACTCGAACTACGTACCGACTTCCTTTACGTAGCCCGCTTGCCGATAAAACAGCTAACTCGCTTTCATGCCCAAAAACTTCAGCAATATCCTTGCGCAAGCGCCTTGCGGTTTGTGCGGTATCTAGTTCAACTTCAATTGCAATTTTCCCTGAAGCAATATGTAACCCACCAGCGAATCTAAGCAGAGCCGAAACTTCGGCTTTTCGGCAGCACGGCTTGGTAACGGAGAGACGACTCAATTCATCCTTAACCGCTGATGTCATTGCCATACAGACTCCAAAAATCGCGCCCTCATATTGCTTGAACTTTCCCTGCGTGCGCTATTTAAGCAGGGTTGCGCCGAAAATGTGTGCGAAAGTCCTACTCATTTTTGCCACATCGTGCTGATTCCCACCAGGAGTTTGGCCAACATCAGCGCTAATTAACGTGCCGCCGAGAGTTGCAACGTATTCTGCCAAGCCATTGCCCTGCGAAACTACGGCTTGATCTGCTATGGCGAAATCAATTTTTAGCTCAGGGGTATGCCCCAAGACCAACTCCAAGTGTTTCTGTGCGCTTGATCCAGCAAATTCTCCTTCTGCAATATTTTCGGGCATATTTAAAACCATTATCTTCTTTGCCTTACTTGTAGCGATCGCGGCCGCCTGTTCCTTCAATAAGAAGTGCGGCATCACACTTGAGAACCATGAACCCGGTCCGATTGTTATCCAGTCTGCATCCTCAATCGCGGTGATTGCTTCTGGCGTTGCCTTTGGATTTTCTGGAATTAGGCGAAGAGATTCAAGTTCTCCCTTAGCCAACGCGACCTCTACTTGCCCTCTGACAACTTCTGAAATTCCATTTTTTCGGAAGGTACCTTCGATATCCAATGGTTCTAGTGACATCGGTAGCACACGGCCAATAATCTTCAATAGTTGACCAACCTGATCAATACCGGCAACTGGATCACCATCGCGATCCCAGAGCGCAGTTAATAACAGGTTTCCAACTGCGTGCGAATTCATCGCACCCGAACTTGTGAAGCGATACTGCAAAATTTGTGACCAATTACGACCCCAGTCATCATCACTACATAAGGCAGCTAACGCCATCCGGAGATCTCCCGGTGGCAGCGTTTTGAATTCTTCGCGCAGCAGTCCAGAGGAGCCACCATTATCGGCGACCGTGACTATGGCGGTTATTTCATTGGTGAGCGGACGAAGTGCACTTAAAGTTGCGGCTAATCCATGTCCCCCGCCAAGTGCAACAACCTTGTGTGACATTAAAGCTCGCGACCGAGATCTCTGTGGATAGCTTGCGAGGAGATGCTCTTACCGGTTGGATGCGCCGAACCATTTAGTCGCTTTGAGATTTCGGCAGCGATCGCAACACTTCGATGCCGCCCGCCGGTACAGCCAACGGCAAGGGTTAAATACTTACGACCTTCTTGAATAAATCCAGTTGCCATCGTCTCGAATAGAGATTGGTACTTCCCCAAAAAATCTTGCACATTCTCGGTACCCAAAACATTTTCACTTACCGGACTATCGAGACCAGTCATTGGGCGTAACTCTGGGATCCAATGTGGGTTTGCGATGAAGCGGCAATCCATCACCAGGTCAGCATCAACTGGAATTCCATACTTGTAACCAAAAGAGAGGATATTTACGCGCAGATCTGCATCAGTACTCTCATTAAAAATATCAGCTATCTTCTTATCAAGTTGATGGATATTTAGCGCCGAGGAATCAATGATCACATCAGAAACCGAACGAACCTCCTGCAACCGCTCGCGTTCTTTATTTATGCCATCCAAAATTCGATCCGAACCCTGAAGTGGATGGGGCCGGCGAGTAGATTCAAACCGGCGAACCAATACATCATCAGCAGCGTCAACAAAGAGAACTCGTCGTGCTACCCCTCGCTCAGCCAAATCAGCCAGCGCTCTAGTTAAGTCATCAAAGAATTGGCGTCCTCTCACATCGATTACCACCGCAGTTGCAGTGGCCGACTTCGCAGCCAACTCACAAAGTTGTGGCAGCATCGATGGCGGTAAATTATCAACCACATACCAACCCAGGTCCTCTAACGCGTGGGCGACTGTTGAACGGCCGGCACCGCTCATTCCAGTTATAACGAGTACTTCATTGCTAGCCATGTCGTAAGTATCTCAATTAATTTGAGATTTCCCCCGTCTCCATGTTGATTATCGGATCCGATTTTGTTGCTGCCTGCAATTGGTCATAAATTAGAGTTGCGCTCCGTTCACCGATACCAGGGACCTGCGCTAGCTCCTGAATTGAGGCCTTGCGCAAAGCAGTAACCGAGCCAAAGTGTTCAAGAAGTGCGCCTCGCCTAACCTCTCCCAACTGCGCGATCTCATCAAGAAGTGATTCCAGCATCATTTTGGAACGCTTACTGCGGTGATAGGTGATCGCAAAGCGATGTGCCTCATCGCGGATTCGTTGCAAGAGATACAGGCCTTCGCTGTGTCGCGGCAGAATCACTGGCTCGTTGCTATCCGGTAGCCAAACTTCTTCAAGTCGCTTGGCTAAGCCACATAAAGCAATATCAGAAATGCCCAACTCAGCTAGTGCACGCGCAGCCGCAGCTACTTGCGGTGCGCCGCCATCAACCACGATAAGTTGTGGTGGATAGGCAAATTTGGATCGTGCCCCACCGGCCAGCGCCAACTCTTCGCCATCGATCTCCCGCTCTGCCAGATATCTCTTGAGGCGCCGGGTCAATACGTGATGCATTGCGCGCGTATCATCGAAACCTTCGGCGTCAGAAATCGCAAATCTGCGGTAATCACTCTTCTTGACTTGGCCATCTTCAAATACCACCATCGAGGCCACCATATTTGTGCCTTGGGTATTTGAAATATCAAAACATTCGATGCGTAGCGGTAACTCCGGTAAATCTAACGCCAAGTAGATCTCTTCCAAAGCGCGACCGGAAACCGCCGAATCATTAGAACGTTTACTTAAGTATTGAATTAGCGCCTGGTGGGCGTTGCGCTTTACCGTCGCAATCATCTCGGCCTTCTCCCCGCGTTGCGGGACTGAAATCTTCACGTTACGACCGGCCAATTCTGAAAGCCACGATGTAAGTGCACTGACTTCCGCGGGTTCGCTGTCAACGAGTATTTCAGAAGGTGGTTCAACCTGAGAATAGATCTTGGAGATTATCGCATCAATGACACTATCGCCTTCAAGTACATCGGCACGATCCATAATCCACGATCTAGAGCCAATAACTCGACCAAATTTCACGTTAAATAAAGTTGCCCCAACGTGGGTAATCTCCTCAAAACATGCAATCAAATCTGCTGAAAAATTCTCATCCAAGAATGTCCCGGTTGTTTCAGCAGACTTGTTGATTGACGAAATTTGATCCCGAAGCTTTGCAGCCTTTTCAAAATCTTCGGCCTCGGCCGCCACAGCCATTTCGGTTGCTAAAGTTTTCGTTACCTCACCAGGATTTGAGCCAATAAATTTAACAAGGTTATTTGCAATCTCTAGATGCTCTTCCTTACTCACCCAAGAGACACATGGGGCAGCACACTTACCAATATCCCCCAGCAGACATTGACGTTTACTTCGTTTTGCTCTCGCAAAATTTGAATCCGTGCAACTACGTACTGGGTAAAGTTTCTGAACCACAACGAAGGTGCTTCGAAGCGCCCAAGCGTGTGCGTACGGGCCAAAGTATTTAACGCCCGCCCGTTTTCTAGCTCTGGAGATAAAAAGCCTTGGATAATCCTCGTTCATGCTGATGGCTAAATACGGATAAGACTTATCGTCCTTAAACTGGATGTTGTACTTGGGGTTCTCCGACTTGATCCAGGTGAACTCCAATTGAAGTGCTTCTAATTCGGTATTTACTATTGTCCAGTCAACTCGCGCGGCGGTGTTCACCATCCGATAAGTCTTCTCTTGGAGATTCTTCTGGAAATATGAATTTAAGCGGTTCTTCAAGTTCTTTGCCTTGCCTACATAAATAATCTCGTCATTCTTATCGAAGAAGCGATAGACCCCAGGATCAGTCGGAATCGAATCCGGGCGATAACTCTGTGGATCGGCCATCTTGAACTTAAACTTTCGAAGTTTTCAAAGCTTTTGTGACTTGCCCAGCTTTTAAAGTCTCCGCCAAGAAAGTACCTGTGTAACTCGCCTTATTTTTTGCTACCTGCTCGGGCGTTCCTTCTGCAATTACTAGCCCGCCACCGGATCCACCTTCCGGACCAAGGTCAATTACCCAATCAGCGGACTTGATAACATCTAAATTATGTTCAATAACCACAACTGTATTTCCACTATCTACAAGACGATTTAGGACTATCAATAACTTTCTTACATCTTCAAAATGTAGCCCAGTTGTTGGCTCATCTAGCACGTAGATGGTTCGACCGGTTGAGCGCCGTTGCAGTTCGGTCGCCAATTTAACGCGCTGTGCTTCTCCGCCAGAAAGCGTTGGTGCTGATTGACCAAGCCGGACGTAGCCCAGACCGACGTCATTCAAAGTTTTCAGATAGCGAGCAATCGCGGGAACAGACTCAAAGAAGTCAGCCGCTTCCTCGATCGACATATCAAGAACCTGTGCGATTGTTTTGCCCTTGTAGTGCACTTCGAGGGTTTCTCGGTTGTAACGCGCACCGTGACAGACCTCGCAAGGTACGTAAACATCAGGCAAGAAATTCATCTCTATTGTTATGGTGCCATC
>Ga0114963_10003850_pt1 | contig 10285 bp, 6 predicted proteins | sample C_131016_EF_Meta_FD_87019 | JGI IMG/M metagenome (GOLD analysis project Ga0114963, IMG submission 87019) | Freshwater microbial communities from Lake Croche, Canada to study carbon cycling - C_131016_EF_MetaG | ecosystem: Environmental > Aquatic > Freshwater > Lake | place: Lake Croche, Canada...
CTCCTCTTCGGACTCGACATCGGGGTGATCTCTGGTGCGGAAGGACTCATTCAGAAGAGCTTTTCCATCACGGACAAGGTGATCGAACTTGTTGTCAGCTCCCCAATGTGGGGAGCGGTCTTTGGCACACTGATCAGCGGTATTCTCTCCAACAGGCTAGGGCGTCGCGGAGCCATCCTGATCAGCGCCGTGATTTTTATCCTGGGTTCGCTTGTCTGCGCGTTCTCGCCCGATGCCCACCTCCTGATCATCGCCCGCTTTTTTCTAGGGATCGCCATCGGGGTGGCCTCCTTCACCGCACCGCTCTACCTCTCTGAGATCTCTCCCCAGCGAGTCCGGGGATCCATGATCTCCATGTATCAGTTGATGATCACGATCGGCATCGTGTTGGCATTTTTGAGCAACACCTGGCTTGCAAATTACGCAAACTTCGACTGGTTGCTCGGGGATCATTACAAATCGATCCTGGGAGCCGGCAACTGGAGGGTAATGCTCGGGATCGTCGCCATTCCTGCAATCCTGATGTTCCTTGGCGTCCTCTTTCTTCCGGAGAGCCCTCGATGGCTCTTTCTCAAGGGAAAGAAGGCCCTCGCAGTCTCCGTCTTTGAGAGGATGCATCTCCCCGGCGACGAGATCAGCAAGGAGGTCGTGGAGATCGAGGAGAGCCTGCGCGTCAAGCAGAACGGTTTCCAAATGTTTCTTGAAAATCCGAATTTCCGCCGCGCCATCGGACTGGGAATCGGCCTCCAAATCATCCAGCAACTCACGGGAATCAATGTCGTGATGTATTACGCTCCACGCATCTTCAAGATCGCGGGATTCGCCAGCACGGAGCAACAACTCTGGGGAACTGTCATCGTTGGCGTCACGAACGTGCTCGCCACGTTCATCGCCATAGCCTTTGTCGACAAGATCGGACGCAAACCGATCATGTATGCGGGCTTTGCAGTCATGGGAATTGCCATGCTTGCCGTCGGATTGCTCTTCAACATGGACCTTGAGAAATCCCCCTCTCTTGGAATCTGGGCCATCGGAGCCCTTCTGATCTTCATCGTCGGCTTCGCAATGAGCGCCGGTCCCATCATCTGGGTGCTGTGTGCGGAGATCTTCCCCCTTTCGGGTCGCGACCTCGGCGTGACCTTCAGCACCGCAACCAACTGGATCGTGAACGCCATTGTGGGCGGCACGTTCCTGACCCTGCTCGATAAACTTGGTAACGGAAACACCTTCCTTCTTTACGGGGGACTCAATGCACTTTTCGTGATCTATTTCCTTCTTTTTGTTCCGGAGACCAAGGGGATTTCGCTGGAAAAAATCGAGGCAAACCTTCTCTCGGGAAAACCTCTTAAAAACATCGGGCGCTGAGTGACCTCATTCCTCCCAGTCATAGTCCTTGGAGCAATTCTTGGAATTTCGGCCTTTCTCTCCGACTCGGCAGGGGCGGCTACCCTGGCACTCCATGCACCGACTCTCTCCGTTCATGAGACCTCTTACGGGACATCCAGTCATGATGGTGTCCGGGAGAGTGTCGAAGGGTTGGAAATTCGCATGGTCAGTTATTCCGAACCCGGCACGACCTACGAGGTCCAATGTTTTTTCCTCAAGAAAGGTAAGCAAAACCAACCGGCAACGATCGACGACACGGTGATCTTCCACGTCACCAATCCCCATGGTAGCTACGGGGTCCTTGCAAAACCAATCAAGATCGGCAGGGATACCTCCTTGGGAACCCAAAGTTCCAAAAGCGGGAAAGGTGGCAAGAATACAAAAACTCAGACGCCTCCAAATCCCTCTCTCGAGCACCCCAGGGAGGGCTATGTCGTGAGGGTTCTCAGCGATGGGGTGATCCTAAGGCAATCCTTCTCCACCCACCGGGTCGAGGAGTTCGTGAGGAATTATCCCGAAAAACTTGAGGCGGCCCTTGTTAAAAAATCCGCGCGCCACCTTCAGGGGAGTGATCTTTACAAACGCTAACCGCAAAAATCCCGACCCGTCAGAGAGAAGGAAAGTACGGTTCCCGTATTTCCACCTTCAAGGGTCTGGCTGGCAATGCCCTCCGTTCTGAAGTGATCAAGTAAAAAAGGGCTTTAGCCTTGAGCAGGCTGACTGAATAGGTAAATCTAGTGGCTTCTTGGCAGCAAAAGCTCGGATGGCGGAATTGGCAGACGCGCTAGACTTAGGATCTAGTACCGAAAGGTGTGTGGGTTCGACCCCCTCTCCGAGCACCAGGAAAAACCTGGGAATCCCGTCGAAAGTTTTCGACTAAGCGGACTTCGGCTATGCAAGGGATCACGATGTCAGGGATCGGAACTCGGGGGTCGTATTGCGACAAATTTATGAATGTTGAATTGTTAATTCCTGAGGTTTTCGGAGTTTTGCGATCAGCAATCTGCGGGCAGGTCCCCGGTTTCCCATTTTCATACTTCATCATTTTGGTTTCCTCCGTTTCCTCTCCATAACCCTCCCGTGCCCGCTGAAATCTGGAATCTGACTCCCGTCCTCAACCTTTCCCCCTCTTGTGCTTTTCTCGGCCTAATTCTTCATCTTTAAAACGGCATCCTGCATCATTCTCATCCGTGAAGAATCCTCTGAAAGCCTTGCAAGATTCCCTTGGATCATTACGACCGATCATGTAGTTATTTGAATCATGGGATGCATTCACAACTCCATCATTGATACCATCGGTCACACGCCGTTGGTGCGACTTAACCGAATCACCAGCGATCTTCAGGCAACGATTGCCGTGAAATGCGAGTTTTTCAATCCTCTTGGCAGCGTGAAGGATCGCATCGGTGCCGCGATGATCGAGGATGCCGAATCGAAGGGACTCCTCAAGAAATCAACCACCATCGTGGAGCCGACCAGTGGCAATACGGGGATCGCACTTGCCTTTGTGGCCGCCGCAAAAGGATACAAGCTGATCCTGACCATGCCCGAAACCATGAGCGTTGAGCGCAGAACCCTTCTGGCAATGCTTGGAGCTCAGCTCGTGTTGACTCCCGGCGCAGAGGGAATGAAGGGAGCCATCGCGAGGGCCGAGCAGATCCTAAAAGAGACCCCCGACTCTTGGATGCCCCAACAATTCAACAATGCCGCAAACCCATCCATCCATCAGAAAACCACGGCGATTGAGATTTGGGAGGACACGGATGGCAAGGTCGATATTCTGGTCTCGGCTGTCGGGACCGGGGGAACGATCACAGGAGTGACCGAAGTTCTTAAAAAACTCAAACCCGGGTTCCGTGCGGTTGCCGTGGAGCCGAAAGATTCTCCTGTAATCACACAGACCCGGAATGGCGAACCCGTAAAACCCGGCCCTCACAAAATTCAAGGGACCGGCGCAGGATTTGTCCCTGGAAACCTTCACCTTGACCTGATTGACGAGGTGATGACGGTCACCAACGAAGAGGCTCTCATCATGGCCCGTCGCCTTGCAAAGGAGGAGGGAATTCTTGCGGGGATCAGCTCCGGAGCAAATGTCCATGCAGCCGTCGAACTGGCAAAGCGCCCGGAAAACGCGGGCAAACTCATCGTGACCGTGGCCTGCTCCACCGGCGAGCGCTATCTCAGCACGGCTTTGGCGGAAGAGGCCCGTGCCCAGGTGGGCGGCTAAAAAGAATTGTTTTTGCCGATCCCCTGAAGCCTTGATCTCGTTTGTTCTTCATTGCCGGATGATTTAAAAATTTCCTTTTTACCACCTCATCCTTCATAATTTGATCAATGTCCTCTCCCTTCACTCCGCCAGACACCGAACATACAATTGCAGGACCCTCTGCGCTTGAACTTCTTTGGATCAACAACCGTGGAACCGTTCTTGGGAGCATTGGTGGGGCATGCGTACTGATTTTCATTGTTCTGGCCTTGATGATTTCGAATCGGAACACGCAGCGGGGTTCTGAAACAGCCCTCTCGAATGCTGCGAATGAAGCGGATTGGAGCGCTCTCATCTCGAAGTATCCCCGCACCCCCGCAGCAGCAGATGCCATGTTGCTGCTGGCTGCCTCACTGCGCAATTCCGGCAAACTCGAGGAGTCCGACGCTCTCTACTCCCGATTCACGGAAACATTCCCAAAATACTCCCTGGCTGTTTCTGGACTTATCGGCAGGGCCTCGAATGCAAGGGTCTCCAATCATGCGGATCTGGCAGTCAGTTATTATCAGCAGGCTGCGTCCGGGTTCCCTCAGTCCTATGGAGCGCCGTTTGCGCTCTTCAACAATGCCGGTCTCCTTGCCCAGCAGGGTAAAATCGAGGAAGCAAAACGGATCTTCCAGACCCTCGCAACCCAATATTCCGGATCCGTGATCGCCCAGAGTCTTGCGGGTTCGGGGGCTTCTAGAAACTAGAGGAAAATCCTTGCGGATGACCTGGCGCTTCCGGGTTGAAACGACCGCCAGTCTCTTGACAACTCCTTGGAAAGGTGGAACTTATTGCCCATGAGCAAGCAGTTCTTGATGCGAAAACTTCTTGTCATTGCGTTATCAGTCCCTCTGCTTGCCGGGAGAGTGCAGGCACTTGTTAAGCCCCCCTCAAGCCTGACTCCAAAGGTTTCCATTGTTTTCAAAACCCAGGATACAGTTCCGGGGGGAACAACCAACGACCACTTTGCAAACTTCGGCAATCCTGCCTTCAACGACTACAATCATGTGGCCTTCCGAGCTACGGTTTCACAGGTCACCCCGTATCCCTTGGTCTATGCAATGGCCTCCCCGGTGATCAAGGCATCGAATGCCTCGGTGCAATCGACAACGGTTTCCCGCCCCCTCCACACCAACACCTGGTCTGGCATCTGGGCACAGGACAGGAATGGAAAACTCCAACAGATCATCCGGTCAGCACCCATGATTCCCGATCTCGGGGGATTCTCCAGTTTTTCAGAACCAGTCTACAATAACTCGAACTCCGTGGCGTTCGTTGGAAACTACAGCCCCGGATTCCTCATGATTCCCACACCGATTGGGGGGGATTCCAATTCGGTTTTCCGCGGAGGAACAGGAGTCTGGACCTCCACAGGCGCCCTGACCAATCCTCTCCACCCCGTTGCCTTTGTTGGACAACCCGCTCCGGGATACCCCAACCCCTTGGTCACGAGTGTCGGAACCCTGAATGATTTCTTGAATCAAACCTCAGGCAATGGTTTCCAACTGGGTGATCCGCCGGTCACATTCACTAATCCAGCCACCTTTACCTCCTTTGACCAGATCGCCCTCCCCGATCAGGGAGGGGTGGTCATTCTGGCGACCGTAAGCACGACCAATTACTACTATCCCCAGGTCTCCTCCAATCCGTTGATGGCAATGCCCATGTCTGTGGCGATCCAACCACTCACCCAGCAAGGCATCTGGGCTCAGGATACCTCCGGTTCGCTGCAACTGATCGCCCGGCAAGGAGGAACAATCCTTGTGGAAGGAACGAATAAAACCATCGCATCCCTCTCCTTCCTTAACACTAAAAACCCGATCAACGCACAAACCCGTAACTTCAGTCAGGATACGGGCAACCTCATCTATCTGGCCAACTTCACTGATGGAACCCAGGCAGGAATTAAAGTCCTCTTCCCTTAGATGAGGCATCACTTGCCAGGAACACGGTTTGAGTCCCCCTAAACATCCTCATCTTGTGGGATTCAAGGAGATCTTTTCCGCGATCTCCTCTGCTGGATATGTCCAGATTTCAGAAAGGGTTGGATGATAGTGGGGAACCAAGGCCAACTGTCCGGCCGTTGCATTGAAAGCCATCGCAACAACAATCTCATGAATGATCTCAGAGCCCTCGGGACCGACAACCGCCCCTCCAAGAATCCGACCATCCGAGGCGTCGGCGATTAACTTGACGAAACCATCAGTCTCTCCCATGACGATCGACTTTCCATGGTCGGCAAAGGGATGGGAGGCCGTCAGGATTTTTAACCCCGCACCAAGAGCCTCCTCCTCACTCATTCCGCACACAGCCATCTGCGGCTCCGTGAAGCAGGCAAAGAGTTTCAATCGGTAATCCATCTTCGCCGGGGTTTCTCCCCTGATAAAAGCCGATGCGTTTCTGGCAGCTGTCTCTCCCTGCAGAATTGCGATATGAACCACCTCATAAGGACCACAACAATCCCCGGCGGCAAAAAGGTGGGGAGCCGTGGTGCGTTGCTCCGAATCTACTCGGATCGCACGACCTTGGACGGCCACCCCGGCCTTATCGAGCTGCAGGCCATCAATCATGGGACGGCGACCCATTGCGTTGAGCACGACTTCCGCCTCCAATCGATGCTCGGCATCTCCCTCCTCAAAACAAACGGACAACGGGCTTCCCTCCTTGTCCCCTTTTTCAATCCGAAGCAGTCTGGTGCCGCAGGTCACGGTCATCCCCCTCTTGCGAAAGGCCTCCGCCAGGGCATCAGCAACATCACGATCTGCACCCGTGAGCAACTGGCTGTTGCGTTGAAGGATTGTGACCGCCGCACCAAGGGCCTCCAGATAATGAGCCATCTCCAGAGCCACCGGTCCACCTCCCATCACGATGGCCGATGAGGGAATCCTGGTCATGCTCAGCAACCCGTCGCTGGTCATGCAATGCTCGATTCCCTGAACGGAGGGTCGATTGATCACGGAACCCGTTGCGATACACCCGCTCCTGAAACGCACGTTCTCTTTGGCTCCATCCATCCTCTCCACACGCAGGGAGTGGGGATCGAGAAACTCGGCCCGACCGCGGATCAGGTCAAAAGCCCCACCCTCAAGCTGCCCCGCGCGATACTCCGCAAACTCATCAACCAGTCGCTTTTTTCGATCGATAATCCGGTTGGCGTCGTAACCAATGGTCCCTGCGATCAAACCGAAATCCGAGACATGCCGGAGGATCCGGTAACGATTCGCTGATTCGATCAGGGTTTTGCTGGGCATGCACCCTTTGAGGATGCAGAGTCCGCCCAATTCATCCCCGCCCTCGATCACCACGACGGAGAGCCCCAATGAACTTGCGGTTCGCGCCGCGGCATATCCCCCACTCCCACCTCCGAGGACGGCAAAATCGTATTCCCTCATCAACTCATCCTGCTCCCCTCCAATTGTTTTGAAAAGGTGGGAAACGGAGGGAGGTGTTATTGTCAGGAACTCAGGATTCCTGAGGTTTTCGAGGGGCGGCAATCAGAATTAAAAATCAGAGGGTGGAAGTCCGAGGGCAAGCTCTTTCAGACTTCATCATTCCTATTTTTCCTCCCCCATCCCGTGTCATCTTGTGGCTAAGTTCCCGGGCTGTCTGCCCGGACCTCCGGATGCTGACCTCTGATCTCTTTGCCCGCTGCTTCATGTGAGGACCACTCAGACTTCATCTTACCCTCTGCCCCAAGATATGGTGTCCATGTTTTGAAGAGACATCCAGATAGAGTGTCCAATGTCTAAAAAAGCGTTGCCCCAACCTCTTGCTATCTCTATCTTTAACCCACCACAAACCGCCCCTTTTTCAGGGGCAAACAGACCCTTCCCATGGCCAAAAAAGAACCCGCAGAACCAATTATTCCCCTCGACGACTCAGACATTCCTGAAAAGCAGGACACAGCGGGTGGGGAGGAATACGGGGCGGCCCAGATTGATAAGCTCGAAGGACTCGAGGCGGTTCGCAAGCGTCCCGGGATGTATATCGGAGATCCAGACGAGAGGGGGCTTCACCACTGTGTCTTTGAGGTTCTTGACAACTCGATCGACGAGCACCTTGCCGGCTACTGCTCTCGCGTCGAGGTGGCCATCCACTCCGACGGATCCGTTTCAATCCGTGACAACGGGCGAGGAATTCCGGTCGAAGTCCACCCAAAATTCAAGATTCCGACCCTTGAGTTGGTTCTCACAAACCTGCACGCAGGAGGTAAGTTCGGCCAGGGAGCCTACAAATACTCGGGTGGTCTTCACGGTGTCGGTGCCAAGTGCGTGAACGCCCTCTCCACTTGGTTCAAAGTGGAGGTGATGCGGGAGGGGAAGGTCCATTTCATGGCCTTCGCCCAAGGAAAAACCACTCAACCGCTCACGGTTCTGAGCGAGTTGAAGAACAAGAAGCAGACGGGAACCTTTGTCACCTTCCTGCCCGACCCCGAGATCTTCACGATCACGACGACCTTCAAATTCGAGCGCCTCTCCGGACGCCTTCGTGAACTGGCATTCCTCAACCCGGGCATTGAGATCGTCCTTACCGACGAACGGGATGACGAGGAGCACCGCCCCCGTAGCGAGACCTTCCTCTACAAGCACGGCATCGTGGAGTTCGTCCGCCAACTTGGCGAGACCAGGCAGGTGTTGCACCCCAAACCGATCGTCATCTCACGCCAACGTGACGAGATCTTTGTCGATGCCGTCCTCCAATACAACGACTCCTACAGCGACCAGATCCTCTGCTTTGCCAATTCCATCCCAAATCCGGACGGCGGCACCCACCTCACCGGTTTGCGCACGGCGCTCACACGCGCAATCAACCAATACGCCAAGGCCAACAATATCCTCAAGGAGAAGGACCCCGCCCTTTCAGGCGACGATGTCCGCGAGGGACTCACTGCCGTTCTGAGCGTCAAACTTCCCCATCCGCGTTTCGAATCCCAGACCAAGGTCAAACTCGTCAACACGGAGGTCGAGGGAGTCGTCAACTCGACCCTTTACGAGGGTCTCATGGATCACTTCGATCAGAATCCACCGGTGGCCAAGAAGGTCATCGAGAAGGCACTGACCGCGGCCCGTGCCCGTGAGGCGGCACGCAAGGCCCGTGAGACTGTCCGCAAGAGCGCCCTCACCGGGGGAGGTCTCCCCGGCAAGCTCGCCGACTGCTCCGAGCGCGACCCAGCCCTCACCGAACTCTATATTGTCGAGGGCGACTCTGCAGGCGGCAGTGCGAAACAGGGACGTGACCGCCGTTTCCAGGCTATCCTGCCGATCCGAGGCAAGCTCATCAACGTTCAGAAAGCCCGTCTGGACAAAGTTCTTCAGAACACCGAGATCCAGACCATGATCACGGCCATCGGCACCGGAATCGGTGACGGTGATCAGGAGGGCGCCTTCAATATCGAGAAACTCCGCTACGGGAGGATCGTCATCATGACCGATGCCGACGTGGACGGATCCCATATCCGCACACTGCTCCTGACCTTTTTTTACAACCAGATGCCGCAGCTCATCCGGCGCGGCCACATCTTCATCGCCCAACCGCCCCTCTACCAGATCAAGAGGAAGAAGCGCGAAGAGTATGTCGATGACGACGTCCAACTCAACCGGATCCTGATCTCCCTCGGTGCCGAGGAGATCAAACTTGTCAGCATGCCGGACAAGAAGGAGGTGCCGACAGCACAGCTCAAGGAGACGCTGGAACTCCTCGACAGGCTTGAAAAGTCGAGCGAGGCGATCCGCAGGCTTGGGGGTGAATTCGAGGCCTATCTCGGTTCCCGCTCCAAGGAAGGAGTCCTTCCCTCTTATCTCGTCGTGATCCGATCGGGGAACGAGGAGAGCGTGGAGTATTTCCAAAATGAGAACGACCTTCGTGACTTCACCGCCACCAACATTGATCTCAATCTCTTTGATGCGGAACCCACCGAGGGAGAAATCGGTGAGAATGGCGAACCTGCCGCCGTGGAAAAGACCACTAAGGCCGAAAGGAATGCCCGCAGGCGACGCGCACGGCTTGTGGAGATCCACCAGTCCAAGAGCATCGAAAAACTGATTGCTGAACTTGAGAAAAAAGGACTCAAGATCGAACACTACGCCGACAGCAAGACCCCTCTCTTCCACCTCATTGAGGGCGACACCACCCACGAGATCTTCTCGATTCCCCGCATCCTAGAACTAGTCAAGGAGGTCGGTCGCCGTGGCGTCCAGATCAAACGATTCAAGGGACTTGGTGAAATGAACGCCAAGGAACTCTACGAAACCGCCATGAACCCCGAGCGTCGTCGATTCCTGAAAGTTGAACTCAACGATGACAACTCCCTCGAAGCAGGACGGATGTTCGACATCCTCATGGGAGACGTCGTGGAACCCCGAAGGATCTTCATCGAGGACAACGCACTGAACGTCCGCAATCTGGACGTTTAAAAGGGAGAGCAGGGGATTTCCCGGGATCGCCGCTCGGTATTGGAGTGAGGCACACATCATGGGCATCAGATCACTACTCCTTGCAGTGGCCCTGACAGGAGCAGGATCCCAAGTTTGCTCCCGCGCGGAGTCTTTCGACGTCTACTTCGGGACGGGTATCCCGAAGGGGGATGGGATTTATCATGCCACCTTTGACACCCTGACCGGGAAACTGAGTCCGGCGTCGATGGCCGCA
>Ga0114963_10003852_pt1 | contig 10280 bp, 8 predicted proteins | sample C_131016_EF_Meta_FD_87019 | JGI IMG/M metagenome (GOLD analysis project Ga0114963, IMG submission 87019) | Freshwater microbial communities from Lake Croche, Canada to study carbon cycling - C_131016_EF_MetaG | ecosystem: Environmental > Aquatic > Freshwater > Lake | place: Lake Croche, Canada...
CTCGTATTCGCGCCCTCTCTTTGGAATTCGTGGGGAACTGGCTGGATTTCCGTCGCTTCGATGAACACAATGCCGTAGATCGGGACCGATTTCCGGCGTTCAACAATGAATTGCGTGCGGCGATGTTCGAGGAACCCCAGCGATTTCTGATGGATACCTTCCAGAAAGACCGCTCCGTGCTGGATCTGGTGTATGGGAAGTACACCTTCGTGAATGCATCGCTGGCGAAGCATTACGGCATGACCGATATCAAGACGACCGAAAACGACTGGGTGCGCGTCCCGGACGCCGACCGGTACGGGCGTGGCGGATTGATGCCAATGGGGGTCTTCTTGACCAAAAATTCTCCCGGACTTCGTACCAGTCCGGTCAAGCGAGGGTACTGGGTGGTACGCCGTCTGCTGGGCGAGTACATACCGCCACCGCCCGCCGCCGTCCCGGAATTGCCGAAGGATGAGAGCAAACTGGGAGAACGAACCCTGCGTCAGGCGCTGGAGCAACATCGCGCCAATCCCGCCTGCGCCAGTTGTCATGCCCGGTTTGACTCTTACGGTCTGGTCTTTGAGGGATACGGTCCGATCGGGGAAAGACGGAGCATCGATCTGGGCGGGAAGCCGGTAGATACACGGGCGCCGTTTCCCGGTGGCGTCGAGCGTTCCGGTCTGAGCGATTTACGTGATTTCATTCGCCAGAAGCGGGAAAAAGATTTTGTCGACACTCTGAACCGTAAACTGTTGTCCTATGCGCTGGGGCGAAGCCTACAACCTTCGGACGACTCGACCCTGTCCTCGATGCAACAACGATTGGCGGCGAGCGGTAACCGCTTCAGTACGCTGGTCGAGACGATTATCACCAGCCAGCAATTCCGGTATCGACGAGCGCCGATTACAACGACCGTCGCGCAAAATTAACAGTAAGGAACCTATACGCCATGTCAGATCAAGAACAAGAGCGAAAAACGGGCGGCCCACTTTCACGGCGCATTTTTCTTCGTGGCGCGGGGGTGGTCATGGCGTTGCCCTGGCTGGAATCCGTGCCGGTATGGGGTGCAGTCGCCGGAGAACCGAAGGCGCCGAGTAAGCCTCCCAAGCGGTTTGTCGTGCAATTCATGGGTACGGGCGTCAGCCCGGACAACTGGTGGGCGAAGGGCGAAGGTTCCGCAATGGAACTGAGCAAGAGCCTGAAACCTCTGGAACCGTATAAAGAACAACTCAACGTTATCAATGGATTGTTCAATAAACCGTCCACGGGAGTCGGCATCCATCCGGGAATGACCGGCAATATCCTTTCGGGAATGCCCCTGACCAAAGGGGCTGTGCTACACGGCGGAATCAGCGTTGACCAGATACTGGCGTCGCGCATCGGGCAGGAAACCATTCAACCCAGCCTCGTTCTGGCGTGTGAGCAACCCCTGACCGGTTACCATGAGACGAACTTCTCGATGGCATATAGTTCGCATATCTCCTGGCAAAGCGCTGACTCGCCGGTTCCTACCGAGGTATATCCTTCGCTGGCGTTCGACAGTCTGTTCGAGAATAGCGGAAGCCGACGATTGGAAAGCGTCCTTGACCGGGTCAGCAGTGAAGCCGCCCGCCTGCGCCATCAGATCAGCCGGGAAGACCGCGCCAAGGTGGATGAGTACCTGACCAGCGTCCGTGAGGTGGAGAAACGCGCTCAGAAGATGCGCGGCGATCTGGGGACGGCGGCGGATAGAGCCAGAGACAAAGGCAAAGCGCTGATCAGCATGAAGCGGCCAGAAAATGGCTTGCCGGAAGATATCCGGGATCATATGCGATTGATGTGCGATATCGTCGCGCTGGCGATCCAGACAGACAAGACCCGCATCGCTACCATGCTGATGTGCCGTGACCTTTCCGGGCTGTTCTATCCGTTCCTGGGGGTTCGGGACGCCCATCATCCCGCTTCGCATAACGACAACTCGGACGATTACGAGCGGATCACACGGCACTATGTTACCCAACTCGCATATCTGGCAGGGAAGCTGAAAGCGATGCCGGAAGGCGAGGGCAATGTACTGGATAACTCCTGCCTGCTGTGGCTCTCCAACATGTACTCCGGTTCTCGCCATGACAACTCGACATTGCCCATCCTGACGGTGGGGAATCTTGGCGGGGCCTTGACGGCAGGGCGCGTCCTGAATTACCGGGACAAGGGCGATGAGAACCGCAAGGTCTGTAGTCTCTATCTTTCGCTGATGGATCGAATGGGCGTCACCCTGGAGCGTTTTGGGGATGCTGACGCCCGCTTGAGCGGAATTTAATGTCGGTCATCGATAGTTCGCACCGGCGTTATAGTCAGATAATAGAGGAATCAAAAGCGGAAACCGGTAATATTCCGGCGTGAACAAGCAGCATTCGACCGCAATATACTGGTTTCGCCGTGCCATCCGTCTGGAAGACAATCAGGGGTTTTGCGCGGCAGTAGCATCATCGCTCAAGGTAATACCCGTCTTTATTCTGGATGATGCGATTCTGACGCGACCTGATACCGGGAAGGCGCGTGTCGCGTTCCTGTTCGAGGCGCTGGCAGACTTGGACGCGCAGTTGCGGGAGCGCGGCGGGCGATTGATTATCCGTCACGGCGATCCCGCCGAGGAACTGGAGCGTTTGGTCGCGCAGTCACAGGCGACCGGTTTGTATTTTGGACGCGACTACGAACCGTATTCACGGGAGCGTGACAGTCGCGTTTCGAACGTGATGCAAAAATGTGGCGTCGCCGTCGAGACATTCTCCGATCATTTGCTGACGGAACCGGGAATGGTGATGACGAAGGCAGGAACGCCCTACACCGTCTTCACGCCGTACCGGCGCGTATGGCTGGAACAACCCGTGGATACGCCGATATCCGCACCGGAGCGGGTGATTGTCCCTGACGATCTGACCTCTGAGGAACTGCCCGTTCCGCCAAACAGTGGGCAATCGCCTCTGGTGCGAGGAACGGCAGCGGATGCGCAAAAGCGTCTTTCCGATTTTATCGCCGCCTGTCTGGGGGATTATGACACGGATCGTGACTTTCCCGCTCTGGAAGGAACATCACGCCTGTCAGCGCATTTGCGGATGGGTACAATCTCGGCGCGATGCGTTTTAGCGGAAGTGCGGCGCCGTCGCGGCGCTTTGAACAACCCGAACGGCGCGGACGTTTTTCTTTCGGAACTCGCCTGGCGGGACTTTTACTATCAGCTCCTGTACCAATTTCCTTATGTCGCCGGTAGCGCCTTCAAACCGATATACAACAACGTGCAGTGGGAAAATAACGAGGATTTTTTCGCCGCATGGTGTGAAGGCCGGACGGGCTACCCGATTGTCGATGCGGCGATGCGCCAGTTGCAGTCAGAAGCGTGGATGCACAATCGGGCGCGAATGATTGTCGCGTCCTTTCTGACCAAAGACCTGTTGATCGACTGGAGACTCGGCGAAGCGTTTTTTATGCAGAAGCTCGTCGATGGCGATCAAGCGTCCAATAACGGAGGATGGCAATGGTCGGCAAGCACGGGGGCGGATGCGCAACCTTATTTTCGTATTTTCAATCCGTCTTCTCAAGGGGAGAAATTTGACCCGGAAGGCACGTATGTCAAGCGATGGTTGCCGGAGTTAAGACGGATACCGTCAAAATATATCCACAAACCCTGGGAATTATCAGCGGCGGAACAAAAAGCGGTCGGATGTGAGCTGGGAAAAGCGTACCCACATCCGATCGTCGATCATAAAATACAGCGCGAACGAATTCTGGCGCTGTATAAAAGAGCGGATAAAAATTCTGGGAATGAAGCGGAACCGGAAAAGGAATAAAGGGCGCGATCCGGCTTGATCGGGACGCGCCGTGGATTTGAAGGAGCGGAGAGAAATGAAACGTGTCAGTATAAGGTGGGGGATGGATAAAGTTGCAGGCATTATCATCGCCCTTACATTCATAATAGGAATCTGCGCCCCGGTATCAGCGCAATCCCAAAGACCGGGCGATCGAAAGCCGACAGATGTTTCCCTGAATGCTAACGGGGATTCGAACGTAATACCTCTCACCGATCCGCGCTCGGAAATGCCAACCCTTAAAGTGCCGGATGTCCACATCGTTATCGGGCCGAATAAGGATAAGTTTTCCGTATCCGCCGTTTACGCCGCTAAAGTCCCGCGCTCGGTTGCGGATGCTCATCTCAAGGCGTTATTGGACAAGACCGGCTGGAAAGCGGAAAAGATTACCTTTGAAGATGGTCAGGTCACCAATATGACCAGCAATGATCCTTCTGGTCTTTCTCAAGTAATGTCCAGTATGACGTTTGAGACGGACGCCCCGGTAATCGATAAAGAAGGTATCGTGACTCTGGAACCGTTCCTGATCGCTTTCCGTGACCGCACGCGTGTGAATCTGACTTTTATCGGTCGCGATGGGAAGACGCCCAAAGGTCTCAAAAGTTTCGACGATGACAATGTCCAGTTCCAGACGCCTTATGCACCCGGTGCGTTGACGTATTACTGCAACATCAAAAATCACGATTTTACCAGTTTGAATCTCCCCCGTGTCGATGCTCCCGAAGTTCTCGAGGGGAAAGCGACAGGCGAAAAAACGGCGCAATGGTCAACAACCCTGCTATTCTCAGTGATAGGCGCACTATGTGTGGGTGTTATTGTGATGACCGTTCTGATATTGCGTAATAGAGCCTGATACAATCCAGTATATAATGACCCTGTTCAAAATCAGGGACGGACGGTGTCGATAGCGCTCCTCCGCGACCGTCTGGGAAGGGTAACGCGAAGATATGCGACAGTTTGAAAAATTGGACGAATTGATTTGTTTAGCGGCGGAAATGAACGCCTCCGACATCTTTATCAAGGCGGGAGTTCCGCCCAACTTGCGCCGTGCCGGACGTATCATGCCGATTGAGGACGCAGCAATATTGACTGCGGAGGATACGCGCCGATTGGCGCATTCTGTCATGTCGCCCGAACAGGTTGCGCGTTTTGAAAAGCGACATGAAATGGATCTTGCGTTTACCGTCCCGGACGTTACCCGAATCCGAGGTAATATCTATCAACAACGTGGCACGATGGGTATGGTCTGTCGTCTGGTGCCTCTGACAATGCCTACATTGGAAAAGCTGGGATTACCCCCGGTCATCGGCGAGTTGACGACCCATCGACAGGGACTGGTGCTGGTTACCGGGCCAACCGGTTCCGGTAAATCCACCACTCTGGCGGCGATGATCGACAAAGTGAACAACGAACGAAACGCCAATATCGTCACTGTCGAAGACCCGATCGAATTCATTCACCCGGACAAAAAATGTATCGTTTCACAACGTGAAATCGGCATCGATACCGAATCGTTCACCGATGCTTTGAAGTATATCGTACGTCAGAACCCGGACATTATTCTTATCGGAGAGATGCGCGATATCGAAACGATGAATGTCGCTCTGCAGGCGTCGGAGACCGGGCACCTTGTTTTTTCCACCGTCCATACCGCCAGCGCATCGGAAACCCTGGATCGTATTATCAACCTGTTCCCGCCCCACGACAAACCGCAGTTGTGTATGCGAATGTCCAACTCCCTGCGGGGGGTTATTTCACAGAAACTCCTGCCGCGTGAGGATAAGGAAGGTCGCGTTGCGGCAATCGAGGCTATGGTAGTCACTCCGACAATCGCGAAACTGATTGAAGAGGGACGCGCCGGAAATATCTATTCCGCGATTCAGGAAGGCGGCTTCTGGGGCATGCAGACCATGAACCAGGCGTTGCTGGGCTTTTACCGCGAGGGGAAAATCAGCGAAGAAACGGCAATCCGCGCTGCCGGAAACGCGACAGAATTACGGCAAATGATTCGTCGCCCCGTTTGAGTTCATTCTGAATACATTCGTTTTCAAACAAAAGGGCCACGGACATCCATGATGTCCGTGGCCCGTGGCGTTCACAGAGATGGTTTCTGCGTTGCTCAGGGTTTCGCGGGAGCCCCCGTCTTGATGAACTGTCCGGTCTTGGGATCACGTGCAGGCGTCTTCTTCTCGCTCTTAGGCGTCGCCGTTTTCGTATCTGACTTCACGAAGCGACCTGTCTTAGGATCACGTGCAGGCGTAGTTTTGGCTGTTTTAGCCGTAGGAGTGGCGGCGCCTTTCTTGACAAATTGTCCGGTCTTGGGATCACGCGCCGGCGTGGTCTTCTTGGCGGTCGCTGCTGCTGTCTTAGGCGCAGTAGGCGCCGGAGCCTGAGCGAACGCAGTAACTGCACAGAAAGTCGCTACAACCGCAGAAGCGACTGCGGCAAAACGTTTCATAAACATCTGTTTCCTCCGAGAAATGATCGCCCGTTGGGACAATGTTCCGCACCGGGTACGATAGCTAATCTTTGATCGTATGAAACATAACTAAAGTTCCCATTTCTATCTTCTGTCAGTGTGATGAATTTACTCAAAAACACAAATAACCCGATCTTCGGAAAATCGTAACAAGGACTTAACGCCGTGACGGGCTAATCTATGGCGCATATGCTTACTCGCGCTTATCCTCCGTCAGTCGCGCCAGAAGGTCCTGCCGTTTATCTCCCATTTCGTGGTGAGGACTTGCTGATTGCGACGGATCATTCTCTTCTCACTACCAACGTGATGGATCTGACGACCAACTCTTACTTTCTGGGGATGTGGGATAATGTAGCGATCATCACCGGGGCGATACCTGCTGATGCCTCGTTGCCGGAAGGCGTTCAGACAATCGGGTTGCGGGCTTTATACGACCATGTGTCCGAAGAATGGTGGAGTCTTGCCGGGTATGCCGCGCAAATTGTCCATTGGGAAACGGATCATCGGTTCTGTGCGCATTGCGGAGGCGAAGTAGCGAATGAAGGTCGAACCTGGGGCAAAAAATGCCGGGACTGCGGTCGTGTCACTTATCCTCCGGTCGTTCCCGCCGTACTTGCGCTGGTGCATGATGGCGGCGACAGAGTTCTGCTTGCCAGTAAAAGCGGATGGGGCAAGCGTTATAGCATTCTGGCTGGCTTCGTAGAACCGGGAGAGACGTTTGAAGAATGCGCCTTGCGGGAGGTGGAAGAAGAAGCCGGAATCATTGTCACCGACCCCGTTTATGCTGGCAGTCAGGCATGGCCCTTTCCTCATCAAATAATGGTCGCCTTCACCTGCCGCCATTTACATGGCGACATCAATATCGATAAAGAAGAACTCGCGCATGCCGAGTGGTTTCGTTACGATGATCTCCCGCAACTTCCTCCTCCGCTTTCCCTTTCCCGTGCAACGATCGATGCCTGGATCGCTTCTCGTCATCTTGCGAATGCGGCGCGGTAACTTTTCACTATCGACCGGAAAATGCATCGCTTCATCTGAGCGCCGGGTCGATATCGCTTTGCTCTGAAACAAAGCGCTCGGGCAGGCGCTACAATACGGTCAAAGGACAGTTATGAGCGCAAAAAAAACTTACAATGTCACGCTGATTCCCGGCGATGGAATTGGACCGGAAGTATCTGATGCGACAGTGGAAATTCTGGAAGCCACAGGGATCGCTTTTCAGTGGGATCGACAGGATGCTGGGGCGGAAACGGCAGCCCGCATGGGAACTGCTCTACCAGATTCCGTAGTCAATTCCATTGTCAAGAACCATATCGCATTAAAGGGGCCGTTGGCGACTCCGGTGGGAACCGGTTATACATCGGCGAATGTCGCCCTTCGGAAACGTCTTGCTTTGTATGCAAATGTCCGTCCCGCCCGCAACTTGCCGGGCGTGAAGACGCCATTTGAGAATGTAAACATTGTAGTAATCCGGGAAAATTCTGAGGATTTATACTCCGGAATCGAACATGTGGTTGTCCCGGGCGTCGTGGAGTCGATCAAGATTATTACCGAAGTGGCATGCACCCGTATCGCCCGGTTCGCTTTTGACTATGCGGTTCTGCATCGCCGCAAAATGGTCACTGCGGTGCATAAAGCCAACATCATGAAACTCTCGGATGGGCTTTTTCTGGATTGCTGTCAGAAAGTGGCGCGCGAGTACCCGGATATCGTCTACAACGAAATGATCGTCGATAACTGCTGTATGCAATTAGTGACGCATCCAGAGCGCTTTGATGTGATGGTAATGGAAAACCTGTACGGGGATATTGTCTCCGATCTGGTTTCTGGTCTGATAGGTGGACTGGGATTGACAGGCTCCGCTAATATCGGCGCGGATGCAATCGTCTATGAGGCGGTTCATGGCACTGCTCCTGATATTGCCGGTAAAGGTCTGGCGAATCCGACCGCATTGTTGATGTCCGGCATTCTGATGCTCCGCCAATTCGGCGAAATCGACGCGGCGGATCGTATCGAAAGCGCATTGTACGGCGTTTTCGCGGAGGGGAAATTTCTTACCCGCGATCTGGGCGGATCTGCGACAACGAAAGAATTTGTTCGCGCCGTGATTTCTGCGATGTAGTCAGTTCGCGATGTGACGGACTACTTCCTCAAAGTCCGGGCGCCGGTCGAATATAGTCTGTCCCCGTATTTTGAGAGCGGATTGAATGAGTCGAACTTTACAGGTGTTGCAGGCGGAGATTCACGTCTGCCGGAAATGCGAGATTGCCGGATATATTCCGGAAGCCCGACCATTGACAGCAGGAAGCCAGAGCGCCCGATTCATGGTGATCGGGCAGGCTCCCTCGCGTACCGATCATCTGTCCGGGCAATTTTTTGTTGGACCTGCTGGGAGACGATTGCGAGAGTGGTTTCTGGAAGCGGGATTCGCTCCGGAGGATTTTGGCTCCGTCATTTATTCCGCCGCAATCACCAAATGCTTTCCGGGGCGTGTATCGGGTTCCTCAAAAGATCGTGCTCCCTCACGAGCCGAACAAAACCTCTGCCGACCCTGGCTCGATGCTGAAATGGCGGCGGTCGATCCTCGCGTTGTCGTATTGTTCGGCGGTCTTGCCATCGGGACATTTTTGAGCAAAAGACCGCTGGCGGAACTCATTGGTCAAACATTCGAGCGTGAGGGGCGTTTATGGATTCCGCTGCCGCATTCTTCTGGGGCAAGTACATGGCTCAATGCCGCCGCGCACAAAACACTGCTGGCGGATGCTATCGTCCAATTGAAAACGGTTCGTCTGGAGGTTACTGGACAGTAAGGAAATTGCCGCTTCGTTACGAGCGGTTGCAACAAATGTCGCCTGATTTATACGGCGCGTTCGCCTGACTTCGTTAGACCTGTGAATTATGGCTTGACCGCGATAGGGGAAGCATGGTATCGTAACGGCACGCGATTTCGCGGCGTTGCGAATCCCCGGATGAACAGGACGCGCCCGGCAGGCTTAGTTAGCTGGCTACGGAGCGTCCTTTTTGTTGTGAATTGCTGTTATTGCAATTTCGTTGGGAAAAAATTGTTTCGACGCCTGCTGGACGCGACGTTTTCCGCCGCTGTCTGTTGATGCCGCTTTCTGGGCGGGTAACGAAACAGGGAACGCATGGTGCGCTACAATATAGATTAGCGGAAGGGAAGCCATTATTCATATGAAGGGCATTATAATTGCTGGCGGCGCGGGGACGCGTTTACGCCCCCTGACTTATACACGGCCCAAACCGTTGATTCCGGTCGTGAACCGGCCATTCCTGGAGTATCAGGTTGCGCTACTCAAACGTCACGGGATCGACGAGATTATTTTCTGTACTAACTACATGGCGGATAAAATTGCCAGTCATTTTGGCGATGGTACTGCTTTTGGCGTTAAAATGCATTATGCGATCGAGGAAACGCCATTAGGGACTGCCGGAGCTATCCGTAATGCGCAATCTCATCTGGGCAGAGACTCGGTCGTCGTTCTCAACGGCGATATCCTGACGGATTTCGATATCTCTTCTATCGTCCGTTTCCACAAAGAACATCGCGCTATAGTTACTCTGGCATTGAAAGAGGTGCCTTCCCCTTCTCCCTACGGCGTTATCATCACCGATGATGAAGGGCGAGTGCGGGAATTCCGAGAACCGAGCGAAGCCACCAAGAAAATGCTGGCGGCGAATCCGAATGTGGAAAAGACGGGCGTCGATTATATCAATGCCGGAATCTATATCATGGAACCGGAAGCGCTCGACTCTATTCCTACCGGGCGTCCTGTGTCCATCGAGCGTGAGACATACCCCAAACTACTGGAGCAAGGCGCCCCCATCTACGCGATAGCCAGTGATGGTTACTGGCTCGATATCGGTCGACCGGAGCAATATCGTCAGGCGACGAATGCGATCCTCTCTCGTGATATCTCGGTGGATGTGCCCGGCGAATGGCAGGCATTAGGGTA
>Ga0114963_10003854_pt1 | contig 10276 bp, 3 predicted proteins | sample C_131016_EF_Meta_FD_87019 | JGI IMG/M metagenome (GOLD analysis project Ga0114963, IMG submission 87019) | Freshwater microbial communities from Lake Croche, Canada to study carbon cycling - C_131016_EF_MetaG | ecosystem: Environmental > Aquatic > Freshwater > Lake | place: Lake Croche, Canada...
AAACACCGAGTATTTATCAGATGCGTCATACATGCGCCCCCTTGTGAAGCGCGCCGCTCCATGTGAAACCATCGCATCCTTTTCCATTTCACCGAAACGCAGCCCGCCATCGCGAGACCTCCCCTCAGCCGGTTGTCTAGTCAAGTTTACCATTGGTCCTATCGACCTACTATGCTGCTTATCATTCACCATGTGCTTCATCCTTTGGTAAAACACTGGACCCATGAACACGCTACATTCAAATTGCTCGCCAGTTAATCCATTATATAGCAAATCATTGCCATGTGCTTCGTACCCAAGCTCCAACAATTTTTCCGACAACATATTAATGTGCATATTACCGAAACTTGTACCATCGCCAAAGAGTCCTAGTTCAACCAGCACTTTTCCCAATAGTGTCTCTTTTAGCTGGCCAATCGTCATACGGGATGGTATAGCGTGGGGGTTAATAATAATATCGGGGCGTTCGCCGTTTCTATTGAATGGCATATCCTCCTCGGGTATAATATTACCTACTGTACCCTTTTGCCCATGTCTACTCGAAAACTTGTCACCAATAACTGGTTTTCTCAGTGTGCGCAGACGCACTTTGGCAAAACTATAACCATCTCCATTTCTATCAATGTAATTTTTATCTATATATGTTTCTTCCACTGTTCTATACTGTTTTGAACAATCGTCGTATTTAATAACTTTGGTATGATCATTGCGGTTTTCTTTAATAGGCGCGACTTTGGCAATAATTATATCACGGTTTTCAACTAGTGTGTTTTCGGGAATGACCCCCTTTGAATTAACCTTGCTGTAATTGCCAAATTTCATACCACGTGTCTTGCTTGCGTCTGGCTTACACCGAATCTCTTCGTCGCCATTTATCTTCTGCTTGTCTTCATCTTTTTCTGTATGGTAAATGGTTGTTTGAAATAAGCCTCTATCAAGTGATCCCTTGTTGATTAACACGGAATCCTCTTGATTGTAACCAGTATGTGTCATAATAGCCACATTAATATTACATCCAGAGGGTATTTCATTGATTTTAATCATATTCATAATACGTGTATCTACTAGCGGCCGAGTTGGATAAGTCATAACATACGCTGTTTTGTCCATACGCTCGTTGAAGTTTGTAGCATATATACCCATCGCTTGTTTTTGCTGAGCCGATTGATACGTATTTCTAGGCGACTGGTTATGGTCTGGAAATGGAATACACGACGCAACAACGCCAAATATAGTAGAGGGATGGATTTCACAGTGTGTAAAATGATAAATTTTATTATCAGCCGTTTGTTCGACAATATTAATCGGCTTGGTAGCTATCATGCTGTAGTTTTGTTCTTCTGGATCTAAATACTCAATAACTGCGTCTGGTAGCCTACAATTTGTCAATAAATCGTCCCAGCCCAATTTGCCGTATTTTAATTCATTGATTATAGTCGAGTTGATTAAAATATTGTTGCTCTTTACTTTTAGCAGTGGACGCGTAATACGGCCGCTGTCATTACATACACGGATTTCTTGTATTTTGTAGTCGAAAATAATAGACGTATATATATTAATAATACCATCGTACTTCATTTTTTTCAGCAAAATATATAAATTATATGCGTCTTCGGATATGCCGACCCATGCTCCATTTACAAATACTTTTACCTTATTGTAAACTTCGATGGGTATTAATTGATCCAACTGAATAATATGAGGTGCGATATATTCATATAGAGTATGACTCTCTGAATGTATGGTAATATGTGCCATATAACTCATATTTTTTACAATACCTACCGCAGCGCCTTCTGGCGTTTCCGCCGGACAAATAAAACCCCATGACGTGTTATGTAATCTACGGGGAGGCACTAATTTTCCACTCTTGTCCGATGGTGTAGAAATACGGCGCAAATGGCTCAAACTGGCAACATAGGTCAAACGATTCAACACTTGCGCTACACCAACTTTGTTAGAATTTGTGTGTTTAATGCCAAAGTCGCCAGTTGATAATGCGCGTTTAATACCGTTTTCAATTGTCGTCGATTTAATAATTTTATAAATATTTGTTAAATTAATGATATTTAAATAGTCGTCCTTGGAGCGCCAGCTTCCATTATTCACCTCTTTAATCACTTGTTTTTCCATATCCTTTACCAATTTGTTGAAATAATTTCGAAACAAGTTATTTAAAGAAGTACCGGTTAAATCGATACGCTTGTTGATATATGAGTCGCGATCATCGGCTCCAATCCATTCAAAATGCGCTTGTAAAATTTTATTCGCCATGTATCCCAAAAAGTAGATTTTTTGTTGGGTTGTTTGGCAATGAGGAAATAAATCGTTTTGTAGTACGTCCAATGTAAATTGGTGCTTTTTAAGTGCTCCCGTGTTTTTATCCATATTTAATGGCGTAAAGCTGACATAGCCAACAATATAACGCAAAGCATCGTCGTATGTCATATATTTGTTCGCTTCAATAATAGACGCTTGTAGCATTTCCAGCATGGGCTTGTATTTTTTCGCATCAATATTCAATAAAATATACTCACAAATTTGCTTGTCTGAAATAACGCCTAGTGCGCGAAATACAATAAATAAGGGAATCGGTTGTTTTATTCTCGGTATTTGTAAAACAATAGGACATCCAAACCCATTGTTTTTTGTGCTAATCATCATATTTATCTGTTTCGGTGAAATACATTTAAAATCGGGAACTGATTTTATCTCAGCCTTCCACGTATATTTAGTATCATTTTTGGAGACGTTAAAGCAATATACACGATTTTCTGCTGCGCGCTCTTGCCCTAGAACCGTTTTCTCGGATCCATTAATGATAAAATAACCGCCCGCATCATATTTACATTCATCTGTATGATTACTCTCTACATAGTTGTATTGACTTAATACGCATATAGAGGATTTTAACATAATAGGCAGCTTACCGATATGAATCTTGGGTAAAGTTTTATATAATGTCTTTGTATTATCTAAATTTGGTCCCTCTCTAATGACGTATTTAATATTAATATCAATAGTCATTGCCGACGCATATGTAAAATTGCGTAGTCTTGCCTCTTGCGGAAACATCAACTTGATTGCGCCATTGTTCTCATGTATTTGTGGCCGATAAATATGAAAATTATCAAATGTAATGAATATTTCTAGCGCATACTTACCCGATGCGACGTCAAAATCGTTCTCTGATTTGATATGTACAGTATTAAACATCTCTATTGTTTTAATAATTTGGTGATTAACAAAATTATTATACGATTCTATTTGGTGTCTAACTAACCGCTCCAAATGATGGTCTTTAAAATACGACTCGATAATTGTCCATGGCTCCTCAATATAGGGGTTACCATGAATATCAAATGGATCTGGGTTTTCATTACTACTACTACTAATGTCAATTGATTTTGATATGGTATTACTTGTTGCGCTCATTGTATTGCTTTGGTGTTGTTGAATTGATATATCTGGCATAAGGGGTTATTTTATATTTCAATTTATTTTTAAATGGTTTTAATAATATATAAAATAACGCATTCAGCGATAAACAAAAATGAAAATGAATATAATTTATAAACAATATAAATGATAATACAAATAATGGGTATAAGATGATATTTAAAAAAGAGACAAAAATAAATAAAAATAAAAATAAAAAACGATATAGAGTATTTCGTTCTTATACCGACACTAATAACTACAATAATTTTCTTTTAGAATTGGATAAAAAAGGACAAAATAATAATAATAATAATGAAAATGAAAATGAAAATGAAAATGAAAATGAAAATGAAAATGAAAATATAAAAATGGATATTGAAGAACAAAATACTAATGGAAACACAGCGATTGATAATTTGATTCAGATCATTGAAAAACAATTTTATGAAGCTAAATTAAATAATCCGCAATTCACTGGTATTAGTTCGTTAGATTCTGCGCTATTCTATAGTCAATTGACAAATAATCCAAATATACATAATCCAGATGAATGTAATAAAATAAACGACAATACCACGCCAGATACCATAGTAGAAAAAATTAATATTCCCACTAACATTAACAGCATCGAAGATTTGTTAACTATTATTGAAAAATATCCCAAAAATAAGCGAATAAAATATAATATAGATATTGATATGTTACACAATATTAAAGAGCCGCTTATTGATCTACGTGATATGATTGGCATGAAGCAATTAAAAGAAAATATATTGGACCAAATTTTGTTCTATATGCAAGAGTTACATGTAAATAATTTAGAATTAAATTTAGAATCTGAATCAAAAAACACGGATTTTATGCATACAGTTATTTATGGACCACCGGGAACCGGTAAAACAGAAGTAGCCAAAATAATTGGAGCCATTTTTGCCAAAATGGGTATTTTAACAAAGGGAACCTTTAAAAAGGTAACACGTGCTGATCTTATTGCGGGGTTTTTGGGGCAAACCGCAATTAAAACAAGGGATGTTATTAAGGATGCGTTAGGCGGTGTCCTATTTATTGACGAAGCATATGCTTTAGGAAATGAAGAACAGCGCGACAGTTTTTCTAAAGAGTGTATTGATACATTATGTGAGGGGCTAAGCGACCATAAAGATAATCTAATGGTAATTATAGCCGGATACGAACAAGAGCTGAATAATTGTTTTTTTAATTATAATCCGGGCCTCAATTCGCGATTTACATGGCGTTTCAAAACGGATGAATATACAAGCGACGATTTGTATAATATATTTGTTAAAAAGGTAACAAATGCTGGTTGGGTTATCTCCAAAACGGATAGTTCGAATGCTATTATCGACGCAAAATGGTTCAAAAAGAATATGGGCAAATTTAAGTATTTCGGCAGAGATATGGAGCTGCTATTTGCCAAAACAAAGATAGCACATAGTCGGCGAGTGTTTGGCCTAGATGCCAGCGAAAAAAAACAAATTATTCGCGAAGATTTAGAAAAGGGATTTGAATTGTATTTAAAAAACGAAGACCCGTCAAAAACAAAACAAGATAGATTAAAAAATACAATTTCGAGTATGTATATTTAACATTTTTGGAAAATTGGATTTTGGAAAATTGGATTTTTTAATTTCTATTTTTTTGAAAAGTTTCTGGTTGTGATTTTTTTGCTTTTTTTAGTTTTTTAAAATTTTTGTATTTTTGGTTTTGAAAAATCAAAAAAATCAAAAAAATCAAAAAAATCAAAAACTAGGATTTTAAAAATCTAGTTTTTTGATTTTGTTAGTGTGTTGTATTTTCAAAATTGTTTTTTTATTATAATACATATGTTAAAAAAAACAATTCAAATCAGTCCGGAATTGTTTAAGATATCCGGCGGCAAAACTCGGCGAAATCGCGATAAAAAACAATTAGACATAAAACCACTTGTTTCACCCAATAGCCTCAAAAATAAATTATTACAGCAAATAAAGCATCACAAAACAAGAGAACTAATGGAAAATAAAACTAACAAGCAACATACTCAAGGGCAATCGTCTACGCAATCGCAAATTTCTAATAGCAATGATGAATTCACAAATGCTATTAATTATATGTCGGATTTTGCCAAAAAACAAAAGAGTAGACAAATATTAAATAATAAAACAGTGAAAAATCAGTTTGTTAGTAATACGAATTTGGGAGTTGTTAGTACAAATCCAAATCCAAATGTATTATTAGATTTGCCACCAGAGCTATTCCCTCCAGAAAATAATAATGTTAATGTAGAAAATAATAACGTATTTAATGTTAACTATAAAGCAGATGATAATGTTCCATATGGCTGCTTAAAAAATGGCAAAAAAAAGACTTATCGCGAATGGAAAGAACTAACAAAACAAGAACAGATTCCATCCCTTGTTCGCCCACCAACACCACCCAAAAAAAACGGCTTCATAGAAATAGACCCCAATGTTTCCAGTGTCCCGCAATCAACTGAATCTATGATATCGCGCGAGCAACGATTAGAACAAATTAAAAACAAACTTAAACGTCTTCAAGATCAAGAAACCGTTACAAAAAACAAGGTATTAGACGATTTAGCTAAGATAGAAAAGGAAATAAACAAAAAAAACAATATATCTCTCGATGAACTATCCAATATAGGAGAAAAAGTTGAACACGATACAGCAGACGAAATTCATAAAATGATTGCGGAACGTGAAAGCGTAGCTGCAGCTGCTACGCCTAAACAATACTTGAAAAAAACAGTGAAACGCACATTTACCCTCGGAAAATCTGAACCATTAAGAAAGGTGGGCGTATTGATTAAAAATACACAAACGCGGAAAAATATTATTAATACACAAAAAGAACTTAAAAAGACAAATATTAACGATGTGCGCAAATATTTGAGGCAACATGGTATGGTAAAAGTGGGAAGCACGTGTCCCCCAGACATTCTAAGAAAGACATTTGAATCTGCTTTAATGGCCGGGGAAATAACCAATACTAACAAGGAAACTCTTTTACATAATTTTTTGAACCACGATTCATCCAAATAATTGGTTAATTATATTTTCTTTTGTTTAATTAAATGAACCAATTAAGAGAGGATTTACCGCCGCATATAAAACGATTTTTTAATAGAATTAAGAATTATCTAGATACCGAGTTGTATTTTTATGGCTCGGTTACTCGTTCGGATTATGTCCCGCAAAAAAGTGACATCGATGTGGCCATTTTTACCGATAATGAATACAGTACCATTAGTAAATTACAACATGTTTTACATGTAAAGCGCTCCGATTTTGATAAAATAGTATGGAAACTGAATGGTAAAATGATTCACGGATACAAAATTAAATGTGAAAAACGCACGGGTATCAATTGCGAAATAGCTATATATAATGAGGAATATAAAGAGACCCTATTAGAAGACTATACGAAGCCAATGAAAAGCAAATCGTGGCTCGTATTTATACTATTATTTTTATTAAAATTGTTTTATTATTATATACCTATTTTGCCGAAAACGCATTACGCACATTTAAAAAGAAAGGTGCTTAACGAAATTGTAGATAAAAAGGAAACCGTATTCTTCGTTCTTAAACCCGACAAATACTAACAAATCAACTAACCCCAATTACCACAATAAATTCTAAATATTATATCTTAAAGAGCGTAAAGATATAATAATAATATATATTATGTCACTTATTAAAGATTATTTTGAAAAAACACAAAAACATATTGAAGATTATGGCGAACTAACAATAGTTTTGATGCAAGTTGGCGCCTTTTTTGAGGTATATGGGCTTAAAATGAGCGACAATACAATCAACGGATCCAATATTATTGGGTTTTCGCGCATTTGCGACCTTAATGTGGTCGACAAAAAGGCATCGTTAGACAGCGTTCCTATTGTTATGGCCGGTTTTAAAGATCACCTATTAGACAAATATCTGAAGAAGTTGCAAGACGCTGGCTACACAATTGCCGTCTATGAACAAGATGAATCGTGCGCTAGGCATCTAACTGGAGTTTATTCCCCCGGGACCTATTTTTCATGCGATAATGACTACGACCACATTACTAACAACACATGCTGCGTTTGGATTGAAACCAAGAAACGCCTATCCAAAAATGTGTCGGCGCCCCTCTACATCTATGTAGGGGCGTCAGTAGTCGACATATACACGGGTGTAACAACAATTATGGAATATTCGGAGCTATATATAAAGAATCCGACAACATTTGATGATTTAGAGCGATTTATTTCCATATATAAGCCGAGCGAAACGATTATTATTTCCAATTTGTTGGCGGAAGATGTAGCAGATATTGTTAGTTTTACTAACATAAAAAGCAAGACGATACATGTTGTTAGTTTATTAGAAGCAAATAAAGAGCCAAATAATAGAAATACATTAAAGGCTCTAAATTGTGAGAAGCAAGTGTATCAGACAGAGCTGCTCAATAAATTCTATAAAATAACAGATATAGCTACATTTATGGCGGTATTTAACGACAATGTCTACGCTACGCAGTCGTTTTGTTATTTGTTAGATTTTATTTACCAGCATAATCCGAATCTAATTTACAAAATAGAAGAGCCAGTGATAGAGAATAATAATAAGAATCTGATATTGGCGAACCATTCGCTGAAGCAGCTAAATATAATCGATGATGAAAATTATCGCGGCAAATACTCGTCGGTGTCCAAAATGCTCAATGAATGTGTTACGTCGATGGGAAAGCGGCGATTTACGCATCAATTTTTGAATCCGGTGTTTGATGAGGAATATTTACAGAATGAATATAATATTACCGATCACTTAATTCAAAATACAGAAAATTCACCAATAGTAAAGGCGATTTTAAATGAAATAACGGATATGTCTAAAATAATGCGGCAAATTTGCTTACAAAAGGTGTCACCGAAGGCCATATATCAGCTATTTGTTAGTATATGCGCCAGTAAAAGGTTGTATGAGTTTGCTAAAACAGATACACACTTATTTGATTATTTAGAAAAGAAGGTACCGTCATGCGGCATATTATTAGACAACATAAATAGTATTTCCAATTATTTACAAAATGTGTTGAATTTGGACGAATGTAAAGAAATAGAAAACGTCCATAAAATCGAAAAGAGTTTTATTCGGGAGGGAGTCGATGCCAATTTGGATTTAAAAATAAAATCGTTGATGGACTCGCAAGACCAATTGGAGGCATGTCGCTGCTATTTAAACTCTATTATTGAAAATTATGAAAAGGGACCAAACGCTAGAGGTAAAACCAAAACTAAAAAAACCATAATAGATAGCGATATAAACAATCAAAGTAAAGACGATGAAACAAAGTCCTATGTTAGAATACATGAAACCGAAAAAAACAATTTTAGTCTCATCGCAACTGACCGCCGCTGTAAAATCGTAAAGGAAGTTATTAAGGCGCAAAAAAGCGCTGTTTTAAAGTATAAGTCGACTTTTTTAGGTGAAGAGACACAGTTTACATTGGCGCTCGATTTCCAATTTGGCAAGCAGTCGTCAACTAACAACACCATTACAACGCCGCAAATAGACGGGCTCGCCAAAAATTTAAGCACTGTGAAAATCAGTTTGGTGGATGAGGTGGCACGGGTGTATCAAAATATAGTCAAGCAGCTACAGAATTTTCAAGATGAGTTAAACAATATTGTCCAATTTGTTACGTATTTGGATTTAGCCTATGCCAAGGCATTTATTGCGGTTAAATATAATTATTGTAAGCCCGAAATAGCAAATACAAATACAAAAAAGTCCTTCGTTAACGCTATTAGTCTACGCCACTGTTTGATCGAAAAAATCCAGCAATCGGAACTGTATATTGCCAACGATATTTGTCTTGGGCTAAGCCTAGGCCTAGGCCTAGGCTCTAACACGGAAATAAAAACAGATACAAATCTAGATACAAATCTAGATACAAATCTAGATGGTATTTTGCTATATGGCACCAACGCTGTAGGCAAAACCAGCTTCATCAAGTCCATTGGTATTGCGGTCATTATGGCACAAGCCGGCCTTTTTGTACCCGCAAGCGCCTTTAAGTTCAAACCTTATAAATATATATTCACGCGCATATTAGGCAACGACAATTTGTTTAAAGGCCTATCCACCTTCGCCGTCGAAATGTCGGAATTCCGCACCATTTTGCGCCTAGCCAACGAAAACAGCCTCGTGCTAGGGGACGAACTGTGCTCCGGCACCGAAAATCCCAGCGCTGTTAGTATATTTGTCGCCGGGATCCAAGCCCTCAATGCCGCCCAGTGCTCCTTCATCTTCGCTACACACTTCCACGAAGTCGCCCTATTCGAGGAGATTCGCGCCCTACATAATGTAGGCATGAAGCACATGAGCGTCATATATGATAAGGAGCGCGACTGTTTGGTGTACGATAGGCAGCTGAAGGACGGTCGAGGGACGAATATGTACGGCCTAGAGGTGTGTAAGTCGCTTTCATTGCCGGCCGATTTTCTGGAAAATGCGTATAATATTCGGATGAAGTATTTTGCGGAGGGGAAGACGAGTGTTCTGGAGCAGAAGGTGTCGCACTATAATGCGAAGCATATAGCGAAGGGGTTGTGCCAGAAATGCGGATTAGCGGCGGCAGTAGATGTCCATCATTTGCAGCACCAAAAGGATGCGAATGATAAGGGTTTCATAAGCGACGACAAGACGACGTTTGACAAGAATGCGGCGGCCAATTTGGTGAATTTGTGCGAGGCGTGCCACGACGCAATACACAAGGACACCACTGGTAAAAAATATAAGAAGACCAAGACGAGTAAGGGGGT
>Ga0114963_10003855_pt1 | contig 10274 bp, 8 predicted proteins | sample C_131016_EF_Meta_FD_87019 | JGI IMG/M metagenome (GOLD analysis project Ga0114963, IMG submission 87019) | Freshwater microbial communities from Lake Croche, Canada to study carbon cycling - C_131016_EF_MetaG | ecosystem: Environmental > Aquatic > Freshwater > Lake | place: Lake Croche, Canada...
ACAGATGCCCAAATTGCTGAAGCTTTATCTGGCAATTTATGTCGCTGTGGTACCCATCAAAGAATCGTAGCAGCTGTTAGACGCTACTTGAATGCTGCTTAAGCGCATCCTCTTCATACATTAAGGAATCTTTATGAATGCATTTACCCGTCGTGACTTTTTAAAATCTACTGGTTCAGGCTTATTAGTTGTTAGCTTTTCGTTTAACGCATTTGCAGCTTCACCAACCTTGGCACCTGCAAAAAATGTAGATCGTGGTGCACTGGATTCTTGGTTAAGCATTGACAAGAACGGCAAAATCACGGTGTATGCTGGAAAGGTTGACTTAGGGACTGGTGTCAAAACAGCTTTAGCGCAAATCGTGGCTGATGAACTGTATGCGCCATTTAATCAGATTGAAATGATCATGGGCGATACGGCCACCACGCCAGATCAGTGGCTTACTGGTGCGGCTATATCTATATCCCAAGGTGGTAGCGAATTACGCATCGCCGCTGCTAACGCGCGCGAAGCTTTACTGAAAAGAGGTGCTGCATCTTTGAATCAATCCGTCGATGAGTTAATGCTCAAAGATGGTTTTGTGGTCTCGAAAAATGATCCTAATAAAAAGGTTGCTTATGGCAATTTAATTGGTGATGGCTTCCAAATTACCGTTGATCAAAAAGTAAAATTAAAAAATTACAAAGAATACCAAGTGATTGGTAAATCGATTCCACGGGTTGATATTCCTCAAAAGGTGACGGGTGAGTTTCCGTACATGCATGACTTCAAATTACCTGGCATGGTCCATGCTCGTGTCATTCGGTCAGACTTCATTGGTGCCAAATTAGAAAGCTTCGATGATAGTCAAGCCAAGAAAATCAATGGTTTTTTAGTAGTCATTCAAAAGAATAACTTTTTAGCAGTTGTAGCATCTTCTGAATGGGCTGCTATAAAGGCATCTCGTGCGATTAAGGTCAATTGGTCAAAAGGTGCTGATTTACCTGCCAAAGCAACTGTTTTTGATCACTGGAGAAACTTACCTCTTGCGAAGGAAGACGCTACGCAAAAAATTGGTGCTGTTGAACCAGTCCTGAGTAATAGTTCGAAAAAACTCAAAGCAAGCTACAACTTTGCCGTGCAAACTCATGCTTCCATTGGTCCTTCTTGTGCGGTTGCAGATTTTAAAGATGGTAAGTTAACGGCATGGAGTGCTTCACAAGCAACGCACTCAATGCAACATGAGTTGGCTGTCATCACCGGTTTACCAAAGGAGTCGATTCGTTTGGTTTATCTAGACGGTTCTGGTTGTTATGGTCGTAATGGTCATGAAGATGCAACGGCTGATGCAGCTCTTGTATCCATGGCAATTGGTAAACCTGTGCGCTTGCAGTGGATGCGTCATGATGAAACCGCCTTGGCGCCAAAAAGTCCGCCAAGAACGATGGATTTTGAAGCAAGTCTAGATGACAAAGGCAATATTAATGCTTGGAAGAGTGATTTTTATATCGCCTCGAATGCGATTGCCTTTTTGAAGCCGCTCGACTTCCCTCTTCTTGCGGCCAATGATACTGGTATCCCTCGTCCTGGAAACTGGGTCGGATTTTTATTCCAAAACAGTGCCTCGCCTTATGCCTTTCCAAATGCCTATGTGAATACGAAGCATGTGGCGCAGACTTTTTTACGTTCTTCCCATTTGAGAAGCCCTGGCAGAATTGAGAATAGTTTCGGTAATGAAGCTTTTATGGATGAAATGGCAACGCTTGCCAATACTGATCCAGCAGAATTCCGTTTAAAACATACGAATGACCCTCGCGCGATTCATGTGTTACGGGCAGTCATGAATCTTTCAAAATGGGATACAACCGCAACATCTACCAAAGCCAAATCAAAGGGCAATATTGCCAAAGGTCGTGGGATTGCTTATGTGCGCTACAACAATTCCATTACTTATGTTGCAACTGTTGCTGATGTGGAAGTGAACCAACAAACGGGTAAAGTGCGTGTCACTGATTTATATATTGCCCATGACTGCGGTCAAATGATTAACCCCGATGGTGTGGAAAATCAAATCCAAGGTGGTGCAATACAAACGGTGAGTCGCGTTCTCATGGAAGAAGTTCAGTGGACTGGTAGCGAAATTAAGAGTGTCGACTGGGCAAGCTACCCTATTATTCGATTTAATGAAGTGCCTAAAGTTCATACTGTGATGATTGATCAACCAGGAACACCTTCTTGGGGTGCTGGTGAACAAACACCAACGACGATTCCGGCAGCAATTGCGAATGCAATTTATAACGCCATTGGTGTTCGTATGAGAACGGTACCTTTTACTCCGGCAAGTGTTAAACAAGCCATGAAAGAACAATTATCTAAATCTGTCTAATGTCGACTCTGCTTCAACACACATCATTTAGCAAATTGATTGAATGTTGGATGTTGAAGCAGTTGCTTCTTTATATAGTGAAGGTCAGAGTACTTTTTAAGATTTATAAAAATTAAAAGTTTGATCAAGTTCTCAATCAGAACATCAATTTAGGGAGATATGACATTGAAGAACATGATTCGAGTTTTCATCTGCTGCATTTTTTCTTTTGCTAGTTTTCTTGGTCAAGCACAATCTCCCCTCTCCTACCCCACTAAACCAGTACGCGTGTATAACCCTTCTTCACCGGGGGGTGGTGCGGATGTGATTGGCAGACTCATCCAACAAGAATTAACGAAAAATCTTGGCCAAACTTTTATTGTGGATAATCGTCCTGGCGCAGCCAATATCATCGCTACTGAACTCGCAGCAAAGTCAACGCCAGATGGCTACTCATTACTCGTAGGAGCAACGGGAAGCTTTGTCACAAATCCCTTGATGTATAAAAAACTCTCTTACGCGGTCAGTGATTTTATTCCGATTTCGATGGTCGCCGATGCACCATTCATCTTAAGTGTTCATCCCAGTGTTCCTGCCAATAATTTAGCTGAACTGATTAGTTATGCCAAAGCTAATCCCGGAAAACTATCGTTTGCTTCTTTTGGTAATGGTAGTTCTTCTCATATGGCAGGTGAATATTTTCAGATTCTGACGGGTACGAAATTAATCCACGTTCCTTATAAAGGCAGCGCTCCTGGCATGGCTGATTTACTTGCCGGAAATATTACGATGACCTTTGACAGTGGTTTATCTTCAATCCCCAATATACAAGCCAAAAAGATTCGTCCAATTGCGGTTGCTGCGTCTAAAAGATTAATTAACTTACCTGACGTTCCAACTTTTGCTGAATTAGGCATTGCAAATTTTAATGCTGGCTCATGGTATGGCTTTTTTGCCCCAGCAGGCACGCCACGGGAGATTGTTAATTTACTGAATAAAAATATCCACCAAATTGTGGCTATGCCAGAAATTTCTGCAAGGATTCAAAATCTAGGTGCCACGGTACAAGTCAATACCCCAGAAGAGTACTCTGCGCAAATTGCAAAAGAAACTGAGCAATGGGCCATGGTGATTCAAAAAGCAAAAATTCAGTTGGAATAAGTTCAGCTTAGCAATAGCATTTTTTATAGGCACTCTAAAATCATGCTGTCTTTTTGATTGCTAAAAATTGGACAAAACAATTTAGATTCCAATTTATACCAACTTGGATGTCAGGACTCTCCCTGCTTAATAGCCACTAAAGTTGCATCATGATTCGAGGAGTAAACAATGGCCTCTAATACTTGTATATTATTTAAAATTTGTTCTGGCGTATAGCGATAAATCGATTTTCCAGAAACAGCATCAGCCCACGCTTCCAAGTTTTTTTGGACAACATTCGATGCTTGAAAGGTTTGAAAGCTTCTTTTAGCATCTTGATTCGTGATTGTCATTTCAGTAGGTAGGCCCCAATCTACATTCCCATTTTCTTTTACTTCAAGCCATCCCAAACTTCCAAAAACAGTAATCCTGCCATGAAACGGTGTAGTTGATAAACACGTTACAGATCCTGTAACGCCTTGCTCAAAATCAAGTTGTACTAAGACCTGGTCTTTACCAACTGCGCCATGCAAAACTTTACCTGTTTTGGCTCGCACATGGGTTGGACATCCTAGAATCGAAATAAAAAAATCTGTTAGATGAACGCCTAATGCGGTCAATGCGCCAGCAGGAGCATCTTGATCTTGGACACGCCAATTACTTGCATCCATCTTTGAAAATAAATTATGACTAACATTGGCTTCCACATGCAAAATCTGCCCTAATTCACCCGCCTGTACTTGTCGTAGTACTTCTTCTAAAGCTGATTCAAATCTTCTTTCATGACCAATCCCTAAAACAATACCTGCTTGTTTACAAGCATCTAAGATTCTTCTAGCACCTTGGCTCGTAAGTGCTAATGGTTTTTCACAAAAAAGTTGTTTACCCGCTGCAATAATTTTTAAGGCTTGTGCCTCATGCATGCTATGCGGTGTTGCTAGGATGATGGCATCAATGGCAGGATTTTTTAATACGTCCTCCATTTCACGAACAAGTACCAGATTATTTTCTTTTGCAAATTCATCTAAATGATCGATGTTTAGATCAACGCCGTGGGTAACACGAATTTTTTCACTTGTTTTCAGGTAGGTAATAATTTGTTTTCCCCACCAACCTAATCCAACCACCGCTGCTTTCATAGATTCCTCATTTCTTCCTTGATTTATCCTGCAGTGTAACCACCATCAGCATACAAAGTTTGTCCGGTACAGAACTGCGCTGCTGGACTTAATAAAAAATATATACTGCCAACAATATCCTCTGGCTCACCTAAACGTCCGAGTGGTATTCGACTGAGCATCCCCTCACGTGTTACTTTACCTGGTCCATCTTCGGCGTACATCCACGCCGATACAGGGGAACGAAACACCGTCGGTCCTACGGCATTAATTGTTATCCCATGTTTACCCCACTCACAACCAAGGGTTCGAACAAGTGCATCAATTGCACCTTTCGATGTACAGTAAGCGGTATATCCAGCAGGATGACCTAACTTACCTCGCGTCGAAGATAAAACAACCACGCTGCCGCCTTTACCTTGAGTAATCATCTGCCTTCCAACTGCTTGACAAGCTAACCAAGGGCCACGCAAATTGGCATCCATTACTTTTTGCCAAGAATCAACTGGCATATCCACAATGTCTGCGACAAAATTTGTTCCATTGGTAATTAACATCCCATTAATTTCAGAAAAATGATCAACGGCTGTGGTGACCATTGCCTGCGCATGTTCTTCTGTATCCGGCCAATGAGGTACTAAAGCAACTTGCGCACCAAGTGCTCTAATTTCCTGTGCAAGAGCCTCTAATCCTTCGATATTGTTATCGGCCAAAGTTAAACGTGCCCCGCCTTTTGCTAAACCTATCGCTGTAGCGGTTCCAAGCGTGCCAGTTGCTCCACTAATCAGAATCGACTTACCTGCTACTGAAAACATCTGTTGTGGGTCAAAGTGTTGTGTTGACATCATTACCTTTAATCAATAAAAAAGCTTACGTAACTTCCACGTAAGCTTTGGTTGCTTAAAAAACCTCTTATTTAACAATCGAACTCCATGCTGGACAAGATTGTTTGTCTGGAGCAACGTCATAATTTGCAAGCGTAGCTTTTTCGACTACCATCGGCGGGAAAACAATCTCTTTGGGAACCGGTAAATTACGTATCGAACGAATCAATGACATTGTCGCAAAACACCCTTGATAAAATGGTGCCGCATCCCCACTAGCTAACATTTTGCCGGCTTTAATCGCTTCAACGGCCTCTTTACTACCATTGATACCAACGATGAGGGCTTTACGATTAGCGCCTTCTAAAGCTTCGATAGCACCGCTGGCCATCGCATCATTGGCTGCCATTACACCATCAATTTTTGGATAAGTTTGTAATAGATTTTCCATCACTTGCAAGCCCTGTAAACGTTGATAGTTACCAGGTTGTGAAGCAAGTAGTTTAATTCCAGGAGCTTCTTCAATGGCTTTTTTAAATCCATTGACACGATTGGTGTTTCCTACAACCCCTCTTACCCCTTCCAAAATGACGACATTACCTTGACCGTTAAGCGCTTTAACTAACGCTTTCCCGGCAGCATTTGCGGTGGAGAAATCATCCGCTCCAACCCAGTTAACAAAGTTACCAGCCTCTGCACGATCCGTGGCATTGACCACAGGAATACCCGCGTCATTGATTTTTTTAACGCCTGGATTAATCGCTTTGTAATCCACTGGAATTAAAACGATACCCGTCGGTTTTTTAACAACCACATCATCAATCGCTCCTAATTGCTCAGGAATACTGTCGGGCTTAGTCGGAACATAATGTGTGGTGCTAGCATTCATTTGCTTTGCTGCTGAGTCTGAGCCTAAGCGAAATGCTTGGAAATAAGGATTGGTTTGATTTTTAGTAAAAACAGCGATTTTCTCACCGTCTGCAAAAGCTTGACCAGTAGTTAAAGTAAGCAATACAACGGAAGTACCCAATAAGCGATGATGTTTCATGTTTGCAAAGTCTCCTAGTTAATGATGAATTACAGCGGTGATGTTAAGAGGCAAGTTCAAGAACCGCTTTTCCTCCTAAAGAATAAATCTAAAAATACGGACAGAATAATGATGACCCCTGTCACTAATGCTTGATAGTTACCATCAATGGTCAGGATGTTCATCCCATTTAAAACCAAGGTCAATATGAGTGCCCCAATCAAGGTGCCAAACATCGTGCCAATACCACCAAATAATGAGGTGCCACCAATCAATACTGCAGCAATCGCCGGCAATGTAAGACTTTCGCCAATATCACCTTCAGCAGAATTTAAACGAGCCAAAAACACCAAACTAGCTAACCCTGCAGTCATTCCGCTCAAAACATAAACCAACATTAAACGACGATTAACGGGGACACCTGATAAGCGTGCAGCGAGTGGATTTGCTCCCACTGCATATATTTGCTGTCCATAAATAGAATATTTAGTAAAGATAGAACCTAATATTAAAAACAGAGTCATGATATAGATGGGTACCGGTACCCCATACAAATACCCACTTCCAATAAAGCGGAAGGATTTTTCAAAACCATTGATGGTTGTCCCCGCCATAAAATAATAAGTTAATCCGTGCAAGATCCACAACATGCCGTAAGTTGCAATAAAAGAGGGTAATCTTAAAAGGGTCACTAATAAACCATTGCCAATACCAATGAGCAAGCCACAACCAATACCAGACAAAAAGCCGAGCGCGGTTGAACCTGTAGTCGTCATGACAACGGCTGCAACACAAGCTGACATACCAACATTCGCGCCCACAGATAAATCAATCCCTGCGGTAAGAAAAACTAAAGTTAATCCTGATGCCATCAAAAATAAGAGGCTCGCTTGTCTTAATACATTGAGTAAATTATTGGTGGTAAAAAAAGCTTCTGTTAAGAATGACAAAGCAATACAAATCAATACAACGACTAATATTCTAAAAAATAAATTTTTAAGTTGTGATGAGTTTTTAAGTTCTACAAGTAAATTAGTCATTTGTTTCTATGCCTTACTTTTAAAACTATCTAGTAATAATGCCACCAAGACCAATAACCCAATACTCGCCACTTGAATGGAGGATTGCACGCCAATAAGGTTCAAACCATTTCTTAAAACACCAACTGTAATGACACCTAAAAAAGTGCCGAATAACCATCCATTGCCTTTTTCAAAGGAAGTACCACCAACGATCACTGCCGCGATTGCATCAAATTCCATACCAATAGCTGCCGTAGGATGTCCTGAATTCATGCGCGCTGTCAATAAAATAGATGCCAATCCTGCCATCATGCCGCTTAATGCGTAGATGGCAATATGGTGCAAATTAACTCGGACTCCTGCGAGTTTGAGTGCATCACGATTTCCGCCAATGGCAAACACATAGGTTCCAAAGCGGGTGTGATAGAGCAAAATATGGATGACTACGTAACTAACAATCGCAAAATAAATCGGCAATGGTATCCCGAGGAAGTTTCCGGTATAGGCCAAACCAATCGTATTTCCGACATCAGAGATGGTTTGTCCATCGGTCACAATTAAAGCCAAACTTTGACAAATACCGAGCATACCTAAAGTAACTACAAAGGGTGGCATATTCAGGTACACAATAATTGCACCGTTAACGATTCCGATCACAAGTCCAACCAATATTGCCATGCATATTGCGAGAGGTAAGTTATGTGTCAAAGCTAAAAAATAAGCCGCAATTACGCCACAAAAGGTCAGTAATGCCCCGATCGACATATCAATCCCTTCAGCCATAATGACCAGTGTCATCGGTAAAGAGATCATGAGTAAGATCGTCGATTGCACACCAATATTCATTAAATTTGGCACCGATAAAAAATCAGCATTGAGTATTGAAAATACCAACATACAAGCAAATAGCATGAGGGCTACGCCTGGAATACGTTTTAATGTAGGAAAGATAGTAAAGCCTTCGTTCAGTGTCGTATTAAGCATCTGTCATTCCCAACTTCAAAATATTTTCTTCATTTAAGGCTTCTTTTTCTAGAAGGCCAGAGATTTTTCCCTCTCGCATAACATAGGCTTTATCACAAACGTTGACGATTTCTGATAACTCAGAACTAATCATGAGGACCGCAGCGCCGTCCTCGACGAGTTTATATATAAGTGCAAATATCTCTGCTTTTGCGCCAACATCAATTCCACGCGTAGGCTCATCAAAGATAAAAATCTTAGAGTCTGTAGTAAGCCATTTACCAATCACAATTTTTTGTTGATTTCCACCACTCAAAAGTTGTGTTGATTGCTTCCCCGATGGGGTGGCAATACGGAGTTTACGAATGAGATCTTCGCTGATCTGCTGGACCTTCCTGTTATTGATCCAAGAACTTGGGAAGATTTTATTTAATCCAGAAAGGATAATATTTTCTTCTACAGAACGAATTAATGCCAGCCCTTCTGTTTTTCTACTCTCCGGAATCAAGGCCAAACCCATATCAACTGACTGAAAGGGCTCTCCTGTGCGATTTTTACCAAAAATCTCAACTGTGCCAGAACTGACCTTATCAACCCCAAAGGTTGCACGCGCAACTTCAGTTCGCCCTGCTCCTACAAGTCCTGCAAGGCCTACTATTTCCCCCTCTCGGACTTCTAGGGAGATATCTTCAATACCATTTTCCGAACAAAGATGCGAGAGTTTTAAGGCGACTCGTCCAGGTTGGCTCTGGAAATTTCTAGCGTAGGCCATATCCACCCTTCGACCGACCATCATCTGTACAAGCTCATCTGGGGTTGTGGTTTTGGGATCAGCCGAACCTACTTGTTTACCATCTCGCAAGACGGTAATACGATCTCCCATACTAAATACTTCAGCCATCCGGTGGGAAATATAAATAATAGCTACCCCTTCAGACTGAAGTTTACGAATCATCTCAAACAAAAGTGTCGTCTCTCGGTCTGAGAGAGCTGCTGTGGGCTCATCCATCACCAAGATCTTGGCATCTTGTGAGAGAGCTTTAGCGATTTCAACCATTTGCTGTTGGGCAACACCCAAAGTGTGAACTAGGGTATGTGTATCAATGTCTAACGAGAGAACTCTCAACCAATGTTTGGCCTCTTGATGCATCCGGGAATGGTCTAGCGTCCCTGGTATTGATCCAGAATATTCCCTTCCAAGAAAGATGTTTTGTGCGATATTTAAATAGGGCACCAAAGAAAATTCTTGAAAAATAACCGCAATTCCTAAATTTCTAGCATCTCCGGGATGGTGAATCTGAACGGGTTGACCTTGATGATAAATTTCACCGCCATCTGCTTGGTAGGCTCCACACAACACTTTCATGAGCGTTGATTTTCCAGCACCATTTTCGCCCAGGAGCATATGCACTTCCCCTGAATAGACGTCAAAAGAGACTTTATCTAAAGCGACAATACCCGGGAAAAATTTACTAATAGAACGAAGTTCAAGAATAGGCAATGTCATAAATGGTAATACTTGAGTTAGTCGCTAGAGATATTTGCACACAATACAAAAGTTCAAATAGCCTAGCTTCACCCAAATTTGTCTCATATCATTAATTTATTTATAGTAGTTAATGTAACAGTTTAAATGGTTGGTTCAACAAGTACTTACCCTAAGTAATCGCCTCATTAAGCACTACGATTGAAATAATTTTCTCTGAGGAGTTTCGTAGGCAAAAGATTTTAGGGTATGAAGAATGACTAGTTTTCATTGAATGAACATCACAAATTTTAGGCATACTCTGTATTAACTTAAAAAATCTAACCATAATTACCTAGATCTCATCATGA
>Ga0114963_10003856_pt1 | contig 10272 bp, 9 predicted proteins | sample C_131016_EF_Meta_FD_87019 | JGI IMG/M metagenome (GOLD analysis project Ga0114963, IMG submission 87019) | Freshwater microbial communities from Lake Croche, Canada to study carbon cycling - C_131016_EF_MetaG | ecosystem: Environmental > Aquatic > Freshwater > Lake | place: Lake Croche, Canada...
GAAAATATCCAGTCGCCGCTCAATTCGCCCGAGCCGATCATCTCGCCGTCCTGGTCGCCCGACGGCACCCGTCTGGCCTATGTGTCCTTCGAGGCCAAAAAGCCGGTGGTCTACGTCCACACGCTGGCCACCGGGCAGCGCATGGCAGTCGCCAACTTCAAGGGCAGCAACAGTGCACCGGCCTGGTCTCCCGACGGCCGATCGCTGGCCGTGGCCCTCACGCTCGATGGCATGTCGCAGATCTACCTCATCAGCGCGACCGAAGCCGGCACGCCGCGGCGCCTCACAAGTTCGAGCGCGATCGACACCGAGCCGGCCTTCTCGGCCGACGGCAAGTTCATTTACTTCACCTCCGATCGCGGCGGCTCACCGCAGATCTACCGCATGCCGGCGGCAGGCGGCGACGCCACCCGACAGACCTTCGGCGCCCCCTACAATGTCAGCCCCCGGATCAGCCCCGATGGCCGCCAGCTTGCGTTCATCACGCGACGCGAAGGGCGCTATTACGTCGCGATCAAAGACCTGGCCGGCGGCAACGAGACCGTGCTGACCGACGGCGGGCAGGAAGAGTCACCGAGCTTCGCCCCGAATGGCCGCTGGATCATGTATGCCACGCGATCGGGCGGGCGCGAGAACCTGATGGCGGTCTCGGTCGATGGCCGCATCAAGCAAAGATTGAGTTCAAGTCGAGGCGATATCCGCGAGCCCGCCTGGGGCCCCTTCGCCAAGTGATGGACACTGTGCCGGCCAGGTGCCGGCGCTTAATGGAGCACTAACATGAACAAACGTTTGATTTATCTGATCGCTGCGACCGCCGCCGCCCTGTCGATCGCGGCCTGCAGCTCATCAGTCAAACTTGATGATCCGGCGCCAATCGAGGACCGCTCCAATATGCCTGGCGACGGCAGCGCCGCCGCGGGCGCGGGCGGCGCATCGACCAATCCTGCCGGCAGCTCGCGGCCGATCACGCCGATCACGATCGACACCAAAGACCCGCTCAAGGACCCGAACAGCCCGCTGGCCAAGCGCAGCATCTATTTCGACTTCGACAGCTTCGCGATCAAGGACGAATACCGCTCGACCCTCGAGGCTCATGCGAAATACCTGACCGCCAACCGCGCCAAAAAGGCCGTCATCCAGGGCAATACCGACGAGCGCGGCAGCCGCGAATACAACCTCGCGCTCGGCCAGAAGCGCGCCGAGGCGGTTCGCAGGGCGCTGGTCGCGCTCGGCGTGACCGAGTCGCAGCTCGAGGCGGTGAGCCTGGGCGAGGAGAAGGCTCGCAGCGGCAGCGATGACGCGGCGCAGGCCGAGAACCGTCGCGCCGATCTGGTCTACCAGTGACCGCCATCAAGAACACGGCGGCGATGCGCCCCTTCGTCCCCGCAGCAAGTCCCACGGCAAGTCCCACGGCGTCGAGCTCGGCTGACCATGCGGCTGACCGCCATGCGCCGCGGATGGCCGGCCGACTCGCCCGTGCCACATGGTTTTCTCTCGCGCTGATCGGGACGCTCGCTCAGCCGGTGCAGGCGCAGCTCTTTTCCGACGACGAAGCGCGCCGTGCGATTCTCGATCTGCGCGGCAAGCTCGACCTGATGCAGCGCGACCTCACCCGCCGCCTCGATGACCTGCAGGCTCGGCTTGAACGCATGGAGCAGGGCAGTCGCGGCCAGCTCGATCTGCAGAACCAGCTCGGCGCGATGCGCCAGGAAATCGCCTCCCTGCGGGGCGCGGTCGAAGTGCAGGCCAATGAGCTCTCCCAGGCCGACAAGCGCCAGCGCGACGCTGTCCTCGATCTGGACACCCGACTGAAGCGCGTCGAGCCCACTGCCCTGAATCTCGACGGCAAGCAGATCACGGTCGACCCCAATGAGCGGCGCACTTATGAAGCCGCACTCGCGCAGCTTCGCAATGGCGACTTCAAGTCTGCGCAGGCCGCCTTCCAGCAGTTCCAGACGGCCTACCCGCAAAGTGCCTATGGCGCCGCCGTGCAGTACTGGATCGGCAGCAGCCAGTATGCGCAAAAAGACAACAAGGCCGCGATCACCACCCTGCAGTCCTTCGTGCAACGCTATCCCGAGCATCCGCGCACGCCCGACGCGCTGCTGACACTCGGCAACGCGCAGACCGACAGCGGCGATCGCAAGGCCGCAGCCGACACCTTCCGCCTCATCGTGCAGAAGTTTCCGGACAGCACAGCGGCGCCAACCGCCCGCGACCGGCTCGCCGCACTCAGCGCGCCGCCCAAGCGCTGAGCGGCGGGCACGGCCCCGCGATGACCGAGATCGATACCGCCCTGCTCGCCCACAGCGTCGTCTGGTGGGCGTTTGGCGTCAGCGTCGTGATGGGCCTTGCGATGAGCCGCAGCGACTTCTGCACGATGGGCGCGCTTGCCGACATCGTCAGCATGGGCGACTGGACCCGCCTGCGAATGTGGTTCGGCGCGATCGGCCTCGCCATCATCGGCACTCAGCTGCTGGCCGCCGGCGGGCTGATCGATCCCGGCAAGTCGATCTACACCGCGCCCCGTCTGATGTGGCTGTCGCATCTGGCGGGTGGGCTCATGTTCGGCTTTGGCATGGTGCTGGCCTCGGGCTGCGGCGCAAAAACCGTGCTGCGCGCGGGCACCGGCAATCTGAAGTCGCTGGTGGTGTTCATCGTGATGGGGCTGGTGGCCTACATGACCCTCAAGGGGCTGATCGGCGTCGTGCGCGTCGCCACGGTCGACCGCGTGGCAATCGAACTGAGCACCGGACAAGACCTGCCGAGACTGCTCGCCGGCAGCGATAACGGCCTGCGACGCCTGCTGCATCTGACGCTGGGCCTGGGGCTGGGAGGCATGCTCGTACTGATCTGCCTGGCCTCACGCCAGGTGCGGCACCCGCGCAATCTGCTGGGCGTGCTGACAGTGGGTGCATCGATCGTGGCGGTCTGGTATCTGTCAGGCCATGTCGGCTTCGTTGCCGAAGACCCGCAGACACTCGAAGAGCGCTTCGTCGCCACCAACAGCGGCCGGATGGAATCGCTCAGCTTCGTCGCGCCCTTTGCCTATGGCCTGGAGTTGCTGATGTTCTGGAGCGATCGCAGCAAATCGGTGAGCCTGGGTATCGCCAGTGTTCTGGGCTTGCTGGCCGGATCGACCGCCCACGCCCTGCTGACACACAGCTTTCGATGGGAAGGTTTTCGAGGCGCCGAGGACACCGCCAATCATCTGGTGGGCGGCGCACTGATGGGCGCAGGCGGGGTCATGGCACTCGGGTGCACTGTGGGTCAGGGCATCAGTGGCATGTCGACCCTGGCCATCGGATCAATGATCTCGCTGATCGCAATTCTTGCGGGTGGCACGGCCGGACTGCGCTACCAGGCATGGCGCATTGATCGACTCTCGTGACAAGCGTTTGACCACAGCCTCGCCAAAAACTATACTTGAGGGCTTTTCCGAACAACTAAAACAGTTTCATCGGGTCGTTAGCTCAGCTGGTAGAGCAGCGGACTTTTAATCCGTTGGTCGCAGGTTCGAATCCCGCACGGCCTACCATTCCAAACATGCATCAGTTCTGACGTACCTGATACGTTCGTTCCGGCGCATCGTTCGAAAGCCCCGCCCCGCAAGGTGGCGGGGTTTTTTTTGTGACTGCGCCGGCACAGCCCCCGCTTGCCGGATTGCGCAGGATCGCGTCAGGCATGCGCGGGCCACGCTACACTCGCGCGCACTTTCACCCCAGCCTGCCGCCATGGCGTTTTCAAGCCTGCTCACCCTGCTCGACGACATCAGCACCGTCCTGGACGATGTTGCCGTGATGACCAAGGTCGCCGCCGGCAAGACCGCCGGCGTGCTGGGAGACGACCTCGCGCTCAACGCCCAGCAGGTGTCGGGGGTTCGTGCCGATCGCGAGTTGAGCGTCGTCTGGGCAGTCGCAAAGGGTTCGGCGCGCAACAAATTGATTCTGGTGCCATTGGCCATCCTGATCAGCGCGCTGGCGCCCTGGGCGATTGCACCCCTGCTTGTCCTGGGAGGGGCCTATCTGTGTTTCGAAGGCGTCGAGAAGCTCGCCCACCGCTGGCTCTCCGACGGCTCAGCGCATCATCTCGAGACGCCGCACGACGCGGAGCATCTGCTTGCAGCGCCTGGCCTGCAGAGTGCCGAGATTCATGAAGGCGACAAGATCAGCGGCGCGATTCGAACCGATTTCATCCTGTCGGCCGAGATCATCGTCATCGCCCTCGGGACGGTCGCCGACGCAAGCCTGCTCCTTCGCATCAGCGTTCTGACCGCAGTGGCAATCCTGATGACCGTCGGGGTCTATGGCGCGGTTGCCGCAATCGTGAAACTCGATGACCTCGGCTTGAAGCTCAGTCGCAAAACCGGACGCCGCGCCATCGATGCGTTCTCGCGGCGGCTCGGTGCCGCGATCGTGTCGATGGCGCCCTGGCTGATGAAATCGCTTTCGGTCATCGGCACGATCGCAATGTTCCTGGTCGGCGGCGGCATTCTCGTCCATGGCATACCGGCACTGCATCATGCGGTGCAGGCTGCGGTACAGCTGCTCGGCCCGGGCGCCGCCGACGGCGGGCTGATCGGCCAGGTCTTTGAGCAGGGGCTGGCTGCCGCAAGTGGACTCGCAGCCGGGGCGATCGCTCTTGTCTTGTGGACCATGATCGGATGGGTGGTTCGCACCGACCGGTGAGTCAGGCCCCTCTTCGAGGCGCCGGGCCTGGCGCGGCGCGAAGGCATTGCTGGCAGAATGCCGGGGGCACAAGGCAGACGACCCTGATCGCCGCCAGGTGCCCGTGCCGATCCGTCCGCCGCCATCCGAGGAGACCCCAGATGAACCCCGATCAGACCCCGCGCAACCGCCGCGCTTTCGTCAAAACCGCAACCGCCGCTGCCGCCGCACTGGCCCTGCCGGTGCGTGCACAGTCCGACTTTCCGCGCGGCCCGGTCAAGGTCATCGTCGGACTGCCGCCGGGCGGGGCCGCCGACATCATCGCCCGTACCATCGGCACCCAGATGGAGAAGTCCCTCAAGCAGCCGGTCGTCATCGAAAACAAGCCCGGCGGGCAGTTCGTGATCTCGGTGCAGGCGCTGCTCAATGCCCCGGCCGATGGCCAGACCCTGCTCTACATCTACAACGGCTACGCCTCGGTCAACGCCACCCTCAAGCTTTTCGACCTCGAAAAGCAGACGATTCCGGTGGCCCAAGTCGCGTCCACCCCGATCGTGCTGCTGGTGCGCAATGATTCGCCGCACAAGAGTGCCAAAGAGATGTTCGCCTGGGCGCGCGCCCATCCCGACAAACTGAACTTCGGCACCCTGGGTGCGGGCGGCGTCGAGCATCTGAAGTGGCGGCAGATCGAAAACGCTGCTGGCTTCAAGGGCAATCCGGTGGCCTACAAGGGCGGCCCAGATTCGATGCAGGCGCTGCTGGGCGGCGAGATCGATTGCCTGCTCTCCGCGGGCCTGTTCGCCAAGATGTACGTGCCCAAAGGGCAGGCGCGCGTGCTGGCGGTACTTGACGCCTCACGCTGGCAGGACTTCCCCGAGGTGCCCACGCTCGTTGAGACCGGCGTCAACGTGCCGCCGCTGGCCTATTGGGGCGGCTATGTGGTCAAGGCAGGCACGCCGCCCGAAATCGTGCAGCGCCTGTTCCGTGACATCACCGACGCAGCAGTCACCCCGCCGGTCCTCGAGCGCCTTGCCGCCACCGGCGGCATGCCTCTGGTCAGCAAGTCACCCGAAGAATTTCGCAGACTGTTGAACGCTGACATCGCCTGGATGACCGAGTCGGCAAAAGGTCTGAATCTGGGGGGCTGACCGATGACATCGACGCTGATCAAATGCGCGTTCGCCCTGTCGCTCGGCATGGCGGCAATCCTGCCGCAGCCAGCGATGGCTGCGCCCGCGCAGACTGCAGACGCCATCTATCTCGGCGGCCCGATCATCACCGTCAACGAACTCCAGCCACAGGCCGAAGCGCTTGCGATCCGGGGCGGGCGAATCATTGCGGTCGGTTATCGCGATGAGGTGATGAAGCTCAAGGGCGCAAGCACGCGTGTTGTCGACCTGGGCGGCAAGACGCTGCTGCCGGGTTTCATCGACCCGCACGGCCATGTCTACAGCACCGGCATTCAGGCGATTTCGGCCAACCTGCTGCCGGCACCGGACGGCGAGGTCAACACGATCGCCGCGCTGCAATCGGCGCTCAAGTCATGGCGCCAACAGAACGCCCAACTGACCGCCAGATACCGATGGTTCGTGGGTTTCGGCTACGACGATGCACAGCTTGCCGAGCGTCGTCATCCCACGCGCGAAGACCTCGACAAGGTCTCAACCGACCTGCCGGTGGTCATCGTTCATCAGTCCGGCCATCTGGGCGTGATGAACAGCAAGGCACTCGAACTGGTCGGCATTACCGCCGGCAGCAAAGACCCGCAAGGTGGTCTGATCCGGCGCAAGGCAGGCAGCCAGGAGCCCGACGGTGTGCTCGAAGAAGCCGCGTTCTTCGGTCCGCTGTTGTCGCTGATCAGCAAGCTCAGCCCGGATGCCAACCGTGCCATCTTCAAGGCAGGCGCCGACCTCTACAAGCGTTACGGCTACACCACCGGGCAGGAAGGGCGGGCAACACCCGGCTCGGTCACGACCATGGCCGCACTCGCCAAGGCGGGCGGACTCGATATCGACGTGGTCGCCTATCCCGACATCGCGGCCGACCCCGAGATCATCCGGGCACCGCTTCTGTCTCGGCAGTACACCGGACACTTTCGCATCGGCGGCGCAAAACTCACGCTCGACGGCTCACCGCAGGGCAAGACCGCCTGGTTGACCAAGCCTTATTTCAAGGTGCCCGAAGGCCAGCCGGCCGACTACCGCGGCTATGCCCAGTTCAAGGACGATCAGGTCAATGGCTATGTCGACACCGCGTTCAGGAATGGCTGGCAGCTTCTTGCGCATGTCAACGGCGATGCCGCCATCGACCAGTTCATTGCGGCGGTCAGGCTTGCCGAAAAGAAATACGGGATGGCCGACCGGCGCACGGTCGCCATCCATGGCCAGACCACCCGCCTCGATCAGGTCGAGGCCTTCAAGGAACTCGGCATCATTCCGTCCTTCTTCGCGATGCACACCTTTTACTGGGGCGACTGGCACCGTGATTCGGTATTGGGCCCGGAGCGTGCGGCCAATATTTCGCCGACCGGCTGGGCGCTCGAGCGGGGAATGATCTTCACCTCGCACCACGATGCGCCGGTCGCGATGCCGGATCCGATGCGTGTAATGTCGGCGACCGTCAATCGCGTCACCCGCAGCGGTCAGGTTCTGGGCCCGGCGCAGCGCACTTCGCCGCTGGTTGCGCTCAAAGCCCACACCCTGTGGTCGGCCTACCAGCACTTCGAGGAAAAGACCAAAGGCTCGCTTGAAGTCGGCAAGCTCGCCGATTTCGTGGTGCTCGACCGCAATCCGCTCGCAGGCGACCCGTTGACGATTGCCGATATCAAGGTCATGGAGACCATCAAGGAAGGCAAGACGGTCTATCGGCGAGAGACGGCGGCAAAGAAGGCCGCAGCGAACCCGAGCTGCGCTCACTCGAGCGCCTGCTTCCTGGTCGCCAGCCGTGCGCTCGGGCAGGTCGGCCTGGTTCATGCCCACGACAATCATCCGTGACCGCCTGAATCAGCAGCCAGCCGCCGTCCCGGCCCGATCGGCAATCAGGGCCGGCGGCGCGCTGCTGTCAATGAACCCTGCCTGTCTCGTCAGCGTGGTCCTTTGATGAACACCCCGAGCACCCGCGAAAACAGCCTTCGCGTTGCCGTTCTCATGTGCGGCATCGACATCGCGCTGACCGGCTACGCCGCCTTTTCCTCGAACTCGGTCACCATTCTTGGATCACTCTTCAAGGAGCTCGCCGACTTCATCGCGATGCTGTCGGCGTTTGCAACGTTTCGCGCGGTACGGCGCGAGCCGAACGAACGCTTCGCCTACGGTGTCGGCAAGCTCGAGAATCTGGTCAGCGTGGGCACCGGCATCCTGATGTTCGCCTGCGGCTTCGGCATCCTTTACCAGGCGATCGGCGCGATTCAGGATCCTCGCCCGACGGAAGGCACGCTGCCAGGCATTCTGCTGTTTTCCGGCTATGCCCTGATCGGCTTTTGGCTGTGGCAGCGCAACCTGCGCGCCGTTCGCCAGCAGAGCTCTGCGATTCTGCTGTCTCAGGCCCATCTTTGGTTTTCGAAAGCGCTCTACGACGGCCTGATGGCCGTGGCACTCATCCTCGCGCTGATATTCAAGCAGTTCGCCTGGAGCGCCTACCTGGATCCGCTGGCCTCGCTGGTTGGCGTCGGCTTCCTGCTGCACGGCGCCTGGTCGATGGCGTCGTCATCGGTCGGCGATCTGCTCGACTCCACCCTCGAAGAAGCCACGAAGCTGCGAATCATGCGGCACATGGTCGAGCACTTCGCCGACTATTCGCATCTGTACCAGATCCGCACCCGTCGCTCGGGGCCCAGGGTCTATGTCGAGGTATTTCTGCAGTTCGATCCCGAACTGCGCATGGCCGAAGTCGAGCGACGCATCGAAGTCCTGCGAACAGAGATTGGCACATCGATTCCCGAGGCAGACATCACGATCTGCCCGGTCATGCCAAGCGCGCGGCCGGCAAGCTGATCGCGCCATCGCGCCATCGCACCGTGCCCTAAGCCCTTAATTCCTTAATCCCTTAATTCCCTGATCCCCTGATCCCCTCAGCTTGACAGACGCAGCCAGAGCGCCGGCCCGGCCAGGGCCACCCACGCGCCCCCCAGCAGCACCAGCGCCACAAAGACCGCCGCGCTGCCACAGTCCTTGGCTTTCATCGCCTGCGAATTGAACTCCGGAGTGGTCATGTCGACGGCTGCCTCGAGCGCCGAGTTGAGCAACTCGGCCAGCAGCACCAATCCCATCAATGCCAGCAAGAGCACCGTGTCGAGCCTGGGCAGCTGCAGCCATAGGGTCAGCGGCGCGAGCAGCAGGGTGAGCAGCAGCTCCTGGCGAAATGCCGCTTCATCGCGCCATGCGCTGCGGATGCCCTGCTCCGAATACTGCATGGCCCGAACCACTCGGACGATGCTGAATGCCGACGCTGATTTCACAAGCAGTCTCCTTCGATCATTCAAACCTTGCCGAGTCTGGTGCGACGCCGAAGGCTTCTTGCCAGGCCGCCGCCAGCGGATTCGATTGCAACCAGCCCATTGTACGAACCAAGAAAGCCGGGCGCATGGATCAGTCCAATGCTGAACGAGACCGCCCTCCCTGCATCAGGCCCGCGCGGTCGCTCTGGCCTCGACCGTTCAGGCCGATGCTGACGCAGGGCCGATCAGAAACGGTTGACCGTGATCACCTCAGCGACCGCTTGAGTCGACGGCTCATCGGCGACGCAAGCGCTGAACAGGCAAGCCGCCTAGCGAATTCCGATCATCTTGTGCATCTGCACCGACAGACGCCATTGGGGATTCGCCTGGCAGTAGGCCAGCGCCGCTTCGGTATTGCGCAGGCGGTCCGGGCCATCCATCGGCTGCAGCAGGCGATGCTCGAATGCCAGATGCTCGACTGCTTGCGGCAGCAGATCCGGCTGCGGAAAGACGAGCTTCAGTTCATGGCCCTGCGTCTGCACGATGGCAGCGCCCGCCTTCGGGCTCATGCAGATCCAGTCGATTCCGGCTGGCGCCTTGAGCGTCCCGTTGGTTTCAACTGCAATCATGAAACCTGCCGCATGCAGCGCATCGGTCAAGGCTTCGTCGACCTGCAGCAGCGGCTCACCGCCCGTCAGCACCACGAATCGGTGCGCGGTCGAGGCGACCGGCCACTGCGCGGCAATCTGCGCGGCGAGCGACTCGGCATCCGGGTATTTGGCGCCCAGCGTGCCGTCGGTGCCAACGAAATCGGTATCGCAGAACTGGCAGACCGCGCTTGGCCGATCGGTCTCACGGCCGGTCCAGAGGTTGCAGCCGGCAAAGCGGCAAAACACCGCAGGTCGACCGGCATGCAGCCCTTCGCCCTGCAAGGTGTAAAAAATTTCTTTCACCGAATAAGTCATGCCTCAGACCGGCAGTGCCGGCCCCTCCAGATCCTGCGCAATGATCGAGCCGCAGCCCTCGGTCTCGAAGAGATCGACCCGCACCAGTTCGGGCAAGGCAACCCGGGTCGTGCGATAGATCCAGTCGGCGATGCTGGCGGTGTCGGTATCGGCAAGACCCGCCAGTTCATGCAGCGGCCGATGGTCGATCGCCTTGAACACCGGA
>Ga0114963_10003858_pt1 | contig 10271 bp, 11 predicted proteins | sample C_131016_EF_Meta_FD_87019 | JGI IMG/M metagenome (GOLD analysis project Ga0114963, IMG submission 87019) | Freshwater microbial communities from Lake Croche, Canada to study carbon cycling - C_131016_EF_MetaG | ecosystem: Environmental > Aquatic > Freshwater > Lake | place: Lake Croche, Canada...
TTATTAATAAAGAAAATTATTCACCCCATGAAAACCAACAAACCTAAAACACCAACACCTATCCAACCCCATGAAAACCACAAAACCTTAAAAACAACAAAACCTATCCAACCCCCTAAAAACCACAAAACCTAAAAACACCAAAACCTATCCAACCCCCTGAAAACCACAAAACCTAAAACACCAAAAACCAACATACCACAGAAAAATCATCATCCAACAACCAGCTATCTATCCAATAGCCGTTTTTAATCCTACCAATGAGATTCCAAAAAATCCTAAACCATGAAAAACTAATTATTATCTAGACATGAAAAACCACGTGAAGCCATGGATTAGTCTTAGACTTATCCATGGCGGAACTTGGTTTTATTGGTTTTATTTTGCTTTAAAGTAAGATGTCTTTATCCAATAGCTTGTTCAATTGCTGCAGCTAACCTCAAAGCCGCATAAGCCAATTGCCTTTTTATAATTTTACGAGCATTTTTCTCGTATTTCTTATCAATATTGTCGTTTTCAATTTTATACACTTGATCCAAATGGGTTCTTGCATCATTCATCCAAACTTTCAAATCAATTCTTTGGATCTTTTTCTTCTTACATCCCCACATTGATTCTATTGAATTCCACACTTCATCTTTTGTAATTTGTGTTTGTTCAATAATTCCATAATCCCACAAAGCATGCAAATTGTATTTTTTGTTGTTGTATTGAACAAAAACACCATTTCCTCCTCTATCTACTCCATAACCAACATGTAATGGTTGGTGAAGATCTTCTACCAAATGTGTTAAAATCAAAACTTGTTCTTGTTGGGTAAATTGTACTTTGTTATCTTTTTCTTTCAAAGATGTTAATACCTGATTTAATTCCCAATACACATTATTGGTTGCTGTAAAATCTATAGCCTTGCCTTTTTCTGCATTGATATAATGCGTAACATCTAATGAAGTATAGGGAGCTTTTCCTCTAACTGCATCCATCCAAATTCCGGCGGAATCAACTGAAATTCCATTTAAAATCTTTAAATATTTCTCTTGTGTAGCTGGCTTCAACATTTGAAATGCCAATTGTGAAATGATATGATGCCCTTCCCTACCCCATGCTAAACTTTTATTTGTACTTGCTAATAAAGTCACCAAAAAAACACCTACAATTGCTTTTTTCATCTGTAATTACTTATAATTTATTTTAAAGATTTTTGATTTTGATTGTTGCAACACGATACAATCAAAAAGCGAAAGTATAATTTTATTGGTGATTTAAATCCCTATATCCAGCATTAATTAATCTTCAAAATCTTTAAATCAATCAAAGGTTTATAAACAATAGATTGAAGCAAAAGTTCTTATGTATAAAATCTAAAAATTTTGAAATCTTCAAGTGAACGAACTTAAATTTATATATTAGTGTTTAATCAGTTTTAATCAACCATTTTACAAAGTGAATGCTCTTCAAGAAATAATTGCAGCTTTTGAAAAGGCAACAAAAGCAGGACAAAAAACGGCATTAGCAACAGTGGTTCAACTCAATGGATCTTCTTATCGTAGACCAGGAGCAAGAATGTTGATTAATGATATTGGTGAAATGACAGGTGCAATAAGCGGAGGTTGTTTAGAGGGTGATGCACTTAGAAAAGCTTTGTTGGCAATTGGACAACAACAATCTAAACTTGTGGTTTATGATACTAGTGATGAAGATGATGTGGCATTGGGTGTTCAATTGGGATGTGCTGGAATCATTCATGTTTTGTTTGAACCCATAAATCCAGAAAACAATTACTCAGCCATTCAACTCATCAAAAAAGCAATAACAGTAAGACAACCTGCCGTTTTAGTAACATTATTTTTTCCTGAAAACAAAAGAGCAGAACAACCCGGAACTTGCTTTCTTTTAGAACACAATAGAGAAATATCGGGAAATATTCCTTACAATTTTTTAGAAGATTCAATTATTACTGAAGCAAAAGATGCATTAACAAAAAAACAATCAACATTTAAACAGTTCACAGCTGAAAATATTTCGGTTACCGCTTTTATTGAATGTATTGAGCCCCCAATTCATTTGGTGGTTATAGGTGCGGGAAATGATGCTGTTCCAATGGTAAAAATAGCAACCTGTTTGGGTTGGGAAGTTAGTGTAGTTGATGGAAGAAACACACACGCAACGCCTGAAAGATTTACCGCTTCATGTCAAATTCTAGTGAGTAAACCCGAGAAAGTATTGGACCAAATTCATATTGATGACCAAACTGTTTTTGTAATGATGACACACAATTACAATTATGATTTGGCAATGCTAAAAGCATTACTACCCAAAATGCCTAATTATATTGGGATGCTTGGTCCAAAGTTGAAATTGGATAGAATGTTGGAAGAATTGCGCAATGAAGGGATGGATATTACCGATGAAATGCTGCAAAAAGTATATGGACCAACTGGTTTAGAAATTGGAGCAGAAACTCCAGAAGAAATTGCATTAAGTATAATTGCCGAAATCAAAGCGGTTTTATCTGGCAAAGCAGGGGGATTTTTAAAATTTAAAAATGATGTAATCCACTCTAGAGAAGCCATCAAAACAACAGAAAAAAGAGTAGATTAAGCATGCAAAAAGCCAATAAGAACATAGGAATTGTGATTCTTGCAGCTGGTGAAAGCAAAAGAATGGGAACACCCAAACAGCTTTTAACATTTAACAACAAAATGTTGATCAATAAAGCAATAGATATTGCTATTTCGACCCATTTAAAACCAGTAGTTTTGGTGTTGGGTGCATTTAAAGTAAAGATTGAAGCCAATATTTTGCATGATGAAATTTCTATTGTAGAAAACATCAATTGGAATGAAGGAATGGCAAGTTCTGTTAGAATTGGATTAGAAAAACTTATAGAAATTTCACCCAACATTGAGGGCGTTGTATTTATGGTTTGCGATCAACCTTATGTTACAAAAGAAGTAATTGAAGGGTTGATAAATGTTCAAGCTGAAACTGGTTTTGAAGCAGCCGCATCTCGTTATAATAGTAAAATTGGTACCCCTGCCCTACTGCTCAAATCACATTTCAACGCATTATTTCAGTTAAAAGGCGATACTGGGGCAAGAAAAATACTTTTAGAAAATAGTGAAAAAGTCGCGATTGTAGATTTTGATGCCGGTATCTTTGATATAGATACTCCCGAAGATTATCAAAATTTGTCCAACGCACAACAAATATGAAATGATTGTAGACAACCACAATAGAATACACAACTATCTAAGAATTTCTTTAACCGACAATTGCAATTTGCGTTGTTTTTATTGCATGCCAGATGATGAATATGATTTCACACCAGCAAGCAAACTGATGCAAGCAGATGAAATTGAGGCTATTGCAAAAATATTTGTTCAATTGGGTGTGGATAAAATCCGCCTAACTGGTGGAGAGCCTTTGGTGCGTAAAGATTTTGGTGCTATTATCAGCAAAATATCAGCACTTCCTGTAAACTTGACAATCACAACAAATGGCAGCAGACTTAACCAATTTGCGGAAGTATTAAAAGAAGCTGGAATTAAATCGCTTAATATTAGTTTAGATACCCTTCAAAAAGAAAAATTTTTATTCTTAACCAAGCGAGATTTATTTGAAGACGTTTACAAGAATATTCTTTTAATGGTTGATAAGGGATTCAATGTAAAAATCAATGTGGTTGTGATGAAAGGCATCAACGAAAATGAAGTCATAGATTTTATAAAGCTTACGCAACACTTGCCCGTTCATGTGCGATTTATTGAATTCATGCCATTCACTGGAAATCGTTGGAACAATGAAAAAGTATTTACTTGGCAAAATATATTGGCATTGGCAAGTGAGCAATTTGACATTTTACCTTTGGAAAGATTAATGCATGAAACCGCCAAAAAATATATTGTACCTGGGCATCTTGGAACCTTTGCTGTAATATCTACAATGAGCTCGCCATTTTGTGGAGATTGCAATAGAATAAGATTAACAGCAGATGGTAAATTAAAAAACTGCTTGTTTTCAACATCAGAAACAGATTTACTTACCCCATTCAGAAATGGAGAAGATATTATTCCTCTGATTCATCAAAATATTAAGTCTAAAGAAAAAGAACTAGGCGGTCAATTTACCACAGCAACAGATAAAATTGAAACCAACAAATTGGAAAACCGAAGCATGATTACCATCGGTGGATAATCGTATTCTAAAATTCTAAATCAATTGTTTAAATATTAATTCAAATGGCAGAATATCCTGTAATGATAAGTGTAGAAGAGGCAAAACAATATATTGAAGATTCAATTGTTTCATTAGAACCTGTTTTTTTACCAATAGAAATATCAACAGGTTTGGTTTTAGCTGAACCCATTTATGCACCTTATTCCATTCCAAACTATCGACAATCAAGTATGGATGGATTTGCACTGAATAATGAAGCATTAAAGGAAACTTTACCCATCATTGGAGAAATTCCTGCTGGAACTCAAGAACCATTTCATCTTCCACAAGGAAAAACCGTAAAGATTTTTACCGGAGCAGCTGTTCCTGATGAAGCAAATGTGGTGGTAATGATAGAAAAATGTGAAATCATAAATGAGACTTTGATAATTCTTGATGATAAATTAAAATTTGGCGATAATATTAGACCCATTGGATCAGAGATTCTAGAAGGAGCATTAGCAATGGAAGCGGGAATGTCAATAACTCCGGCTGCTGTAGGTTTTTTAGCAGGAATTGGCATTGACAAAGTAAACGTTATTCCAACTCCGAAAATAAAAATCATCATTACCGGCAATGAAATTCAAGAACCGGGTACAGTTTTAACCTATGGCAAAACTTTTAATGCAAACACTTATTTGTTAAAAGCTGCATTTTCTCAATTGGGCATTCATCATGTGGAAACGGATATTATTGAAGATAACCTTCATGCAATTCAACAGGAACTTGACTTTTCTCTTTCCTATTTTGATATGGTAATTGTTTCGGGGGGAGTAAGTGTTGGCGATTATGATTTTACAGGAATGGCATTTGACAATTGTGGAATTGAAAAGGTTTTTCATAAAATCAAACAAAAACCCGGCAAACCAATACTATTCGGAATAAAAAATTCAATTCCGGTTTTTGGATTACCAGGTAATCCCGCTTCCGTTCTAACCTGCTTTTATGAATACATATTGCCTGCATTAGGGAAATTGATGCAACGTAAAATGGAATTGCAAAAACTTCAAGTTCAACTTTCAAACAATTATAAAAAGCTGGCTGGACTTACCCATTTTGTAAAAGCATTTTACAATGGAGAATCTGTATCTATTTTAACTGGACAAGAATCTTACAAACTCAATACCTTTGCACGTGCAAACGGATTGGTAGTATTGCCAGAATCTTCAACAGAATTTCAAGCTGGTGATTGGGTTGAATTTCATTTGTTTCCTAGCTTTTAATGTAAATCATGGAATTACTTTTTAAACTTTTGATTTTTATTGTAGCATTTTTATATGCGATGGTTGGGCATGGAGGAGCAAGTGGATATCTAGCACTTATGGCTATATTCAATATGACTCCAGCATTGATGAAACCAACAGCATTGCTTTTGAACCTTTTTGTTTCATTAACCGCCTTTATACAGTTTTATAGAAATGGTCATTTCAAATGGAAGATTTTCCTGCCTTTTGCATTAGCATCAATTCCACTTTCCTTTTTGGGCGGGATGATTACCCTTGATGGCAATATTTACAAAAAAATATTAGGCATATTTTTAATATTCCCGATTATCAGATTTTTATTTTATCGCAATTATACTGATGAAGAACTTAAAGCAAACAATATCCTTGGTTCAATTGCAATTGGAGGTTCAATAGGCTTTGTTTCAGGATTGATTGGAATTGGCGGTGGAATTATACTTTCACCCATATTGTTGCTGCTTCGCTGGACAAATCAAAAACAAACTGCCGCAATAAGTGCTATGTTTATTTTTGTAAATTCATTGTCGGGTTTAATTGGTCAAATTACCAAAGGAATTTCCCTAAATGTATCCATGTTTGAATTTGTAGGAATTGCATTTGTGGGTGGATTACTTGGTTCTTGGTTGGGGGCATTTAAATTTAACCAACAATTTTTGAAATATGCTTTGGCAATTGTTTTGGCTTTTGCCTCCTATAAACTATTGTTTACCAATGCTTAATTTGAATCAATAATATGTCAATCAACCTGCTATTTTTTGGTCAACTTTCCACTTTGGTTGGATCAAACAATATGACAATAGAAAATATAGTAGATACTGAATCTTTACAATTGTATTTGTTTGAAAAATTTCCAGAAATGGAGAATGCAAAGTTTGTTATCGCTTTAAACAACGAGGTGATTCTTAAAAATACAGTTATCAACATTGGAGATACCTTAGCTTTTTTACCCCCATTTTCAGGAGGCTAATTATGATTGATCCACAATTTCAAGAAAGATACCACAGGCAATTGATTTTAAAAGGCTTTGGACCGGAAGCACAGCAGAAACTTACCAATGCCAATGTTTTAGTTATTGGAGCCGGAGGTTTGGGCTGCCCAATATTGCAATATTTAGCAGCAGCCGGAATTGGACATATTGGAATTGCAGATGAAGATATTGTTAGTCTTTCTAATCTTCCTCGACAAATACTTTTTACTACAGCGGATGTTGGAAATCGCAAAGCAGAATCAGCAAAAAATAAACTTCTACAACTAAATCCATACATCAAAATCACTGTTTATGCTGAATATTTCAAGCAAGAACAATGCCTTGAACATTTTAAAAACTATGATATTATTGTAGATGCAACTGACAATTTTGCAAGCAGGTATCTTATCAATGATGCTTGTGTATTGATGCAAAAACCATTGGTATTGGGTGCAGTATCTCAATTTGAAGGACAAGTTGCGGTACTTAATTATCAAAGTTCAAATAATTTACGCCCCATCAATTACCGAGATATATTTCCTACACCACCACAAGCCAATGAAGTTCAAAACTGTTCAGAAGCCGGAATATTAGGTGTTTTACCTGGGATAATTGGCACGATGCAAGCTACAGAAGTCATCAAACTAATTACGGGTATAGGTCAACCTTTAATAGATCAAGTTTTAATATACAATGCACTTAACCATCAAATTTTAACTATAAAACTTCAACCCAATCTACAAATAAAAACACCCGAAACCACTGAAGATTTTATTCAAACCAACTACGAATGGCTTTGTAATTATAATGAACAAGCAAATTTAGAAATTGATTCAACTAAGATTTCTGAACTATTGTTTTCAAACGATGTAATATTAATAGATATTCGTGAAAAAGATGAAACACCTAAAATACACCAATGGCAACATTTGAGTATTCCGCTTTCAAACTTAGAAACAAGTATTAATGAACTAAAATTTGGTAAGGTTCTATTTATTTGTCAATCAGGAACCCGAAGCCTTCAAGCTGCCCTAACCATGTCAAACAAATATCCAAATAAAACTTTTTTAAGTATAAAAGGCGGAATCAACGCAATTGTGTAACCCAACAACGAATCCCATGAGCGAACATAAAAAGAGAAACATTTTCATTGAAGGTCCTATTTCACCTGCTTTTATAGCAGAAAGCATCAGCAAACACAATACACAAACTGAAATTGGAGGACATAGTATATTTTTAGGACAAGTTAGAGCAGATGAAGTGGATGATAGAAAAGTTGCTGCTATTGATTATACCACTTATGAGGAAATGGCTTTAAAAAGAATGTCAGAAATAAGAGAATCCATTTTTGCAGCTTACCCTTTAATTTGTATGCACGTTTACCACAGTTTAGGTGTTGTTAAATCTGGGGAGATTTGCTTGTTTGTATTCACATCATCTAAACACAGAAAAGCTGCTATTGAAGCATGCAACGCATGTGTTGAAAGCATTAAAGAAAATTTACCAGTTTGGGGTAAAGAAATCTTTGAAGATGAAAGTTATCAATGGAAAGTCAATCAATAAAACCAGAAACTACATTATCATGGTAAATATTACCCATAAATCTACCACCCTTCGTGAAGCAGTTGCAATAGCAGAAGTTAAAGTTTCAAAAGTTGAAACCATTGAAGCCATTGTAAATAGAACCGTACCCAAGGGAGATGTATTTGAATTTAGCAGAGCTGCTGGTTTGTTTGCTTGCAAAAAAACTTATGAAGTAATTCCAGATTGCCACCCCTTACCTATTGAATATACTTCTATAACACATTCAATAGAAGGTTTAAAAATTATAATAAGGGTTGAAGTACATACAGTGTATAAAACTGGCGTTGAGGTAGAAGCCATGCATGGAGCGGCAATTACAGCTTTAACGATGTATGATATGCTGAAACCAATTGATAAAGGAATTGAAATCTCCAATATCCGTTTGGAACTTAAAAAAGGTGGGAAATCAGACATCAAATATGCTTATCCTGAAACCCTTAAAATAGCAGTAGTTACTTGTAGCGACAGCATTTCCAAAGGATTGAATCAAGATAAAAGTGCAGGAATTGTAGTTGAAAAATTAATCAGTTATGGAATAGAGGTTGGGTATCAACAAACCATACCAGATGAAATTGATGTTATACAACAAACGGTATTTAATTTAAAAGACGATGGATTTGATTTAATTCTTTTCACAGGTGGAACTGGTTTATCACCAAGAGATGTAACACCAGATGCTGTAAAAGAAATATTAGAAAGAGAAGTGCCTGGGATAATGGAAGCTGCAAGAAGTTACGGGCAGCAGCGAACACCTTATGCAATGCTAAGTCGCGGAGTAGCGGGATTTTTGGGAAACACCCTTATCATTACATTACCAGGTTCTCCTAAAGGAACTGCAGAAACCATGGATGCTGTTTTTCCCTATATACTTCATGTGTTTAAAGTTAAAGATGGAGAAAGGCATGATTAATCAAGATATCAAAATCTTAAAAACACAAAGCCAAAAGCATGACCAACTACCCTATCTACCTCGATTATAATGCTACAACCCCTTGTGATCCATTGGTTGTTGAGGCGATGTTGCCCTTTTTTGGTATTCATTTTGGAAATGCAGCCAGTAAAACACATAGCTATGGCTGGCTTGCAGAAGAATCCGTTGAAATTGCAAGAGAAAATGTAGCAACCCTAATTAATGCCACACCTAACGAAATCGTATTTACATCGGGTGCAACAGAATCAATTAATCTGGCAATTAGGGGCATTGTAGAACCTTATAATGTTGCAGAAACGCATATCATTACATTTGCAACAGAACACAAAGCTGTTTTAGATGTGTATCAATATCTTCAATCAAAGGGAATTTCTATTACTATACTACCGGTTCAATCTGATGGCTTACCAAATTTAGAGGAGTTGGAAAATGCAATTACACCCAACACCAAACTTATTTCCATGATGTATGCCAACAATGAAACGGGGGTCATCATGCCGGTGAAACAATTGGCAAACATTGCACAAAAACACCATATTCCATTCTTTTGTGATGCAACACAAGCTGTAGGAAAAATTCATGTTGATGTAAAGCTAGACGAAATTGATATAATGTGCTTTTCTGCCCACAAAATGTATGGTCCCAAAGGTTGTGGAGCTTTGTTTATAAGAAAAAAATCACCCAAACTCAACATTCAACCATTGTTGTATGGTGGTGGACATGAAAGAAAAATGCGCAGCGGTACTTTAAATGTACCGGGTATAGTTGGGTTGGGAAAAGCTTGCGAAATAAGCAAATCTGTTTTACTAGAGGAATCTAAAAGGCTTTTATCATTAAGAAATTTACTTTTGAACCATTTGTTGGATGACAAGAATATCATACTAAACGGCGAACTAAACCAGTTGCTTCCAAATGTTGCAAACATTGTATTTATGAATCCAAAGGGTAATGAAATCATCAAATGGTTAAGTAAATATGTTGCCATTTCTTCAGGTTCAGCCTGCACCTCTGCATCCATTGAACCCTCTCATGTATTAACAGCAATGGGATTAAGTGAAACGATGGCTGCAAATGCTATTCGTTTTAGTTTGGGAAGATTTACTTCTGAAGAGGAAATCATCCAAACGATAAAATATATTAAAGAGGGTTTAGCTATATCAATTAAGATTTAGGAATTAGGAATCAAGTTATAAATTCCTAAATCTTAATTCCTAATTCTAAATTGATATAGCTGGTGGCTCTTTAAAGAACTCCTTTAAATTTTGCTAATACGTATTTGGCGATAATTATTTATTATTTGAAAAAGAATATATCTACTAATCTGAAA
>Ga0114963_10003859_pt1 | contig 10271 bp, 6 predicted proteins | sample C_131016_EF_Meta_FD_87019 | JGI IMG/M metagenome (GOLD analysis project Ga0114963, IMG submission 87019) | Freshwater microbial communities from Lake Croche, Canada to study carbon cycling - C_131016_EF_MetaG | ecosystem: Environmental > Aquatic > Freshwater > Lake | place: Lake Croche, Canada...
ATGATAAAATTTCGTTCACATATAATATCCCTATTGGAACTTCGGCTAAATGATGGTCATTTATATCTTCATTACGATATTCATCTGGAATTTTATAATTTTTATTATTATCCATAAAATGTTTATTTATTTCTAAGAAAGTATATCCATTTTCTTGGCAGAACATTCTCATTTTATTATTAAAATAATAAATATATTCGTTCCGTTTATCAAAAGGTACCACGATTGAGTATTTTTCTGGTACGATTTTTTTTTCTAAATGATCATTAGCTACATCAAAGTTCCAGGAACAATTATTTGCTACCAAAAGAGATGTGTCTGTTAAATGACTTGTTGGTAATTCACAAATATAAATACTATTCTTATTTAATTCTTTTATAAAACATTGATAATTTAATAAAATTTTTTCTATATATTCTTGTAAATCAATATTTGGTCTTGTGTTTAATACATGTGTCAATATAAATTCAATATCAACTTTACCAAAATAAAAAATATGTCCACTATATTTATTAATACTACATTCATACTTTATTTTGTTGTTAGTAAAAGTTTTTGAAAAGGGGTTTCCAAGTCCCTTCGCAGAAGCCATAGCGAATATTTGAACATTTTTAATGAATTTATGAAAGCAACCTGCATTAGAATCTCCAAAGACAATAAACCTATTTTGAATTTCTTCAGATTCAAACTTTTTCCTACTATTAGTTTCCATAATAATTATATATTTGTACATACTAAATTATTTAAAAAAAAACGAAATACACTTTATTTACAAAAAAAAATGTTGCCAAATCTATATAAAATTACGACCCTATAATAAATATGAATGAATTGCCGAATACTTTCCAAAGAACATTTCAAGAATCAGTAAAAATGTCTTTTTTTTCCCGATTTAAGACCAATAATATTCTCATTGATACCGTTTTATCTACTATATTGATATCCTGTATTTCATTTTTAACTCAAAATATGTTTTCCATAAATTTATCTACTTGTAATATTTGGACAATCACCGACCGTATCAAATCTACTTTTTATCGGAAAAATTCAATATCTTTTGAAGGGAAACAGACATTTGTAGTATCTAAATATGATGCACATCCGCTCATTTCAGCTTGTTTTTCCGATAATTTTAAAGCACTTTTTTATGATATTATCAAAAATATGAAAAACAATGATAGCGTGTATGATATTCAAGAATATATTACTTCAAAAAAATATAATGATGTGGTGGAAGGAGATATGTATGTTGTTACACAACCTACTCCTGTTTTATACAATAAGGAATTAGAAATATATGCATACACTGAAATATACAAAAATTATGAGGAGGGTGATAAAAAAGCCAATATAAAAACCGATGAAATCACGATTACGTTATATTCATACAAAACACCAGTTTCACAAATACAAGAATTTGTCAATAAAATTAAAAATGATTATTTGGCCCAATTAGAAGAGAACCGAAAGAATAAAAAATATATTTATACATTGAAGCCAATGCCTAAGGAAGACGATGATGGGTTTAAACAAATATGGAATGAATCGGTGTTTGAGAGTACAAGAACCTTCCAAAATATGTTCTTTGAAGAAAAGGAAACAGTATTAGAAAAAATAAACTTTTTTCTTAATAATAAAGAATGGTATTATGATAATGGAATACCTTATAGCTTGGGTATTGGATTACACGGTCCTCCTGGTACAGGCAAAACATCATTTTTTAAAAGCCTTGCTAATCTAACTGGAAGACATTTGGTTATTTTATCATTAAAAACTATAAAAACCAAGCAACAGTTAGAAGAAACTTTTTTTGAAAATAGATACAATAACGATAATAAGAAAAACAGCATTGGCTTTGATAAAAAAATAATAATTATAGAGGATATTGATTGCTTAGGTGAAATAGTATGGAAAAGAGAGATAGAAGAACCCGTTGAAAATAGTAGAGGAAGAGGAAGAAAAAGTAAAAATAAAGAATCGGTAAATATAAATGTAAACATGGCCGAAGTAGCATTGCAACAATTAATAGAAAATAATAATAATGAAAAAAATGAATTCATAGAATTATGCAAGCAGCAACAAGAGGACCCAATTACTCTAGATGATATATTAAATTTATGGGATGGTATAAAAGAAACCCCTGGTCGTATACTCGGAATTAGTAGTAATTACTATGAAAAATTAGATCCCGCTTTAATAAGACCAGGACGTATAGATTTAACCTTATGTTTAGATAATTGCACTAGAAGTATGATTCGGCAGATGTATAAGCAGTATTATAAATCTGATATTGATGAAAAAACATTAAAGAAGATAAAAGATAAACATTTTTCACCAGCGGAAGTTATTAATTTTTATGTGTTAAACCGTGATTGTCCAGAGAAATTTATAGAGTGTTTATACCGATGTAAATAATTTTAGAAGTATACAAACAGTAAAAAATTGAGAAAAGTTAAAATAATTTTTTTTTTCACACAAATTCATTCAAATAATAACCAATATGATTTCAGAGAGGCATCCGAAACCCGTTCTAAAAAGAAAATTTGATAGTTTATCTGTTTCCATAGATGAAGAATATCATATTTATAAAAAGTTTCCGGCTTTCAAAAAAGAATACATTTATGGATTTAAAGATATTGCAAAGTTTTATGGTTATCAAAACAGCGATACTGTTATTAGAAAAATATCATTGGAACCATGTGAAATAAAAAATAATCATTTTAAGTTAAAAATAAAAAGTAAAAAAAGAGATTATGACTTAATCTACAATAATATTATTGAGCTTCCTAGGGATGTAAATAACGTCATTTATTCATTTCTATTGGATGTAAGAGAAATAAATTGGAAAATAGAATTCCCTATAAATTACCCATTTGAAAATTCTGTATGGAAATTAACTAGTCATATTTCAAACGGAAAAGACATTTCATCTGTTACTTCATTTTCTGAAAAACAAAAAATAGAAATTCTACAGTGTGGTAGTTTGTCTGTTGTTCAATTTATAGAAAAAGAGATATTGTTATATTTAATAACATTAGACTGGTTTAACGATTAAGATTCTAGTTCTTCTACAACATCGTCACCTATAGTTAATAATGGTTTTTCATAATCGGTTGCATCACCACCGCGTCTTTCATTTCGGTCATTTTTTTTCTCAATGTATTTTCCAATAACACAAATGTAGGGGTCATTTAATTCAAAACGTACTCCGATGACACGAACTATGATTTTCATATTTTCTTTAATATCAGCAAAGCGACGGTCGGTAAAGTGATGGTCTCTCGCGACGAATACTGTAATCGGAATAGAACCAGTATCATCTGTTACTTCTGCGTGGATACCCGCCTTAGTAATAGTCTTAGTATCACATTCAATCAACATTCCTTCTACAGGGTGACACACCATACATTCAAAAACGGTTTGAAACTCAATATTATCATTATTAATAGTGCCGCTAGAATATCGTATAATTTTTACGGAATTTGGTTTGATGAAACCTTCGGCAATACATTTGCCTTCCGTCTTTTTAGAAATAATTCTTTCTAAATTCTGTTTCATATTTTTACCAACACTTGTAATAGGTATCATAACCTTCATTGTTAAGATAGATTGTAGGTAAACACCAAATATTTTACGTTCATCCCGCTCTTTATAATTATTCTGGCGTTTATAATCCATAATTTCTAATATACTAATAATGATATAAATAAATGTTTATATCATTTTAAATCAATTTTTTCAAGCGGAAACGACGGACCATTCTTTATTCTTTTAATCCTTCCCTTGTTAATTTTTATTATTTTTTTCAGGAGGAGGGGTCTGGGGGGGAACCTAGGTTCCCCTCATTCAAAGGCGTCCTGCTCATTGTTTAAAAACCAACGTTTATTATTTTTCCTACTATCATCATAATAACGAAACAATATTTCTAATATTACACAAAGCCCCTGTTTTACTATTTCTTTTGAATTTATATTAGTCTCACTGTCTGGTTCTTTATCACTATATTTAATATCAGAAATCATATTAATACGTTTTATTACGTCTTTTTTACCTTCTACATTACAAACAGATCCAATTCTGGTTTTAGCAGTAGAATCTAAAGTCTTAAAAACAACAGCATCTTTTAGTACTTGCATAAACCCGAATAAACTATTTAATCCAGATAAAGGTATCAATAATTTTCTCACACTTTGTTTCTTAGCATCCGTTTCATCAGTAGGTTGTGCCTCAGCCCAAATCCATTTATCTTCATTAGTTTGTATAAATACTTTTTTACGACCACTTTCACCCTGTTTATCCTCACTATCTACTGCCAATACAACAGCATTATACCCTCTAACTTTAACTATCTTTTCTTCAAAGTAATTACGGATAAGTTTTTCTGAAGATACGCTGTCTACAGAATCGTTTTCACCCGAATAAAAATACTGTATAATTAATAATCTATCTTGTATAGAAAGAGTATCTAAATAATGATAAACAATAAACTTGTTTATTGATTCAGAATCCATTTTATGTTTATCAACTAAAAACTCATAAATATATCCTAAATTAATGTACCAATCTGACTCTTTAGTAACCTTTTTGGTAGGTTTATTAGTTCTAGCTGTTTCAACTTTTACAAAGCAAGTATCTATATCGGTAACTAATTCTTTGTATTTTTGACTAATAAACTCATGTTCATCTAATTCTTCATCTTTTTCCATTACTGGTTCTTTGGCGGGTTTTTCTATTTCAAATTCCAAGGTACTACGTTTATAATCTACTGGAATACTTTTTTCTAATAAAGGTTCTCCTTCATCAGTTAATTCCACTGGTTGGAAAACATAAAACTTATCTTTATTAATTAAATAACCACTACGTCCATACTCGTCATAAATATATTCATTCTTATTATTAATAAATCTAGATAAAGCAAAGTCAATTTGTATTTCAGGATATTGCTTTATAATATTAATTTCATTAATTATTTGTTCTCTACTATAAGATAATTGCTTCTTAAATAAATCGCGAATACGTTTTACTATGATAGAGTGATTCATATTGGCAAAATCTTCATTATATGTATCCGGTATTACTTCAGTTATATCTCCTGTAGGATTACAGGTAAAGTTTGTTTTACATACATCATAATCGCAAATATCGGAATAATCTCGGTCTCCTATTTGATAATCAATTAATTCTCTTTTACTAGAGACATGAATCTTCATTTTCTTATTATTTGCCAAAGAATTTAATTGGTCTATTGTAAAATTATGTTGTCCTATATTTAATAAGCAATCTACTGAGATTTCTTTTAATACACGATTTACCTTACCGATCAATTTGGCTTTCTTTTCGGCAAAACGATAAACATATAAATCAGCTGGTTCTTCATCGTTTCTAGGTAAAGTAGAATGAAGGTAAATTTCCGTATTACGCTCTTTAAAATTAGATAACATACAATGACTGAAATTACGAACGCCGCGACCAATAATCTGTTCAATTCTACTCATATTATACCATGGGTCCATTATATGAATTTGACGTATACATTTGAAATCTAGTCCCTCTGAACCTGCTTTGGAAATAATAACTACCTTTACCTTTTCCCCATGTAGATTATTAGGATTAGTGACATATTTTATATCTTCTAGATTATCAGGGGAATATGCTTTGTTACCGGTAATCATTACATATCTAGCTGCATTAAATTCGCCCTTCTCATTATCTTGCGTAAATTCGGCCCGTGTCTTCATGGTAATAGAATCCACTGGTTCAGTTGGTGGTGTTTTAAATAACGATTTTGCGTAATTTGCTGAACTAAATCTATTAAGTCCCATTTCTTCTAATGCTAAGGCAATAGGAATAATTGAACCTTCAATATATTGTGAATAAATGAGAACAATACCCTTGGATTTCTTTATACAATCGCATATTTTGGCTATTTTATTACTGTATTTGCCAATTTTATCTGGATGAAAAATCCTTCCATGATTGGGGTCATTTAAAATACTGGGTTTGTATTCATAATCGTACACATTTGGATAAGGTGACTTTTGAACAGCATAATTCATAGTATTCGCTAATCCTTTTTTACCTATGTATTGATTTACTATTTCTTCATTTTGTTGGTCTTCAAATTCATTAGAATCAGTGGATTCAGTTGACGTGGGAGAACCTAGTAGACTATCTAGTTTCTTATTTGGAAACACAATATCTAATGCTTCAAGTGGTTTTAGAAGATACGTATAACCGAAGGATTCCATATTATCAAAGGAAGGAAGTTCTCTCTCCTCTCCAAATTTATTCACAACATTGTATGATTTATTCCGCATATGATTCATTAAAAAATCATAACCCTTAGCTTGATATTCACCTATAGGAGTAATAAAAACTGGTATATTTTCTAAGGGTTCTTCTATCTCTCTATTATTCATTTGCATAGTAGGATAACCATTAGATTCTTTTATAGTTTCTAATGAATTTTCCGGGGAGAATATATCGGGATAAATCCGGTACGGAAATGTATATGGGTTTTCACCACGAACATAAGAAACATATCCTGTTAATTTTCTTATTAAAAGTTCTTTGCCTACATCAAGAACACCCTTTTTACTTTTCTCTTTAAAATTTCCATCTTTATCAAAGACATCGCTTTCTTTAATTGTACTATGTTTATCTACCGTATTTATTAGATTCGTTAGCCAGATAATTTCCTTATGATTATTATACATTGGTGTAGCAGAAAGTAATAATAATCGCATATTATTAGCATACCTAGAAACATCCATCAGCAAACTCGCGGTTTTACTTTCTTCACGTTGTTCTTCAGAAATACGTATATTATGAACCTCATCAATAACGATAAGGCGATTATCAAAGTATTTATGTATTTTCTTAATTTTTAATTCTTTTAATTCAGATGCATTAAAACGATTACCTTCGGGCATTTGTAATACGCGTTTAATATAATTGGCTATTTCCACATACCCCATAAATCGGTAATATTTATCAATAATACTATTAATCTCACTTATAATTCTGTCTTTTGGAATACCAGTAATGTTAGTAGGGTTTACTTCACTCAATAAAGAATCTCCTATACAAGTATTTAATTTCCATAATCCAGATTCAAGTTTTAATTTACGCTCATCAAAAAGTTGTAACCGATAATTTTGCTGAACATTAGGGGATGCTACAATTAATATTGGCTGAGTTATTCCTACCTGCTTGATGTATGCTCTCATTTCTTCAGCAATTCCTATAGAACTACACGTCTTGCCTGTACCTAATCCGTGGTACAGTAATAAACAATTATAGGGGGTTTGGAGTGATAAAAAGTTTTTCACAAATAGTTGATGTGGTGTAAGTTCAAATTCTGTATTACATAATTTTTTTGCATGCTCTTCAATGTCATAGATAGTTCCGTCATATTGTGTTTCATTAAATTCCTTATGGTGGGCGATTTTTAAATTGAATTCCGAATCATTGGTATCTGGATACAAAAACTGGAAACCTTCTTCTGATTTTAAATTCTCATGTTCTCTCAATTCCTTTTGTGATAAAAATTCATTATACTCTTTAGATTCAATATTATCGGGAACTGCTTCTGATGCAATAACCTTTTTTTCAGTATCTACTTTTGCATCAGTTATGGGTTCAAAAAACGTAGATAAAAGTGATTTTGATGCAACAGGTTTTTCTTCTTCTATTTTACTTTCTTCTTCATCTTCATCTTCAAAAACCCTCCTAGTTTCCTCACTATTTTCAATACCCTTTTTAACAATAGGTTTTTCTTCTATTTTTGCTTCTTCAATATCATTTTCTAATCCTTTTTCCTTTTCCTGTTCATTTACTTTTTCAAGTTCATTTGCTTTTTCCAAGTCTTTTTCATCTTGCTGTTTCCGTTCCTTTTCCGGTTCCTTTTCTTGTTCTTGTTCCACTTCCATTGCCTTTTCCCGTTCCTTTTCTCGTTCCTTTTCCCGTTCCTTTTCCCGTTCCTTTTCTTGTTCCTCTTCATTTGTCCTTGCCTTTTCTTTAAAATAGTTTTCTAAACAAAGGATGACTTTTACAAAATCAGGTTGAGTTGGTAAACCATATTTTTTTGTATTTTCAAGAGCAGATAATGGAACATCTATAAGAGTTGCCAATTCTTTTTTAAGACTGTTTTTATCAGGTTTATTAGTAGATGCTGGTAGTTTAGATAGCTCATCAAATCTTTCCTGTTGCTCAGGAGTATGTTGATAGTTTTTATTGCAACCGGCCTGAGATAAAAGATCTATGATATATTTTTCTATATTATCACGATTTAATACTAGTTTTCCCTTTTTTTCCACAACAACCTCGTTACTAGATGATTTAGTAAGAGCCTCTAGTATTTTATTCTTAGAACTTATATTTTCTACTGGATTAAATTGAAATATTTCACCAAGTATATTCAGAGAAGGTTTTAATTTTTTCCTAGTCGTATTTTTTGGTTCTTTTTTTTCTTTTGGTGGCATAATTATACGTATATATATTTACACGTATAATTTTTTATGAGAAGAGAACCGAAGATAAAATGACAAACATTTTAATAAGAAAAAAGACGAAAGGTTTTTAGTGTCTCGTTAATATTGGTTAACACCCTTTTTTTTTCTAAATTATAATGGCGTATACATTGTATACATTCATCATAAGATTTCCATTCCATTTTACTAACTTCTGTAGGTTCAAAATTACAAGTTCTAAGCGTATTATCAAGTTCCATAAATGTTAGATAATACTTATGTTTGTATGATTTATAATTTGACCCAGTAAAAGTCTCTTCAAATGGTAAAATATTTTTAATATTCTTAATAACCTTGGCGTTATAACCAGTTTCCTCCGAAAATTCTCTTAACGCGCATTCATAATCACTTTCCTGATAATTACGCCTACCTTTTGGAAATCCCCATTCTGCTTCAGTCCTGTTATTATAATTATTACTTTCTTCAATTAAATCTTGTAATTTATAAAAATCATTTTTAAATAATATACCGTTATAAAGGGAATTATATTTTTCACGAGAAATATTTTCCTCAGACTTATATTGATTTGATATGTTAAAGTTACCCCATATACGTTTCCATAATGAATCAAAATTACCAGAGTTTAATAATGTTTTTTCTTCATTGGTCATTTGTTTTAACATATTGATTATATAATCTTTATTAAATACGGAATATTTCCCACGCATAAAATCAATGTAGCCTAAAGTATCTTTACGCCGAATCATAAGGTATTGTAAATTATTTTCATAAATCCTGAATGCAATTACGCCAAAACTACTAATAGGTAACTTACATTGGTGATATAAATGTCCAGATTTTCCGCAATTATTACAATAATTATTCATGAAATAGGATTAAACTACAATAATATCTTCACAAACCTTTATATAATTATATTTTGAATATATTAGATGCAGTTTGATGCGAATATTTGGGGTCCTCATTATTGGTTTTTCCTTCATACTGTAGCAGAATCATATCCAATGCATCCAAATGATATTACCAAAAGAAAATACTATGATTTGATTCAAAATATGCCGTTGTTTATTCCAAATTCTGAAATAGGAGATAAATTTAGTAAAATGTTAGACAGATATCCTGTCTCGCCTTATTTAGATAATCGTGATTCTTTTGTTAGATGGACTCATTTTATTCATAATAAGATTAATACGATGTTAGGTAAGGTAGAATTATCATTACCTATGTCTTTAGAAAAATATCGTGCAGAATACAAACCCAAAGCCTTAATTTTATCTGAAAAAATAAACATGAGAAAACATTATATTCATGCAGTTCTTATTTTACTGTTATTGTTTTTAATATACGTTTATTCATAGTAATAGTATTATTTTACTTACATTATTTCTAGTGTTAATATAAATATAAAAAATTATGCGTGTAGAAATATTGATATTTATAATATCAGGACTAGTAATCGCAAATATATACACAGATGGAAAAATACTAAAAAAACTATTATCTTGGAAAAAATATTATCAGATGATAGGTGTAGCATTTGGTGCATTAATGTTATATATTTTAATTAAAAAGAACCCAATGCGTGCACAACAGGTAATTTCATCAACAAATGATTATATAAAATATTTACCTATAGATAAAAATACAAGCGATATGATTTCGCCAATATTAGATTTTACATCCAAACAAGACTTTACTGAACGTACGAATAATTACAATTATCCTGTTATTCCTATGCCTAACAATAATCATGTAGTTTCGGAAAATAGAATGAAACAA
>Ga0114963_10003865_pt1 | contig 10263 bp, 9 predicted proteins | sample C_131016_EF_Meta_FD_87019 | JGI IMG/M metagenome (GOLD analysis project Ga0114963, IMG submission 87019) | Freshwater microbial communities from Lake Croche, Canada to study carbon cycling - C_131016_EF_MetaG | ecosystem: Environmental > Aquatic > Freshwater > Lake | place: Lake Croche, Canada...
CTTGCGACCACTCTACGACGCGCTCTACGATCTGATGGGGTTTGACCGGGTCGCACGCCTTTTCGAGAAACAAGCGATCGAGATTGCCCCGCTCGCGTACATGCGCGGTCGCACCCTGAATCACGCCTTCATCATTCTGGACGAAGCACAAAACACGACCTCTGAACAGATGAAAATGTTCCTGACACGGATTGGTTTTGGCTCGCGCGCAGTCGTAACCGGTGATAGCACGCAAGTTGACCTTCCCCGTGGCACACGATCGGGTTTGGGTGAAGCAGCCGAGATCCTCGAGGGTATCCGTGGAATCGCGATGACGCGCTTCACCAGCGCCGACGTCGTTCGTCACCCCTTGGTCGCGCGCATCGTGGACGCCTATGAAGCTGCCGCGCGCAACTGAAGTGAATCCAGAGGCCACCGGGCGTCCGCGGAGGCCGGCATTAGCCCTCACGCTGCAGTGCGGCGATGGAATTGACGGCGCACCCTTCGCGCACGCTCAAATCCGACGCTGGGTGCTCGCTGCGTTGACCGCCCCAGCAACATTAACCCTGCGCTTTATCGAGCGCGAAGAGAGTCAGCGACTGAACTGCGAATACCGCGGCCAAGACCACGCTACCAATGTGCTGACCTTCGGCTACAGCGTCGATCCAACCATTGCAGACGTCCTCATCTGTGTGCCCGTCGTAGTCGATGAAGCCGCCGCACAGGGAAAAACCTTCAAGGACCACCTCGCCCACCTGGTGGTCCATGGGGTGCTGCATGCGCAGGGCTGGGATCACATCAACGACGCGCAGGCTCATGCGATGGAAAGCCTCGAGACCCAGATTTTGGCGCGCTTTCGAATCCAAAATCCGTATCAAAATCAAATATAAAAAACCATTTCGGTACAACTCGTAGTACTCTTGGCTTTCCTTAACTCCGCATTCCGTCGATGGCAGATGCCTCGTCGGCCGCAGCGAATCGACCTCGATCGCTGATCGCTCGCCTGACCGCGCTGCTCTCCAGCGCGCCCGAAGACCGTGATGACCTGCTTGAGGTCTTGCGAGAAGCCCACAGCCGGGAACTGCTCGGCGACGACGCGCTCGCGATGATCGAAGGGGTTTTGCGGGTCCCCGATCTCACCGCCAGCGACATCATGGTGCCCCGCGCCCAGATCGACATGCTCGACCTGCGCCAAGCGGCCGACAAAATTCTCGCGCTCGTGATCGCATCGGGCCATTCGCGATTTCCCGCCACCGACGGCGACCGCGACAACATTTGCGGCATCCTCCACGCAAAAGATCTGCTGCGTCTGGGCGCCGGAACGGGTGCCGGTAGCGACCGCGAACTGCGTGCACTGCTGCGCCCCGCCCTCTTTATTCCGGAGAGCAAACGCGTCGACGTACTGTTGCGCGAATTCCGACTGAATCGTTCGCACCTCGCCATCGTTGTCGACGAGTACGGCGGTGTCTGCGGGATGGTGACGATCGAAGACGTGCTCGAACAAATCGTTGGCGAAATCGAGGACGAATTCGATGACGCCGAACCGTCCGATGCAATTGTCGCGATCGGGCCCGGACCGCGGGGTCGGCGCTTTCGGATCCGCGCAGCGGCCGAAATCCCTAAGGTCAATACCGCGCTCGGCACCGAATTGGATGAAGCCGAATTCGACACCCTCGGCGGCCTGGTTGTGCACGCCCTCGGACGGGTTCCGGTTCGCGGCGAGACGCTCTTGCTAGGCCGCTTGGCTTGCGAGGTTTTGCGAGCCGACGCCCGTCAGGTTCATTTGTTAATGGTCGAAGTGCTGCCGTCGGACTATGACGACAGCGTTCCCCAAAGACCTGCCGGAACAACGTCGAGCCCCCGTGCCGCGGCTCCGTCCAGCGCCACTGCAGGCCGCTGATCCCAGCCCGCGAGCGTACGGGTGGCTCGCACTCGACGGCCTCGCAGGGACGCTTCAGGCCACCACATTTACCCCCTGGCCGGCACCTGCGCCGCCGTGGGCGCCCTCGCTGCTGCAGATTCTGACCCTCACCTGGCTGGCTGCACGCACCCTCAGCGCGAGCACACCCGCCCGAGCCGGTGTCCGAGGCTTCGCCTTCGGACTTGGAACCTTTGGCGTGGGCATCGGCTGGATATTCATCAGCCTCCATGTCTACGCGGAACTCTCCGTCCTCGTTGCCAGCTTGGCGACCTTTGCCCTTGCCGCAGGACTCAGTTCGGCGCCCGCCCTCGCCTCAGCCCTCACGGCAGCATGGGCACCGTGCGCTCTGGGGCGAAGCGCCAATAGCTCAGCGGCCAGCCGCGCTCGATTCGGCGATGCGGCCTGCTTTGCCGCAAGCTGGACAGCTTTTGAACTGCTTCGGGGTTATGCCTTCACCGGCTTCCCATGGCTCGCGGTCGGTTATGCCCACGTTGATTCGCCGCTGGCCGGATGGGCACCGGCACTTGGCGTCTACGGGGTCAGTGCCGCCGCCGCACTCATTGCTGGCTGTTTGGCAGCGGCACTGGCTGCCGCGCAAACGCCACGACGACAGAAGGTGGGCTTGCTGGCGACCACGCTGCTGATCCTCATCACGGGCGCGCTGCTACGGCAACATGCGTGGGTCCGCCCGCAGGGCGAACCCCTCACCGTGCGGCTGCTGCAAGGCAACGTCACGCAAGACCTCAAATTCGACCCGCAACGCGCCCTCAACGCCATCGAGCGTTATGGTGAGTGGACCGCAGCGGGGTCGGCCACGCTCACCGTCATGCCCGAAACCGCCTGGGTGGTCTCGTGGCTCGATGGGCCCTGGGAAGAGCGCGAGCGGCTGCTCACGGTCGCTCGGGAGCGAAAAAGCTGGATTGCGCTGGGGATCCCGATGCCAACCGCCGATCCGTGGCGAGTCGCGATTCTCTCGCTCGAGGATGGCATCACCAACAGTGTGGCGCTGATTGGACCGCGCTCTGCGGCAAGCTCCCAGTTCTTGGGGCGCTACGACAAACGCCACCTCGTGCCGTTTGGCGAATTTATTCCGCTCGGATTTCGTTGGTTTGTCGATCTGATGGTGATGCCAATGGGCGACTTCTCGCGCGGCACACCGGACCCAGACCCTCTGCCGGTTGCCGACCAACGCATCGCATTCAATGTTTGTTACGAAGACCTCTTCGGCGAGGAGTTGCTGGGCCGTATCGAGAAAGGTGCCAGCATCTTTGTCAATGTCAGCAACATCGCTTGGTTTAGTGGCTCACACGCGCTGCCCCAACACCTGCAGATTGCGCGCATGCGCACGCTCGAACTCGGGCGCCCGATGCTGCGCGCAACCAACACCGGAGTCACTGCAGCAATCGACCATCGCGCGCACGTGATCGCCCAGCTGCCAATCCTCACCGAGGGCGCACTCGACGCGGTCGTGCAGGGAACCGAAGGCACTACGCTCTATACCCGCATCGGCAACCTCGGCGTCTTTTTCGGTTGTCTCAGCATTCTTGCTGCCTGCGCAATCCACCGAAGACAGACGCGATCCTGGCGGCGACTCCCCGCCTCGCCGCCGCTTTAGAATGGGCACCTTTTCTTTGTCAAGCATCGCCCCTTTTATGCCTTCCGATCAGCGCTCCCTACCGGAACGAATCCGTAGCGGTGCGGCCCCGACCTTCCAGCAAGCCATCCTGCGCCTGCAGACTTACTGGAACGAACAAGGCTGCGCACTGCTGCAACCGTATGACCTCGAGGTCGGTGCCGGAACCTTCCACACCGCCACATTTTTGCGCTCGATCGGCCCAGAGCCTTGGCGGGCCGCCTACGTGCAACCGTCGCGCCGTCCCCGCGACGGTCGCTACGGCGACAATCCAAACCGGCTGCAACACTATTACCAGTACCAGGTGGTTCTGAAGCCATCGCCCGCCGACATCTTGCAGCGCTATTTGGGCTCACTTGAAGCCCTCGGCATTGACCTCCAACACAACGACGTGCGCTTTGTTGAGGACGATTGGGAATCACCAACCCTCGGCGCCTGGGGACTCGGCTGGGAGGTTTGGCTCAACGGAATGGAGGTCACCCAGTTCACTTACTTTCAGGAAGTGGGATCCCTGCGTTGTGAGCCGATCACGGGAGAAATCACCTACGGCTTAGAACGACTGGCGATGTACCTGCAAGGCGTCGAGAGCGTGTACGACCTTGTCTGGACCCACGGCTCCGAGGGAGTCGTCACGTATCGTGATGTGTTTCATCAGAATGAGGTCGAACAGTCGACTTACAATTTTGAACAATCGAATACGGCCATGCTGTTTCGTCATTTCGACGAATACGAAAGCGAAGCAAGACGCCTGATTGAGTGCGCGCTCGCGCTTCCCGCCTACGAGATGGTCATGAAATGTAGTCATACCTTCAACTTGCTAGATGCCCGCGGGGCAATCTCGGTGACCGAACGTGCGGGCTACATCGGCCGGGTGCGAGGACTGGCACGGTCGATTGCGCAGGCTTACTACGATTCCCGGGAGCGTCTGGGCTTTCCGATGCGGGGGCTGGTTGAGCTGGCGACTAAGCCATGAATGCATCCCTCCTGATCGAACTGTTTACCGAGGAATTACCGCCCCGCGCGCTGCGCACTCTGGGCGTCGCCTTCAGCGAGGGTATCGCCGAGGGCCTGCGGGCGCACGGGCTCGCAGCGCCAACCGCAGCGGTTGAATTCTTTGCGACGCCGCGCCGCCTTGCCGTGCGCATTGACGAGGTTTTGGCACATGCGGAAGCCAAAACCGTCGAGCTGAAGGGGCCGTCGGTCAAGGTTGGCTTAGACGCCGATGGCGAACCGACACAGGCCTTGTTGAAATGGGCGCAGCGCCAAGGCGCCAGCGTGGAAGATCTCTTCCAAGGCAGCGATGGCAAACAAGCCGTTTTTCTGTACCGACAAACCCTCCCCGGCGCAGCCCTGGACGACGCGGTCCAGGGGGTGCTTGAGCAGACGCTGACCCGCTTGCCAATCCCGAAGTCAATGAGCTACCAACTCAGCGATGGGCGCACCGTAGCCTTTGTGCGTCCGGCCCATGGCCTGATCGTTCTGCACGGTGAGCGCTTGGTTGCGGTGGAAATTCTTGGTCTCAAAAGTGCCCGCTTGCTGCAAGGCCATCGATTCCAGGGCGCGCGAGACCTGGTGCTCGACCATGCGCAACAGTACGAGCAAAAGCTATTGCACGAGGGGCGCGTGGTGGCGTCGTTTGACGAGCGCCGCCAGCGCATCCGGGACCTCTTAAACGCGCAAGCCGACGCGCTGCAGGCCCGCTTGACGCCGAATTCGGAGCAGCAAGCTGACGATGTCTTCAACGCCCTTCTCGAGGAAGTGACCGCGCTGGTCGAGTGGCCACGGGTCTATGTTGGCGCGTTTGACCCAGCCTTTCTCGCCGTACCGCAGGAGTGCCTGATTCTGACGATGCAAACGAATCAGAAGTACTTCCCGCTCTTCGATGCGAGCGGGCGTCTGCGCGCACAGTTTCTGATCGTCTCCAACATGGACGTTGGCGATCCGTCGGCGATCATCGACGGCAACGAACGCGTGGTCCGTCCTCGCCTGGATGACGCTCGATTCTTCTACCAACAAGATTTAAAGCAAAGCTTAGAAGCCAGACTGCCGAGCCTCGAACGCGTGGTCTACCACGCCAAACTCGGGTCCCAGCGCGAGCGCGTCGCCCGCCTGGAGACGATCGCCCTCGCAATCGCGCTCAAACTCGACGATACCGGCGTTCAGACCCCCAGTGCGGCGTCGGTGGCGCGTGCGGCGCGCCTCGCCAAATGCGACCTCGTAACCGCAATGGTTGGCGAATTCCCCGAGCTGCAAGGCACGATGGGTCGTTACTACGCGCAGCATGACGGCGAAGAGAGCTCGGTCGCTCGAGCGGTGGAAGAGCATTATCGACCACGCTTTGCGGGCGACTCCCTGCCAGCCGAGCGCCTCGGGCAGATCGTTGCGCTGAGCGACAAACTCGAATCGCTCACCGGTATCTGGGGGATTGGTCTGCATCCCAGTGGCGACAAGGATCCTTTTGCGCTACGCCGGCAAGCACTGGGCGTGGTCCGCATTCTTTTAGAGGGCGCGCTTCCATTGCGTCTGAGCGATCTTCTCGCGCAAGCCTTCGCCAGCTTCGCCGGGCTCAAGCACGTAGTGCCCGACGTTGCGGGGCTGCAGAATTTCGTGTTGGACCGATTAAGGGCCTGGTTACGCGGCACGGAGCACGCCCACGACGCGGCCACCATTGAGGCTGCGCTGGCCGTCGACGCCGAGCGCCTCGACCAGTTGCCTGCGCGGCTCGCGGCGCTGGCTGCTTTCCGTCAGCTGCCGGAAGCCAGCGCACTCGCTGCAGCGAACAAACGGATTGGAAACATCCTGCGCAAATCGGCGCCCGAACTCCTCGAAGCGGGCCTCCCCACGCTGTTGGCGGAGCATTTGATCGACCCGGCCGAGCAAGCACTAGCCAGCGCCCTGGGTGCGATCGCTGCCGATGTGGAGGCCGACTTCCAGGCTGGCCGCTACACCGAATCGCTGCAGCGGCTGGCCAGCCTTCGCAGCCCCGTCGATCATTTCTTCGACACCGTGATGGTGATGGCCGACGACCCCACGTTGCGGGCAAACCGCTTGTCGTTGCTGGCCAGCCTGCATCAAAGGATGAACCGCGTCGCTGACTTGGCGCGATTAGCAGGCTGAATAACATGCCCTTGCTGCTGTGCGATCGCGACGGCGTGATCAACCTCGACTCCGAGCACTACATCAAATCGCCCGCCGAGTTCTTGCCGATCCCCGCTAGTCTGGAGGCGGTTGCCCGCTTCAGCCAAGCGGGGTGGAAGGTCGCTCTGGTGACCAATCAGTCGGGCCTCGCTCGCGGTTTGTTCAGCCTCGCCGCGTTACACGCCATTCATACCAAGCTCCATCAGTTGTTGCACGGTTTGGGGGGGCGCGTCGATGCGATCTTTTTTTGCCCGCATGGCCCCGACGCCAGTTGTAATTGCCGAAAACCTGCGCCGGGGCTGATGCAGGAAGCCCTGGGCCGTTTTGGCGTGCGCGCCAACGAGGCGCTCGTCGTCGGAGATTCATTGCGCGACCTCGAAGCGGCCGCGCGAGCCAAGATTGCGCCCCATTTGGTACGCACCGGCAATGGGCTTGAGACGGAGCAGAACGCCTTGGCGGGAAGCAAACCGCTACCCGCTGGCACACAGGTCCACAACGATCTGATGGCCGTCGCGGACGCCGTCCTGGGTCGCGTCGGGCGGCACTGAGGCAATCATGCAAGCCATCCGCTCGGCGCTCTTCTTCGCGTTTCAGCTCATCACGGTTGCCCCGTTTTCGTTTCTTTGTTTGCTTTGGGCACCCTTGCCGCTGCACTGGCGCTATCGCCTCACCGTCCTTTGGCCACGCTGCATGATTTGGGCGGCCAAAGTTATCTGCGGGGTTCGCTGGGAAGTCAGGGGCTGGGACAATTTACCCGACCAGCCCGTCGTTTTGCTGTGCAAACACCAGTCGACCTGGGAGACGATGTTCTTGATCGCACACATGCCGCGCGAACTCGTCTTTGTCTTCAAGCGTGAGCTGCTGCGCCTACCCTTCTTTGGCTGGGGAATCGGACTGCTCGACATGATTTCGATCGACCGCACCCAAGGCCGTGATGCCTTTGAGCAAGTCGTCAGTCAAGGCACGCGAAAACTCGAACAAGGGCGCTGGCCCATCTTATTTCCTGAGGGCACCCGCACCCCGCCCGGTCTGCAAGGGCGTTACAAGAGCGGCGGCACGCGCTTGGCGATTCGCGCCGGAGTCCCCGTGATTCCAATCGCTGTAAACTCGGGTGAATGTTGGCCGCGGGGCTTCAAGCTCAAGCCCGGGCTTGTCGTTTTGTCGATTGGCCCGGCGATTGCCACCAGCGGCCGCACGCCAGACCAGGTGATGCGTGAAGTCGAGGCCTGGATCGAAACCGAAATGCGCACCCTCGCCCCCCACCGCTACCCGGGCCCTTGGACGCCAGCGGATTCCGCCGCTGCCCACCGCCGTGAGCGCGCTACCCGTTTGTCCGCAGGTCAGCGCGCAGCCGCCGATTAGTCCAGCTCGTCCGTACCGTGTTTAAGCCTGCTTGGTGGTCAGCCCTCTTCCATGCGTCAACGCCGAAGCCAAAGTCAGCGCCGAGACCATCTCCCAACCCCAGGACAGAAACACCGCAGGCCTACATCCTCAAGCGTTCAAATCGACGAACGATCGGTTTCCGTATCGATGACCGCGGCCTGACGGTGACTGCGCCCGAGCGCGCACCGATCGTTGAAATTGAGCGAGCCCTGCAGGCCAAGTCGGCTTGGATCGAACGTAAGCTGCGTGAATGGAAAGAGCGTCCTACCGTTGAGGAGTCGCCAAGCACGGCTGCCGAGATTCGCGCGCTCAAGCGCCAGGCAAAAACGCTCCTGAGCGAACGGCTTGCCCAGTTCCATCAGCGCCACGGCTGCGCACCGACGCGCTGGAGCTTAAGCTCTGCTCGAACCCGATGGGGCAGTTGCAGCGCAAGTGGCCACGTGCGGCTGAATTGGCGTCTGGTCCACCTGCCGATTGAACTGGTCGACTACGTCATTGCCCACGAGCTCGCGCACCTGAGCGAGCTCAACCACAGCCCACGATTCTGGCAACGGGTCGAAGCGCTTTATCCCTCGTGGCGTGAACATCGCGCAGCCCTGCGCGCCTATCGGCTCGCGCTCGACTAGCCTAGGACTGAGGGTCGCCCGCGGCCTGCGCCAATCGATCGGCGAGTTGATACCAAAGCGCCTGCGGTAGCTCCTCGGCGCGCTCGGTCCCCATCAATTCCGGCGCACTCACCGAACGTTCAGCAAGCCAAGGCAACAGGGTAGTGCGCAACATTTTACGGCGCTGCGCAAAACCCGCAGCCAGCAAAGCCTCAAGAGCGGGAAGGCTACGGACTCGCGAAACCAGCAGCGGACGCATGCGGAACACCGCCGAATCAACCCGCGGCGGCGGATCGAATGCTTGCGGTCCGACGTCAAATAGCCATTCAATTTCATAACGGGACTGCAGCAGAATTCCCAAACGCCCGTAAGCAGGAACGCCCGGTCCCGCAACCAGACGATCAACAACTTCTTTTTGCAGCATGAAATGCTGGTCGCGCACGCGCTCCGCAATCGCAATCAGTCGCACCAGGAGTGGACTGGCCACGTTGTAGGGCAAATTGCCCACAATGCGCAACTTGAGGGCCGCATCGGGCAGCAAGCTCAAAAAATCAAAGGTCAGGGCGTCGGCTTGGTGAACGATGAGACGATCGGGCGCGAATCGATGGCGTAAGCGTGCGACCAGATCGCGATCGAGTTCAACCGCCTGCAAGCGCTCGACTCCGCGCAGCAAAACCTCGGTCAGTGCGGCGAGTCCAGGGCCAATCTCAACCACTTGGTCGTCAGGCTGTAGAGCGAGGGCGGAGACGATCCGGCGCAATATCTCCTGATCAACGAGAAAGTGCTGACCGAAGCGCTTGCGAGCGACGTGCGCGCGGGTGGATTGCGTCAAGCCTGTTTGTCGCTCAATCGCTGCCGACTCAATCGAGCCTGAGTTCGACGAAAGTCTTGTCGCGCAGACTCCGCAACCACTCCTGCGCCTGAGCCTCTGCCTTACGCGCACGCACGGCATTGCGCGCCAAAATACGTTGACGATCGGCTGACGAAGTGTTGCGCCGTTCGGCGACCAGAATCAAATGCCAACCGAAGGGGCTGCGCACGGGTTCGCTGACTTGATTCAGCGGCAACGCCTGCATCACCTGATCGAATTCGGGCACCGTGTCGCCCGGGTCTAACCATCCCAAATCGCCACCGCGTGGTGCGCTCCCGTCAATCGAATGCTGACGCGCGAGGTCCGCGAAATCCGCTTGCCGAGCCGTCACCCGGTCGCGTAAGTCCTTGAGTAAGCGCTGCGTCTCGGTCTCAATCGCCGCCGAGTTTCCGGCGCGCAGCAAAATATGGCTGGCCCGCGTTTGCACCACAGGCCCCTGCGACTCGCTCTCCGAGCTACGTTTCTCTTCGAGCTTGATCAAGTGAAAACCTGCACCGCTACGCAAGGGCCCCACCACGGCACCAACCGGCTGACCACGCAAGGCGTCGCTAAATAGGGCAGGCCAGCGGTCGGCTGCGCGCCACCCGAGCGACCCGCCCGATTCGAGCGCCCCCGGGGCTTCCGAAAAACTCGCGGCCAAACGGGAAAAGTCGGCCCCTTGGCGAAGTTGTCGCGCAAGATCTTCAGCGCGTAAGCGCAGCCGCTCAATTTGCGCCGGCGACGTGTTCTCGGC
>Ga0114963_10003866_pt1 | contig 10263 bp, 9 predicted proteins | sample C_131016_EF_Meta_FD_87019 | JGI IMG/M metagenome (GOLD analysis project Ga0114963, IMG submission 87019) | Freshwater microbial communities from Lake Croche, Canada to study carbon cycling - C_131016_EF_MetaG | ecosystem: Environmental > Aquatic > Freshwater > Lake | place: Lake Croche, Canada...
AAGTGAGGGATTCAGTAATGCGGAGGCCGCTCGTGAGCGGGCGCGCCCGGGCCCGCTAGGGCTGCAGCGCTGAGTTGCTCACGCAGGCGAACCATCTCCTCGGCCAGTTGATCGATGCGATGCTGCTGATCAATCACCACCGCATCGAGCTTATCGACGAGATCTTCGGTGAAGGCCAGCTTGATTTCGAGTTCGGTGACGCGGTTGACGAGCGCGTCGTCGCGGTGATCGGGCATGTCGACTAAGGCTCCTGGGGCTCACGTGCGTCGGCCCAATCTTTTTGCATTTCAAGGAACATGAATGAGGCCGACCAGGTGATGAGAATCAGTCCGGTCAATGCCTCGATGCCGGTGAGATAACGCAGATACCCGTGCGCAACCAGATCGCCATAGCCCACGGTGGTGAAAGTGATGAATGACAGATAGGCGCAATCGAGCAACACCCCGTGACCCGACGGCTCACCGGTCAGACCACCCATGCCCTCAATCTGCATCGAGACCAGATAGCCCAGCGCAAAGAGCCAGATCTCGATCACATGCGCCACGAAAATAATGGCAACGCCCAACAGGACCCGGTAACGCGCAGCGATGCCAACATGCGGCAAGCGGCGAGCCAACTGATACAGCACTTCGTAATGCAACAGGATGGCGGCCACCACCAGCGCGGTATTCACAAGCAATGGCAGAGCCATTGACAGGGCGTTGCTCATGAGCGGGCCTGCGAGAAAGGCGATGGCATCAGGGTTCGCTCTGGACTCGTTCAATCCTCGCTGATCTCGCCGCAGCCCGGTGTGTCGTCATCAGGTCGATGAATCGGGCTTGAAGAAGGGCATCATCCGGCCCTCTTCGGCACGCCGGAATGTCACCTGTACCGGCATGCCGATCGACAGCGTATCGGGGTCGGCCTCAACCACATTGGTCAGCAGGGTTGGGCCTTCGGCCAATTGCACATAGGCCAGGGTGTAGGCAGGCGTTGCACGTCGGGCGGTACTGAAGGCATAGAGCGTGCCCTTGCCAGTCGCCTGTTGCCAGCGCAGCCGGGTGCTGCCGCACAGGGGGCAGACCATGCGCGGATACCAGTGCGGCCTAAGGCAGTCTTCACAGGTGTTGAGCATCAGTCGGCCGGCTTCGGCGGCCGACCAGAATTCGCGGGTTTCGGGAAAGGCACTCGCGAAGGGGTCCTGCTCGAAGCCGGGGGACGGAGCCTGTGCGGGATTGGTGTTGGGGCTGTTGCTCATGAGTTCACTCCCGTTCGAGGATCACGGTGGAATGGGCATGGCCCGGGCCGAGTACCAGGCCAGGTCCGGCAGCCAGCGCAAGGCGGCAGTCCTTCACCTGTACGGCAGGATGGGCCTCGCCGCGCAGCTGGCGAACCGCTTCGATGGCCTTGGTAATGCCGCCGCGGTTCATCGGGTGGTTGTTGCACAGACCGCCGCCATCGGTGTTCCAGGGCAGCTTGCCCACGCCGGAGATCAGGTTGCCATCCGCCACGAAGCGCCCACCTTCGCCCTTGGCACAAAACCCGAGATCTTCAAGCTGCGCGATCACCATGATGGTGAAGTTGTCGTAGACCGACGCATAGTCGATGTCAGCGGGCGTGACGCCCGCTTCGGCAAAGGCGGCTGCCCCCGAAACTTGTGCGCCGGTGCGGGTGAGGTCGAGATAGCCGCCCTGCGTGGTGTTCATGGTCTGGCCGCAGCCGATCACCTTGACGATCGGTCGCTTGAGGCTGCGTGCGATTTCCGGACGGGCGAGAACCAGCGCACCGCCACCGTCGGTGATCACGCAGCAGTCCAGCCGTCGGATCGGGTCGGAGATGACCGGCGAGGCCATCACTTCGTCGACGGTGACCGGTTTGCGCAACAGCGCGTTGGGGTTGTGCTGGGCATGCTGCGAGGCCGCCACTTTCACCCAGGCAATCTGCTCGAGCGTGGTGCCGTACTCGTACATATGCCGCTGCATCATCATTCCGTAGATGCCACCGATGGTCCACTTGAAGGCGGTCTCCCAGGCGGCCTCCGGCCGGTCGACCGGCGGCGCGCGAAAGGCGGTGCCGGTGGCCTGTCCGCTCGAGCGCGGTTTGCCGGCCAGGGTGATGAGCGCCACCGAGCAGTGGCCGGCCGCAATCGCTGCTGCGGCATGCTCGATATGAGCGAGATAGGAGCATCCACCGGATTCTGTGCCGTCGTACCACTTGAGCTTCAGGCCCAGGTAGTCGGCCATGTAGAGCGGGCTCAGCCCCGGTGCATCGCCCGCGCAAAAATAGCCATCGACATCCGCCAGACTGAGCCCGGCATCCTGCAGGGCACCGAGCGCGCATTCGGCATGGAGTTGGGCCACCGACTTGTCGGGCGCAAGCCGGGTGGGGTGTTCATAGGCGCCGACAATGCAGGCGGATGCCGAAAGGCTCACTGAGCGTCTCCTTGTGCTGTTGGTGCGATCCTAACCTGCGCGCCGGATCAGGACCGTTCCAGGATTGCGCACATGATCCGATTCGATATCAGCCAGTCATTCCGAACGCCGCGCAAAGTCGCTGCGGGTCGAGCAGCTGGATCGCGAGCTCTCCGCCATTGGCTCTGATGATGTTGCTCACAAACAGACCTGCCTGGGCGGCTGACAGGGGGTTAGGTGTGACATTGTCATGAGCGAACTGGGCGACCGAATGCAGCTCATCAACAATCAGACCGATGCAGGCAGCGCCGTGCTGCATGATCAGAATCTGACTGTCACTGCGCGGCTGACCTGGCTGGCCGTCAAGCAAGCCTGCGAGATCAAAGACCCATGCATACGAGTCCTGCCCGTCGTGTTCGCGCCGCACAATCCCGCGTCGCCAGAGCGATTGTCCGACCGAGGCCGGTCGCATCGCCTGCACCGAGACAGCTTCAAGGACTGCAATTGCCGGCAGTGCCATAAGCTGCTGATTGCAGACAAAGGTCGCGTACTCGGTACCGCTGTGCGGGTTCACGCTTGAATCGAGTTGCAGGGGCGCGATCGTCTGGGCGTGCGACGCTTCGAGAACCGGTCCGAAATGTCGGATCAGCACGGCGATCACATCTTCGCGATAGCCATCGACAGTCTTGAACTCGCGGTAGCCGGCGTTGGCTGACGCCGCAAAAATCGCGTATTGCCCGTCATGAATGCCGACGTCACTGATGTGCTCGCCGGCTTTGGGCAGTGGCATCGACGCAGGCATCGAAAATCGTGAGCCGACCGGATGGGCCGGATGGGTGCTCGACAGAATCGTGCCGTCCGGCGAAGCGAACAGCGCATACATATGGCTTCGCCGGTTGATGCCGGCGCGCAGCATGGCGTCGAATTCGGGTCTGCTGTCAAAGACCACGCCAATGCCACCAAGCACCTGAGCCGGGTTTTTCGGGTGCGTGATCGCAGCATGGTACTCATAGCTCGAATCGCCGCCGTAAAACTGCGAGCCTTCGAAAGGCGTCACGTAATAGCTTTGGGTGGTGCGCAGGGCCGCGACTTTCGCCAGCGTGGTCGGCGATACCACGGCATCCTCGGCAAGCGGCTCGCCGGTGCTGGCGATGATCCTGCCTTGACGGTCGTAAACGAAGATTCGGGTGTAGACGGTATACAGGCCGTTGATGTACTCGAGCACCCGCCCGATGGTCCGGACGGCCTGTTCATCCGGATTGGCCAGCCCGTTGCGCAGTTCGGCGGTCAGCGCCCACCATCGGCAATCGTTGGCGCGCTCATAGAGGTTGCGATCGAGCAGGTCGACCAGCAGCTTTGTCGTGAATCCGGCGTCAAGCAAGTTGGAAGCGAGCACGGTTTCATAGAGATCGTCGATGGCAGCCTTGAACAGGAGATTGCTTGAATTTCCCGTCTCGCTGATCTGCTCCAGGACGGTCTTGAGTTTGCTCAAATCCCCTTTGCCGCCCGCGGTCATGACTTGCCCGTTCCAGACGATCTGCTTGATATGCCTGGCAGCGACCATGATGTCGTGAAGCGGTGGGCAAAAGGTCTCCGCGTGCGACAACAGCCCCTTGAGCAGTTCGGGATCGAGGCGGTCCGACAGACGCTCCTGATCGCGCTCGAAGGCGATATCAATCGGGATCATCATCTGACCGATCCAGCCGTGCGGACCCTGATAACCCTGATAACCCGGCGAGGTGCGGGTGCTGATCAGGTAGTTGCGTCCGGAAAAAAGAAATGGCCGGTGCTGATTGTCGAGATTGACCGGTACCTGCGCGCCCGGCTCGATCCACAGCGGATCAGCGCTGGCGATGACACGATGGTCCTGATCGAGAAGCAGCATGATGCTGCGCCGCGAGACATCGCGATGCGAGCTGAAAATGCCTGCCATCTCGTCTTCAAACCTGAAACTCAGACACAGCACGCCGATGACCGCGCCGGTATCGGGATGAAGCATGCGGTGCGCGTAGAGGAGTGCCTGGGACTTGTTGGGTCGAAGATCACTGACCCCGAAGCGCTCGACATAAGTGCGCGATTCGATCGCATCGCGAATGCAGCGATCGGCAGACTGTCCTGGATCGGACGATTCGTCGATGTTGACCAGGACTCGACCGTCGACATCAAGCAGCAGGATGTCGTCATAGACGGTGTATTTGGCGCGGTACTCGATGAGTCTTTGTCGGATGAGCTCGGGGTCGCTCGAAATGCCGGCAACAAAACTGCACAGCTGTCGGTCGGTGGCCAGAAATCCGACGTCGGCGGTGCGCTCGAACAGATTGCGCACGACGATGTCGATGATGTACTGGGACTTGGTTGCGATCTGGCCGGTGACGTTGGCGAGCTTTTCGTGAATCAGGCTGGCAACCAGCTCGCGTTCGAGCTGACTGAACTGCTTTCGGGTCGCTGCCATCGTCGGCAGGATCGTCCGCGCTTCCTCGGGGCAATTCATCTTGGCGGACGATTCAATCAACCGCCACATCAGATTCAAATCCTGAAGCGAACGCTCGCAGCGACTGACGTCGCGCATATAGGGCATGAACAGTTCGAGATCGAAGGCACTGAGCGCAGCGTTTTCCATGTCAGGCAAAAAAGTGCAGTGAGCTAAAGGGCGGTTCGCAGATCAGGCAAGGACAAACCGATATTGCCTGCAGCGGAAGTTCGGGTCGCGCTACGACAGTTTGAAAACCGCCACAGCCTTCACCAGGTGCTGAGCCTGAGTCTTCAGGCTTTCTGCAGCGGCAGCACTTTCTTCGACCAGCGCCGCATTCTGCTGGGTTGCTGCATCCATCTGGTTGACCGCATCGCCGACCTGCTGCACGCCGGTGTTCTGCTCGACGCTGGCTGCGCTGATCTCGGCGACGATGCCGGTCACGCGCTGGATGGATCCGACGATTTCGTCCATGGTCTTGCCGGCCTGGTCGACCAGCGCGGTGCCCTGATCAACGCGTTCGACGCTGCTGACGATCAGTGACTTGATCTCCTTGGCCGCCTCGGCGCTGCGTTGTGCAAGGTTGCGGACTTCGGAAGCCACCACCGCGAAGCCGCGGCCCTGTTCGCCTGCGCGCGCCGCTTCGACGGCCGCGTTCAGCGCAAGAATATTGGTCTGGAAGGCGATGCCGTCGATCACGCTGATGATGTCGCCGATTTTCCGGCTGCTTTCATTGATGTCCCGCATGGTGACGACCACCTTGCTCACCACTTCGCCGCCCTGCTGGGCCACCGCCGAGGCGCTCTGGGCCAGCTGATTTGCCTGCCGGGCACTGTCGGTGTTGTTGCGAACCGTGGAGCTGAGCTCCTCCATCGTGGCAGCGGTCTCCTGCAGCGCGCTCGCCTGCTGCTCGGTGCGATTCGACAGATCCTGATTGCCCTGCGCAATCTGCGCGCTGGCCGTGGCCACCGCCTCCGAGTTGCTGCGCACTTCAGTGACCACGCCGACCAGGCTGTCACGCATCCTGGCAAGTGCAGCCATCAAGCTGGTGGTGTCGCCGGTGCGCAAAGGAATCGCGACGGTGAGTTCGCCTCGAGCGACCGCATCGACCGCTTCAGCCACAGCGCCGGGCTCGCCCCCGAGTTGCCGAAAGAGGCTGCGCGTCAGCGTCGCACCGAACACCAGCGTCAGGCCGAACAAGCCGATGCCGCCGATCACGAGGGTGTAGGTATTGCTGCTCAAGGTGGATTCGAGCGCCGCACTGCGCACAACCAGAAGGTCCTCTTCCGCTTTCGAAAACTCCGCAATCAAGCCCTGGAAGGCATCCATCGCGGCCTTGTCCTTGCCTGCCGAGAACTCCCGCAGCAGGCCATCGAGCGAGCCTTTGCCAGCAGAGACCTCGCGGCGCATCGTGACCAGCCCATTGGCAACGCCCATGAACTGTGTGTGAAAGCCCATCAGCTTTTCCAGTCGCGCCTGCTGCGCAGGATTGTCCGAGGTCAGCGATTTCGCTTTTTCAAAGTGCTCGATAAAGGCTTTTTCACCGAGCTTGAAAGGCTCCAGAAAATTCTCGCTGCCACCGGCCACGAACCCCCGCAAACCGGTCTCGATGTTGATCATGTTCTCGAGCATCCGTTGGGACGCTGTCAGCACCTGATAGGTGTGGGTATTCCAGTTGACGGTGTCGCGCAGCTTGCTGGCATTGAGCAGCGCGATACCAATCAGCGTGCTGATGATCAGCAAGATGGCTGAAAAGGTCAGGGTCATCCGTTTTTTCAGCGTCCAGCTGTCGAACATGGTCAATCTCCACAAAGTTGACACAGTGTGGTTTGAGAGTGCCTGACTTGGCGCCTCGGCGATGAGGCCGGTCGCCCTGCGGTGCCCGGCCAGCGATCGGCGGTGCGGCTATGATCGATTGCGTTGCTACCAGTGTTCGCTGCCGGGGTCGCCCTTGAACGGGCCGACCAGTTCGGGCGTGATCCAGCCGCCATAAAAGCCGCCGGGCTGTGGCACGACGGCGGCGCCATCGACACGGCAATCGAGGGGGGCGGCATAGAACGCCACGCAGTTGGCCAGCGCCTGCGCGTCGGCCAGCGGCTTCGGATAACTCCAGGCGACATCGGGCAGGCGGCGATCACCATGCACTAATGTCCAGTATTGCGCCGGACCTTTCCATTCGCAAAATGAGCCTCGAGCTCCCGGCTGAAAAAGCGCCCGGGTGACGTCGTCCCAGGGCAGGTAGACGCTCGGCGGATGGGCGGTCTCGAGTACCAGCACCGCGCGACGCGTGCGGGCCACCTCGATATCACCCCATCGCACCACGATCTCGCGCGTGTCCTGCGCAAGCCTCGGTGGTCGCGGGAAGTCCCAGACCGATACCTGGCCTGGCCCGGGAACCACCGCAAACGGCGGGCGCTTCTGACCTTTCCAGTGCCAGTGCTCGCGAGCCGATCGGATCCAGTCGGGCAGATCGCTCATCGTTTCCTGTCCTCCTGCTCGAAGCGCATCGTGAAAGCCTGCTCCAGATTTGTGGCACTGCCAGCCGCGGCACCTGAACTGTGATGCGTCGGCGACGCGCAGGCGTTCAGGACGATGGCTGCGGTCAAGGCCGCGGCCCGGGATGGCATTCGCATCATGTCGATGTCGGTTGCGGTGATCAGTCTGCTTTGTACTCGCTTCGCAGCCTCGGTGTCTGCGACCTTGGCAGCACAGTGACGCCGAAAAGCGCCACCGCAGCAGCCATCAGATAGGCGGGCCCGAAGCCTGCTATTGATCCGATGGCACCGAAGGCCAAGGGCCCACCCACCAGTCCGGCGGTCATGACCACCATCACCGCGCCAGTGGCCGAGCCGACCTCCGATGGCGGTACGCGCAGCGAGACTTCAGCCAGAAACACACCATTCCAGCCTGCGGCCGTGAGTCCGAAAATCACCAGCAGTGGCCACATCCAGAGGTCAGGGATCCGAGCACCCATCAGTCCGAGCAGCCCGGCGCAGGCAGCCGTGACCAGTCCCAGACCGCGCAGCACGGCAGCCGGGTGACCGCTGCGGCTTGCGGTCCAGCCCCACAGAATGCGTCCGACAAAGCCGCCGGCCTGAGCAGCCGCAAGCCATTGGCCGGCCTGGATCAGGCTGGCGCCCCGTTCAACGACCGCGTAGGTGACGAACCAGCCATTCAGGCAGATTTGCGTTGCGGCAAAGGCGCCTGCGCACAGTGACAGGCGTCGCAGTTCGCGCGATGCCGCCAGGCGGCGCAGTGATTCGAGCGACCCGATGCGTCGCCCGGCGATCATTGCCGGCGCAGGCCACTGCCTGATCGCCCGACGCATCAACACCGCGGCGGCAAGAAGCAAGAGCCCCACCAGCAGGCAGGCCTTTTGCCATCCGAATGTCAGCGCGATCAGCGGCAGGCTGGCCGAGGCCAGGAATGAGCCGACCTGCACACCTGCCTGCTTGAGCGAAAACAGCAGCGGCTGTTGTCGCGGCGGGACGAACTGCGACAGCAGCTGTGAGGCTGCCGGGCCTTCCAGGCCATGGCCAAGGCCCAGCAGCACGGCGCAGGCGGCGACGCCCCAGGCGGTGCCGGTGGCTGCGAAGCACAGGCCGGCCGCGCAGCACACCAGACTGCCCTGTGTCAGTCGCCAGGCACCGAAACGCGGAATCAGCGATCCGCTGGAGGTCGACAGAAAAATTTGCGAGAGCCAGACCGCCGCGGTATACCAGCCCACGAAGGCGACCGGCAGTTGTGCATCGCGCGCCACCTCGGGGGCGAGCACAGGGATGACGGTATAGGCGAATGCAGCAGCGCCGACGACGCTTCCCAGCCAAAGGGATACCGCTAACGGGGCACGGGAGATGGGCATCCCGTGAGTGTGCCTGAGGCTTTGGCGGATCTTGCTGCCGTCTTGCCTGATGTTCGATCCACCTTTCAAGGACCCACCGATGGCCACTGTCTCGACACGACTGACCCAAGCGCTCGCGCTGCGACATCCGGTGGTGTCTGCGCCGATGGCATTCGCCGGAGGCGGTGCGCTCGCCGCGGCTGTCAGTCGCGCAGGGGGCCTGGGATTGATCGGTGGCGCCTACGGTGATCGCGCCTGGCTCGACGAGCAGTTTGAATTGACCGCAGGCGAGCGCGTGGGGGTGGGCTTCATCACCTGGTCATTGCAACAGTCGCCGTCCTTGTTGACCGATGTACTCAAGCGTCGTCCGCTAGCGGTCATGCTGTCCTTTGGCGATCCGCGCCCTTTCGCCAACGAGATTCGGGCGGCAGGCGCACGCCTCATCTGCCAGTGTCAGGACATGGCTCATGTCAAAGAGGCGGTCGGCGCAGGGGCTGATCTGGTGATTGCGCAGGGCGCAGAAGCAGGCGGGCATGGCGGGCTGCGCGGTGCGATGAGCTTTGTACCGGAGGCGGCCGACTATCTCGCCGGGCATGCGCCCGACACGCTGTTGCTGGCGGCAGGCGGCATTGCCGATGGCCGCGGATTGGCCGCGTCTCTTCTTCTTGGCGCCGACGGCGTTCTGCTTGGCACCCGTCTTTGGGCAGCACAGGAGGCTCTGGTACGCGAAGGCCACCATCGGGCGATGCTCGACACCGACGGGGATGGCACGGTGCGCACGACATTGGCCGATATCGCACGCCAGATATCCTGGCCCCCTGGCTTTACCGCCCGAATCCGCCGTAACGCCTTCACCGATCGCTGGCAGGGGCGCGAGCAGGCGCTGGCCAAAGACATTGCCGTCGAAGCGCCGCGCTATCGGCAGGCCTTTCTCGACGGTGACCCGGACAATACCGGTGTGTGGTTCGGTGAAGCGGCCGGGCTGATCGATTCGGTCGAGCCCGCAGCGGTCATCATCGAGCGGATGGTGAGTCAGGCCGCGAGTCGCCTCACCGGTTATGGGCAAGCGAGGATCGTGGTGCCGTGAATCACTCTCGTGCAACACTCGCGGTTTGGTGACGACGGAGAGAGCGGTTGAAAACGCGTGCGGCAGTGGCATTCAAGGCTGGACAGCCTTTGAGTATCGAGACGGTCGATCTGCAGGGGCCGCGTGAGGGTGAGGTGCTGGTCGAGATTCGAGCCACCGGCATTTGTCACACCGACTACTACACGCTGTCGGGCGCCGATCCCGAAGGCCTGTTCCCGGCCATCCTCGGGCATGAGGGCGCCGGCGTGGTACTCGATGTCGGCCCTGGCGTGACCACGCTTCGCAAGGGCGACCATGTCATTCCGCTCTATACGCCCGAGTGCCGGCAATGCAAGTTCTGCCTCAGCCGCAAGACGAATCTGTGTCAGCGGATTCGGGGCACGCAGGGCAAGGGGTTGCTGCCCGATGCCACCAGTCGCTTCTGTCTGAACGGCGAGCCGGTCCTGCATTACATGGGCACGAGCACTTTCAGCAA
>Ga0114963_10003867_pt1 | contig 10261 bp, 15 predicted proteins | sample C_131016_EF_Meta_FD_87019 | JGI IMG/M metagenome (GOLD analysis project Ga0114963, IMG submission 87019) | Freshwater microbial communities from Lake Croche, Canada to study carbon cycling - C_131016_EF_MetaG | ecosystem: Environmental > Aquatic > Freshwater > Lake | place: Lake Croche, Canada...
CACCCTGCGGACAAAAAAGTCCAGAAGAAATAGGAGGCGACCATGGAAACTCGTGCAACCCTTCGCGGCGTGCGTTTGTCAGTGGACAAAGGCCGTCTGGTCGCGGATCTGATCCGTGGCAAAAAAGTAGACCAGGCACTCAACATCCTGACTTTTACGCAGAAAAAAGCGGCCGGCATTATTAAAAAAGTGCTGGAATCCGCCATTGCTAACGCAGAACATAACGACGGTGCAGATATCGACGAACTGAAGGTGAGAACCATCTATGTCGAGCAAGGTGCATCGCTGCGTCGCTTTACCGCCCGCGCCAAAGGCCGCGGCAACCAAATCCGCAAGCCCACGTGCCATGTGTACGTGACGGTCGGTAACTGATTAAGGCCTGGAAAATATGGGACAAAAAATCCACCCTACCGGTTTTCGCCTTTCGGTGAGCCGTAACTGGTCCTCGCGCTGGTATGCCAGTGACAAAGACTTTGCCGGCATGTTGGCCGAAGACATCAAGGTACGTGAATACCTCAAGGTCAAACTGAAAAACGCTTCGGTTTCGCGCGTGCTGATCGAGCGTCCTGCCAAGAACGCCCGCATCACGATTTATTCTTCGCGCCCCGGCGTTGTCATCGGCAAAAAAGGCGAGGACATCGAAAATCTCAAGCGCGATTTGGGCAAACAACTCGGCGTGCCGGTGGCTGTCAACATCGAAGAAGTGCGTAAGCCAGAAATCGATGCCAAGTTGATCGCCGATAGCATTACGCAGCAGCTCGAAAAACGCATCATGTTCCGCCGCGCCATGAAGCGCGCCATGCAAAATGCTATGCGTCTCGGTGCCCTGGGCATCAAGATCATGTCGGCAGGCCGCCTGAACGGCATCGAGATCGCGCGTACTGAGTGGTACCGCGAAGGCCGCGTGCCACTGCATACCCTGCGTGCGGACATCGACTACGGTGTTTCTGAAGCCAAGACCACCTACGGCATTATTGGCGTAAAGGTCTGGGTCTACAAAGGCGACACCTTAGGTCGTAACGATCTGCCGGCTGCCACCGAGCAGCGTACCGAAGAAGAGCGCCGCCCGCGTGCGCCACGCCGTGACGACCGTGGCGCCCCTGGCCGTCCCGGTGCTGACCGTCCCGCACCTCGCGGTGCCCGCCGTACCTTGGGCAGCAATGCCGCGCCGTCTGACGGCAGCGACAAACCTGCTGAAGCCGGTGGCGTAGAAGCCCCTAAACCCGCCGTTAAGCGCGTACGCACCGTCGCCGCGCCAGCTGCAACAGCTGACGGCAAAGGAGAATAATCATGTTGCAACCCGCTCGTCGCAAATACCGCAAAGAGCAAAAAGGCCGTAACACCGGCATCGCTACCCGAGGCAGCTCGGTAGCATTCGGTGATTTTGGTCTGAAGTGCACCGATCGCGGCCGTCTGACGGCCCGCCAAATCGAGGCTGCTCGCCGTGCCATTTCGCGCCACGTCAAACGTGGTGGTCGTATCTGGATCCGTGTTTTCCCGGACAAGCCGATTTCCCAAAAGCCCGCGGAGGTGCGTATGGGTAACGGCAAGGGCAATCCCGAGTACTACGTGGCTGAAATCCAGCCCGGCAAAATCGTGTTCGAGATATTGGGCGTGTCCGAAACCCTGGCGCGCGAGGCTTTCCGCCTGGCGAGCGCCAAATTGCCGCTGCGCACGACTTTTGTCAGCCGCATGGTCGGGCAGTAATCTGGAGCATGACTATGAAATCGACTGAACTGCGTAAAAAAGACATCGCCGGCCTGCAAACGGAGATCAAAGAGCTGCAACGTGCTCACTTTGGTCTGCGCATGCAAAAGGCAACGCAACAAATTACCAACACTGCGACGCTGCCCGCAGCACGTCGCGCCATCGCCCGTGCTAAGACCATTTTGGTCGAAAAGCAGCGCGCTGAATCATCTGCCACATAAGGAGCATGCCATGACGGAAGCTAAACCATCCCTCAAGCGCACCTTGATTGGCAAGGTCGTTAGCGACAAGCGGACTAAGACCGTGACGGTGCTGATCGAGCGTCGAGTTAAGCACGCGCTGTACGGCAAGATCGTCGGTAAATCCAGCAAGTACCACGCCCATGACGAAAAGGGCGAGTACAAAATGGGTGACATGATCGAAATTACCGAAAGCCGTCCGATTTCCAAAACCAAGAACTGGGTGGCAACCCGCTTGGTGGAAAAAGCCGCAGCGGTATAAGTTATTGCAGCCTCATGCTGCACGCAACCGGCAAACGGCCCACAATACGTGGGCCGTTTTCTTTTTTGTAACTTAAGGAGCACCCATGATTCAAGTTGGAGATACCCTTCCCGCCACCACCCTGATGGAATACCACGAAACCGAGGCTGGAGGCTGCAGTATTGGCCCCAATGCCGTCGATGTGGCCAAAGCCAGCGCCGGTAAAACCATTGCCTTGTTCGCACTGCCCGGCGCTTTTACGCCTACCTGCTCGGCGCAGCACGTGCCCGGATTCGTAGAGCATTACGAGCACTTCAAAGCGGCTGGCGTAGATGAAATCTGGTGCCTGAGCGTAAACGACGCTTTTGTGATGGGCGCCTGGGCGCGCGAGCAAAAGACCGGGACCAAAGTCCGCATGTTGGCAGACGGTAGCGGCGACTTTGCCAAAGCCACTGGCTTGGTGCTAGACCTGACCACCCGCGGTATGGGCGTGCGCAGCAACCGTTACTCCATGCTAGTAAGAGACGGCAAGGTCGCGACACTCAACGTCGAAGGCCCTGGCAAATTTGAAGTCAGCGACGCAGCTACTTTGCTGGCGCAGGCCAAGGCTTAACATCGGTTTCCGAGCAACAACTCTAGGCAGCTACGCTGCCTAGAGATCCACTTTCAGATAGTGAGCCCCCGCTATCGGGTTGAAGTAAAAGGGCGGAATTTCTTCAAACCCCAGATCTTCGTACATCGCGCGGGCCGCCTCCATGCTGCTCAGCGTATCAAGCAACATGCAGCTGTAGCCATGCATGCGCGCAAAATCCATTTGTGCTTCAGTAAGGCGTCGCCCCAGCCCTAATCCCCGGTGCGCAGGGCGCACATAAAGGCGCCTTATCTCGCAAGCATTGCTGTAGTCCACATTGTCCAAAGGCCGCAGTGCGCAGCAGGCCAATACCTCATCGCCCGCCGTCGCGACCAGCAGCTGCCCACGTGGCGCAGCGTAGTCGCCAGGGAGCGTATCCAACTCGTCCTCAAAACCGATAAAGCACTGGGGTACGGCCAATGAGGCGGCATACTCTTGGAATATCCGTCGCGTGGCCTCTCGCATCTGCGGCGAATCAGGTGTGCAAAGTTGAACCACGGATGGATGGGGCGTTCTTGCAGACGTACTCATGGCGCGCCGTAACCCACCATCAGGCCCACCGCCGTGGCGCAGAGAATGAAGAACGTCGCGGCCAACAAGCGCGATCCGCCGCTGTCCTTGCTGTCCTGCGCCGGGCTTTCAAGAACTTTGTCCCCGCTCAGCATCGGCTTTACCAAATCAATCCGGCGCGCCCGCAGATACCAATAAATACTACCCAAATGCAATAACACCAGCGCAATCAGCATCCATTTACCTAGCCCTACGTGCCAGCCTGTGGCGCGCTCTACCCAAGCTTGGCTGACCAGTGCGGCAAGTGGTCCGCTGGCGGCAATCTGGTCATCGCTGAACAAACCGGCAACCGCTTGCAGGCCCAGGCAGCACAAAATTGCTAGCACCGACCAAGCACCCAAGGGGTTATGACCCACAGCGTGGTGCTGCTCATCGAAAGGAAGGCGTGCGAACCGCCAAGCTTGCAAGGGTGTGGCCACAAAGCTGGAAAAGCGCGACCAATAGCCGCCCATAAAACCCCAAAGAATGCGCCACATCACCACACTCAGCATTGCGTATCCGCATCGCATGTGCCAAACCATGACATCACCGCCCAGTTGTCCGCTCAGCACCAACGCGAAAAAAAGCAGGGCCAGCGCCGCGTGGCACAGGCGCGTTGGCAAATCCCAAACCCGAACCGAAAACAAATATCGCGCTCCTATACGGCTGGTGAAAGGCTGAACCCCGAGTCTAGCCACAATTGCTATAAGGGAACTGGCTACGCCCCGCAGGGGCAAATACCCGGCAGCGTGCCCGCAAGGCCGGCGAAGGCACAATGTTTGCCGGGCTACCTAAATACGCCCTATCAATAATCAAACCGTTGGAGTTGACCATGCAATACAAGCTATCGCCGCTCGCCCTCAGTGCCGCCGCCCTTGTGCTGGCCATGAGCGCACTCGCTACGCCTGCCCATGCTCAATTTGCTAAACCTGAAGACGCCATCAAATACCGCAAAGGCGCACTCACCGTAATGGGCGCCCATTTCAGCCGCGTCGCGGCGATGGCCGGCGGACGCGCCCCTTACGACGCCAAAGCGGCTGCTGAAAACGCGGCGCTAGCCGAATCGATAGGTAAGCTGCCCTGGGCCGCATTTACGGAAGGCAGCGACAAGGGCGAAACCAAGGCCAAGTCCGACATCTGGACGGATAAGGCCCGCTTTGCCGAATCCGCAGAAAAAATGCAGCTTGAGCTGGCTAAGCTCAGCGCGGCGGCCCGTCTGGGTACGCTCGATGCCCTCAAGCCTGCGGTATCTAGCGCAGCGGGTGCTTGCAAAAACTGCCATGACAATTTCAAGCAATAAATAAGTACACGACACTTTGTCGCCATGAGGGAGCCCAATGGAAAGTAGCCTACGACTGACGCGCCCTGCCTCTTGGCACGCAAGTGCCATCGGTGTGCTGGTGCTTTGCCAGCTGCTGTGCGCTTGTAGTCCGGCGCTAAATTGGCGTAATGTGACGCTGGAAGGCGTGCAGGCGGTGTTGCCTTGCAAACCTGACCAGGCACAGCGGCCAGTGCAACTTGGGGGTCTGGACGCGACCCTCTCGATGACCGGCTGCGAAGCGGACGGCGGGCTGTATGCCATCAGCCACCTCCGACTTGCGCAAGGCGCCCGAGCCCAGCCCATCATCGAAGCCTGGCGTGCACAGGCTTTGCTAGCCATGCGCGCCACCGCGGCGCCTGTCGAAACCCCCTTAGCAGCGCTTGGTGCGCGACCGGCGCTGGCGGTCTATCAGGCCAGCGGCGTTAATTCGCGTGGACAAGCTGTGCAAGCGCGCTGGACCTGGGTACAGCACGACCAGGATATATACCATTGGGCTTTGTACGCGCCCGCCATCCGTGTCGAGATGGAAGAGCCATTTTTTGGCGCATTCCAGTGGCAATAGCTAAAAGTCAGGGCTAAGGAAAGCCCTGGTACAGGCGGTTTTCAAAGAATGGCGACCCAGCATCGATTCATTCGGAACACGCATAATCGGACAGCCCCACCGACACCATTCCATGCCCATCGATATTTTGATCATCGCCCATGCGCCGCTGGCCAGTGCCTTGCGCAGTTGCGTCTTGCATGTATTTCCGGACGTGGCCGATAGCTTGCGCGCCGTGGATGTGCTTGCCGACGAAGCGCCGGAAGCGACGCAGCAAAGGGTGCAGGCAAGCTTACAGGCCAGCGCCAAACATTCGGTGTTGGTACTGACGGACGTATTGGGCGCCACGCCTTGCAATATTGCCCAAAAAACCGTCGACGGGCAGCAATTCAAATTGGTCGCCGGGGTCAATTTACCCATGCTTTTGCGCACGGTGAATTACCGCCATGAGACTATGGACGCTTTGCTGGCGCGCGCGCTTGCCGGCGGGATGCAATGCATCGTCGAAGTCGCCCCTGCGCCACCGCTTACCCAACCAGCCTGAGCCTATGCTTCAAGTCACCGCCACCATTAGCAACCAATTGGGTTTGCACGCCCGCGCTTCGGCCAAGTTGACCAAACTGGCTGGCAGCTTTCCCTGTGAAATCTGGATTACCAAAGGCGAGCGCCGCGTGAACGCCAAAAGCATTATGGGCGTGATGATGCTCGCCGCAGGGTTTGGCTCTGATATCAGTATCGAGATCGACGGCGAGCAATCGCAAGAGGCGATGGACGCTTTGCTGGCGCTGCTGGCCGATCGTTTTGGCGAAGGCCAATAAGCCGCGAGCTTCTTTCGAACATGACCTTCTCCATCCACGGACTGGCGGTTTCACGCGGTGTCGCCATAGGCCGGGCGGTACTGGTGGCGTCCAGCCGCATGGACGTAGCGCATTACTTCATAGGTCAGACCGACGTGGAGGCGGAAATCAAGCGGCTACGCGCAGCGCGTAACCAGGTGGTAGAGGAATTGCAGCGCCTGCAATTGAGTATTTCGCAGATGGGTCCGAAAGACGCGCCGCAGGAGCTGGGTGCTTTGCTCGATGTGCATTTAATGCTTCTGCAGGACACCGAGTTGGAAGCGGGAATTAAGCGTTGGATTGTGGAGCGCCTGTACAACGCCGAATGGGCGCTGACCGCGCAGTTGGATGTGATTGTCCGCAATTTCGACGAAATGGAAGACCCTTATTTACGCGAACGCAAGGGGGACATGGAGCAAATTGTGGAGCGTATATTGCGGGCTATGCGCGGCGTGGCTAATCCGGTAGCGGTATCGCCGCGCAGCGCCCCGAAAAGCGCGGCGCACGACTTATTGCTCGATGACACGGTGGATGTGCCGCTGGTGTTGGTGGCGCACGATTTGTCTCCTGCTGACATGCTGCAATTCAAGCAAAGCGTGTTTGCCGGTTTTATTACCGATGTGGGTGGCAAAACCTCGCACACGGCGATCGTGGCGCGCAGCATGGACATTCCTGCCGTGGTCGGTGCGCGCACCTGTAGCCAGTTGGTGCGACAGGACGACTGGATCATTATTGACGGCGATGCCGGTGTGGTCATCGTCGATCCCTCGCCCATCATACTGGCCGAGTACAGCTTCAAAAAGCGCCAGTTGGAACTAGAGCGTGGCCGCCTATCGCGTCTGCTCAACACCCCTGCCGTCACCCTTGACGGCGAAAAAATTCAGTTGCTGGCCAATATCGAAATGCCCGAAGACGCGCAAGTGGCGCTCAAGGCCGGAGCGCTGGGTGTAGGCCTGTTTCGCAGCGAATTTTTGTTTATGGGGCGCCGTGGTAATTTGCCAGACGAGGAAGAGCAATTTGCGGCTTACCAGCGCTCGGTGCAGGATATGCAGGGGCTGCCCGTCACCATACGCACGGTCGACGTGGGTGCCGACAAACCCCTAGACGCCAGCGGCCACGACGCAGCGCACCTCAACCCGGCGCTGGGCCTGCGCGCCATTCGATGGAGCTTGGCCGACCCGGCGATGTTTCTGACCCAATTGCGCGCCATCTTGCGCGCCGCCGCCTTCGGCCAGGTGCATCTACTGGTGCCCATGCTGGCGCATGCCTCGGAGATCAAACAAACCTTTGCGCACATCGCCACTGCGCGCAGCCAGTTGGATAAGCGCGGCCTTGCCTATGGGCCGATAAAGGTGGGTGCCATGATTGAAATCCCGGCCGCGGCCTTGACGCTGCCGCTGTTTTTCAAATATTTCGACTTTTTGTCCTTAGGCACCAACGACCTGATCCAGTACACCCTGGCGATCGACCGTGCGGATGAATCGGTGGCCCATTTGTACGACCCGCTGCATCCCGCTATCTTGCAATTGGTGGCGGCCACGATTGCTGAAGGTCACAAGCAAGGCAAAGAGGTCAGCGTGTGCGGGGAAATGGCGGGTGATGTGAGTCTTACGCGCCTGCTGTTGGGCATGGGGCTGCGTAGCTTTTCTATGCACCCGGCGCAGATACTGGCGGTCAAGCAAGAAATTTTGCGCGCTGACGCCAAGCGCTTGGCGCCCTGGGCGCAGCGTGTAATGGCATCGGACAACCCGGCGCTGCTTTTATCGGGCGGCGGTATTTAGCTTTTTTGCGCGCGCGAGCCCAGCAATGCCGCGCCAACAATGAGCGCCGCAGCCAACACAATCGAGGGGCTGGCCGCTTCACCGCGCATCCAGAGTAAGCCCAGCGTCGAAAGCAAAGGCGTGAGAAAAGACAAAAGGCCGATTTGTCGCGCATCGCCGCGTTTGAGGGCGGCATCCCATAAATAAAACGCACCGCCCAGCGGCCCCAAGCCTAAACCTACGATCAGCAATAAGGCCTGTGTGTCTAAGGTAACAGCGTTCTCCAACATACTGTGGCACAGCAGGGATAAGAGGCCCGAGAGAAGGCCGAACACACCGATCGACGCAGTCGCAAAAGGCACCACGCGTTGCGTCAGCAGCGAATAGCTAGCCCATACAAAAGCCGAGGCTAGCGCAGGTATATAGCCCCAGGCAAAGCCGCCCAAGGCATCACCTTGTTGCGCCGCAGGCCCACCCAAAATGGCCAAGGCCGCGCCGCCAAATCCCATCAGCGCGGCCAGCACATGGGCTGCGCGTAATTGCACGCCCGGCAAAAAAATCGGTGCCAATAAAACCATGCCCAAGGGCCATAAGTAGTTGACTAGATTGGCTTGCACCGGCGGCGCATAGCGCAAAGCCAAGAACAGCAAAAAATGAAAACCAAACAAGCCGTATACCCCCAGCGCCAGCGTTGTCAGCGGCAATCGCAAAGCCGCCAGCGCCTGCGCGCGAGAAGGACCGCCGCGCAGCCAAAGCACTCCACACAGGCCCAAGCCCAGCACACTGCCTGCCAGCAAGCCCAGGCCAGTGAGCAAAAACGGGGGGACGCTTTGCAAAGCCACACCCAGCGGCGCCAGGCTGCCCCACAGCGCGATCGCGCCGAATGCCAATAGCGAAGCTCGGTGCCTAGATACCACCGACACGTCTTTATCTTGCATGCGTTCGCGTTAAGCGAGGCCTTGCTCGGTGCTGGGGCGATGCCACAAATTGATGCCGCCTTCCACGGCATGACGGTCTATCGTGGCCAGCTCCTGGGGCGTGAAATCTAGGCGCTTCACCGTCTCTGCCAGCTCGATGATTTGCGACGGTTTGCTCGCGCCGATCAAGGCCGAGGTCACGCGCTTATCGCGCAATACCCAGGCCACCGCCATTTGCGCCAGGCTCTGGCCCCGGCCTTGGGCGATGGTGTTAAGCGCGCGCACATGCTCCAGGTTTTGTTCGCTCAGGTGGTCGGCGGTAAAAGAGCCGCCGCCGGGCCGGTTGATGCGGGCGTCCGCAGGCACACCGCTTAAGTACTTGTTGGTGAGCAGGCCTTGGGCCAGCGGGCTGAAAGCGATACAGCCCATGCCGCAATCGTCTAGCGTATCGAGCAAGTCCTCTTCCACCCAGCGGTTGAGCAAGCTGTAAGACGGCTGGTGAATCAGCGCCTTCACGCCCATGGCGCTCAGAATCTTGGCCGCCTCGCGGGTTTTGCGCGCCGAGTAACTGCTCACCCCCACATACAAAGCTTTGCCTTGTTGCACCGCCGTGGCCAGGGCGCCGCAGGTTTCTTCCAGTGGTGTGTCCGGGTCAAAGCGGTGGCTGTAAAAAATATCCACATAGTCCAGGCCCATGCGCTTGAGGCTTTGGTCCAGGCTTGCCAGCACATATTTGCGCGAACCGCCACCTTGGCCGTAAGGCCCGGGCCACATATCCCACCCAGCCTTGCTGGAAATCAGCAATTCGTCGCGGTAGGGTTTGAAATCGCGCCGTAGGTGCTCGCCAAAATTTATCTCTGCACTGCCATAGGGCGGGCCGTAGTTGTTGGCCAGGTCAAAATGGTTGATGCCCAAATCGAAGGCGGTACGCAGCATCACGCGCTGGGTTTGAAACGGCGTGGTGTCGCCAAAGTTGTGCCACAAGCCTAGGGATAGTGCCGGCAATTGCAGGCCGCTATGACCGCAAGTGCGGTAGGGCATGCGGTCTTCATAGCGCTGCGGATCAGCTTGGTAAGTCATGGGCTGCGATATGGCGGCAGTGAATAGACCTTGGATCCTAAAACGCAAGCCTCCTAATTGGAAAACGCCGCGATGCCGGTCATAGCCCGGCCCAAAATCAGGGCATGAATGTCGTGCGTGCCCTCATAGGTGTTGACCACTTCTAGGTTCACCAAATGGCGGGCTACGCCGTATTCGTCGCTGATGCCGTTACCGCCCATCATGTCGCGCGCCATGCGGGCGATGTCCAGCGCCTTGCCGCATGAATTGCGTTTGAGGATGGAGGTCACTTCCACGCTGGCTGTGCCCTCGTCTTTCATGCGGCCCAGGCGCAAACAGCCTTGCAGGCCCAGCGCGATTTCGGTTTGCATATCGGCGAGCTTTTTTTGGATCAGCTGGTTGGCGGCCAAAGGGCGGCCAAACTGCTGGCGATCCAGCGTGTATTGGCGGGCGCGGTGCC
>Ga0114963_10003868_pt1 | contig 10260 bp, 13 predicted proteins | sample C_131016_EF_Meta_FD_87019 | JGI IMG/M metagenome (GOLD analysis project Ga0114963, IMG submission 87019) | Freshwater microbial communities from Lake Croche, Canada to study carbon cycling - C_131016_EF_MetaG | ecosystem: Environmental > Aquatic > Freshwater > Lake | place: Lake Croche, Canada...
AATTCGCGGCCACAAAGTGCTCGATGGCTGCGACCCGGAAGGCAATATCTTGCAATTCAAGCAAAAGCTGTGAGCGCTGTAAGTACTTGCAACGTGGTGGAAGCCACAAAAGCTTTGGCCCGGCGGCTTCGTCAGACGCTGCATAGTGAACGCCTACTCATCGCGCCAGTTTGCGGCGAATTTGCAGAGCGCAGTTTTGTACTTTACGAAGATGAAGCTTTGTACGAATGGATCGGCCTCAACCGTCCGCGCAGCGTCGAGTCCTTACGCGCCGATTGGCGCCGCATGGAAACACCGCTGTCACCCGAAGGCCATGAGGCCTGGTTGTGCTGGCAGTTGCAATGTAAAGCCACAGGTCAGGTCATCGGCATGGTGGATGCGAACGTCAATATCAAAGGCGTGGCCACCAACTTGGGTTACTATATTTTTGTGCCCCACTGGCGCAACGGCTATGCTTTGGAAGCTTGCGCTAGCGTGATGCAACACTTGATTGCCAACGGCGCGCACACCGTATTGGCTACGGTAACTGTCGGCAATCTGGCATCAAAAAATTTGCTGCACAGGTTGGGCTTTGTATACCGCCAGTTGCTCAAAGACAACGACGAACTCCGGGGCAAACCGGTGGATGACTGGGAATTTATGTACCTACATCCAAGCGCCTGATGCCCCAGTTGCACCCAGCAAGCCGTTAGCACACAAGCTAACTTCCAGCGCGAGCCCTAGCTATTTGACCTCTGCAATCGCTTTCTTCAGGTCCCGGTATTCCTCGCACGAGAAAGGACAAATTTTGTCCAAACTGGCAAGGTGCTCTTTGGCTTTGTCTAACTGACCCATTTGGACATAGGCGATGCCGATGTACTCGTGTGCGCCGCGATGCTTGGGATCTAGGGTGAGCGCTTGTTTATAGGCCACAAGCGACTCGTCATATTTTTTCTGATTGCGCAAGCTGTAGCCCAGCAAGTTAAAGCCATCGGCGCTGCGCGGGTTGTTAACCGTGTAAGGCTCTAGCACGGCTTGGGCTGCAGCCCAGTCTTTGCGCGCGATGGCGGTTTTGGCTTTTTCCAATTCCGTATCTTTTGGAGTCGGTGGACTGGTGTCTGCGGCAAAGGCAAAGGTGCAGACAAACAGGCTGGCAGCAAGTACGAGGCGAAGGGTGGGCATAACGGAATTTCCTAGGGTTGAGGCAGAAGCACCGAGGCACTGTATCGGATATGCTGATAAGCCCCACTTTGCTGGCAAAAAAGGCCTGCGCTAGGCCTAGGAATTTGCAGCGCACCCAAGCCTCGGCAAGGCGTTAGTTGGGCGCAGTCACCGCTTTACTGTAAGCGAAATACACCTCGTCGCGTACCCAGCCCAAAGCTTCATAGGCCGCTTGGGCAGGAAGATTGGTTTTGGCGGTTGTCAAATCCAAGCGGCACATGCCGTGCTCGCGGGCGCTTTGCTCCGCCGCCGACAACAGCAAGTTACCAATACCCGCGCCCCTGGCAGCGGGCGCGACATAGAGGTCATACAAGGCATAAATCGGCTTGGCCTCTAGCGAGCAAAAAGTAGGGTAAAGCTGGCAAAAACCAAGCGCTTGTGCACTTGCGTCTAGCGCCAACAAAATGAGGGCGTCTGCTTTTTCGATACGCTCTGCAATATAGCTATTAGCCAACGCCAAGTCCGGCGGGTATTGATAGAACTGTCGGTAGGCGTCAAACAAATGGGCTATTGCCGCCACATCGGCCTTGGTGGCAGTAGAAATCTTTATGGAATGCATGAGTCCCTTTCGATGCGTATAAGGCCACTCGAACTTAAGTTGGGTCAGCTAACACGGGTATCCCCTAGGGACTGGGGATACGCGAATATTCCAACATCTGTCCTTGCGGGCCGACGCGCGCGAGCACCATATCACCAGAACCTATGTTCTCACCCACGTACTGCAAGATATTGACGTGGTGGGTTACCAGTATCAATGGCTTGCGATTGGGCTGTGAAAGCATCTTCGCCAACACGCGCTGAATCGCTTGATTTTGTGTTTGGGCGCGATCCGGCGTATCGAAAAAAGACGCCAGGCTGGGCTCTATGGTGACAGGGCCGTAGCCGAGTCGGTCCGCGGTTTGCTGGCAGCGGCACCAAACGCTACTCAACACCGTAGCACTTTGGATACCTTGTTTACGCAGCCACTGCCCTGCACGCACAGCCTGTTGCTTGCCTTGCTCGTCAAGGTTACGCTGCGTCTCGCAACGGTCTAAAGAATATCCCTGCGGATCGCCTACGCCAGGCGCCAGGGCATGGCGCATCAACAACACATATTCCGATGTGAGCAGCTTCTCTGCGAGGGTGCTTGCAGATGCACCCATATGCGCTACAAAAAGTAACGCAGTAGCAAAACAAACACTTAAACGCATAGTCAAAAGCTCACAGAAGAATGGGGGCGCACAGCCACTAAGTGTGTACGAAAAAAATCTATTTTTAAATACCAAACCCAAACACCGCAAGCAGCTCACGCCACCCGCAATACCACCCGCTTGGGCGCACCCCGCGCAATTGCCAGTTCATCGACCGCGGCGCCCAGCGCTTTGATACCGGGCGCAATTTGCTCGGCGGCGATGGACGACAGGCGCAAGCGGAAGTAGGGACAAGGATAGGGCGGGTGCATAAAAAACACATCGCCTGCCTCTATCAGTACGCCGTGCTTGCGCGCAATCAGCGCCAATTCAGACGAGTCCACCCAGGCCGGGGCGCGCACCCATACCGATGCGCCGCCAGACGGCAGCGTGAATTGAAAATCCGGCAAATACTGTTGTAGCGCGCGTGCCACCATAGACATGCGCTCTTGCATGGCCTGGTTGACGCGGCGGGCATGGGCATCGTGGTGGCCCAGCGATAAAAACAGCGCAAAGGTATGCTGCAAAAACGCACTGGGGTGGCGCACCATGGCATGGCGCAGGCCGCGCAGTTCGGCTATCAGGGCGCGCGGCGCCACGATATAGCCCAGGCGCAGCGAGGGCGACAGGCTTTTGGATACCGAGCCCACGTAAATCACACGGCCGACTTTGTCCAAACTTTTGAGGGCGGGCATGGGCTCGCCTGCGTACAAATTTTCAGCTTCGTAATCATCTTCAATCACCACAAAATCTTTGTCTTGCGCTTTTTGCAAAAGCAAGCGGCGCCGCTCCATGCTGAGCGTGCCGGTGGTGGGGCTTTGGTGCGAGGGCGTGACAAACACATAGTCCAGCGCCGGCAAGCGGTCTACCTTCAGGCCCTGCTCGTCAACCGCCAGCGGCAGGCATTGCGGATGGCGCAGCGCAAAGCTGTTGCGCGCATGCGGGTGGCCGGGCTCTTCCAGACCGACGCGCTGGTTTTCGTCGAACAAACCTTCGGCCAGCAGGTAGTAGGCATGCTGCGCGCCCACGGTAATGAGTATCTCTTCAGGCAGGGCAAAAACGCCCCGCTTGGGCAATAAACGCAAGCGGATTTGCTCGACCAATTCAGGCACATCGCTCAGTTCAAAATCGGGCGTCCAATGCGGCAAATGGGCGCGCGCCAGGCTGTGGACGCAGCATTCGCGAAAGGCCTCAGACGGAAACAGCTGCGGGTCGTAGGTGCCATAGACAAAAGGGTAGGCATAGCGGCGCCACTGGTCGGGCTTGGCCAAAGTACGTTGGTCGGACAAAGAGCGCAGCACGCGGCTTTGCCAATCGGGTTGGGCCGCGCCTGCGAGGGCTTCGGCCTTGGCCTGCGCAGCATCCGTGCCGCGGCCCACACCCAATGCCAGCGGCTTGCTGGCAGCGGCCTGCGCGTTATCGCTGACGAACACGCCGCTGCGCGGGCGCGATTCGATGAAACCATCGTCCATTAAATGCGCATAGGCCGCGGTAACCGTATTGCGGCTCAGGCCCAACACCTGGGCCAGTTCGCGTGAAGAGGGAAGCAAAGCGCCAGCAGGCAAACGGCCGTCCAAAATCGCCTGCACCACCGACAAACGCAAGCGCTGCTGCAGAGGCAACGCCGGTTTATCGGGCAACGTGAACAGGCTTTCCCACTGGGCGTCTTTGGTGCGATGGCGCTGGGTCATAGTGCCAGCCAGTATAGAGAAGGAGCCAGTGGGAGCCAGCGCTTCCTTGGAGCGAAAGCAGGCCCATCTGGGAGCCACCGCTACAACAAAGCGGTCCCGCGTCCGGCTGGCTTGACCGATAAGCGCATCTGGCTCTAGCGCCACCTGGGTAGTAACTCTATCCTTAGGTCAAACTTGTGTCATCTGAATTTGGAGAACGTCTGTGAGCCACCCGCCTGTTAGCACCGCCACCTTGGAAGCCTTTAGCGAAGCCTGGAACCGCCATGACCTTGATGCCCTGATGAGCTTTATGAGCGAAGACTGCGTGTTCATGACCGCCGGCGGCGCCGATGCCTGTGGCGCCCGCCATGTAGGCCACGAAGCAGTGCGCAAAGCCTTTGCGCTGGGCTGGGCCACGCTGCCCGATGCGCAATGGCGCAATGGTGTGCATTTTGTTCACGGCGACTTCGGTGTGTCGCAATGGACTTATACCGGCACCGCCGCCGACGGCAGCCGTGTCGAGACCGATGGCGTGGACGTTTTCACGTTCAAGAATGGCAAGATCGCCGTGAAAAACGTTTTCCGCAAAGCACGCCCCAACTTGCCCCCCGTCGCCTGAACTACCGAGCACCCCGCCATGAGCACCGCGCAGCATTTCCAGGGCCTCACGGCCATGCCTCCCAGTCGTCCCTCAGACACCCGTTACGACCCACAGTACGACCCGCTGGTGATGCCCACACCGGGGGCAGGGCGTGACTACGCGCCCACCTACTGGGTGGCCAGCGCGGGTACGCCGCCGCCCGACGATGGCCCGGTGTTGCGCGACATGGAGGTGGATGTGGTGGTCATGGGCGGTGGCTCTACCGGCATGTCCACTGCGCTTTATTTGGCACAAGACCATGGCATTGGCGCCGTGGTGCTGGAAGCTAACCAAACCGCCTGGGGATGCTCCAGCCGCAGCGGCGGCCAGGGCCAGAATGCCAGCGGGCGCTTGACCCGCTCGCAATGGATTGAGCGCTGGGGCTTGGATACGGCTAAAAAGCTGGACACCGAAATCCGTACCGGCTTTGAGAATTTCCGCGCGCTGACGCAAGAGATCGATTGCAACGCTTTTGATGGCGGGCATTTGTATGTGGCGCACCGCGCGTCCAAAGTAGCCTACCTGCAAGAGCAAACCCGCGTGCGCCGCGATATTTTTGGCTACGGCACGCGCATGATGAGCGCCGAAGAGTTGCGCGAAAACTATTGCGACGAGCGCGATGCGCATGCCGCCATGTGGGAGCCAGAAGGCGTAGGCGTACACCCTTTGAAATTCACCTTTGGCCTGATGCAAAAAGCCCGCGCGCTGGGCGCCAAAGTGCATACCGCCAGCCCGGTGCAAGGCTGGCAAACCATTAACGGCATACACCATTTACAGACTCCTGGCGGCGTGGTGCGCGCCAAGCGGGTGGTGGTCTGTACCGGCGGTTACACCGGCCAAGGCCTGACGCCAATTTTGAAAAACAAATTGCTACCGATATTGTCTAACTCGGTAGTAACGCGGCCTTTGACAGATGCGGAACTCAAAGCCACGAATTTCAAGTCGCAAACTTTTTTGACCGATACGCGCACCTTGCGTTTTTACTATCGCTTGCTACCCGACAACCGGCTGCAACTGGGCAGCCGCAGCGCCATCAGCGGCGCCGATGCCGAGCGCCCAGTCCACTTAAAGCTGCTTACCGACGCCATCGCGCGCAAATTCCCACCCTTGGCGGGTATCCAAATCGACTACTCCTGGTGGGGCTGGGTGGACGTAAGCCATGACATGATGCCGCGCCTGACCCGCCCGGACCCGACGCAAACCGTGTGGCACGCGCTGGGCTATGGTGGCAACGGCGTGTCTTTTTCCACCTGGGCGGGCAAGCGCATTGCGCAGCGTGTGGCCGGCAAAGACCAAGGGCAGGCGGTGTTCCAACTTCCCATATACAGTTCGCCCCTGGAATATCCGAATTTCTTCAAGCTGTTCCGCTCCGAAGCCCTGGCGCCGTTTCGGCGTTTGGGCCAGCACTTTCTGTACAAGTGGTACTGGATGCAAGACGAGCTTTAAATTATGGGTCACACGGTCACAATTCTCGATGGCGGCATGGGCCGTGAACTCAAGCGCATAGGCGCCCCTTTTCAACAACCCGAATGGTCTGCGCTGGCGCTAATGCAAGGGCCAGCGTTTGTGCGCCAAGCGCACGATGCGTTTGCGCACAGCGGCGCGCAAGTGCTGACGACCAATAGCTACGCGGTGGTGCCATTTCATATCGGTCAAGAGCGCTTTGAAGCGCAAGGCGTGGCCCTAGCCCGCTTATCGGCCGAACTGGCCCGGGCCAGCGCAGATGCCGCTGGGCATAAAGTGCTGGTAGCCGGCTCGCTGCCGCCAGCGCTGGGGTCTTACCGGCCTGATCTGTTTGTCCACGCGCAGTCGGTGGCGATACACCGCAAACTGATTGAAGGCATGGACGCGCTGGTCGATGTGTGGCTGGCCGAAACGCAAAGCTCGATTGCCGAAATCCGCGCTGCGCATGAAGCGCTGGGCATCAACACCAAACCCTTGTGGATTTCATTCACCTTAGATGATGAGCCCGAGGGCGATGCCGTCACGCTACGATCAGGCGAACCCGTCGATGCGGCAGTGCGCGAAGCTCTGGCCTTGGGCGCCAATGCCGTGCTGTTTAATTGCAGCCAGCCCGAGGTGATGGAAGCTGCGGTGATCGCAGCGCGCACGGCGATCGGCGACAGCGGCATAGACATCGGCGTGTATGCCAACGCCTTTCCGCCACAGTCTAAAAAAGCCACGGCCAATGCCGTCATTCTGGACATCCGCGCCGACCTGGACCCGCTGTCCTACACCGGCTGGGCGCAGCGCTGGGTGAACCAGGGCGCCACCATGGTGGGGGGCTGCTGCGGCATTTCGCCTGAACATATTGCCGAGCTGTCCCGCACCTTTTCTTGAGACGAGCACCACATGCGTATCTGGCAAAAACCTATCAGCGTAGAAATCCTCACCGCCAACACCCGCAAAGGTGCGGACGAGCGGCTGGGCATTGAGTTTGTCGAAGTGGGCGACGACTACATCGTGGGCCGCGTGCCGGTGGATGAGCGCACGCGTCAGCCCTATGGCTTGTTGCACGGCGGCGTGTCGGTAGTGCTGGCCGAAACATTGGGCTCGTGCGGCGCAGCATTTTCCTGTCCGCCGGGCTACCGCGCAGTCGGCCTGGATATCAATGCCAACCATTTGCGCGGCGTGTCCTCCGCCTGGGTCACCGGCACCGCCCGCTCGGTACATCGCGGGCGCACTACGCATGTATGGCAAATTGAGTTGCGTGACGAGGCGGGGAATATGACTTGCATCTCGCGGATCACGATGGCTATCTTGGCGCCTGCGGGATAAGGCGCGCGTCCCTTGCAGTCAAGGGTTTGTGGACACCGCCATGCGGCTGGCCCAAGCGCGCAGGCTCTCTTTGCGGCGCCGGGGGGCGAGCACCTGGTTTCCCCCAAATTAGGTATCAGTTGAAGTATGGGTTCGCAAGGGGCCATCTACGGTCATTCTGAAGGATATTCCTATCGCATGACCGGGTTAGCACATTTTGAGATCCGCCAAGGTAATCATTAGCAGTTTGGGGTCCAAAGGGGATGGCTCAAAGCCCATGTGTTCGTAAAAAATCTTGGCATCATCGGACAGTGCTTGAACAGTCAGACCGCGAATGCCAATTACGTCGGCAGCCTGGAGGATGCGCAGCGCAGCATCACGGACCAGTGCACGGCCCAAACCCTGCCCATGCAGACTGATGTTGACGCCCAGACGGCCCAGAACCACAACAGGAATGGGGTCAGGCATGTTGCGGCGCATGCGGCCAATGGCTTCGTTGCAGTTGACGGCACCAGAAGCGATGGCGTAATAGGCTACGACTTGATCACCTTTGCAAACCACGTAGGTTCTAGAGGCTCCCTGAATTTGATACTTAAGTGCACGGCGCTTGAGCCATGCGTCCAGACTATCGACGCCGCAAAAAAATTGCTCCGTCTGGTGCTGTTCAGAAAGCAGAACAGGCGCAAGTATCTTCGTCAATCAACGCTCCCATGGGGGCGGAGTTTGCATCGTTTTGCGCAGGCGCTGGTTAGGTTTTGGTGGCATGTCAAGCCGCGCCAAGAATTGCGAGTAGGCCTCAGAACTTACCGAAATGATGACCTGGTCAAGTAGCGCATCTTCCGCAGCCAACCTGGCCGCATCCAAAATGAAATCCGTGCGATTCTTACCTCGCGTCTTGGCAGCGCGGTCAATCAGATTGCGCTCCTCGGGCTTGATTCGGATGTTGAGGGTCTCGCGTTTAACTTCGAGCGTGGCTGGCATGGAGGTTTCCCCTACAAAACCCAATAGTAGCACGATGTAATGACAATGTCATAGTTATATCCCAAAGCCCAAATACGAAAAGTTTGATTTACTCACCCTGATCTGCCCGCGCAAGCCGCTCACTCTTCCAATACACATCATCCCCCACCGTTCCATCGGTCCGGTGGCGGTTGAGCACCCGCGCCAGCACAAACATCAAGTCCGACAAGCGGTTCAGGTACTGGCGCGGTGCTTCTTTCAAAGCCTCTTCATTGCCCAGCGCCACCACCGCGCGTTCGGCGCGGCGGGCTACGGTACGGCAGACATGCGCTAGCGAAGCGGCGCGGTTGCCTGCGGGTAGGATGAACTCTTGCAGCTTGGGCAGGTGCTCGTTGTGCTGCTCTAAAGCCTGGTCCAAGGCCATCACTGCCTCGGGCTTGAGCAATTCAAAGCCGGGTATCGACAATTCGCCACCCAGGTTGAACAACTGGTGTTGCACTTCCACCAACACACTGCGCACGCTCTCGGGCATGGCTTCGCACAAGAGCACGCCGATATGGCTATTGAGCTCATCGACCTCGCCCATAGCATGTACGCGCAAGCTGTTTTTGGAAACGCGCGAGTTATCGCCCAATCCGGTGGTGCCGCCATCGCCGGTGCGGGTGGCTATTTGTGTCAGGCGTTGTCCCATGGGGTGTTCTTTCGGTGGTTTAGATGCAGTGTGGCTGCAAAGTTTTTTAGGTGTGCCGGCTGCTTGAAACCGCTAGCACTCGACTAGCCGCAGGCTGTGCGCCCGGCTTGGTCGCATCAGTCATGCGCATAGACAAATGGGCTTTGATAAATCCAGACCATTTTGCCATTGGGTGCTTGGTAACTGGCTTTTTCTACCAGGTCATGGGCCTGAAAATCCAGGCTCACCAAATACGCACCGGGGCGCAATTGCTTGGCCGCTTTGGCCACTGCACGCGGCATGCTTTCGGGGCGCTGAAAGGCGTAGACCATGTCGTAGCCGGACCAGTCCGCCTCCCAAATATCAGCGCGGCGTATGCGCGCCCAGGGCAGGCGCAGGGCGCACCACCAGCGCAGCACCACGCTCCACTCCAAACCATAAAAATGCGCTTGCGGATAGGCCAGCCGCAATGCGCGCAAGCCGTGCCCCATGCCACAACCAGCGTCCACTACCTTGGCGCCCACGGGCAGCGGCGCATGCGCGGGCAACTCCAGCAAAGCCTTGGCCGGTGTGGGAAACAAAGGCGCGTCGGACCAGGCATTGACCGGGTACACCAAGAGCATGATGGCCAGCGGCAGCAGCCACATCCAACTGGGCAAATCGCCAGGCCCCAGCACTTGCAAGCTCAGCGCAAAAGAGATCGGAAAACCCCCGGCAATAAACAGTTTGCGCCACCAGCTATTGCCCCACACACTGAGCAGCACGCCGACCGCGGCCGCCATCACCAAGGCCCACACCGGCGACCAGCCCTGGGTGTTCAAAAACCGGAACAACACCCAGCTTGCGCCCCAAGACAGCAGCGCGGGTGCCGGCCAGGGCGGCGCTTTGCGCCAGCCGCTGGTGGCAGTGGGCTCGGGGGTGTTGAACACGACTTATCGCTCCGCGTGCGGGGAGAGGCGCTCTAGCAAACCGTTAAGCGCATCGAGCGAGCCAAACTGGATCACGATCTCGCCCATATCCTCCATACGGCCATTGCGCTTGACGCGTTTTTTGATGCGAATTTCTACCTCGGACGCCAATGTGTCGGACAGCTCTTCTTCCAAGCGTTTCAAATCGCGGGACTTTTCTTTTTTCGGTTTGGCAGATGTCAGTGTGAATTCCGCGCCGAGTTTTTTAGCCAGGCTTTCAGCTTCA